>Ga0194131_10001451_pt1 | contig 40375 bp, 41 predicted proteins | sample TA2KigO120mmetaG_FD_148631 | JGI IMG/M metagenome (GOLD analysis project Ga0194131, IMG submission 148631) | Freshwater microbial communities from Lake Tanganyika, Tanzania - TA2015053 Kigoma Offshore 120m | ecosystem: Environmental > Aquatic > Freshwater > Lake | place: Tanzania: Lake...
GCAGCGGCCGCGCCCGGTGCGGCCGGGGCGGCCGCTGCCGCGGGCGGCGTGGAGACGAGCGCCGCAAATGCGATCTCGGCGGGGAGCGAGTCGTAGGCGTCGCCCGCGAAGTCGAGCTGCCCGAGCGCCTCCAGCGCCGCCACGATTGCGGCGACATCCGCCTCGTCCGCGATCGCGCGCGCCTCCGCGCTCTGCTCGTCGGAGAGCGCGAGCGGGTCTGCCGACCCCGCCTTCAGGTGGAGGATCGTGCGCAGCGTGTTGACGACCTCGCGCACGAACGCGCGGATCTCGACGCCGTCGCCGCGCGCGGCGTCGAGGATCGCGAGCCCCCGCGCGAGCTCACGCTCGATGGCGGCGCGCGCGAGCTCGGTGGCGCGCCGGTCGACGACGAGCCCGAGCCCCGAGCGCACCGCCTCGAGGTCGAGCGTCTCGCCGTGGTAGGCGACGAGCTGGTCGAGCAGGTTCACGGCGTCGCGCAGCGAGCCGGTCGCCTGCCGCGCGATCAGCTCGTAGCCGCCCTCCTCCACGTCGTAGCCCTCGCCTTCGCCGATCTCGCGCAGGCGCGCGACCACGTCGGCGAGCTGGATGCGGCGGAAGTCGAAGCGCTGGCAGCGCGAGGCGACCGTCGCGGGGATGTGATGCGGCTCGGTGGTGGCGAGCACGAAGATCACGTGCGGCGGCGGCTCCTCGAGCGTCTTGAGCAGGGCGTTGAACGCCGCGTCCGTCAGCATGTGCACCTCGTCGATGAGGTAGACCTTGTAGCGGCCGCTGCCCGGCGCGTAGCCGGCGCTCTCGCGGAGGTCGCGGATCTCGTCGATGCCGCGGTTGGAGGCGGCGTCGAGCTCGATCAGGTCGAGCGCCCGCCCCGCGTTGTACGCGAGGCACGAGGGGCAGCGCTCGTCGGGCTCGCCGTCGGCGGGCGCGGCGCAGTTCACCGCCTTCGCGAGGATGCGGCCGGTGCTCGTCTTCCCGGTGCCGCGCGGGCCTGTGAGCAGGTACGCGTGCGCGGGATGGCCGCTCGCGACGGCGTTGCGCAGCGTCGTCACGAGCGCAGCCTGGCCGACGACGTCGGCGAAGCGCCGCGGGCGCCACCGTCGATAGAGGACCTGCTGATTCGGCTCGGCCGTGATGGCCTGGTTCACGGTACCCCCCGCGACCCGAGGGGAGTTCGGGACGCGTTGCGCGGCCAGTGTAGCAGGGGGTCCCCGCTCAGTCGTCGTGGCCCGCGGCGCCCGCGTGGATCGCATCGCCGAGCACCGACTCCTCTCGCGCGCGCATTGCGGCCTCCTCCGCGGGCGTCTCGTGATCGTGTCCGAGCAGGTGCAGCAGCCCGTGCAGCACGACGTGCCGCAGCTCGAGCTCAAACGCGAGCCCGCGCTCGGCCGCCTGCCGCGCCACCTGGTCGAGCGACACGGCGACGTCGCCGAGGTACGGCGGCTCGCCGCCGCCGCCGTCCGGCGCGGGGAACGGCTCGCCCTCCGCGGCGGGGAAGGAGAGCACGTCGGTCGGCGCGTCGACCCCGCGGTGCTCGCGGTTGAGCGCGCGCAGCGCTTCGTCGTCGGCGAGCAGCACCGTGAGCGCGCTGCCGTCGGCGGCGCGCTCGGCGGCAAGCACGTCGCGGATCAGCGCCTCGAGCGCGGCGGCGTCGGCGCCGGCGCCGTCGCGGGTGGCCGCCACCTCGATCCCGACGTCGAACGAGGGTGCGCTCACAATCGAGCGTCTCCTGCGCGGGCGGGGCGGCGCGGCGGCGCCCCTACTGCTGGAGCACCTCGGCGGCCCGCTGCGCCGCGGCGATGAGCGGCGTGGGGATGAGCCCGAACAGCAGCACGCCCGCCGCCGAGGCGCCGAGCGCCAGCTGCGCGGACGCCGCCGGCTGGAACGCCTTCTCCTCCGGCGGCGCGTCGAGCACCATCGTGCGCACCCAGCGCAGGTAGTAGTACGCCGAGACGGCGGTGTTCACGACCGCGACCGCGACGAGCGCGACAAGCCACTGCTCATCCGCACGTACCGCCGCGTTGAAGACGTACACCTTCGCGATGAAGCCGGCGGTCGGCGGGATGCCCGTGAGCGAGAGCAGGCAGAGCGAGAGGATGCTCGCCGCGAGCGGCGAGCGCCGGATCAGTCCCGCGTAGGCAGAGATCTCATCGCTGCCGAGTCGCTGCGAGACGACGAGCACGGTCAGGAACGCGCCGAGGTTGGTCGCCACGTACGTCGCGATGAAGAAGAGCACGCCCGACGGGCCGAGCGTGCTCCCGGCCGCCACCGCCGCGAGCCCGACGGCGATGTTGCCCGCCTGCGCGATCGACGAGTAGCCGAGCAGCCGCTTCACGTTCGACTGCAGCAGCGCGCCGGCGTTCCCGAAGATCATCGACGCTGCGGCGAACACCCCGAACATGAGCGCCCACTCGCCGGCGATGAACGTGTCGCCACCGCCGAGGCCGGCGTAGAAGACGCGCAGCACGATCGCGAACCCGGCCGCCTTCGAGGCGACCGAGAGGAACGACGCCACGGGCACCGGCGCGCCCTGGTAGACGTCGGGCACCCAGGCGTGGAACGGGACGATCGCCATCTTGAACCCGAAGCCCGCCGCGACGAGCGCGAACGCGAGCATCAGCGGGATGCGCATCGACTCCTCGCCCTGCGCGACGAACGCGGCGATCGCCGCGAGCGAGGTCTCGCCGGACAGGCCCCAGAGGAACGTAAAGCCGTACAGGAGCACCGCCGCAGCCACGGCCCCGGTGAGCAGGTACTTGAGCCCCGCCTCCGAGCCACGGTCGTCGCGCGCGATCCCCGCCATGACGAACTGCGCGATCGAGGTCGTCTCGAGCGCGATGAAGATCGCGATCAGGTCGACCGACTGCGCGAGCAGGATCATCGCGCCGGCGGCGACGAGCAGGAGCGAGAAGAACTCGGGCGCGCGGTCGAAGCCGGCCGCCCACTCGCGCGCGGCGAGTGTGACGGCGGCGGCGGTCGTGACGATGGTGAAGGCGAAGAAGAGCGAGAAGCGGTCGACCACGACCGCTCCATCGAACGCGTCGCCGCCGGCGCCGGTGAGCGCCTGCACGAGCGTGTAGGTACCGGCGATCGCGAGCGCGAGCAGCGTGAGGCCCCACACGGACGAGCGCCGCGGCCACGCGAGGTCGGCGACGAGCACGACGCCGGAGCCCGCGAGCAAAACGACGGCCGGTCCGATCAGGTGGAACTGCTCGAGGGCGTTCACGCCGCCCCCACGATCTGCGCGATCGGCGCAACGCCGGCGGCGATCGTCTCCGTGAGCAACGCCGGGTAGATGCCGACCGCGAGGATCACGAGCACGAGCGCCGCCATCGCGGTGCGCTCCCACCAGGCGGTGGCGTCCGTGAGGCCGGCCCAGCGCTCGGTGGGCGGCCCGTGAAAGACGCGCTCGACCATCCAGAGGATGTAGCCGGCCGAGAGCACGACGCCGAAGATGCCGGCGATCGTCGCCGCCGGATGCGCCTCGAGCGTGCCGAGGAACGTCGTGAGCTCCGCGACGAAGCCGGCCATCCCCGGGAGCCCGAGCGAGGCGAGGCCGGCAACGAGCATCACGGTGCCGATGAGCGGCATGCGATGGATGAGCCCGCTCATCTCCGAGATCTCGCGCGTGTGGGTGCGGTCGTAGACGAGGCCCACCATCACGAAGAGCAGGCCCGTGATCGCCCCGTGCGTGAACATCTGGAGCGCCGCGCCCGAGAGCCCGAGCGCGCCCATCGCGGAGACGCCGAGCAGCACGTAGCCCATGTGCGAGACCGACGAGTATGCGATCAGCCGCTTCAGGTCCTTCTGCTGCAGCGTCACGATCGCGCCGTAGATGACCGAGACCGCCGCGAGCGCGGCGAGCGCGACGCGGAAGTCGCGCGCCTCGTTCGGGAGGATCGGGAGCGCGATGCGCAGGATCCCGTAGCCGCCCATCTTCAGGAGCACGCCCGCGAGCATCACCGAGACCGCAGTCGGTGCGTCCGTGTGCGCGTCGGGGAGCCAGGTGTGCACCGGGAAGACCGGGAGCTTCACGAGGAACGCGAGCATGATCGCCCAGAAGATCAGCGAGAGCGGCACGAGCGCCTCGGTCGGCGGCTGCGCCGTGAGCGCCGCGATGTCGAACGTGCCGGCGGCGAAGCCCAGCATCAGGAAGCCGACGAGCATGAACGCGGAGCCCGCGAGCGTGTACAGGAGGAACTTCATGGCGCTGTATTCCTTGCGCCCGCTCCCCCAGATGCTGATCAGCAGGTACATCGGCACGAGCTCGAGCTCCCAGAAGAGGAAGAATTGGATGAGGTCGAGCGAGACGAAGACGCCGGCGACCGCCGTCTCGAGCAGCAGCAGGTAGGCGAAGTACTCCTTCGTGCGCGCCTCGATGTTCCACGAGATGAGGACCGAGACGACCGTGAGGAGCCCGAGCAGGAGCACGAGCGCGGCCGAGAGCCCGTCGACGCCCACGACGTACTGGATCGAGAAGCCGGCGGTGCCGGCGCGGATCCACTCGAAGCGGTCGACGAACTGGTACCCGACCGCGTCGCGGTCGAAGCGCAGGAAGACGGCGATCGAGGTGAGGAAGGCGAGCGCCGAGAACGCGAGGGCCACCCACTTCGCCTCGTGCGAGCGCTCGCGTGGGAGCAGCGCGACCATGAGCGCGCCGGCGGCCGGGAGGAAGAGGAAGACCGTCAGCATCTAGCGCTCCAGGAGGTCGCTGCCGAACACGAGCAGCGCCAGCACCGCGATCACGAGGCCGAGGAAGTAGAGCGAGGTGTACGCCTGGAGCTGGCCGGTCTCCACCCGACGCAGCCCGTCGCCGAGCCGCCGCATCCCCCGGCCGACGCCGTTCACCACCCCGTCCACCAGGTAGGTGTCGAACAGCGAGAGCAGCCGCCCGCCGCCGCGGTGCAACGCGTAGCGCACGACCGCGCCCTCGGCGACCTCGTCGACGAAGTACTTGCGCGCCACGAGCGCGTGCAGCGGGCGGAACCGCGAGCGCAGCAGGTCGGCGGCCGGCGTGCCGTAGTAGTAGATCGCCGCGGCCAGCCCGATCCCACCGAAGGCCGCGGCCAGCGACGCGACGAGCACGACCGACTCGGTCTTGACGCCCTCGAAGTGGCGGAGGGAGGGATCGATGGCGCCCTCAACGAAGCCGCCGAAGTCCGCGAACGCCCAGAAGCCGAACGTGAGGGCCGGGACCGAGAGGATCACGAGCGGCGCCCACATCGAGCTCGGCGACTCGTGCGGCGGACCGGAGTGGCCGTGCTCCGGAGGCTCGCCTCCGCGATACTCGCCGAAGAACGTCAGGAAGATCGCGCGGAACATGTAGAGCGCGGTCAGCCCCGCCGTCGCCACGCCGACCCCGAAGAGCAGGCGGTTGTGCTTCCACGCGTCGAGCAGGATCTCGTCCTTGCTCCAGAAGCCCGCGAGCGGCACCACCCCGGCGAGCGAGAGCGATCCGATCACGAAGGTCCAGAACGTGATCGGCATGACCGTGCGCAGGCCGCCCATCCGGCGCATGTCGAAAGTGTGCGTCGCGTGGTTGACCGAGCCCGAACCCTGGAAGAGGAGGGACTTGAAGAACGCGTGGGTGAAGAGGTGGAAGACGGCGGCGACGTACCCGCCGAGGCCGATCGCCATCACCATGTAGCCGAGCTGCGAGATCGTCGAGTACGCGAGCACGCGCTTGATGTCGGTCATGACGACGCCCATCGAGGCCGCGAAGATCGCGGTGAAGGCGCCGATGTAGGCGATCGTCGTGCTCACCTCGGAAGGCGCGGCCTCGATCGCCGGGAAGAAGCGCGCGAGCAGGTAGACGCCTGCGGCCACCATCGTCGCCGAGTGGATGAGCGAGGAGACTGGCGTCGGGCCCTCCATCGCGTCCGGCAGCCAGAAGTGCAGCGGGAACTGCGCGGACTTGCCGGCGGCCCCGGAGAGCAACCCGAGCGTGAAGCCGGCGAGCACCGCCGGCGAGAGGCCGTGCGCGAGCTCGTTCAGCTCGCCGATGTCGAACGTCCCGGTCTTCACCCAGATCATGACGAGCGCCACGAGGAAGGCGAAGTCCCCGAAGCGCGTGACGATGAACGCCTTCTTCGCGGCGGCCGCAGCGGACGGCCGGTGGAACCAGAATCCCACCAGCAGGTACGAGGTGAGTCCGACGAGTTCCCAGTGCACGAAGAGCTGCAGCAGGCTCGACGACATCACGAGCCCGAGCATCGCTGCGGTGAAGAGCGACATGAACGCGAAGTAGCGCGCGTAGCCGCCGTCGCCGTGCATGTACCCGGTCGAGTAGATCTGCACGACCAGCGAGACCGACGTGACGACGAAGATCATGACGGCGCTGAGGCCGTCGAGCCGGATCCCGAGCTCGACGTGCAGGTCGAAGAGCGAGAACCAGAGGTGGGGCGCGAAGTCGGACGGCTCGCCGTCGAGCCCGATCGAGGTGTCGAGCGCCCAGAGCGAGAGCGCCCAGGCGAGCGCGATCGCGAAGATCGTGAGCTGCCCCGACCAGAGCGCGGAACGTCGCACCCACGCCGTGATCGCCACGAACGAGGCGATCGGCGCGAGGTAGATGGCCCAGACGGCCGCTTCGGGGATGGCTGGGAGCAGCATCAGATCTTGTTCAGTACCTCACGCGCCACGTGCGTCTTGCCGTCCGGCACCCAGATCGTGCGCGGGTCCTTCATCGAGCCGATCTCGAGCGGCGGCACGATGCGGACGGAGAGCGCCTCCTGGCTGAAGAGCTCCTGCCAGGTCGAGGCGGCGTAGCCGTCCGGCACCTCCATGAACTTCACCCACATGGCGCGCCCGCCCCCTACCAGCGCATCAGGTTGATGCGATCGAGCTCGACGGTCTCCCGCCGGCGGTAGACGAGCACCGCCATCGCGAGCACGACCGCCGCCTCGGCGGCGGCGACGGTGAGCACGAAGACCACGAAGGTGTGTCCGGCGATCGCCTCCCCGGCGCCGGCGAACGCCTCGCCGAAGCGTGCGAACGCGATCAACAGCAGGTTCACCGCGTTGAGCATGAGCTCGATGCCCATGAGCACGGCGATCGCGTTGCGCTTGCCGAGCGCCACCGTCACGCCGATGCCGAAGACGAGGCCCGAGACGGCCATGTAGTGGGCGAGGTCGACGCTGAGCGTCACGTCGCCTCCTCCCGCGGCCCCGTCCCTGCTTCCTCGGCGGCCGCCGCGGCGCCGCGTTCGGCGGCGCGGTCGTGCACGAGCACGACCGCGCCGATCAGCGCGAACAGCAGCAGCACGGAGGCCAGCTCGAACGCGAGGACGTAGCGCCCGATGAGCTGTGCGCCGATCGTGCGCACGGTGTCGGGGAAGGAGCGCTCCGCGAGCGTGCTCCCGGCGAGCTCCGCCCACGGGGTGTCGACGGCGACGAAGCCGACGATCGCCGCCAGCCCGAGCCCTGCGAGCGCTCCCGGCGCGAGGTAGAGCGAGTTCGCGTTATCGCGCGAGGCGAGCGGGGTGAGCATCATCGCGAACACCAGCAGGACCGAGATCGCCCCGGCGTAGATCAGCACCTGCGCCGCGGCGATGAAGTCCGCTGAGAGCGTGATGAAGAGCCCGGCCATGCCGAGGAACGAGGTGATCAGAAAGAAGATCGCATGCAACAGGTTGCGTGAGACGAGCACGCCGAGCGCGGCACCCACGGTTGTCACCGCGAGCGCCCAGAACGCGACGATGATCCCGATCGACTCCATCAGGACGCGCCGCCCCGCAGCCGCTGGGCCGCCCGCAGCCCGCCGACGCTGGTCGTGAGCGCCGGCATCGTGACCTCGTCGCGAGGCGCCTCATAGCCGACGACGCGCGCCCAGAGCCGCACGAAGACGACCGTGAGCGCGGCGTTCACGACGAGGACGATCAGCAGCAGCCCCGGCAGGTCGACGCGCGCGAGGATCGACGCCTCCACCGCGGACACTCCCATGAACGCGATCGAAAGCGGGATCAGGAACTTCCACGCGTAGCCCATGAGCTGGTCGAGGCGGAAGCGCGGTAGCGTACCGCGAAGCCACACGAAGAGGAAGTACACCGCCGAGATCTTCACCGCGAGGATCAGGTACGGCGGGATCCACTGCTCAAGCCCGAAGAACGTGTAGCCACCCAGGAAGAACGTGGCGGCGAGCGCGCCGATGAGGAGCGCGTTCCCGAGCTCAACCGCGAGGAAGAGCCCCGCCTTCATGCCCGAGTACTCGGTGTGGAAGCCGGCGACGATCTCCGACTCGGCCTCCGCGATGTCGTTCGGGGTGCGGTTGATCTCGGCGGTCGACGAAAAGAAGAACGTGAAGAGCGCGAACGGCATGATGAGACCGAGCCACATCGTGTGATCGGACTGCCAGCCGACGATCGCCGAGAGCTTCAGCGAGCCCGTGAACAGCGCCACGCTCAGGAGCGAGATCGAGACGGGGATCTCGTACGAGATCATCATCGCCACGGTGCGCATCGCCCCGAGCAGCGCGTAGTGGTTGTTGGACGACCAGCCTGCGATGAAGATGGCGAGCACGCTGAGCGAGCTGATCGCGATCACGTAGACGAGCCCGACGTTGATGTCGAGGTAGGACATCGTCGGAGCCCACGGCACGGGGCCCCAGGCGAGCATCGCCGGGATGAAGACGAGGACCGGCGGCAGGTAGAAGAGGATGCGGTCCGCGCCGCGCGGGATCAGCACTTCCTTCTGCACGAGCTTGATCGCGTCGGCGAGCGGCTGGAGGAGCCCGAACGGCCCCACGCGGTTCGGCCCGCGCCGGATCTGGAACTTCGCGAGCAGCCGGCGCTCGATCCAGGTGCCGATCAGCAGCACCCCGCCGACGAACGAGAGGATGCCCACGGCACCGATCAGCGCGGTCACCCAGTACGACAGCCACGGCCCGAGGCCGCGATCGTCCAGCCAGACGCGGAGCTCGCCCACCGCGACCCCGAGGTCACGGAAGTCGTACCAGTGCCCGTCGAGCCGGCCGTCGATCACCAGGTAGCCAATCGCGGCGTTCGCGGCGAAAAAGAGGAGACCGGCCAGCGCGCCGGCGACCTTCACCGGCGCAGGCGCCCGCGTGAGCATGCCGCGGAGCGTCGGCGCCTCGCGGATCTGGCGCGCCATCGGCGTCGCCAGGGCGGGCGGCGCCTCCGGGCGCCGCGGCGGGGAGGCCGGCGCCGTCGTCATCGGTCGATCTCCCCCACCACGATGTCGATCGAGCCGAGCGTGACGACCGCGTCCGGAAGCGGAGAGCCGATCGCGAGGGCGCGCAGGAGCGAGAGGTTGATGAGCGACGGCGCCCGGATGTGGAAACGGTAGGGCGCCGGCGAGCCATCCGACACCAGGTAGTAGCCGAGCTCACCGCGCGGGCTCTCGACCCGCCCGTAGACCTCGCCGGGCTCCGGTCGCAGCGCGAGCGGGATCTGCGTCTTGTGCGGCCCCTCCGGGATCTCCGCCATCGCCTGCCTGATCAGGCGCGTTGACTGCTTTGTCTCCTCGAGCCGCACCATGAACCGGTCGTACACGTCGCCGCGTCGGCCCACGGGGATCTCGAAGTCGAGCCGGTCGTAGACGGCGTACGGCTCCGCCTTGCGCAGATCCCACGGCACGCCCGAGCCGCGCAGCGCCGGCCCGGTGAGTGATCCGTTGATCGCGTCCTCCGCCGAGATCACGCCCACGCCGCGCGTGCGCGCGAGGAAGATCTCGTTGTCGGTGAGCAGCTCCGCGTACTCGTCGATGCGGTCGGGAAGCTCGTCGACCAGCTCGCGCAGCGCCGGCCAGAACTCTGGGGGCGGCTCGAACGCAACGCCGCCGATACGCATGTAGTTCGTGGTGAGCCGCGCGCCGCAGGTCATCTCAAAGAGGTCGAGGATCTTCTCGCGCTCGCGGAACATGTAGAGCAGCGGCGTCTGCCATGCGCCCGCGTCCGAGACGAGCGTCCCGTTCGCCATCGCATGCGACGCGATGCGCTGGAGCTCCGCGAAGATCACGCGGAGGTAGTCGGCGCGCTCCGGGACCTCGACGCCGGCGAGCCGCTCGACCGCGAGGCAGAGCCCGAGGTTCCCGGACATCGCGGCGAGGTAGTCGGCGCGGTCGGTGAACGGGATGTTCTGGGTGTATGTGCGCTCCTCGGCGAGCTTCTCCATCGAGCGGTGGAGGTAGCCGACGATCATGTCCATGTCGACGATCGTCTCGCCGTCCATCGCGACGCGCAGGCGGAAGACGCCGTGGGTCGAGGGGTGCTGCGGCCCGATGTTGAGGACGTACGGTTCGCTCGACGTCGTCATGCGCGCGCGTCCCCTCGCCAACCGGGGGGCGCCTCCTGCGAAGCGGGATCGGGGGTCGCCGGCCGGAGGCCGGGATTGATGATGCGGTCGGGCTGCGCCTTGTTCTCGAACGGGAAGCGAGCGAGGCCGGGTGTGGTGTCGCCGAGCCCAAGGAAGTCCTTGCGCAGCGGGTACCCTGGGAAGCCCTCCCAGAGGAAGAGCCGGCGCAGGTCGGGGTGGCCCGCGAACTGGATGCCCATGAGGTCGTAGATCTCGCGCTCCTGCAGCAGCGCGCCCTTGTAGACGGCGTAGGCGCTCGGGAGCGACGGCCGCTCGTGATCGGCTACCGTCGTCTTCACGACGATCTGCTGGTTCAGGTCGAGCGACTGCAGGTGGTAGACGACCTCGAAACGATCGTGGCGGTCGACCCCGCAGCAGTTGCTGAGCTGCGCGGCGTCGAAGTCGGGCGCGTCATGCAGCCAGCGCAGCGCGTCGACGATGCGCTCGGGCCGGACCTCCACCCACTCGTCGTGCTCGGCCACGACGGCGCTCGGGAGCGCCGCGGCGAGCGCGGCGGCCACCCGACGGCCCGAGAGCTGCGTCGGTCCGGCCGGCAACCTAGCGCCACTCCAGCGCGCGACGGCGCCAGACGTACGCGAGGCCGAAGGCGAGCACGCCAACGAAGATCGCCGCCTTCAGCAGCGCCGAGAGCGCGGCTTCCTGGTGCACGACCGCCCAGGGGTAGAGGAAGATCACCTCGACGTCGAAGATGACGAACCCGAGCGCGAAGAGATAGTAGCGGACGTTGAAGCGACCCCAAGCCGTGCCCTCGGCCTCGACGCCGCATTCATACGTCGCCGACTTCACGGGATCGGGGTTCGAGGGACGGATCTTGAGGCGATAGAAGAGGTACGAGGCGCCGAGCGGGAGGGCCGGGAAGGCGAGGGCGAAGGCGGTGAGGACCGCGGCGCGCCCGAACTCTTCCGGGATCACGCGCTACCCCTTCACACAGTCCCCGAGGGCGCCCAGAGAAGCGTGCGGACTGTAGCACGGGCCGATCCGAGGGGCAAAGCGAGCGCCGCCCGGGCGCTGACGCGGCGTGACCGTGCTCCGCGGGCGCCCCGGGCTGCTGCGCGCCGCATCCCGCGTCGGGCAGCCTCGGGGCCTTCGCGTGATCCCGCGCACGCCCCGCGAGCGCCGCTGTTGATGAGTTGTGTGCTCGTGTTGACCGGCGCCTGACGCGATCGTTAGAGTGCGCGCGGTCGCGACCCGGCGGCGCGCGAACCCGACCTCAGCCGCCCGTCCGAACGCGCGCGGCGTGGGGCGGCACGGCGATCGTCCCTCCAACAACAGCCGCCTGGTCCCGGTCGCCGCTCGCCGCGCGCGGGCCGACACGCTGTGGTGGAACGCTGGACGTCGAGTGATAGGAGCGGTCCTTGGCTGACTACAACAAGCCGATCCCAGATCCGGATCCGTATACGACCGGACCGTTTTGGGAGGGCGCGAAGCAAGGCAAGCTGATGCTGCCGCGGTGCACGGTCTGCAACCGCGTGCACTTCTACCCGCGCACGATCTGCCCTCATTGCCACTCCGACTCGCTTGAGTGGATCGAGGCGAGCGGCGAGGGCTACCTCCACACCTTCGCCGTCCAGCACCGCGCGTTCGGTGGGTGGGCCGACGAGGTGCCGTTCGTGACGGCGTACATCGACCTCAAGGAAGGTGACCGGATGTTCACCGTCCTGCGAGGGGTCGACGCCTCGAAGCCGGAGACGATCAAGATCGGCTCGAAGGTGAAGGTCGAGTTCGAGAAGGCGACCGACGAGGTCCACATCCCGTTCTGGCGCGTGGTCAGCTAGCGGCGAGCGGGAGAAGGAAGCGAACGATGCCAAGCAACCCAAGCATGTCCGCTGCGATCGTCGGCGCCGCCGAGGCCGACAGGATCGGGTACCTGGAGACGCCGAAGACGGCCACGATGATGCACGTCGAGGCGATCCGAAACGTCTGCAAGCAGACGGGGATCAAGGTCTCGCAGATCGAGGCCGTGTTCTCGGCCGGCGTCTCGCCGCAGATCGCCGAGTACCTCGGGATCCACCCGAAGTTCTTCGACACCACCTCTGTCGGCGGGTGCTCGTTCGAGATGCACGTCCACCACGCGCTCGCCGCGATCAACTCCGGCATCTGCGACGTCGCGCTCGTCACCCACGGCGAGATCGGCTGGTCGGCGCGGGCGACGAAGGGTCGCGGCACCGGCCGCGCCAGCGGCGGCGACCCGTGGGTGCCGGACGCCCTCTGGTCGAACCCGTACGGCGTGACCGGCGCGCCGTCGAACTACTCGCACTCGATGACGCGCCACATGCACCAGTGGGGATCGCGCGAGGAGGACTTCGCGCAGATCGCGATCACGACGCGCGACTGGGCGACGCTCAACCCGCGCGCGATCATGCAATCGAAGGACACCAACCCGGCCGGCGGCCCGTTGACGATGGCCGACTACAAGGCCTCGCGCTACATCTCGTGGCCGCTGCACCTGCTCGACTGCTGCCTCGTGACCGACCACGGCGGTGCCGTGCTCGTGGCGTCGGCGGACGTCGCCCGCAGCCTCGGCACGAAGCCCGTGTGGATCGCCGGGGCCGGCGAGAACACGAGCCACTCGAACATGCTCGAGATGGAGGACTTCACGGCGACCTCGGCGAAGGCGTCGGGGGAGGCCGCCTACAAGATGGCCGGCATGGGTCCCGGTGACATGGAGATGGCGATGATCTACGACTCGTTCACGATCACCGCCGCGATCACCGCCGAGATGCTCGGGCTCACGCCGCGCGGCGAGGGGCCCAGCCTCTGGGCGAACGGCGCCGCCGGTCCGGGCGGGAAGTTCCCCGTCAACACCAACGGCGGTGGCCTCTCGTTCAACCACTCCGGGATGTACGGGATGCAGCTGCTCGTCGAGGCCTACCGGCAGCTCTCCCACACGGCCGAGGACGGCGTGAACGGGCTGCCCGGCAAGCAGACGAACGCGAAGTCCTGTGTCGTGAACGGCACGGGTGGTAGCCTGTCGAACACGGGCACGCTGGTGCTCGTCTCCGACTAGCGACGCCCCGGGAACCCGATGCGAGGGGGTGGCGTCGAGCCACCCCCTCGTCGTTTGCGGAAGCGAGCCCGTCCCCCGCCATGGTGCGATCGACGCGATGCTGATCGACCTGCACACGCACACGCACCCCGGATCGTGGGACTCTTTCCTGCACCCCGACGAGCTGATCGAGCGCGCCAAGCAGGCGGGGCTCGACGGCATCGTTCTCTCCGAGCACGACTGGGCCTGGGATCCAGAGGCCGTGCGCGCCCTCGCCCGCCGGCACGACTTCCTCGTGCTCGCCGGCATGGAGATCAACACCGAGGACGGGCACATGCTCGTCTACGGGATGCACAAGTACGTCTTCGGCATGCACCGCGCTCACGAGCTCGCCGGCCACGTCGAGGATGCCCGGGGCGTGATGGTCGCCGCGCACCCCTACCGCCGACAGGCCCCCTGGAACTGGGACAAGCCACAGGAGTACCTCGACGCGCTGCTGCGCGCCGAGCGCAACCCCGCATACCGCTTCGTCGCTGCGCTCGAGGTCCTCAACGGCCGCGGGAACGTCAACGAGAACCGCTTCGCCCAGGACCTCGCCGCGAACATGGGGATGACCGGCACCGGCGGCACCGACTCCCATCAGCGCTCGGACATCGGCAAGACCGCCACCTACTTCGAGCGCGAGATCCGCACTGAGGCGGAGCTCATCACCGAGATCCGCGCGGGCCGCTGCTGGGCGGTCGATCTCACGCAGGGGTCGCTCACCGCGGACGTGGTGCGTCACTCCGTGCCCGAGGATCTGCACCATCGCTGGGACGCGCTCGGCGAACAGCGGCGCGCCCACGAGGCGGCCGGCCCGCACGTCCACCGCCCCTAGCCGCCCCGCGACCGAGACGAGCGCGCCCGCCAGCCCGGCCCACCTTCGCAGGTGGACGAGAAGGACGCGGTCCAGACGACGGACGCGCACGAACCAGAGGGCGCCCCTCGCTGGGAGCGCCCTCGCTTCGTGGGCCGATGTGCTCGGCGGTGGGCGCCGCTCGCGGACGCTAGTAGATCGCCTCCACGATCGTCGAGATGCCCATGCCGGCGCCGATGCACTGCGTCGCGAGCCCGTAGCGCTTGCCAGACCGCCGCAGCTCGCGCGCGACCGTGCCGACGATCCGCGCGCCAGTCGCCCCCAGCGGGTGGCCGATCGCCAGCGAGCCGCCGTTGACGTTGACCCGGTCCATCGGGATCCCGAGCTCGCGCAGCGACGGGACCACCTGCGCGGCGAACGCCTCGTTGAACTCCACGCGCTCGATCTGGTCGGCGGTGAGTCCGGCGTACTTCAACGCCTTCTCCGTCGCCGGCACGGGCCCGAGGCCCATCACCTGCGGCTTCACGCCCGCCACACCGAACCCGACGATGCGCGCGAGCGGCTCGAGGCCGAGGGCGCGTGCCTTCTGCTCGCTCATCAGCAGGATCGCGCTGATGCCGTCGTTCGTCGGGCACGAGTTGCCCGCGGTGATCACGAGCTCCTTGTCCCCGTAGCTCTTGATCCCCGGAACGGGCTTCAGCTGGCTGAGCGCCTCCATGTTCGTGCCGGCACGGAAGCCCTCGTCGACCTGGAGCACCTTCTTCTCACCATGCTCGTCGGGGAGCCAGTTACTCTGGTCGTCGAAGACCGGCATCTCGACCTCGAGCGGGATGATCTCCTCGGCGTAGACCCCCCTCTCGAGCGCCTGCCCGTACTTCTCGTGGCTCTCCACCGCGAACTGGTCCATCACCTCGCGCGAGAGGTCGTACATGTCCGCGACGTTCTGCGCGGTCTGAGTCATCGAGAGCACCGGCGGCGAGTCGAGGATGTAGTCGGGGATCGGCTGCTTGAACTGGTCGGTGTAGCCGGGCGGCAGGTTGCGCTGCTGGTCGTTGAACTTCAGGCGCTTCTCATTGAACTTCGTGACGCGGTTGCGCTCCCCGCCGCCACCGCCCATGAGCGCGCGACCCATGCGCTCGATCCCGATCGCCACGCCGCACTCGGACGCGCCCACCATGATCGATTGGGCGATGCGCTGCATCGTCTCCATCGACGAGCCGCACTGCCGGTTCGTCTCGAAGGTGCATACCTCCGCTGGTAACCCCGCGAGCTTGGCGACGTTGTCCGCGCCGATCCCGTCGAGCTCGGGCGCGTTCCCGACCTGTCCAAGCCCGATGTCCTCGATCATCCAGGGCGTGACCTTCGGATTACGCTCGAGGAGCGCGCGGAGGACCGCGGCACCGGCGTCGTCGATGCGGTTGCCGACGAGCGCTCCGCGTCCGCCGCGGGTGAACGCCGAGCGAGCGGCATCGACGATGACAACGTTCTGAAGTTCGGCCATCATGCCCCCTTCGCTGTGACACTCCGTGACTGGATGGAGGGGCACTCCCGGCGCTGCGCGAGCGACACCTTCGCGCTGCGATGCGGTGTACCCGGGTAAGCATACGCCCTGTATGTATCCGCGAGCCGCGGCCGACCGCCAAGGGGGGGGGGGGGGGGGGGGCGGATCGCCGGGCGCCGACGCTGCCCTAGCGACCGGCTACGCGAGCCTCGCGGGCTTCCGAACAACGCCCGCGATGAACCAGCATCTTGACAGGCGCGCGGGTCGCGCCGCGCTCGCCCCCGCCACGCGCACCACGCTCGTCCACGAAATTGACACCGCCAGGGACCGTCGATATCGTGCCCGCGGCCGGAGGGGGCCCCATCCGCGACGCCCTCGACCCCACGCCAGCGAATCGGCATTTCACTCGAAGATCGACATTTCACTCGAAAGAGGAGGTAGTCGAGTGGCTGAGTCCGTCGTCACCGACGCGATGCGAGCGGCGATCGGCGTGGAAGGTCCGCCGACCATCGCCGAGGTCACCGCCAGCGGAATCCGCCTCTTCGCCCGCGCCGTCGGCCACGCCGACCCCGCCTTCTACGACGAAGCGGCGGCGAAGGAGCGCGGCTACCGCGGGCTCCTGGCCCCGCCGGGCTACCTCGGCACTCCGGTCTACCGCCCGGGCGGTCGCGACCCCGACGAGCTCGGGCAGCGCTACGAGATCCCATACAAGCGCATCCTGAACGGCGGGACGACGTACGAGTACATGGAGCCGGTGGTCGCCGGCGACGTCATCACCTCGCGCTCGCGCATCACGGAGTTCCGCGAGCGAGCGGGGTCGATGGGCCCGATGCTCATCACCTATCGCGAGACCCTTTTCACGCGCCAGGACGGCAAGGTCGTCGCGAAGATGCGCGGGAACATCATCAACTACTAGCCAACGCGCATCGTCGGGTGCGGTGTGTGGAGGGAGCCGGGATGGCGGATCAGGTCTACTTCGAGGACGTGAAAGAGGGCGATGCGATCCCGGAGCTGCGCAAGAACTGCTCGACCCAGCAGCTCGTGATCTGGGCCGCCGCCTCCGGTGACTTCTACCAGATCCACTACGACATGAGCTTCGCGAAGAGCACCGGCCTCGACAACATCATCGTGCACGGCGCGCTGAAGAACGCGTTCCTCGGCCAGTTGCTGCACGACTGGGTCGGCGTGGCCGGCAAGGTGCGCGAGTTCGGGTGCCAGTACCGCGGCATGGACTACCCCAACCAGGACATCGTCTGCCGCGGCGTGGTGACGAAGAAGTACGTCGAGGGCGAGCAGCACTTCGTGGAGCTCGACGTCTGGACGGAGAACCCGCAGGGTCAGAGGACGACCCCGGGCACAGCCAGGGTGGTTCTGCCGAGTCGCGGCTAGCCGCCGGCTCGCTGGTTCCGAACGCATCTCGGAGAGGCCCTGCGAGGGGCCGTGGAAGGACGCAGGGATGGGTGCACTGGACGGCAAGGTCGCCGTCGTCACCGGAGCGGGCCGCGGCATCGGCCGCGGGATCGCGATGCTCTTCGCTCGGGAGGGTGCAAGGGTCGTCGTGAACGACCCGGGTGTGAACGTGGACGGCACCGGCGGCGACGGCGGTCCGGCGCAGCAGGTCGTCGACGAGATCAAGAAGGCGGGCGGGACGGCGGTCGCGAACCTCGAGACCGTGGCCACGGTCGCCGGCGGTGAGTCGATGGTCAAGCAGGCCGTCGACGCCTATGGCCGCATCGACATCGTGGTGAACACGGCGGGCATCCTGCGGGACCGCATGGTGTTCAACATGAGCCAGCAGGAGTGGGACGACGTGATCGCCGTCCACCTCAAGGGTCACTACAACACGATCAAGCCGGCGTCCGTGCTGATGCGGCAGCAGCGCTACGGCCGCATCATCAACTTCTCGTCGACGTCGGGGATCATCGGCAACACCGGCCAGGTGAACTACGGGGCCGCCAAGGCTGCGATCGCCGGGCTCACGCGCGTGATCGCGCGCGACCTCGGGCGCTACGGGGTCACCTGCAACGCGATCGCCCCCGGCGCGGCGACGCGCATGACGCAGACGGTGCCGGACTCCGCGCGGCAGCTGCGCGCGCAGGCCGGCGTGCAGGGCGCCGCGTCGGAGTCGCAGCCGGCGCCGCAGAGCGCCTTCCAGGGGCTGCGCGAGCCCGAGTTCGTGGCGCCGATGGTCGGCTTCCTCTGCTCGGACGACGCGTGGGACATCAACGGCTGGGTCTTCAACGTCTCGGGCGGGACGGTCTCCGTCGCCCACCACCCGACGCCGATGCGCACGGTGTTCACGCCCGGCCTCTGGGATCTCGCCGAGCTCGACGACGCCGTGAACAACGTGCTGCTCCGCGACCTGCCGAACCCCGCCCCGCCCCGCGAGGACGTCGAGGTGCCCGGCCGCGACACGCCGGCAAAGCCGCTCGCCTAGTCCCGGGGAGAAAGGAACGCAGATGGCAACTCCACTCGAAGGACGCACCGTCGTCGTGACCGGGTCCGGCCGGGGTATCGGGCGCGAGATCGCGCTGCTCGCCGGCCGGCTCGGCGCCAACGTGATCGTGAACGACCCCGGCGTGAACGTGGACGGCACCGGCGGCGACCAGGGCCCCGCAGGCAAGGTCGCGAAGGAGATCCGCGACGCCGGCGGCAAGGCCTCGGCGAACTACGACACCGTCGCCACCCCCGAGGGCGGCGAGGCGATGATCAAGCAGGCGGTCGACGAGTTCGGCCGGGTCGACGGCGTCGTGCACGTCGCCGGCATCCTGCGCGACCGCATGATCTTCAACATGAGCGAGCAGGAGTGGGACGACGTCGTCGCCGTCCACCTCACCGGCTTCTTCAACGTCTCGAAGCCGGCGTCCGTGCTCATGCGCCAGCAGCGCTTCGGCCGCATCATCGGCTTCTCGTCCGGCTCCGGCCTGAACGGGAACACCGGCCAGGCGAACTACGGGGCGGCGAAGGCCGGCATCGCCGGCATGGCGCGCTGCCTCGCGCGCGACCTCGGCCGCTACGGGGTCACCGCGAACGCGATCGCGCCGGGCGCGAACACCCGCATGACGCAGACGGTCCCGGACGCCGCGCGCCAGCTGCGCTCGCGCGCCGGCATCCAGGGCCAGCAGCGGCAGCCGAGTATCGTCAACCAGCTTCGCGAGCCGAAGTACGTCGCGCCGATGGTGTGCTACCTGCTCACCGACCAGGCGTGGAACATCAACGGCAAGGTCTTCAACGTCTCTGGCGGGCAGGTCAGCGTCTCCTGGGAGGAGACGCCGGACCGCACGATCGCCAAGCCGGGCATGTGGGACATCGACGAGCTGCGCGCGCTCGTGCCCGCGATGATGCAGGGGCTGCGCAACCCGGCGCCGCCTCCGCCGGACCTCGAGGTCCCGGGCCGCGCCGAAGCGGCGGCCTCGGCCTAGCAACGACGGCACCTGCCGACGGCGGGAAGCGAGGAGGGGCCATCTGGGTGGCCCCTCCGAGTTTCTCCGCACCCGGCCCGCCGGCCGGCCTAGCCGTCGCCGGCCATGCCCGCTTCCCCGCGGTGCTCCGTCGCCAGGTCCCCCGGCGTGATCTCCATGTAGACGAACTCGTAGCCGCCGCGGTGCACGTCGCCGAGCGAGCGGAACCCCACGCGGCGGAAGCACTGCTGCGCGCGATAGTTCCACGCGAGCGTGTGCAGGTAGACGCGGCGCAGGCCGAGCTCGTGGAACAGATAGCGCACCATCGTGCAGACGGCGTCGGTGCCGTACCCGCGCGACCAGCAGTCGCGCTCGCCGATCGTCACCCCGAGCTCCGCCTCCGCCCGGTGGGCGTCGTATGCGTAATACATCACGTTCCCGATGTGCCTGCCGGTCTCGAGGTCGTCGATCGCGAAGGTGCGCCGGTGGCTCGCCGGGTACCGAATCTCCTCGGCCAGGCTCGCGGCGAAGGAGCGGAGCGACATCGTGATGGGCCGCGCGGCGTCGTACGCGGCGAGCTCGGGATCGACGCGCCAGGCGTAGTCGCGGTCCGCGTCCTCGACGTGCTTCTCGCGCAGCCGCACGAGGCGCCCGGTGGCGACCGTCCCAGGCTGCGTCGCGGTCACTGCGGCATCCGATCGACGATCTCCGCCGCGTTACGGAGGATGTGCATCTGGTTGCGGTGCGTGAGCAACCGCTCAGCCTCGTGGATGTCGAACCAGCCCACGATCTCGTGCTCGCCGTCGTGCGCGGCGGGGTGACCGCCGGTGGGCGCGAAGAGGAAGTGGTAGACGATCTTGTCCACGATCACCCCGTCCGCGTCCTGGAAGCGGTACTGCACCGTGCCGAGGGCCTCGACGAGGCGCACGGCGAGCCCGGTCTCCTCCGTGACTTCCCGGACCGCGGTCTGCTCATGGCTCTCCCCCGGCTCGGGCGTGCCCTTTGGGAGCGCCCAGAGACCCTGGCTCGGCCGCCCCACGAGGACCACCTCGATCCCGTGCCCCCCGCGACGGTAGATCACCCCGCCCGCGGATGTCGCCTGCCTCGTCGCCTCCGCCCGCGCGCCTTGCGCTCGGTCGGCCCGCTCGCGCGTCACCGCTCGCGCTCCTCGTCGCCCTCGCCGTCGTCCCGACCGCCCTGATCCGGGGAGCCGCCGAAGTCCGGGTCGCGGTCCTCGTCGTCCGCCATCGGCATCGTCAGCATCTGCACCTCGGCGAGCGCCTCGCGCACCGCGCGGCGGAGGTGCGGCTCGCCGCGCTCCCGGAGCATGCGGGTGAGGATACGCTCCGACTCGTCGTTGCCGATCTCGCCGAGCGCCCGCACCGCCGCGACCTGCACGTCCTCGTCGCTGTCCTCGAGCAGCATCGTGAGCGGCGTGACGGCCTCGTCCGCCAGGAGCTCGCCCGCCGAGGTGGCCGACACCGCGCGGATCTCCGCGTCCTCATCGTCGAAGTGGTAGACGAGGATCGGCAGCCACGAGTCCGAGGCGTTGCGCCCCATCGCGCGCAGGGCCGCGACGCGCAGCCGGTGGTTGCCGATCTCGTAGGTCTCGGAGATCAGCTCCGCGACTGACTCGTCCGACCACGCCCCGAGCGCCTCGAGCGCGCGCGCCCGCACCTCGTCTTGTTCCTCGATGTCCTCGACCGCCTCGCGCAATGTCGAGGCGAGCTCCTCGGCGTCGTCCTCGGAGAGCAGCGCAAACTCCATCGCGAGCACCCAGCGGCCGAGCGCGTCCGCCACCTCTGCGCGGACGCCCGACTCCGCATCGTCCCGCAGCTGGCGCGTCAGCAGCCGCATGTACTCCGGCCGCTCCTGCTCCCAGAGCCCGCGCACCGCGAGGATGCGCGTGGCCACGTCCGGGTCGCGCAGCGCCGAGAGGTGGATGCGGTGGAAGTTGAGCGTCGCGTCCTCCGCGGAGAGCTGGTGCAGCTTCGCGAGCACCTCGCGCCGTCGCTCGGCCGACAGCTGCGGCCAGAGCCGGACGAAGCGCATCACGACGGCGTCCGTCGGGTGGTGCAGCGCCCGCAGGTGCGCGTACTCGAGCGGCTCCCCGGCGGCGATCGCGCTCACGACGTCATCGGCCGGCGGCAGCATCGCCGGGCGGTCGTCGCGATCGGGCCCGTCGTCGCGCGGCCCGGATCGGCCACGGTCTTCTGTCACGCTCGGCTCTCCGTTCGCGATTCTAGCAACGCGCGCCGGGTGGGCTCGCCAGACCGGCCGGCGCATGCCCGGCGGGCGCGTGCCCCCGAGGACTGCGCGCGCCCGCATGCGCCGCCGGATCGAGCGCTCAGGCGCGCTCGCGCTTCGGCTCCCGCGCCATCAGCGCGCGGACGGCCGCCTCCGGGGCGACGCCGTCGTAGAGGATCGCATGCAGCCCGGCCGTGATCGGCAGCTCGACGCCGAGGCGCCCCGCGAGCCGGAGCGCCGCCGGCACGGTCGTCGCGCCCTCGGCGGTCTCCCCGATCGCGCGCAGCGCAGACTCGAGCGGTTCGCCCCGCGCGAGCAGCTCGCCGAGCCGCCGGTTCCGCGAGAGCGGACTGTACGAGGTGGCTACCAGGTCGCCGACGCCCGCGAGCCCCTGGAAGGTGAGCGGATCGGCGCCCGCCGCCACCCCCAGCCGCGTCATCTCCGCGAGCCCGCGCGTCACGATCGCCGCCTTCGCGTTGTCGCCGTAGCCGAACGCGTCGACCATCCCGGCGGCGATCGCGATCACGTTCTTCAGCGCGCCGCCGAACTCGACCCCGACGATGTCCTCCGTCGTGTACACGCGCAGGAGCTCCGTGTGAAACGCCGCGCGCAGCGCGTCGAGCGGTCCGTCGCGGGAGGCGATGACCGTCGTCCCCGGCATGCCCGCGGCGATCTCGCGCGAGAGGTTGGGGCCCGAGAGCGCGGCGACGGCGCGTCCGGGCAGCGCCTCCGCGAGGAGCTCGGACATCCGCCGCCCGCTCTCCACGTCGATGCCCTTGGTCGCGCTCAGCAGCGCGGCGTCCGGCGCGACGGCGCCGGCGATCGCGGAGGCGTTCGCGTAGAGCGTGCGCGAGGGAACGGCGAAGCAGACCAGGTCGGCGCCGGCGACGGCCTGGGTCGCCGGGAGCACCTCGAGGCCGGGGGGGAAGGCGACGCCCGGGAGGCGCCGGGCGTTGACTCGGCGCGCGTTGAGCTCCGCGGACTCCTCGGACGTGCGTGCGGCGAGCACGGTGGGCATCCCGCGGCGCGCGAGGTGGATCGCCAGCGTCGTGCCCCACGCGGTCGGACCGACCACGGCGGCGTGGCGGATTGGAGGATCGGTCACGACGGCGGCGCGGTGACGCCCACCCGCACTCAGGCCGACGTCGGCGGGCGGGGGGTACCACCCTGCCCCAGCTTCGGCTCGGTGCCCGCGAGCAGCCGCCGGATGTTCCCCAGGTGATTGAACTCGATGGCGAGCATCGTGAGGACGGCGAAGACGAGGTACTCGCGGGCGGCGAGCCCGGCCAGCACCAGTCCCACGAGCACCACGAAGCCGAGGAAGACGCTCACGACCGACATCAGCGAGGCGTAGCGCCAGATCGCGAGCACGACCGCCGCGAACGCGCCCACCGCCACCCCGGCGATCGGGTTCACCGCGAGGAACGCGCCGAACGCCGTCGCGACGCCTCGCCCGCCCCGGAAGCCGGCGAACACCGGCCAGGTGTGCCCCACGACGGAGGCCAGCCCCCCGAGCGCCGCCGCCCACGGGTCGTCGAAGAGGAAGCGCCCGACGAGCACGGGGGCCGCGCCCTTCACGACGTCGAGCAGCACCACGAGCAGCGCCCACCGCAGCCCGTACGTGCGCAGAGCGTTCGTGAAGCCCGTCTTGCCGGAGCCGTACTTGCGGAGGTCGTCGAAGCCGGCGACCCGGCCGACGAGGAGCCCGACCGGTACCGAGCCGAGCAGATACCCGATGAGCCCGCCCGCGAGCCCCGTCACGCCCCCACCTCGAATCGGTCCTCCGAACGCCGACGAAGCAGCAGGCGGATCGCCGTGCCCTCGAAGTCGAACGCCTCTCGGATTGTATTCTCCAGGAACCGCCGATACGAGAAGTGCACCAGCGCGGGCTCGTTCACGAAGACCACGAACGTCGGCGGATTCACATCGGCCTGGGTCGCGTAGAGGATCTTCAACCGCCGGCGCCCCGCGCTCGGCGGCGCGTGTTGCGCGGTGGCGCGGTGAATCACGCGGTTGAGCTCCGAGGTCTGCACCCGGCGCCCGCGCACCTCGGCGATGTGGACGGCTGCCTGCAGCAGGTCCGCGATCCCCTCGCCCCGGAGCGCCGAGGTGAAGTGGATCGGCGCCCACGGCGCGAAGCGATAGCGCGCATCGAGCGACTTGGCGAACTGGTGACGGTCGGTCCCCGGCTCGCTCAGGTCCCACTTGTTGACGACGAGCACGAGCCCCTTGGCCTGGTCCACCGCGTAGCCCGCGATGTGCATGTCCTGGGCCGTGATCGCCTCCTCGCGATCGATCACCAGGAAGACAACGTCGGCTCGATCGATCGCGTGCTGTGCGCGCTGCACGGAGTGCCGCTCGACGCCGCGCCCGATCCTTCCCCGGCGTCGGATGCCGGCGGTGTCGACGAGCAGCATCGAGTGGCCCTCGAAGGCGAAGGGGGTGTCGATCGTGTCGCGCGTGGTGCCCGGGATCTCGGAGACGAGCGTGCGCTCCTCGCCGAGGATCGCGTTGACGAGCGACGACTTGCCGACGTTCGGCCGCCCGACGATCGCGACGCGGACGCCCTCGAAGCGGTCGCCCGTACGGGCGCCCCCGACGACGTCGAGGATCCCGTCCATCAGGTCGCCGACGCCCTGTCCGTGCAGCGCCGACACAAAGTGGGCCTCCCCGAAGCCGAGCGCGTAGAGGTCCGGGAGCGAGTCGCGCGCGCGGGCCACGTCGCTCTTCGTCGCGACGAGGATCACCGGGATCCCGACGCGGCGGAGGATGTCCGCGACCTCCTCGTCGCCCGCGGTGAGGCCGGTGACGGCGTCGACGAGGAAGAGCGCGGCGTCGGCCTCGCGCAGCGCGCGGTCGACGCCGGCGCGGACGAGCGGGTTGAAGGGGTCCTCCTCCGGCCCGAGCAGGCCGCCCGTGTCGACCACGCGGACGTGCCGCCCTCGCCACTCGAAGGCGCCGTAGTTCCGGTCGCGCGTGGTCCCGGGCAGGTCCTCGACGAGCGCCCGGTTCGAGCGAGTGAGGCGGTTGAAGAGCGCGGACTTCCCGACGTTGGACCGGCCGACGATCGCCACGAGCGGGGGGCGGTCGCTCATGAGGGCCTCAGCGTGACCGCGAGCGCGAGCGGCTGGACGGAGAGCACCGTGAGCCCGTCGGGGACGCGTATCCGCGGGACGACGTTCGATGTGCCGTCCCCGAGCCCGCGCAGGTCGAGCGTGACGCGAATGTCCGCCGGCGTGAGCGCGTCGAGCTTCGGGATCGGCCCCTGCACGACGACGACGACCGCCGGCTGGTCCACCGCGGCCTGGCGGCCGGCGGGGGTGTTCTCGAGCACGGGGGCGACCGAGAAGCGCGCCGAGCCGGTGATCGCCGTGATCGCGACGCTCACGGTCGCCTGCGGCTCGCCCGTGGTCGAGACGCCCGGCGGGAGCGCGATGCGCAGTGGGCGCGACACGTCGCTGCGCAGGCCGCTGACGTCGACGGGCGGGAGCGTCAGCGAGTCCAGCTGCTGCAGCGCCTGGATGCTCCCCTGCACCTGCACGGCGGCCGGTGAGATCGTGACGTTCGCGAGGCGGTAGCCGACCGCGGGCTCGCCCGTGACGCGCACGGTGAGCGGGAGCGTCCGGAACAGCGTGCGCTGGATGACCTGCACGTTCACCCGCACGCTCTCGGGGGCGATGCGCACGCCGCGGATCTCGCCGCCGCCGGCGCCGCGCGCGACCAGGCTCACGGCGGGATCGACGTCGACCGTGAGCCCCGTGATGTTGACGTCCGCGACCACCTCCTTGACCAGCTCCACCAGCGAGTGCGGACCCGAGACCTTCACCGACGAGGCCGCAGGCTTGGCGGCCCCAAGCTCGTAGCCGATGGGGAGCGTGCCGACGAGCCGCGCGATGACGGGGATGCTCTTCTCGACGAAGTCCTCCAGGTTCACGGTGATCGAGCGTGGGATCACCTCGACCACGCGCACGCCGCTCGTCGTCGGCTCGACCTGCACGCGGACCTGCTGCTCGCGCGCGTCGAGCCCCTTCAGGTCGACGGTCGCGCGGAAGCTTCCCACCGAGAGCCGGTCCCAGCGGTCGCGGGGTGCGGCGATGCGGATGTCGACCGAGGCGAGATGGTTGGCGACCGCGAGGTTCTCGCCGACGTTCACCGCCTGCACCGGGATGGGCGCCCGGAAGAGGTCGATCACGGTGGGGTTCTCGGTGTCGGTGACGAAGACCCAGAGGGCGGCACCGAGGAGCACCGCGAGCACGAGCAGCCCGGGGGAGTTGCGAACCGCCCCCCACGAGCGCTGGGCGGCGCTGCGAGCGAGCGCGAAGGCCTCGCGCCGGCGCCGTCGCGGACTCTGTCGGTACACGGTCAGGACGCCCGGCGCTCCAGGCCGCCGGTCGCGGCCGGCGTCGGAGGGTCACCCGGCGGTTGCGTCGCCGGCTCGAGGCCGAAGAGCCGGTGGATCTGCCGGCTGAGCTGCGACTCGTCGAGCCCCGCGGCCATGCGGCCGTTCGAGGCGATCGAGACCTCCCCGCGCTCCTCGGAGACGACGACCACCACGACGTCTGTGCGCTCCGCGAGCCCGAGGGCGGCGCGGTGCCGCATCCCGTACTCCGCGGGGAGCGGCGCCTCCGAGAGCGGGAGCGTGCAGCCGGCCGCGACGATACGGTCGCCCCGGATCACGACGGCGCCGTCGTGCAGCGGCGAGCTCGTGATGAAGATCGTCGAGAGCAGCTCCACCGAGAGCTCCGCGTTCAACGGGATCCCGGTGTCGATCACCTCCTGTAGTCCCGTCTCCCGTTCGATCGCGATCAGCGCGCCGATGTCGCGCCGTGCGAGCTGGAGCGACGAGCGCACGATGAGGTCGATCACGTCTCGATGCTCGGGTCGGCTGAAGACCGAGCGCAGTCCCGTGCGGCCCAGCCGCTCGAGCGCGCGCCGGATCTCCGGCTGGAAGATGATGATCAAGCCGACGAGCAGGCCCGCGACCGAGTTGCGCAAGATCCAGCTGAGCATCCGCAGCTCGAACACGCGGCTGATCAGGAAGGCGCCGATCAGGAGTACGCCCACGCCGCGGAGCACGGTCATCGCGGTGCTCCCGCGGATCAGCAGGAGCAGCCAGTAGATCGAGATCGAGACGATCGCGATGTCGAACAGCGCCGGGACGTCGAGACGCGAGACGACGTCGGTGATCCCGTTCGGCAGCTGCGGCACCTCGTGCGCCCCGTCGCCGGCGGCGCTACGCCGGCGACCCGCCGAGCAAGACCGCGAGCACGGCCTGCTGGGCGTGCATGCGGTTCTCGGCCTGATCGAAGACCACCGAGCGCTCGGACTCGATCACTTCGTCGGTGATCTCCTCGCCGCGGTGTGCCGGCAGGTCGTGCATGACGAGCGCGTCCCGCGGCGCGGCCGCGAGCAGCTCGGCGTTCAGCTGGTACGGCCGGAAGATCTCCTTCCGGCTCTCGAGCTCGTGCTCGAAGCCCATCGACGCCCAGACGTCCGTGTAGATGACGGCGGCGTTGCGCACCGCGTCCCGCGCGTCGGAGAGCTGCGTGACGGTGCCGCCGCCGGCGAGGCCGCGCGCACGCTCGAGCGTCTGCGGCGGCAGCCGGAAGCCATCCGGCGAGGCGCACACGAAGTCCACGCCGGCCATCACCGACGCGTACGCCAACGAGCGCGCGACGTTGTTGCCCTCGCCGAGGTAGACGAGCCGCACACCGCGCAGGCTCCCGAAGCGCTCGCGCAGCGTGAGGAGGTCGGCGAGCGCCTGGCAGGGGTGCTCCTCGTCGGTCAGCGCGTTCACGACGGGGACCGTCGCGTAGGAGGCGAGGTCGACGATCGTCGCGTGCGCGTAGGTGCGCGCGGCGATCGCCTGCACCATCCGCGAGAGCACGCGCGCGACGTCCTTCACGGGCTCGCGGTCGCCCATGCGGACCTCGTGCGCGGAGAGGTAGAGCGCCTGCCCGCCGAGCCGGCGCATCGCCATCTCGAACGACACCCGCGTGCGGAGCGACGGCTTCTCGAACAGCATCGCGAGCGTCTGGCCGGTGAGCACCGGGCCGACGCCGTCGCGTTTCATCCCGAGCGAGAGCTCGAGCAGTCCGGAGAGGCGCTCGGGGCTGAGATCGAGGATCGAGGTGAAGTCACGGCCGAGCACGGGGAGCTCCGGTTTCGGGGTGCGTCGCTGCGCACGCAGCGCCTGGGGAGAACGCACAGTATAGCCGCCCGCTTGCGCCGGCACAGCGGGCGCGACGCCGTCCCGCAGCACCCGCGCGCCGCCGTCGGGGCGCCCGTCGGGGCGCGGCCGGGTGCATCCAGAGGCGCCGCCCATCCGAGCGCACCGACACGTCGCCGTCGAGGTCGGTCCGTCGGATCACGGCGCCCTCGTACCGCTGCAGCACCTCCGGTGCCGGGTGACCGTACCGGTTGCCGCGCCCGACCGAGACGATCGCGACGCGCGGGCGCACCGCCGCGACGAACGCCGGCGTCGACGATGTGCGCGAGCCGTGGTGTGGCACGACGAGCGCGTCCGCCCGCAGGTCCTGTCCGCTGCGCACGAGCCAGGCCTCGGCGTCCGCTTCGATGTCCGCCGCGACGAGCACGCGCCGCTCGCCGATGCGGACGAGCAGCACGAGCGAATCGTCGTTCGGCGCGCGCTCCGCGAGGCCCCCCACGGACGCTGGCGCAGGCGCGATCACGTCGATCGTCGTGCGCGCACCGAGGTGGATGCGATCGCCGAGGCCGAGGACGCGGCCCGCCACCGGGAGCGCGCGCAGCGTTCGGTCGGTCGCGAGCACGGAGTCGACACGGAACCTCGACGTCACCTCGCGCGTGCCGCCGGCGTGATCCGCGTCCGCGTGCGTGATCGCGAGCGCGTCGAGGCGGCGCGGCGCGCCGGCGCGCGCGAGCGCGCGCAGCACCGCGCCGTCGGGCGGCCCGGCGTCGATCAGCACCGCGCGCCCGCCGTCGCTCACGAGGACCGCGAGCCCCTGCCCGACGTCGAGCACCTCCACGCGCGCGAGCGCCTTCGCCGGCGACAGCGCGAGCGCCCACACGGCGATCGCGACGGCCACGAGCCCGACCGTGCGACCGACCGGCACGCGACCGGCGTGCGGGTCGAGCGCCGGGCGCGGCCATCGGGCCGCCCTCGCGACTGCCCACCCGAGCGCGACGTACCACAGCGCGCCCGCTAGCAGCGGCACCCGCATGGGGACGCTCGCGGCCGGCGCGCGCGCAAGCGCCTCGGCGGTGGTGAGGAACGCCAGCGGGACGAGCGCGGCGACGTTCCACGCGGCCGATGCGACCAGATCCGCCCAGCCGGCGAAGCCCGCCACGAGCGCGACGACGAGCGTCCCCTCGTAGAGCGGCGCGACGATCACGTTCGCCGGCACCGCGATCAGAGAGAGCCGCTCGAAGGCGGCCGCCTGCGGCGGGACGACCGCGAGCGTGGCCGCGGTGGCCGTGGCCGCCACCTCGACGAGGGGCGCGAGCGAGGCCGCCACTCCCGGCGAGAGGCGCCGGAGCGCGGCATCGCGGAGCGCGGGCGCGAGCACGATCACGCCGGCCGTCGCTGACACGCTCAACTGGAACGCGACATCGACGGCGAGCGACGGCGTCGCCGCCAGCATCGCGGTCGAGGCGTAGACGAGGTAAAGCCACCCCGGCGTGCGGCGGCCCGTCACCGAGGCGAGCACGAGCCCGACGGCCATGATCGCCGCGCGCACGACGGGCGGATCGGGGCCGACCAGCAGGACGTACGGGGGCAGCAGGGCCAGGCCGGCGAGCGCGGCGCGCCTCCGCGACGTGACGGCGGAGGCGAGCGCGACCACGCTCCCGAGCAGCATGGCGACGTTCTGTCCCGACACGACGACGAGGTGCGTGGTACCCGTGACCCGCAGCGCCTCCGCGGTGTCGCGGTCCATCGTCCCGCGCTCCCCGAGCAGGACCCCGGCGGCGAGCGCGGCGGCCGGCTCGGGGAGCGAGCGCTCGATGTTGCCGGTGGCCCACCGGCGCAGCGCGCGCAGCCACGCACCCGGTCCCGGCGGGCCGGGCGCGAGCCGCTCCCACTCCCGAGGGAACGCGACCACCGCATGGATCCCGCGCCCTCGCAGGTAGGAGGCGTAGTCGAATCCCGCCACCGCTGGCGGTCGCTCGACCTTCCCACGAAGCCGCACGCGGTCTCCCTCGCGCAGCGGCACCGCAGGCGCGCGCATCGAGACCCGCACGCTCCCGCTCGCCGGCGCCCCGTCGAGCCGCTCGAGATCGATGTCGAAGCGAGCGACGAGCCCGCGAACCAGCGCGTCCTCGCGCAGGAGCCCGGTCAGCTCGCGCGGGCCGGCGGCGGAGGCGATCGCGGGCGGCGCGCGCGAGGCCTGCGCCGCGTAGCGCGCGTGCCCCGCTCCGCCGGCGGCGACGGCGGCCACGATCAGGAGCGCCGGCGCGTGGGCCGGCGCCGCCGCGCGCACCGCGAGCCCGGCCACGCCCACGAGCGACGCCGGGAGCCACCACGAGCCGCCGAGTGACGCGGCGGACAGCGCGCCGAGCGCGAGCGCCCCCGCGATCGCCGCGAGCGACGGCACCACCTGGGGCGACCGCCGAGCAGGCGCGGACGTCACGGCGGCGTGCCCACGAGATCGCGCACGCGCAGGTAGACGCGTTCCGAGATCACCCCTCGCTCGACGAGCTCGTCCGACGAAGCGAACGGCCGGGCGCCCCGCGCCTCCACGATGCGGCGGGCGAGCGCGGGCCCGATTCCCGGCAGCGCCTCGAGCTCCTTCGGCCCCGCCCGGTTCAGGTCGACGAGCGGTTGCGCGCGCTCGCCGGTGCGTGGGACGACGACGCGCTCCTCGTCCGCCACGCGGCGCGCGAGGTTCAGCGAGGCGAGGTCGGCGTCGGGAGCGGCGCCCCCGGCGCGCGCGATCGCGTCGGCGACGCGGTCGCCCGAGCGCGCGACGATCACCCCCGGCGCGGCCACGGCTCCGTCCACGTGCACGCGCAGCGCGGCGACAGCGGACGGCGGCTCGAGGTCCTCGATCTCGATGCCGCGCGGCTCGTGGAAGCCACGCGTGGCGGCGACGAGCAGCGCCGGCACCGTGAGCCCGACGAGCACGAGATCGCCCAGCCGCGGCCTCGACACCGCCGCTCCTTCCCCGGTACCGCGAACGACCGGGATCGATCGTGTCGACCGTGCACGTGCGGCGCGCCGGGACGATCGCGGGGGCAAGCCCGCGACGCTACGGGCAGGTGGGGCGGTCGCTCGTCGGCGGGGGCATCTGCACGAGCGCGAGCAGCGCGAAGCCCTCGGCCCGGTTGCCGAGCCGCCACCCGCCGGTGCCCGTCGTCTCGACGCGGATCGCGTCGCCCGCGCGCAGCGTCACCTCGTCGCCGCCGGAAGCGCTCACGACGAGTTCGCCGTCGAGCAGCACCGCGAAGCCCGGCGCGGCGCGGTGCGGCGGCGGGCGCGCGCCGCGCTCGAAGCGCATCAGCATGACGCGGCTGGCGTTGCCGAGCACGCTCCCGCCGACGCCCTTGAAGTCGCCGGGCCCGTTCTCCCACGGTCGAGCGAGGAGGTCGAGCGGCTCGATGCGCGTAGTGCCGTCGAGCTCGACGTAGAGACGGTAGGCAGCCACGGCGGACTCCGTGCGGGCGCGCGAGGCGGCGGTCGGACGCCGCACGATAGCGTGCTACGGTACGCTGCGCGCGCGCGGGGGGAGCGAGGGGTGCATGGCGACGTTCGAGCGCGCGGGCGGCCGCGCTCCGCGCGAGCTCCGGCCCGTGACGATCAAGCCCGGCTACCTCCGACACGCCGAGGGCTCCGCGCTCGTCACGACCGGGCACACGAAGGTGATCTGCGCGGCGAGCGTCGAGCCGGGCGTTCCACGCTGGCTCAAGGGGAGCGGCTCCGGGTGGGTGACCGCCGAGTACGGGATGCTCCCTCGCTCGACGAACACGCGCACGGCGCGGGAGGCGGCGCAGGGCCGCCAGGGCGGGCGCACGCAGGAGATCCAGCGGCTGATCGGGCGGTCGCTGCGCGCCGCCGTCGACCTCCAGAAGCTGGGCGAGCAGACGATCACGCTCGACTGCGATGTGATCCAGGCGGACGGCGGCACGCGCACCGCGGCGATCACGGGCGCCTGGGTCGCCCTGGCGACCGCGCTCGAGTGGATGCAGCGCGTCTCCGGTCTGCCGACCTCGCCGATGAGGACGCAGGTGGCCGCGGTCTCGGTCGGCGTGTTCGAGCGCACGCCGATCCTGGACCTCGACTACCGCGAGGACTCGTCGGTCGACGTGGACTTCAACGTCGTGATGCTCGGCACCGGGCAGCTCGTCGAGGTGCAGGGGACGGCGGAGCGAGCACCGTTCACGCGCGAGCAGATGCGCGAGATCGTCGACCTCGCCTGTGCGGGCATCGAGCAGCTGTTCGCGAAGCAGCGCGAGGCCGTCGCCGCATGGCGGTCGAACGGCGGCTGAGCGCGCCCCGCGCGCGCGTTCGCTTGACGCTGCGCGACGCGCGCACGTAGCGTCGACCTCGCGGCGGTGGCAGGACCCCAGGCGCTCCCCGTGCGCCGTCTGGAGTCGCGATGCTGTACGGCGTGCTCTGCCGCCTCGGCCGCCCCGCAGGCGAGTACCCCACGCTGCTGGGCGCAGTGCAGTCCGTGAGCGTCGCGCTCTGGCAGGTCTCCGACACGAGCTGGCTCGTCGAGTCCGAGCAGGCCGCCGCGGTCGTGCGCGACGCGGTGGCCGCCGCGATCGAGCCCGCCGACTTCGCGCTCGTCTTCCCGCTCGACGTCGCGCCCGCGGTCTGGACCTCGCTCGCCGCACAGCGCTACGGCCGGCGGTTCCTCGAGAGCGCGCTCGTGCGCGAGCGCGCTCGCCGCGCGTCCGTGTAGCGAAGCGGAGGGTCGATGCAGCCCGTGGTGCGGGTCGTGATCCGCGGAGACGACTTCGAGGCGCTGCGGCGCTTCTACCAGGAGGCGCTCGGGTAGGAGAGCTTCCCCGTGACCGGCGACTTCGCGGTCGTGGAGATGTACCCGCACGAGCACGACCCGGAGAGCGGCGCGGAGATCCCGCAGCCGGTCGTGGTGACGCAGCGCGGCGGCGCGGTCGTCTGGCGGTACGAGGGGGAGGGGCACCCGCCTCGGAGCTTCGCCCCGGGGACGCCCGAGGGCGGGATCGCGCGCGGCCCGGCCGCGGTGCTGCCGTTCGTGGAGGTCGCCGACCTCGAGGCGACGCTCGCTCGCGTCGTGGCGGCGGGCGGGACGGTGATCCAGCGCCCTACGGCGATCCCCGGCTACACGACGATCGCGCGCTTCCACGACGTGGCCGGGAACGAGATCGGGCTGCAGGCGCCGCTCGCCTGAGCGAACCGCGTGCCGCCGTCCGTTACGCGTACTCGCCGAGGAACATCCCCCCGAGGATGTGCACGTGGGCGTGGTCCTGCGACTGCATCCCGTCGTACCCGATGTTCGAGATGAGCCGGTAGCCGCCGGGGCACTGCGCCTGAGCGACGCTGGTCGCCACCGCGCCCACCGCACCCATGTCCTTCCAGAGCTCCGCCTGCGTCATGTGGCGCTTTGGAATCGCGAGCAGCATCACCGGCACCCAACGGAGGCGGTTGCGGAAGACCATCACGTCCTCGTCCTCGTAGAGGATGTCGGCGGGTTCGCGGTGCGCGGCGATCTCGCAGAACACGCAGTAGCGGTTCACGGGGCGATTGACTACCTTCCGGGGACCGCGCCTTCCGTCCTCGGAAGGTTCGACGAGTCTAGGAATCCCCGTTCGTCAGCGTCAAAACGCGCGGGCGCGCGGCGAGGGAGGACGTCATCACCGAGGTCCGCCCCTTCCGGGGGCTGCGCTACGACCCTCGTCGCGTGGCCCCCGACGATGTGATCGCCCCACCCTACGACGTGATCGACGCCGACGACGAAGCTGCGCTGCTCGCGCGCTCGCCGTACAACGCCGCCCACATCGAGTGCTGCCCCGGCGAGGAGCACGAGCGCTACGAGGCCGCCGGCCGGCGCGTCCGCGACTGGTCCGCGGAGGGGGTGCTGATCCGCGACGACGCGCCCGTCTACTACCTCTACGAGCAGCGCGCGCGCATCGATGGTGCGGACCGGCTGCGGCGCTGCTTCTTCGCACGCCTGCGACTCCACCGCCCGGAGGAGGGCGTCGTGCGCCCGCACGAGTCGACGATGGAGGGGCTGCGCTCGCAACGGCTGCGCCTCCTGCGCGCGACGCAGATGAACGTGAGTCCGATCTTCGCGATGTTTCGCGACGACGGTCGCGCGCGCAGAGCCCTCGACGCGGCGGCCCGCGGCGAGCCGGCGTTCGGCGCGACCGACTCGCTCGGCGAGCAGCACCGCCTCTGGGTGATCGCCGACGCGGCGCTTCAGGCGGAGCTCACGGGCGCGCTCGCGGCGTCGACGGTCACGATCGCCGACGGCCACCACCGCTACGCGACCGCGCTCACCTACCTCGACGACCTCACGAGCGCCGACCCTCGCCTGCCCGCGGGCGCCGCCGCCCGGTACGTGCTCACCGGCCTGATCCCCGAGGACGACCCCGCCCTCGTGATCCTGTCGGCGCACCGACTCGTGCGCGCGCGCTCCGTCCCCGCCGACCTCGACGCCCGGCTCACCGAGCGTTTTACGGTCGAGCCGCAGGACGGCTGGACCGTGCAGGCCGCGGAGGCGCTGGGCCGCCGCGTCCGCGACGCGGCGGGCGGCATCGCGACGTTCGGATGGATCGATTACGAGCGGCGGCGGCTCGCGCTGCTGCGCGGCCGCTCGCGCGAGGCGATCGACGAGGCGATGCCGAGCACGCTCTCGGCGGCCTCGCGCGCGCTCGACGCGCGCATCCTCACGGAGACGATCTTGCGCCCGCTGCTCGGCATCGACGACGCTGCCCTCGCGGACGGCCAGGTCGGCTTCACCTCGGATGTGGGTGCCGCGTTCCGCGCCGGCGAGGGCGGCGAGCACCGCTTCGCTTTCCTGCTCAACCCGACGCGCGTCGAACAGGTGAGCGCGGTCGCCGACGCCGGCGAGCTGATGCCGGCGAAGACGACGTACTTCTACCCGAAGCTCGCGACCGGCCTCGTCTTCAACCCGCTCGCGGACTGACCGCAGGGTGGCGCGCTACCGCGCTGGACCGTTGCTGAGATCGATCTGCCGCGTGCTGTGGATCGCTTCGAGTGCCGCGACCTTGGCGAGCTCCGCCGGCGTGAGCGGGCGCTGGATGCAGAGCACCATCAACGCGAGGTGCTCCGGTCCGGCCGCCACCGACATGTGCGAGATGTTCACGCCGAGCGCGCCGAGCGCCATCCCCACACGCCCGATCATGCCCGGCCGATCCACGTTCTCGACCGCGAGCAGATAGGGCGTCGCGCGCGCGACCTCCACCTCGTAGGGTCCGATGCCGACGATGCGCAGCCCCGTCGCCGTGTGCGTCACCGCGACGGACTCCTCGCCGCCGTCGGTGATGGCGTGCACGACGACGAGGTTCTGGTAGGGGTTTCGCGCCGCCCCCGTCTCCTCGTCGATGCGCAGCCCGTGCGCTTCGGCGAGCTGCGCCGCGTTCACGATCGTCACCTTCTCGGTGGTGACGCGCTGCAGCATCCCGACGATCACGCCCGAGCGCAGCGGGGAGGTGTCGTAGTTCGCGATCTCGCCGAGGTACTCGAGCCGCACGCGCTGCACGCCGCCGCCCGCAAGCTGCATCGCCACGTTCCCGGCGACCGCCGCCGCGTCGATGAACGGCCCGATCACCGCCATCGTCTCCGGGTCGACGAGTGGCGCGTTCACCGCGTAGCGCGCGGCCCCGCCGTCGAGCACGTCGATCACCTGCTCGGCGACGTCCAGCGCCGCGCGGTCCTGCGCCTCGCGTGTCGACGCCGCGAGGTGCGGCGTCACCACGATCCGCTCGTGCATTGTGAGGATGTTCCCGACGGCGGGTTCCTCGCTGAAGACGTCGATCGCCGCGCCGGTCACGTGCCCCGACTCGACCGCATCGTAGAGCGCTCGCTCGTCGATCAGTGCCCCGCGCGCCGCGTTCACGATGCGCACGCCGGGCTTCATCTGCGCGAGCCGCTCCGCGTTGATCATCTGCCGGCTGCCCTCGTGCAGCGCCGTGTGAAGCGTGATGAAGTCGCTCTGCGCGAGCAAGGGCTCGAGGTCCATCATCTCAACCCCGAGCTGGCTCCCGCGCTCGCGCGAGACGAACGGGTCGTACGCCACGACGCGCATGTCGAACGCCCGCGCCCGGCGCGCCACCTCGTTGCCGATCCGCCCGAGCCCGATCACCCCGAGCGTGCGCCCGGCGAGCTCGATGCCCATGTAGCGGTTGCGCTCCCACTTCCCCGACTTCAGCGAGCCGTACGCCTGCGGGATGTGGCGCGCGAGCGCGAGCATCAGCCCGAGCGTGTGCTCGGCCGTGGAGAGTGTGTTCGCGAGCGGGGCGTTGACGACGATGATGCCGCGCGCCGTCGCCGCGCCGACGTCGATGTTGTCGACCCCCACGCCGGCGCGGCCGATCACCTCGAGGCGATCGGCCGCCTCGATCACACGGGCGGTCACCTGCGTCTGGCTGCGGACGATCAGCGCGTTGCGGCCGCGCAGCGCCTCGATCAGCTCCGCCTCGGAGAGGCCCGTGCGCACCTCGACCTCGTGGCGCGCGCGCAGGAAGTCGATCCCCTCCTGGGCGAGCGAGTCGGCGACGAGGATGCGCGCCACGCCGCGCCCCGGGGCTAGGCGCGGCCGGCCACGGCGTGACCGAGCTGCGCGAGCGTCCCCTCGACGGCGCGCAGGCCGGCGCGGACGTCCTCCTCGGTCACGTAGCCGAGGTGGCCGAAGCGGAAGATCTTCCCGCGCAGCGAGCCCTGGCCGCCCGCGAAGACCGCGTCGAACTCCTGCTGGGCAATGCTGAGGAACTTCGAGCCGTCGACCTTCGCCGGCATCTTCACCGCCGTCACCGTGTCGGACTCGACGCCCTCCGCCGCGAGCAGCTCGAGGCCGAGCGCCTTCATCCCCTCGCGCGTCATCCGCGCGAGCCGGCGGTGTCGCTCGTAGATCGCGTCGAGCCCCTCCTCGAACATGAGGTCGAGCGCCCGGTCGAGCTGGAAGAAGAGCGAGACGGCGGGCGTCCACGGGGTCTCGCCCTTCTCGAGCGAGGACCTCGCCTTCCGCAGGTCGAAGTAGTAGCGCGGGGTCTTGTTCGCCGCCTGCCGCTCCCACGCGCGCTCGTTGACCGAGACGAACGCGAGCCCGGGCGCAGTCATCCAGCCCTTCTGTGAGCCCGAGACGACGACGTCCAGATTCCAGGCGTCGGTCTTTACGGGGATCGAGGAGAGCGAGGAGATCGCGTCGACGATGAGCAGCGCTCCGTGGCGATGCACCACCTCCGCGACCTCCGGGAGGTAGACGTTCGTCACGCCGGTCGAGGTCTCGTTGTGGGTGATCAGCACGGTCTGGATCGCGGGGTCGGCCTTGAGCGCGGCGTCGATGCGCGCCGGGTCCGCGGCCTGGCCGAACTCGACCGCGAGCTCGACCGGCTGGGCGCCATAGGCGTCGACGATCTCGACGAAGCGCTTGCCGAACTCGCCGATGGTGACGACCAGCGCCCGCTCGCCGGGGGTGACGTGGTTGGCGACCGCGGCCTCCATGCCGCCGGTGCCGGAGGCGGTCAGCGTGAGGACGTCGTGCTCGGTCTGGTAGACGCGCTTGACGCGCTCGGTGACGCGGCGGATCAGCGCGTCGAACTCCGGCCCGCGGTGGTTGATCATCTCCGCCGCGCCGGCCTGGGCCACCTCCGACGGGACGGGGGTGGGACCGGGGATGCGCAAGTTCACTGGGTCCCTCCGCGAAGGATGTGAGTCTCGGTCCGGGGGGCGAACCGGGAACCAATCGTACGGTGGGCGAGGGTACGGTCAACGCGCGAAGCCGGGGACGCGACTCGCGCGACCGGTCGGGGCGACCGACGGGCGCGACCGCGCGGCGCGGCGGCGCGCACCGGGCACCCGTCGGCCGCGGGCTACGCCGCCTTCGCCTCCGCGAAGACGCGGTTCGCCCACTCCACCGCCTCGACGTAGAGCCGCGTCACCTGCTCGAGGTCGAGTCTGAGCACCGCGGCGATGCCCTGGAACTCCTCCCACGACGCCCGCTCCTGCGCCTCGTCGAGGCGCAGCACCGCGCCGATCCGCCCCTCACCGTGGACGAGCGCGCCGCGCACCGTGCTCGAGACCGGGAGGTCGCCCACCGCGCGCTCCATCGGCAACCCGAGGATCGCGTCGACCATCGAGAACATCCCGAGCAGAAAGAGGTCGAACCGCGGCGCCCCGAGCGTGCTCACCCTCGCGAGCGACTCGCAGAAGCGGGCCCGCACGACCGAGCTGATCACGAGCTGCTGCGGGCTCCCCCCCCCCGGCCCGAGCCCGGCGATCGAGGCGAGCGCGGCGATGCGGCGCACGCCCTCCGCGCCGAGCAGCACGAGCGCGTCGCGGATCGAGTCCAGCGCGCGCGCCTGCATCGTCTCCGCCGAGTTCGCGTGGCGCAGGAGCTTCGTCGTGAGCGCGACGTCCGCGCGCACGATGCGCTCGACCTCGGCCAGATTGACGTTCGGCTGGCTGGTGAGGTCGAGCAGCTGCAGATCGTGCGGCTTGAAGCCGGCACCGTGCGGTGCTCCACGATGATCGGCTTGCTCAGGGAGTAGCCCTGGAAGCGGTCGAACCCGAGCTTCTTCGTGATCTGGAACGCCTCCCAGGTCTCGACCTTCTCCGCGACCAGGCTCGCGCGAGGGAGGAGCCGGCACAGGTCGCTCACCATCCCGGCAGGTCCTTCACATCGACGTAGGGGAGGTCGACCTTCACGGCGGTCGCGACCGCGGCGAACGCCTCGGCGCGTGCGGTTTCGTGCACGTCGTCGAGCGCGATGCGGTCGAAGGCCTGCCGGAGCCGGCGCAGCGACTCGAGCACCTCGGCGTCGGGCGGCACGTCCTCGAGCACCTCGATCACTACCGACCGCGGCGGGATCGCGTGCGCGTACCCCTCCACCGTGAGGTCGCGCGTGAAGTTGACGTGCGCAGGGTGCCCCTCGGTAAGGACCTGGGTGCCCTGCTCCATCAGGCTGTCGACGATGAGGCGGGCGGTGGCGCGGGTCCCGACGTCGCCGCTCAGCGCGTCGCGGGACAGCGACCGGAACAGCAGCTCGTACGCGGTAACCTCGAGGCGCGCGTTGTCGATGGGCTGGCGGGTGACGAGCACCGAGGAGCCGCCGGACCCCCCGGGCGTCGCGGCTCCCGCGGCGGCCGTGGGCCACCGGACTCCGCGCGCTGCCCCCTGCTCGCGCTCTGCGCCATGGTCGAACTATCGAGAGGCCGGATCCCCGGGCACACCCCTCCGAGAGGGGGAATCCCTCGATTTCGAGGCCCGAGCGCCCGCCGCTCGCGCGCGCCCGCCCGGACGCCGGGGCGCCCCCCGTACAATCCGGGGTTGGAACGGACGTGCGCGTGAACGAGCTCTACCGCAGCCTCCCCTCGGTCGACCGCCTGCTGGGTGACCCGCGGGTGGTCGCGCTCGCCGCCCAGCACGGCCACGACGCCGTGGTCGAGCTCGCGCGGACCGTGCTCGACGACTACCGCGCCGCGATCGAGCGCACCTCCACCCTGCCCGAGGTCGCCGTCGTCGACGCCGTCGTCGCGCGCGCGGCGGGGCTGCGAACCTCGCTGCGGCGCGTCGTCAACGCGACCGGGGTCATCATCCACACGAACCTCGGGCGGGCCCCGCTCTCGCGGGAGGCGCTCGAGGCGATGGAGCGCGTCGGGGCCGGCTACTCGAACCTGGAGTTCGACGTGGAGGAGGGGGAGCGCGGCTCGCGCTTCGCGCACCTGGACGCGATCTTATGTCGGGTCACCGGCGCCGACGCCGGGATCGCGGTCAACAACAACGCCTCCGCCCTGCTGCTTGCGCTCGCCGCGCTCTGCGCCGGTCGCGAGGTGGTCATCTCGCGCGGGCAGCTCGTCGAGATCGGGGGCGGGTTCCGCATCCCCGACGTGATGCGCCAGTCGGGCGCCACGCTCGTCGAGGTCGGAACCACGAACCGCACCTACGTGCGCGACTACGCGCAGGCGATCGGCGAGCGGACGGCGGCGATCCTGCGGGTGCACGCCTCGAACTTCCGGGTGGTGGGGTTCACCGAGACCGCGACGCTTGCGGAGCTGGCGGCGCTCGCGCACGAGCACAGCCTGGTGATGATCGACGACCTCGGGAGCGGGGCGCTGCTCGACACGCGGCGTTACGGGCTCGCCGAGGAGCCGCTCGTGCAGGACTCGCTCGCGGCGGGAGCGGACGTGACGCTCTTCTCCGGCGACAAGCTGCTCGGCGGGCCGCAGGCGGGGGTGGCGGTGGGGCGGCGGACCGCGATCGACGCGATGCGGCGCCACCCGCTCGCGCGCGCGGTGCGGCTCGACAAGACCGCGATCGCGGGGCTCGCGGCGACGCTGCAGCACTACGCGCGCGGGGAGGCGGAGCAGGCGGTGCCGGTGTGGCGGATGATCGCGGAGCCGCCGGAGGCGCTCGGCCGCCGCGCGCGGCGGTGGTCGCGCGCGTGCGGGGCGCACGGCGAGGCGGCTCCGTCGCAGTCGACGGTGGGCGGCGGGTCGCTCCCCGGCGCGGAGCTGCCCACCGTGGTGTGCTCGGTGCGGCCGCCGCGCGGCGACGCCGACGGGTTCGCGGCGGCGTTGCGCGGTGCGGATCCGCCGATCGTGGCGCGCATCCACGAGGGGCGCGTGCTGCTCGACCCCCGCACGGTCGACCCGCGCGAGGACCGGCACGTGGAGTCGACGCTGCGGGCGCTCCTGGACGGCGACGGGGCAGGTGCGAGCGGCGCGGTCCCGCGCGACGAGGGGGACGGCGCTGGACGATAGGGCCCTCGCGGTCCTCGAGTACCCCCGCGTCGTCGAGCGGCTCGCCCGCCTGACCGCGTTTTCCGCCTCGCGGGAGGCGGCGCTCGCGCTGCGCCCGGTCGCCGACCGCGACACGGTCGTGCGCCGCCAGCGCGAGACCGCGGAGGCGGTGCGCCTC
>Ga0194131_10001453_pt1 | contig 40332 bp, 43 predicted proteins | sample TA2KigO120mmetaG_FD_148631 | JGI IMG/M metagenome (GOLD analysis project Ga0194131, IMG submission 148631) | Freshwater microbial communities from Lake Tanganyika, Tanzania - TA2015053 Kigoma Offshore 120m | ecosystem: Environmental > Aquatic > Freshwater > Lake | place: Tanzania: Lake...
CCAACGGCGCGGCGATCTTCACCGAGTCGGGCGGCGCGGCACGGCGCTTCGAGAACGAGGTCCAGGTCGGCATGGTCGGCATCAACGTGCCCATTCCGGTGCCGGTGGCGTTCTATTCCTTCGGCGGCTGGAAGAATTCGCTGTTCGGCGACCTGCATGTGCACGGCATGGAGGGGGTGAAGTTCTACACCCGCACCAAGGTCGTCACAACACGCTGGCCCCACCAGGACACGCCCGCCCCAGGCCTCAACATGCCGACCCTCGGCTAAGGACGGGGACGGCCCCATTTTGCGGCAGCTTCCATGACGCTTCCCCAATACCAGACCCTGAAAGTCGAGCCGCGCGGCGAGCACGTGCTGCTCGTCACGCTGAACCGCCCCGAGGCGATGAACTCGCTCAATACGCAGATGGGCCACGACCAGGTCGACCTCTGGCGCCGGCTCACCGAGTCACCGGGCGGGGTGCGCTGCGTGGTGCTGACCGGCGCCGGCGAGCGCGCCTTCTGCGCTGGCGCGGACCTCAAGGAACGCGACGGCATGGCGGTCGAGGTCTGGCGCACGCAGCACGAGTTGTTCGAGCGCGCCTTTGCCGCGCTGCTCGAGTGCCCGCTGCCGGTGATCGCCGCGGTGAACGGCCATGCCCACGGCGGCGGCCTGGAGATGGCGCTGTGCTGCGACTTCATCTTCGCCGCGCAGGGCGCGCGCCTCTCGCTGCCGGAGGTGAGCCGCGGCCTGATGCCCGGCGGCATGGGCACGCAGAACCTTGCCCGCGCCATCGGTGAGCGCCGCGCCAAGGAACTGGTGCTGTCGGCGCGCGCGCTCACGTCGCAGGAGGCGCTCGCCTGGGGCCTCGCCAACCGCCTCTGCGAGCCGGCGAAGCTGCTTGAGGAAGCACTCGCGGTGGCCGAGGCCATCTCAGGCAACGGGCCGCTGGCGGTGCGCCAGGCGAAGAAATCCATCCATTACGGCCTGGGCATGGACCTGCTGACGGGCTATCGCTTCGAGATCGAGGCCTACAACCGGCTGGTGGACACCGACGACCGCCACGAGGGCGTAAAGGCCTTCGTCGAGAAGCGCAAGCCCCGCTTCACCGGCAAGTAGGCCGTGCGGCTCGCGGACTGGTCGCTGCAGTTCTACCGGCTGCCCTACGCCCGCGAAGTGGTGTGGGCGAACGCGGTGGAGAGCTCGGGGCTCTACGCGCTGTTGACGCTACGCTGCGCCGACGGCGCTACCGGCATCGCCGAGGGCACCCTCAAGGACACTTGGAGCGGTGTGTCGCCGAAGTCCCTCGCCGCAGCGCTGGAGGACATCCTCCTGCCGAGGCTGCGCAAGCTCAACCTGGCCGACGACAAGGCGGTTTGCGCCGCGTTCGCGGGCATCCCCGAGAACCGCATGGCCAAGGGCATGGTCGAGAGCGCGTGCTGGACGATGCGTGCCGCGGCGGCGGGCAAGCCGCTGTGGCAGCTCTGGGGACACTCCGGATCGGTGGCGGTGGCCTGGACGGTGACGCGGCAGGCGCCCTCGCTCATGGCCGCTGAGTCCGCCAAGGTCTGCGGCCAGTACGGCCTTCGCACGCTGAAGGTGAAGGGCGGGCAGGGGCTGGACACGGACCTGCAGGCGCTGAAGGCCATCCGCGCCGCGGTGGGGCCGGGCGTGGAGCTGTATGTGGACGCCAACAGCCATTACGCGCGCGATGAGGCCGCGGGCTACGTTGCCGCGCTGGCCGGGGCCGGCGCGAGCGTCGCGGAGGATCCGTGCAGCCTCGCGCCGGATGCGCATTTCGCGCAACTGCAGGCGGGCAGCCCGATCCCGATCCTGGTGGACCGCAGCTGCGCCTCGCAGGAGGACGCGGCGCTGTATCTCGAGCGCGGTGCCAGGGCGCTTTCCACCAAGCCGGGACGCGTCGGCTTGAGCCAGACGCGAGGCATCGCCGCCAAGGCCTCGGCGAAGGGCGCCAAGACCGCAGTCGGGATCTACGCCGAGAGCGCGCTGGGCACGCTCATCAACCTGCAGCCGGAAGGACCGATGGCGGCCGAGCAGACCTTCTTCCTCACCCACGCCGCGCAGGTGTCGAGGCTGGTGCCGGAGATCCGTGGCGGGCGCATCGCACTGCCGGAGGAGGCCGACCTGTCGGCGCTGGTGGACTGGAAAGCGGTGCGAAAGTACATGATCTAGCTCGCGGTTTTGGCCCCGGCGGGCCGAGGGAATACAATATCTAGTGTTTGTGCAGTGAAGGACCACTAGATTCATGGCAAAGCAACAGGCCTACGACGCCTCCGCGATCCAGGCCCTCAAGGGGCTGGAACCGGTGCGTCGCATGCCGGGGATGTACACCCACACCATCCATCCCCTGCACATCCTCCAGGAAGCGGTCGACAACGCGGTGGACGAGGCCCTGGCCGGGTTCGGCCAGCGCATCACCGTGAGCCTGTACAAGGACGGCTCGGCCGAGGTCGAGGACGAGGGCCGCGGCGTGCCGGTGGACCTGCACCGGGAGGAAAGGAAGCCCGCGGTGGAGGTCGCCTTCACCATGCTCCACGCCGGGGGCAAGTTCTCCAAGGCGGACGATGGCGTGTACCACATCTCCGGCGGCCTGCACGGGGTGGGCGTGGCGGTGTCCAACGCGCTGTCCAAGCGCTGCGAGGTCACGGTCTACCGCGACGGCCAGAAGCACACCATCGCCTTCGAGGGCGGCGAGCTGAAGCAGAAGCTGAGAAGCGAACGCATCAAGGACAAGCGCAGCGGCACCGTGGTGCGCATCTGGCCGGACCCGAAGTACTTCGACTCGCCCAACGTTCCGCTGGGGGAACTGGAGCACCTGGTGCGCTCCAAGGCCTACCTGCTCCCCGGGCTGGCCACCGTGCTGCGGGTCGAGGGCAAGCCCGAGCAGTCGTGGCGCTTCGAGCGCGGCATGGCGCAGTACTTCGAGCGCCGGCTGGAGGGACGCGAGATGGTCGCTCCCATCTTCACCGGCGAGAAGAACTTCGACGACAAGGCGGCCGCGGATTTCTCCGAGATCGAGGCCGGCGAAGGCGCCGCCTGGGCGGTGGGCTGGGTGGCCGAGGGCGAGGTGTTCGCCGACAGCCACGTCAACCTGATCCCGACGCGCTCGGGCGGCACGCACGAGGCGGGGTTCCGCAACGGCATCTTCGATGCGCTGGCCGCGTTCATGGAGACGCGGTCGCTCGCGCCCAAGGGCGTGAAGCTGATCGCGGATGACCTCTGGCAGCGCGCCTGCTTCACGCTCTCGGCGCGCATCGTGCGGACGCAATTCCACGGCCAGACCAAGGAGAAGCTCACCACGCGGCACGCGAGCAAGCTGCTGGAGCTGTGCGTGCGCGATCCCTTCGAGCTGTGGCTGAACCAGCACCCGGACGAGGGCAGGAAGATCGTCGAGCTGGCCATCGAGCAGGCGATGGCGCGCCTTGCGCGCGGCAGGAAGTTCGAGCGCAAGAAGTCCTCGGGCGTGGCCACGCTGCCGGGCAAGCTGGTGGACTGCGCCTCGGACGACACCTCGCGCAACGAGCTCTTCATGGTCGAGGGCGATTCCGCCGGCGGCTCGGCCAAGGAGGCGCGCAACAAGGAGAACCAGGCGGTGCTGCCGCTCCGGGGCAAGGTGTTGAACACCATGTCCAAGGACGCGCGGACGGTGCTGGCCAACAAGGAACTGCAGGCCATCGCCACCGCCATCGGCGTCGACCCGCACGGCGCCGCGGACACCCCGGACCTCTGCGGCCTGCGCTACGGCAAGATCATCATCATGACCGATGCCGACGTCGATGGCGGGCACATCCAGGCGCTGCTGCTCACCTTCTTCTTTATGCACGCGCCCAAGCTGGTGGAGACGGGTCACGTCTACGTCGCCCAGCCGCCCCTGTTCAAGGTCGAGGTGCCCTCGCAGGGCAAGGGCAGGCCCGCCCGGCGCCTCTACTGCCTGGACGAGGACGAGCTGCAAGAGGCGCTGTCGCAGCTGAAGAAGGAAAAGGTGAAGCAAGGCAGCTGGGAGATCTCGCGCTTCAAGGGCCTGGGCGAGATGAGCCCGGAGCAGCTCTGGGAGACCACCATGAATCCCGACACCCGGCGCCTGGTGCGCATGCAGCTGGATTCGCGCCAGATCGCGAAGGTGCGCAGCGCCTTCGAGCTGCTGATGGACTCCGGCGAAGCCGAGGGCCGGCGCAACTGGATGCGCGAGCACTGGAAGACGGTCCAGGCCGATGTCTAGCAAGGTGAAGGCGCCCAGGGCGTCCAAGCCGGTCTGGGAAAGGGCCTACAAGGGCCACGTGCTGTGGCAGGGCAAGAAAAGGCTGGGCAGGGTGTCCCTCGCCGGCGACGGGCGCTACACCTGGGAAGCCGCCGGCCGCGGCGGTAGCGCGAATGAGCTCGCCAAAGCAAGGAAAGCGGTCGAAGCGGCGGTCGCCATGGCGGACAAGCAGTTGGACCTGTTCGGTTGAAGAAAACGCATGGATGATTCCAAGACGCTGGACCTGTTCTCGCCCGAGAACGGGGACGATTCGGCGCCCATCGAGCGCCACGCCTCGCAGGCGTACCTGGGCTACGCGGTCTCGACGGTCAAGGCGCGGGCGCTGCCGGAGATCGCCGACGGCCTGAAGCCGGTGCAGCGCCGGATCCTGTACGCCATGGGCGACACTGGCGCGCAAGGGTTTGCCAAATGCGCGCGCTACGTGGGCGAAGTACTGGGCAAGTACCACCCGCACGGCGATTCCTCGACCTACGAGGCGATGGTGCACCTGGCGCAGCCCTTCTCCATGCGCTACCCGCTCATCGACGGCCAGGGCAATTTCGGCAGCCGCGACGGCGACGGCGCCGCGGCCTACCGCTACACCGAGGCCAGGCTGTCGCGCTATGCCGAGCTGATGCTCGCGGAGATCGCAGAGGGCACGGTCGATTTCCAGAAGAACTACGATGGCAAGTTCGACGAACCGGTGCTGCTGCCGGCGCGGATGCCCTTCGGGCTGCTCAACGGCTCCTTCGGCATCCCGGTCGGGTTCTCGACCCGCATTCCGTCACACAACCTGAAGGAAGTCGCCGCCGCCGCGGCGCAGCTCATTCGCCATCCGAGGGCAAAGCTGGACGAGGTGCTGGAGAAGCTTCCCGGGCCGGATTTCCCCGGCGGCGGCCAGATCATCTCGCCCGCCGAGGAACTGCGCGCCGCCTACGAGACCGGCCGGGGGTCGATTGCCCTGCGCGCGCGCTGGACGGTCGAGCCCCTCGCGCGCGGCCAGTGGCGCATCGTCATCCATGAGCTGCCGCACGGCGTGTCCTGCCGCCAGGTGCTGGAGGAGATCGAGGCGCTGGTGAACCCGAAGGCCGCCGCCGGCAAGAAGGAGGTGAGCCAGGAGCAGAAGCGCCTGAAGCAGTTCATGCTGGACATGGTCGAGACGGTGCGCGACGAATCCGACCGCAAGGCGAAGCTGCGCCTGGTGATCGAGCCGCGCAGCTCGCGCCAGGACGCTAGCGAGATGATGAAGGCGCTGCTGGTGCACACCTCGCTCGAGGTGCGCTACCCGGTGAACATGACCTGGATCGGGCTCGATGGCCTGCCCGAGACCAAGGGCATCGTGGAGGTGCTGCGCGAATGGGGCGAGTTCCGCCTCGCCACGGTGCGCCGGCGCACCGAGCATCGCCTGCAGAAGTGCGAGGACCGCCTGCACATCGTGCTGGGGCGCCTGCTCGCCTTCGTGCGCATCGACGAGATCATCAGGCTCATCCGCGCGGCCGATGACCAGGCCCAGGCCAAGGCGCAGATGCAGGCGAAGTGGAAGTTCACCGAGCGCCAGGCCGAGGACATCGTCAACATTCGCCTGGGCCAGCTGACCAAGCTCGATGGCGTCAAGCTGAACGACGAGCGCAAGTCCCTGGAGGCCGAGCGAAAGGGCCTGAAGGACATCCTGGGCGACGAAAAGGAATTGAAGAAGCTGGTGGTGAAGGAACTGGAGGCCGACGCCAAGGCTTACGGCGATGAGCGCCGCACCCTGATCAAGCCCGAGGAGCGCGCCGCCATCGAGCGCACCGTGCTGGAGGAGCCGCTCACCGTGATCCTGTCGAGGAAGGGCTGGGTGCGCGCGCGCACCGGCCACGGCGTGGACATGGAGGCGGTGGGCTTCAAGGACGGCGACGGCCGCTTTTTGGAGCTGGAATGCAGGACCACCGACACGCTGACGGTGCTCGCCGCGGGGGGCAAGGCCTTCGGCGTGGACGCCGCGGCGCTGCCCTCCGGGCGCGGCGACGGCGCGCCCATGAACACCCTCATCCACTCCGGTTCGGACGACATCGTGTGGATCGGCCTTGGCGACCCGGCCACGCCGCTGCTCATGGCCAACACCGCGGGCAACGGCTTCCTGTGCAAGCTGGGCGACCTCGCCTCGAAGACGCGCCAGGGCAAGGACTTCATGACCGTGCCCGAGGGCGCCAGGGCGCTCGCGCCGGCGCCCGCCGCGGGCGGCAAGGCCATCGCCGCGCTGTCATCGGATGCGCGCCTGCTGGTGTTCCCCATCGACGAGGTGCCCGCGCGGCCCAACGGCGGGGTCGGGGTGCAGTTGATCGCGCTGCCGGACAAGGTGACGCTGGCCGCAGCGGCGTCGTTCGACGGCAAGTCGCTCCTGGTCTGCGGCATCAAGCGCAAGAACCGCGCCGTGCAGGCCATCGAAGGCAAGGCGCTCAAGGAGCACGAAGGCAAGCGCGCGCAGCGCGGGCGGGTGTGCGACCTGGGATTCAGGCCGGATCGGCTGGGATCCTAGGCTGGAGGGACAGGTCCTAGCCGACATGGCTGCCGAAACTGCCAAGGGAGCCCAAGACCGATCTGCGGTCGCCGGCCTGCTTTTCGGCACCCATCGGCATCGTGTTCTGTCGCTCCTGCTGCTGCGGCCAGGGCAGGGGGGCAGCCTGTGACCACCCTGATTCCCGGGAGCGAAATCGCCTTCACCGCGGTGCGCGCGCAGGGCGCCGGTGGCCAGAACGTGAACAAGGTGTCCAACGCGGTGCACCTGCGTTTCGACATCCGGGCCTCGTCCTTGCCGGAGGCGGTCAAGGCGAGGCTGCTGGCACGCGGCGACCAGCGCATCACCAGCCAGGGCGTGGTGGTGATCAAGTCGCAGCAGCACCGCAGCCTGGAGATGAACCGCGCCGATGCCGTCGCGCGCCTGCATGCGCTGGTGGCGGCCGCGGCGCACGTGCCCAGGAAGCGCCGGCCGACCAAGCCCAGCCGCGGCGCGCGCGAGCGGCGCATGGAAGGCAAGCGGATCCGCGGCCAGGTGAAGGCGCAGCGTAGGAAGGTGTACGGCTAGCCGGTGTACCATCGGCGCCTTTGGCGAATCCCGGACCGCCCCATGAGCCTGCCCCCGCCGGTGCCCCGCCGGCACCTGCACACCCGAAGCATCGAATGCCGCGGCTACGAGCGCGAGGACGGCCTGTTCGACATCGAGGCTTCGATCGTCGACCGCAAGACCTACGACGTGGAGGAGCCCTACCGCGGCCATCGTCCCGCCGGCGCGCACGTGCACGACATGGAACTGCGCCTGACGCTGGACCGCGGCATGACGGTGCGCGACATCCAGGTCACCACCAACCACGCCCCCTACGACATCTGTCCCACGGTGGCGCCGGGCTACAAGGGGCTGATCGGTGCCAAGGTGGGCGGCGGCTGGCGCAAGGCGGTCACCGAGGCGGTGGGCCGCACCAAGGGCTGCACCCACATCACCGAGCTCCTGATGCCGGCGGCGACGGTGGCGTTCCAGACCCTGGGCAACTGGCGCGCCTCGCCCTCCACGGAGGCGCAGAAGCCCGGTTTCATCGACGGCTGCAAGGCCTGGGATTCGACGAGTCACGTCGTCAAGCGCCTGTATCCGCTGCACTACAAGGGCCCGGCGTAGACCGAAAATCAGCCTGATTTTTTCAGGGTCTCGCCGACTGCAGGGCGCGCCAGACGCGCTCGGGCGAGGCGGGCATGTCGATGTGGCGGATGCCGGCTTCCGACAACGCGTTCACGATGGCGTTCATCACCGAGGTGAGGGCGCCGGCGCAGCCGGCCTCGCCGCAGCCCTTGGCGCCCAGCGGATTGGTGGTGGCCGGCACCGGGTGGTCGGCAACGCCGATGTCCTCGGGCACGTCGTCGGCGCGCGGCAGGGCGTAGTCCATGAACGAGCCGGTCACCAGCTGGCCGGTGTCATCGAACAGGGCATTCTCCATCAGCGCCTGGCCGATGCCCTGCACCACGCCGCCGTGGATCTGGCCCGCCACCAGCAGCGGGTTGACCACGATGCCGAAGTCGTTCACCGAGTGATAGCGCACCACCTGCGTGACCCCGGTCTCCGGGTCGATCTCCACCTCGGCGACATGGCAACCGTTGGGGAAGGCGGAGGGGATCACGTCGCTCACCAGCGAGACGTCCAGCTTGCCCGGATGCCTCGCCGCGAGCTCCATGAGCGCAACCGCGCGGTCGGTGCCGGCGACCACGAAGCGTCCGCCGCTGGCGCCAAGTTCGAACGCGATGTCGCCCACGGCGGCCTCGAGCGCCAAGGCGGCGGCCTCGCGGCCCTGCTCGATGACCTTGGCCGAGGCCTGCATGATCGCCGTGCCGCTCATCATCATGGAGCGCGATCCGCCGGTGCCGGCGCCGAACGCCAGCTGGTCGGAGTCGCCCTGCAGGAGGCGGATGCGCTCCAAGGGCACGCCCAGATGCGAGACGAGCACCTGCGCAAACGGCGTGGCGTGGCCCTGGCCGTGGTCCAGCGTGCCGGTGATGAGCGTGACATCCCCATTCTTCTCGAAGCGCACCCCGCCCGTTTCCTTGTTGGGCGGCGCGGTGACCTCCAGGTAGCTGCCCAGGCCCAGGCCGCGCAGCTTGCCCCTGGCGCGGCTCTCGGCCCTGCGTGCCGCGAAGCCGGCGACATCGGCGCGCTGCAGCGCCTGGTTCATCAGCGCGCCGAAATCGCCGCAGTCGTAGGTCTGGTCCGAGGGCGCCTTCCAGGGCAGGTCCTGCGGGCCGATGTGGTTGCGGCGGCGCAGCTCCATGCGGTCGATGCCCATGGCCGCGGCGGCGTTGTCGATCAGCCGCTCCAGGTAATAGTTGGCCTCGGGGCGCCCGGCGCCGCGGTAGGGGCCCACCGGTGTGGTGTTGGTGAAGGCGACCTTGGTCGTCACCTGCAAGAGCGGCGTGCGGTACACGCCGGGGGAGTTCTTCACTGCGCTCAGCGATGGGGCCAGTGGCGCCATCGGGTTGAGCCACGCGCCGACGTTGCCGGTGCCGGTGATGCGCTGCGCGAGGAAATTCCCCTCCTTGTCCAGCGCCAGTTCCGCGGTCACCTCGTGGTCGCGGCCGTGGTGGTCGGAGACGAAGCTGCCGGAGCGTTCGTCGGTCCACTTCACCGGGCGGCCGAGCGCGCGCGAGGCGTGCGCGAGGCACAGGTACTCCGGGTAGATATAGCCCTTCATGCCGAAGGAGCCGCCCACCTGGTGGCTGCGAATGCGCACCATCTCCGGCGCGAGGCCCAGCATCTGGGCAAGCTGACCCTTCATGCGGAACACGCCCTGTCCCGGTACGGTGAGCGTAACGCGGCCGGCGGCCTCCCAGGAACAGATCCCGGCGCGCGGCTCCAGGGCCGCCACCACCATGCGCGTGTTGCGCAGGGTGAGCGTCTGCACGTGCGCCGCGGCGGCAAACGCCGCGGCCACCTTCGCCTCGTCGCCGAAGTGGTAGTCGCAGGCGACGTTGCCGGGGACCTCGTCGTAGAGCTGCGGCGCGCCGGGCTTCACCGCCTCGCTGGAGAGCGTCACCGCGGGCAGCGGCTCGATGTCCACTTCCACGGCTTCGGCCGCGTCGCGCGCCTGCAAGGCGGTCTCGGCGATCACGCAGGCGACGGGATCGCCTACGTAGCGCACGCGGTCCGCGGCCAGCGACTTGCGCTCGGGTTTCTTCATCGGCGTGCCGTCCCGGTTCACCAGCGGGGCCAAGCACTGGTGCGGGCCGTAGGCGGCCAGATCAGCCGAGGTGTAGATGGCAAGCACGCCCGGCATGGACTTCGCGGTGGCGGCATCGATGCCGCGCAGGATGCCGTGAGCGTGGTTGCTGCGCACCATCCAGGCATAGGCCTGGCCGGGTTCGTTCAGGTCGTCGGTGTAGCGGCCTTGGCCGCGCAGGAGCACCGGGTCCTCGGTGCGGGTGACCGGCTGGCCGATCCCGTGGCGGGTGAGGGCGAGAAGGTCCGCTGCCTTGGGCGAGTTCATGGCGCGATTATCGCTGGCGGGGCCCAGGCTGCGACAATGCCTTGTCATGGCCAAACGCAAGGCGAGACAGGCTGAGAAGCGATCCGGTCCCCGGCACCGCCATAGCGTCTACGTCATCGAGCTGGACGGCCGCGTGCTGGACCACGCGCGCTTTCGCGCCGCCAATCCGGACCGCGACCTGCTCAAGCCCTGCATCTACGTCGGCTGCACCGGGCTCACGCCCGAAGAACGCTTGGCGAAGCACAAGGCGGGCATCCGCGCCAATTCCTATGTCCGGCGCTACGGCACCCGCCTGCTGCCCGGGCTGTACGCCTACGCCAATCCGATGCCCTACCACGCGGCGCGCGACATGGAGGTGGAACTGGCGATCGCGCTGCGCGAGCAGGGCTACGCGGTGTGGCAGGGCTAGGGACCGATGAGGCCGAATTCCTCGAAGCGCAGGTACAGCTCGCGGCAGATCCAGGCGTCCGTGGCGGCGTAGGCGATCTGCTGCGGCGTCAGCCGCGGCGCCGACCAGTTGGTGGTCTTGGCGCCCTTGGTGATGCGGGCGCCGAGGAAAATCCCCGCCAGGTTGCGCACCCCGGTCTGCTTCAGGCCGTGGCCCCTGGCCACCAGCTCCAGGTCGGTGACCGACTGCGGCTCGAACGGGAACTGGTTCCTGAGCAGGCGCAGGTCGTCGGCGAGCGCCACCCCCGACACCGTGATGCGGGGTTCGGCCAGCATGCGCGCCAGCACCGCCGAGCAGTCCAGGCGCAGCAGCGGAAACAGGTACACCCTGTGCGCGGTGGCCACCTGCGCCAGCGCCGGGGGGTAGCTCTCCCCGGGACGGAACGCGGGCCGCGTCTCGGTATCGAAGCCGATCAGCGCTTGGTGCTGGATCTCCCTGGCCGCGCGCTCCAGTTCTCGCGCATCCTCCACCAGCCGCACCTCGCCTTCCCAGCGGCGGATGGGCAGGTTCGCCATCTCCTCCTTCGAGATGCTGCGGGGCAGGTGGGCGGGCAGCGGCATGCGAGCGCATGGTAAGGCAGTAAGCTAGCACCATGCTCAGGCTCGCGCTCGACACCAACGTCTGGCTGGATTGGCTCGTGTTCGAGGATCCGTCGGCGCAGCCGCTCGCCGCCGCCGTGAAGACGGGCCGCGCCGCGATCCACATCGACCCCGCCTGCGAGGCGGAGTTCGTGCGCGTGCTCGCCTACGAGCGCGGCAAGCGCACGCTGGATGCCGCGGCGCAGGCTGCCTGCCATGCGCATATGTGCACGATCGTGCACATCCTGGACCCCTCCGCGGCGCACCCGGCGATGCGGCTGCCCGACTGCCGCGACCCGGAGGACCAGAAGTTCCTGGAACTCGCGCGCGCCTGCGGCGCCGATTTTCTCGTCAGCCGCGACCGCGCGCTGCTGGAGACCGGGCACCGCAAGGGCCGGCCGCTGCCCTTTGCCATCGTGACGCCGGCGGCGCTGGCGCGCCGGATGCAGGCCACCGCGTGAAGTGGCGCATGCACGAGAATTCGCTGTTCGCGGTGCTGCTGCGCTCGCCCTGGTGGGTCAGCCTGCTGCTCACGCTGGCGATCTTCGCCGTGCTGCGGCTGGTGATCCCGTGGGGCTACGCCGCCTTCGGCTCGCTGCCCATCTTCATCATCAGCCTGGTGGCCGCCTGGCGCCAGCTGCGCGCCCCCAGCGCCGGGAAGATTGCCGCTGCACTGGAGGTGCTGCGAAGCATGCACTGGGAGGAGTTCTCGAACTTGCTGGAGGAAGGTTTCCGGCGCGACGGCTACGCCGTGGAGCGCCTGGGCGCCGCTCAGGCCGACTTCGAGCTGACCAAGGCCGGGCGCAAGTTGCTGGTCGCCTGCAAGCGCTGGAAGGCGGCGCGCACCGGCGTCGAGCCGCTGCGCGAGCTGCAGGCGGCCGGCGAGGCCCGCGAGGCGGGAGAATGCCTGTACGTGCTCGCGGGCGATCTCTCCGAGCAGGCGCGCGGCTTCGCGGCGCAGAACCGGATCCGTCTGGTGGAGGGCGCGGAACTGGCGCGCCTGGCGCGCAGGGGCTAGTACAGGGCCGAGGACAGCTTGCGCCGGTATTCCGACACCAACTCCGGCTGCGTCGCGGCGAGCGTGAACAGCGCCAGCATCTGCTTGCGCGCCTCGCCGTCCTTCCAGTCCCTGGCGCGGCGCACGATCTCCAGCAGCTCGTCCATGGCCTCGCGGTAGCGGTTCTTCGCGCCGTAGAGCGCGGCGAGCGCGGCGCGCGCCTCGTGGTCGGCCGGGTTGGCCGCGAGCCGTGCCTTCAGTTCCGCCTCGCCCGGGCCGTCCCTGCCGGCCCTCGCATACGCGATGCCCTGCCTGAGCGCCTCGAGCCGCGCATCGGTATCCAGGTTGGGCTGCACCTTCGCCAGTTGCGCCTCAGCCTGGTCCAACCGGCCGGCGGCGAAGTGCGCCTCGGCTGCGGCGAGCGCGAGCTCGGCGGCCGAGGGCAGGAGCTTGTCGAAGAAGGCGCGCACCTGGCCCTCGGGCTGCGCGCCCAGGAATTGCGCCACCGGCTCACCGTTCCTGAACGCGATGACGTTGGGGATGGAGCGGACGGCGAAGGCTTGCGACAGGTCCTGGTTGCCGTCGGAGTTGATCTTCACAAGTTTTACCCGCCCGGCGTATTCCAGGGCGACCTTCTCCAACACCGGGGTGAGGGCGCGGCAGGGGCCGCACCAGGGCGCCCAGAAGTCCACCACCACGGGCAGGGTTTTCGAGGCCTCGAGGACCTCGGCTTCGAAAGTGGTGGTCGTGACCTCCATATTTTTGATCTAGTGGCGCAAACCGCGGATTTCAAGCATGTTCCGGGGCATGAACCCGCAGCTCGCGCCTTCGCCCCGCCGCGACTTCGCCGGCCTGGCTGCGTTCCTCCTCCTCGTCGCCCTGGTCTCGGCCGCCGGCGGCTGGGCCACCTCGAGCAGCGTCGGCACCTGGTATGCCGGGCTGGCGAAACCCTCGTTCAACCCGCCCGACTGGCTGTTCGGCCCGGTGTGGAGCGCGCTCTACGCCATGATCGCGGTCGCCGGCTGGCGGCTGTGGCGCCGCGGCGGGCCGGCCTCGCGCCTCGCGCTCGCGGCCTGGTACGTGCAGCTGTTGCTGAACCTGGTGTGGTCGTTCCTGTTCTTCGGCGGCCGCATGATCGGTGCCGCGCTGGTGGAAATCGTGGTGCTGCTGGCGGCGATCGCGGCCACCATCGTGCTGGCGTGGCGGGTGGAGCGCGCGGCGGCGTGGCTGCTCGCGCCCTACCTGGCGTGGGTGGCGTTCGCCGCGGTGCTGAATGCGGCGCTGTGGCGCCTGAACGGCTGAGGAAGCGCGTGGCGGAGCGGCTGCGCGCCGCGGCGAAGCGCTACGGCTAGAATGGGCGCCAGCCGACCATCCGGCGATCGACGGGCGTCCCTTGACCAGCGAGAAAGCCTACCGCGACCAGGCCCTCAAGCTCTTCCCCTGGATCTGCGGCCGCTGCGCGCGTGAATTCTCGGGCGTGCGCCTGCGCGAGCTCACCGTGCACCACAAGGACGGCGACCACGGCAACAATCCGCCCGACGGTTCGAACTGGGAGCTGCTGTGCCTCTACTGTCACGAGAACGAGCATGCGCGCATGGCCGACGCGCGGGCGGGCGGGGACGGGAAGGGACCCGGGACAGCGCCGGCGAGCTCCAGGCCGCTGGCGGGCCTGGCCGAGCTGCTCAAGCAAAAGCCCAAACCGTAGCCTGTCTCCGTACCTAGGCCGGGATATACAGGGCGTTGGTCAACGATGCGCAAACCACCGCCTGGAATATGGCATGGAGCTGGAGGGCTACGAGCTGATCGCGCACGCGGCCAAGGTGAAGAATCGCGGCTCGCGATGACCGGGTCCGGCGGGTGGTCTACAATGATTTCGTCATTCCGGCGCGGATCGTATCGGCGTACTTCGACCGCAGGCAGAGAGGCAAGCCATGAAGATGCACCACGACGAGAAGGTGGATGCGCTGTGCCTGTCCCGGGATGACTCCGAAGTGGTCGATTCCGAGGAGGTGAAGCCGGGAATCGTGCTTGACTTCAACGCCGACAAGCAGGTCGTGGGAATGGAGCTCCTCGGGCTCAAGCGTCGCGTCCCCCAGGCGGACCTGAAGCAGTTGAAGTTCGAAGTCGCCTGAGGGCACCCTTGCCGATAGCGGTCAGCGCCGCCGGCGCCCGCTTCTCCCCCTGCCGCACCTGGCGCACGCTGCTGTGGCGCCGCTGGTCGGATGCGCCCGCCGCCAACTTCGTGATGCTGAACCCCAGTACCGCGGACGAGCTGAAGCTCGATCCGACCTGTTCCCGCGCCCGCAACTACGCCGAGTCCTGGGGCTACGGCGCGCTCATCGTCACCAACGTATTCGCCTTCCGCGCCACCGCTCCGAAGAAATTGAAGGCAGCGGGTGACCCCATCGGACCCGGCAACGACCGCGACATACTGCGAGCGGCCAAAGAAGCGGCGCTGGTGGTCTGCGCATGGGGCAACCATGCCGGGCTGCTGGAGCGGGGCGCGGCGGTAGCGGCGATGCTGCGCAGATCCGGTGTGAAGCTGCACGCCCTGCGCATCACCGGCGCGGGCGAGCCCTCGCACCCGCTGTACCTGCCCGGATCGCTCAAGCCGATGGTCTGGGGGTAAGCTTCCCCCCGGAGGTTGCCGTGCCCGTCAAGGCCAAGCGCGAGGCCGCGGTCCGGGAGCGCATCCAGGACATCGGCCAGTACCAATTTCCCGACGACGACGTCGAGTGGCGGGTGCTGCACTTGCACCACAGCGGCGACTACTGCTTCGCGGAAGTGCAGGCGCAGCCGGCCACCGTGGGCTACCCCAGGTTCATCTTCGTGCTGCACTTCGACGGCTTCGGCCACATGCAGGCATGCGGCTGCTACTACCTGGCCGACGGCGCGTGGATGCTGCTCTCCACCACGCCCGGCACCCCTACGGACTGGAAGAGAATTCCGCCCGCGGGCTAAGCGCGGCCTGCTCTCCTAGCCGACCCCGAGCAATTCCACCTCGAACAGCAGCGTGGCGTTGGGCGGGATCACGCCGCTGGCGCCGCGCGCGCCGTAGCCCAGGTTGGCGGGAATGGTCAGCAGGCGCGTGCCGCCCACCTTCATGCCCTGCACGCCCTCGTCCCAGCCCTTGATGACCTGACCCGCGCCCAGCGGGAAGACGAACGGGTCGTTGCGGTCCTTGCTGGAGTCGAATTTCTTCGCCTTGATCACACCGTCGGTGAGCCAGCCGGTGTAGTGCACCGTGACGCTCATGCCGGCGGCGGCGGTTTTGCCCTGGCCCAGGGTGACCTCGTCGTACTTGAGCCCGCTGGCGGTGGTGGTTGCCATGAAATCCCCGGTTATTTGCGAGGGCGACATTGTAGAATGCCGGCCTGCCCAAACTTCGGAAGTGGCATGGCCAAAGAGGAGATGCTGGAAATGGAAGGCGTGGTGGACGAGGTGCTGCCCAGCACTCAGTTCCGCGTCACGCTGAGCAACGGCATGGTGGTGCTCGCCTACGCCGGGGGCAAGGTGCGCAAGAACCACATCCGCATCATCGCCGGGGACCGCGTCACGCTGGAGATCTCGCCCTACGACCTGTCGCGCGGCCGGATCAGCTTCCGGCACCTCGACACGCGCCCCGCCGGCGGCCCGCCGCGGCCCGGCCCCCGCAAGCCGCCGTTCCGCAAGCGCTAAAACCCTTTCGTTTCAAGGGCAATCACCTGCCCGGGCCGCCGCCGGCGGCTTGATCCCCCGCCATTCGTCCCCATCTTGAGGTGGAGGCGCGCAATCGCGTCGCCGGGTTTTGCCTCACCTAGGAGCGACGATGGATTTCTGGCGCAGGCGCAAGCAGGAAGTACTGGAACGCACCACCGACGAGGCGGCGAAGGACATGCCGGGCCGGCGCTCGACCTCGCTCACGGTGCGGCCGATCCCCGAGGATGCGCTGATCCTGATCCCGATGCGCAACGCGGTCCTGTTCCCGGGCGTGCTCACGCCCATCGCCATCGGCCGCGCCGCCTCCATCGCCGCGGCCCAGGAAGCGAGCCGGGGCAAGCTCAAGGTCGGGTTGCTCCTGCAGCGCGATCCCTCCGCCAATGACCTCGGCGCGGCCGACCTGCACCGCATCGGCACCGCCTGCACCATCGCGCGCCACGTGGCGCAGAACGAGGGCGCGCACCACCTGCTGGTCCAAGGCGAGAAACGCTTCCAGGTACTGCAGTTCCTGGAGGGCTGGCCGTTCCTGGTCGCCAGCGTGGCCTGGATTCCCGAGGCGAGGGGCGAGGTGGACGACGCATCCTCCGAGCTCCAGGCGAAGTTCCTGCAGCTGAAGGACCTTGCCGCCGAGGCCATCCGCCTGCTGCCCAACGCGCCGGACGAGCTGGCCGCGGTGGTGCAGTCCATGGATGCGCCGGGCCAACTTGCCGACATGGTCGCGAACCTGCTCGACATCAAGAACGAGGACAAGCAGGACATCCTGGAGACCGTGGAACTGGGCGCGCGCCTGGACAAGGTGCTGCGGCTGCTCGCGCAGCGCGTGCAGGTGCTCAAGCTCTCCAAGGAGATCGGCGACAAGACCCGCGCCGAGTTCGACGAGCGCCAGCGCGAGCACGTGCTGCGGGAACAGATGCGCCAGATCCAGAAGGAGCTGGGCGATGACGCCGAGACCGAGGCCGAGACCGAGGACCTGAACAAGGCCATCGAGGCCGCGGGCTTCCCCGAGGACGTGGCCAAGCAGGTTGGCAAGGAGTTCAAGCGCCTCAAGCGCATGGGCGAGAGCTCGGGCGAGGCCTCGATGCTGAGGACGTGGCTGGAGTGGATGACCGAGTTGCCCTGGAAGCCCGAGCCGCAGCCGGCGATCGACCTTGCCGCCGCGCGCGCGGTGCTGGACGAGGACCACCACGGGCTGGAGAAGATCAAGCAGCGGATCCTCGAGCACCTGGCGGTGAGGAAGCTCAATCCGCAGGGCAAGAGCCCGATCCTGTGCTTCGTCGGGCCTCCCGGCGTGGGCAAGACCTCGCTCGGGCAGTCGATCGCCAAGGCGACGGGCCGCAAGTTCCAGCGCGTGGCGCTGGGCGGCACCCACGACGAGGCCGAGATCCGCGGCCACCGGCGCACCTACATCGGCGCGCTGCCGGGCAACGTCATCCAGGCGGTGAAGCGCGCCGGCTCCCAAGCGGGCGTGCTCATGCTGGACGAGATCGACAAGCTGGGCGCGGGCGGCTTCCATGGCGACCCCTCCAGCGCTTTGCTGGAGGTGCTCGATCCGGAGCAGAACGCGAGGTTCCGCGACAACTACCTGGGCGTGGACTACGACCTTTCGCGCGTCCTGTTCATCGCCACCGCCAACCAGCTCGACACCATCCCCGGCCCGCTGCGGGATCGCATGGAAATCATCCAGCTCCCGGGCTACACCGCCGAGGAAAAGCTGGAGATCGCGCGCAAGTACCTCCTCAAGCGCCAGATGGAGTCCAACGGACTGAAAGAGGGACAGGCCACGATTTCCGACGCGGCGCTGCGCGCCCTCATCGAGGACTACACCCGCGAGGCGGGCGTGCGCAGCCTGGAGCGCCAGATCGGCGCCGTGCTGCGCTCGGCGGCGATGAAGATCGCCGAGGGCGATGTGAAGGACGCCGCCAGCGGCGTGGAAACCGTCGCCGTCGAGGAAGGCGACCTGCACGCCGTCCTGGGCGCGAGGAAGTTCGAGAACGAACTGGCGCAACGGACTTCCGTCCCGGGCGTGGCCACGGGCCTCGCCTGGACGCCGGTGGGCGGCGACATCCTGTTCATCGAGGCCTCCAGGGTGCCGGGCTCGGGCAAGCTGATCCTCACCGGGCAACTGGGCGAGGTCATGAAGGAGTCCGCGCAGGCGGCGCTGACGCTGGCCAAGGGGTATTTGGGAGAAAGTTTCGACAAGCTGGACATCCACCTCCATGTGCCTGCCGGAGCGACCCCGAAGGACGGCCCCAGCGCGGGCGTTGCGATGTACCTGGCCATCACCTCGCTGATGACCGGCAAGCCGGTCCGGTCCGACGTCGCCATGACCGGCGAAATTTCGCTGCGCGGGCTGGTGATGCCCGTTGGCGGCGTGAAGGAGAAGGTGCTGGCCGCGCTCCGCGCCGGCATCAAGACCGTCACGCTGCCCAGGCGCAACGAAAAGGACTTGGAGGACGTCCCTGCCTCGGCCAAGGAAAAGCTGGCGTTCGTGTTCCTCGATCGCGTCGAGGATGCGGTGGCGTGCGCGATCGGGGAGTTGCCGCGCAAATCAGGGACGGACCTCGGTTTCCGGGAGGACGGGGGGCGGAGGGCGGCTTAGGGGCGGGTGCCCCGGTTGCGTGCCGGGCCTCACCGAGGGGTTCAGAGACCTGCGCTGAGCCGCCTCAGCGCTTGGCCCGCAGCAGCCTGCGCAGCCGCGCGGTCGTCTGTTCCCGGTCCAGCCGCGACGCGGCGACATCCAGCACCAGTGCTTCCCATGCATCCACGTGCCTGCCCGGCAGGTCCGGGTCCTTCAGGGGGCCATTGGACTCGAGGAATACCAGCGCGGCGGCCAGGGCGGTCCGCTTGTTCCCGTCAACGAAGGGATGGTTGCGGCAAAGATAGAAGAGGCAGGCGGCCGCGATCTCGAGCGCGCTGCCGAGCATCGCCTCGCCCCCGAACGAGGCCTGGGGTGCCGCAACCGCGGATTCGAGAAGCGCGCGATCCCTCAGGCCCCGCCCGCCGCCATGGGCGGCCAGCACTTCGGCGTGGATGGCGAGTACGGCCTCCACGTCAAGGTGCAGGAACCCACGTTCAGGCAAGGCGGCGGAACAGTTCGCGGTTGCGGCCGATCAGCGCCCTGGCGGACTTCGCGGCGTCGGCCGCCTCGATCCTGGGCCGCATCGGCGTGAGGGTGATCGCACCGCCCTCATGCACAGTGACGTTCACCTGGTCGCCTTCCTGCAGCCCGGTCAGTTCGCAGAGCGCGGCATCGAAGATGAGGCCTCGGGAGTTGCCGATCCTGGAGATGTTCTTGATCATGCCGCCATGTTAAACGATGTTTTACTAGCGCGCAAGCCGCGGACGCGGGCGTCTCCCAGCGCAGCGATGCTATCCTGCGTCCCCTGAGGAGGATTGCCGTTGGCCAAGAAGCCCGCCCGCCCCCCCAAGCCCGCCTTCGCCCCCGTCGACCCCGACGACCTGAAGCCCGCGCACCGTTGGCACCGCCCGCTGCAGGCCCCGGGCATCACGCAGGTGGACTTCGAGGAGCGCATCGACTTCAGGCGCCTGCACAGGTACCGCCTCGCGCGCACGCGCCGGTCGCTCGCGAAATCCGGCTTCGGCGCGATGCTGTGCTTCGACCAGCACAACATCCGCTACATCTCCTCCACCGTCATTGGCGAGTGGGCGCGCGACAAGCTGATCCGCTACACGCTGTTGACCGGGACCGGCCAGCCGTGGGTGTGGGACTTCGGCTCCGCGGCGCGGCACCACAAGATCTACTGCCCGTGGCTGGAGGAGGACCATGTGCGCGCCGGCAACCCGGGCATGCGCGGCGCCATCGGCCCGAAGGTGGGCCTGTTCGAGGCGGCGGCGAAGGAGATCAAGGACATCCTGGTGCAGGAGGGCGTGGCGGGGATGCCGCTCGGCCTGGACCTGTGCGAGCCCGGGATGCTGTTCGCGCTGCAGAAGCAGGGCATCGTCGTGCGCGACGGCCAGCAGACGATGCTCGAGGCGCGCGAGGTGAAGAGCCACGACGAGATCACGCTGCTCAACACGGCTTGCGCGATGGTGGACGGGGTCTACCAGGACATCGTCGAGGCGCTCAAGCCCGGCATCAAGGAAAGCCAGGTGGTGGCGCTCGCCGCCAAGCGCCTGTATGAGATGGGCTCGGACTGCGTCGAGGCGGTCAATGCCATCGCCGGCGAGCGCTGCAGCCCGCACCCGCACAACTTCACCGACCGCCTGATCCGCCCCGGCGACCAGGCCTACTTCGACATCATCCATTCCTTCATCGGCTACCGCACCTGCTACTACCGCACCTTCTCCGTGGGCAGGGCGACGCCGGCGCAGAAGGACGCCTACAAGCGCGCGCGCCAGTGGATGGACGGCGCCATCAGCATGCTCAAGCCCGGCGTCTCCACCGACAAGGTGGCGCGCATGTTCCCCCAGTGCACCGCGATCGGCTTCGAGACCGAGATGGCGGCCTTCGGCCTCAATTTCTGCCACGGCCTGGGCCTGGGATTGCACGAGCGGCCGCTGGTGTCGCGCCTGAATTCCTTCATCGAACCCTATGAGCTGAAGGCCGGCATGGTGTTCGCGGTCGAGACCTTCTGCCCGGCCAAGGATGGCGTGTCCGCCGCGCGCATCGAGGAGGAGGTGGTCCTCACCCCCGAGGGGGCCAAGATCATCTCCCTTTTCCCCGCACAGGAGCTTCCGGTCGCCAATGAGTACTGAAGCATGAGCACCCGGCATTCCATCGGCTGGATCGGCGCCGGCCGCATGGGCTACGAGATGGCCGCGCGCCTCGCCAGGGGGGGCGCCGACGTGCTGGTCTGGAACCGCACCAAGGCCAAGGCCGAGCCGCTGGCCCAGGTTGGCGCGAAGATCGCCGACCGCGTCGAGGAACTGGCCGCCCGCGACATCGTGTTCTGCATGGTCTCGACCTGGGAGGACGTCAGGGAGGTGCTGTACCGGCTGCTGGAGAAATCCGCGCAGTCCTCCCGCCGCTTGCCCAAGATGGTGGTGGAGTGCTCCTCCATCTCGCTGGAGGGCTCGGCCGAGCTGCGCGCGACACTGGAGAAGCGCGGCATCGCCTACCTGGCGGCGCCGGTGTCGGGCAACGCCAAGGTGATCAAGGCGGGCAAGCTCTCCTTCGTCTGCTCGGGCCCCCGCAAGTCCTTCGACGAGGCGCTGCCCTACCTGAAGATGATCGCGCCCTCGGCCAGCTGGGTGGGCGAAGGGGAACTGGCGCGCATCGTCAAGATCTGCCACAACGTGTTCCTGGGCGTGGTGACGCAGTCGCTGGCGGAGATCACGGTGCTGGCGGAGAAGGCGGGCGTGCCGCGGCACGCGTTCCTGGAGTTCATGAACCAAAGCGTGATGGGCTCGACCTTCTCGCGCTACAAGACCCCGGCTTTCGTGAACCTGGACTTCAAGGCGACCTTCACGCCCCAGCTGCTGAGGAAGGACATGGACCTCGGCCTGGACGCAGGCCGCAAGTACGAGGTGCCGATGCCCCTGGCCACCGCCACCCGGGACCTGATCCAGTCCATGATGGGGCGCGGCTGGACCTCGGAGGACTTCGCCACCCTGCTGCTGCAGCAGGCGCAGGCCTCCGGCATTACACTGAAGCCTGAAAACAAGGAGGCGGGAGATGGTCTTTCGTAGAGCAGTCCTCGTTGCCGGCACGGCGGCCCTCGCGGGCCTAGGCAGCGTTGCCGCGGCGCAGAGCTGGCCGAGCAAGCCGGTGCGCCTGGTGATCTCCTTCACCCCGGGCAGCTCGACCGACATCATCGGCCGCGCGGTGGCGGCCAAGCTGTCGGAAGTCTGGGGCCAGCCGGTGGTCGCGGAGAACCGCGTCGGCGCCGGCGGCACCGTGGGCTCCAAGGTGGTGGTGGACGCGGCGCCCGACGGCTACACGCTGCTCGCCAATTCCTCGGCGCACGCCGCCAACCCGGGGATCTACGCCAAGATGCAGTACGACACCCTGCGCGATTTCACCAACCTCGCGCTGCTGGGCGGCGGGCCGAACGTGCTCATCGCCGGCGCCAACAGCGGCTGGAAGGCGCTGAAGGACTACGTCGGCTCGGCCAAGCATGCCCCCGGCACACTCAACTTCGCCTCCGCCGGCGTGGGCAGCGGCACGCACTTCAACCTCGAGAAGTTGAAGATCGCCACCGGCACCGACGTGGTCCACGTGCCGTACAAGGGCACCCCCGAGGCGGTCGCCGACACCGTCGCCGGGCGCACCTGCTGCTACTGGGCGCCGCTCAATGCCGCGCTGCCGCAGATCAACGGCGGCAAGGCGGTGGCGCTGGCGGTCTCCAGCCTCAAGCGCTCGAGCCTCCTGCCCAACGTGCCGACGGTCGCCGAGCAGGGCTATCCGGGCTTCGACTACACGCTGTGGGTGGGCCTCTGGGGCCCGGCGAAGATGCCCGCGGACGTGGCCAACAAGATTAACCGCGACGTGAACGCGGCCCTGCAGAGCCCGGACCTCAAGGGCCGCCTGATGAAGCTGGGCACAGAGCCGGGCAGCATGTCGATCTCCGAATTCTCCGCCTTCATCCGCGCGGAGATCGAGGAAACGCAGCGCATCCTTCAGGCCGCGGGGATCAGGCCGCAGTAGTGGAATGCGCGGCCTGGTCGCGCTTGTTGGGGCGCTGGCGGCAATGAGCGCGGCGGGATTCGACCTTCAGGGCCACCGGGGGGCGCGCGGCCTCGCGCCGGAGAACACGCTGCCCGCCTTCGCGGCCGCCCTCTCCCTGGGCGTCAGTACGCTGGAACTGGACGTGGGCGTCAGCGCCGACGGCGTGGTGGTGATCGCGCACGACCGGCGCCTCAACCCGGACATCACGCGCGACGCCGCCGGCAACTGGCTGGCCCATCCGGCGCCCACCATCCGCTCGCTCAGCTTCGCGCAGTTGCAGGGCTATGACGTTGGGCGCATCCGGCCCGGGGTCGATTACGCCCGGCGCTATCCGGAGCAAAAGGGCGCCGACGGGGTGCGCATGCCGCGCCTGGCCGACCTGTTCGCCCTGGTCGATCAATCCGGCAACCGGGCCGTGCGCTTCAATATCGAGACCAAGCTCTCGCCGCTCGCGCCGGAGGAAACGCTGGACCCCGAGGCCTTCGCAGCCGCGCTCATCGAGGTCGTTCGGGCCGCGCGCATGGCAGCGCGCGTCACGGTGCAGTCCTTCGACTGGCGCTCGCTCAAGGCGGTGCAGAAGCTCGCTCCCGCGATCGCCACCTCCTGCCTCACCGCGCAGCAGCGCTGGCAGGACAACATCGGTGCCGGCAATCCGGCCGCCTCGCCCTGGGTGGCGGGATTCCAGCTGCAGGACCACGGCTCCGTCCCACGCATGGTGAAGGCCGCCGGCTGCGGCACCTGGTCGCCGTTCTTCGGCGAGATCGACAAGGCAACGGTGGCCGAGGCGCAGGCGCTGGGCCTGAAGGTGCTGCCCTGGACGGTGAACGAGCCGGCGCACCTGCGCGCGGTGCTGGACCTGGGCGTGGACGGGCTGATCACCGACCGCCCCGACCTCGCGCGCGCGGCGCTCGCCGAGCGCGGCATGGCGCTGCCGGCGCCGGTGGCTGTCCAGCCCTAGCTGGCTCCCTGGGGCGGCGTCCTCAGTCTTTCGGCGCGCGCGCCAGATCCGCCAGCCACGCCGTGGCGTTGCCGTCCGAGGGCGCGCGCCAGTCGCCGCGCGGCGAGAGCGACCCGCCCGAGCCGACCTTCGGCCCATTGGGCATGGCGCTCCTCTTGAACTGGCTGGTCTCGAAGAAGCGCTTGAGGAACACGCCCAGCCACTTGCGGATCGCCTTCAGGTCGTACTTGCCGCGCCAGGCGTGCTGGGCGAGGAACGCGACCTTGGCGGGCGCGTAGCCGAAGCGCAGCGTGTAGTAGAGGTGGAAGTCCTGCAGCTCGTAGGGGCCCACGGTGTCCTCGGTGCGCTGGCCGCCGGGCACCAGCTCCGGGCTGATCTCGGTGTCGAGCACGCGCTGCAGGGCTTTCTTCACGGCGGCCTCGAAGCCGCCCGAGTGCGCCACCCAGCCGATGAGGTGCTGGATCAGCGTCTTGGGCACGCTGGCATTGACGTTGTAGTGCGACATCTGGTCGCCGACGCCGTAGGTGCACCAGCCCAGCGCCAGCTCCGACAGGTCGCCGGTGCCCACCACGATGCCGCCGTTCTGGTTGGCCAGGCGAAACAGGTGGCTGGTGCGCTCGCCCGCCTGCACGTTCTCGAAGGTGATGTCGTAGACCTTGCGCCCCTTCGCGTACGGGTGGCCCAGGTCCTTCAGCATCTGCAGGCAGGAGGGCCGGATGTCGATCTCCTCGGCGCTGGCGCCGGCGGCGCGCATCAGCTGCCACGCGGTGGAGCGGGTGCGGGTGGAGGTGGCGAATCCGGGCATGGTGTAGGCGAGGATGTTGGCGCGCGGCAGCCCCAGTTCGTCCACGGCGCGCGCGCAGACGAGCAGCGCCTGCGTCGAATCCAGCCCCCCGGAGAGGCCGATCACCAGCTTTTTCGTGCCGCTGGCGCGCATGCGCGTCGCCAGGCCCCGCACCTGGATGCGGTAGACCTCCTCGCAGCGGGCGTCGCGCGTCGCCGGATCCTCCGGGACGTAGGGCAGGCGGGCGACGTGGCGCTCCAGCGGGAGGCGCCCGCGCGGCACCGGCAGCGCGAACTCGATGCTGCGGAACCGGGCGACATCCGCCGCATGGCGCCGGATCGACTGGCCGAACGAGCCCTGGCGCATGCGGTCGGCGGCCAGGCGGTCCAGGTCCAGGTCGGCGAAAGTGATCTGCGGCGCGGCGGCGAAGCGCTGCGACTCGGCGAGCAGGCTCCCGTTCTCATGCACCATGGCGTGGCCGTCCCAGGCCAGGTCGGTGGTGGATTCGCCAGCGCCGGCGGCGCTGTAGAGGTACGCGGCGATGCAGCGCGCCGACTGGTTGGCCGCGAGCTCGCGCCGGTACTGGTGCTTGCCCACCACCACGTTGGAGGCCGACAGGTTCGCGATCACCGTCGCCCCGGCCAGCGCGGCAAAGGTGGAAGGGGGCGCGGGCACCCAAAGGTCCTCGCAGATCTCGGCCGCCAGCGCGAGCTTCGGCAGCCCGGCGTGCCGGAACAGCAAATCGGTGCCGAAAGGCGCCTTCTGCCCGGCGAGCCGGATTTCCGTCGCCAGCGCGACATCGCCGCGGGTGAACTGGCGCAGTTCGTAGAACTCGCGATAGTTGGGCAGGTAGGTCTTGGGCACCACGCCCAGCAGGCGACCCTGGCAGATGAGCGCGGCGCAGTTGTACAGCAGGCCGTCCACCTGCGCCGGCAGCCCGACGAACGCCGCCAGCGGCAGGTTGCGGGTGCGCGCCAGCAGGTCCTTCAGCGCCCGCTCGGTGGCCTCGATCAGCGCCTGCTGGTGGAACAGGTCCTCGCAGCTGTAGGCCGACAGGCCCAGCTCGGGGAACACGCACACCAGCGCCTTGCTCTTCGCGGCCTCCCGCATGAGCTGGGCGGTGGCCTGGGCGTTGTGCGCCGGATCGCCGATGCGCACCGCCGGCGTCGCCAGCGCGACGCGGGCAAAGCCGTGGCGGTACAGGTCCTGGAAGTCGGCTGCGGAGGGCATCCAAAGGGCATTCTACAACAGGTTGAATATGGTATCCTAAGCCATATGCCATGGACCGAACGCCACCTGCGCGCCGACGGCCGGATGATCGAGGCGGGCATCGACTCGCCAGGGCGCTTCCGGCTGCGCTTCGGGCGTCCCGGCGCCTGGCTGGTGAGCTACGAGGACGGCCGGCGCGCGGTGAAGGGGCGGCGCCAGCCCTACGCCTTCCGCTCGGTGGAGCAGCTACGCTACGATTTCGAGAGGGATGTCGAAGACGCTCAACGTGAGGACTAGCGCCCAGGCCGACGCGCTGGACCGCTTCGAGGCGGCCTGGCACCTGGCCACGGGGCGCACGCCGCCGCCGCCGCTGCAGGTGCTGTCGTTCCCGGACCTGCCCGGGCTGCTGAAGGCCTTGAGCCCGGCGCGCTGGGAGATGCTGCAGCGCCTGCGCGCGGCAGGCCCGCTGTCGGTGTTCGCGCTGGCGAAGCGCCTGGGGCGCGACTACAAGAACGTGCACACCGACGTGGCGCGGTTCGTGGAGATGGGGCTGGTCGCCAAAGGCGACGATGGCAGGGTGGCGGTGGAATGGGAGGCGGTGCGCATGGAACTCAGGCTGTGATCTTCACCCCCTGCGCCGACGGCATCACGCACAACAACCTCGAGCGCGCGACGCTCGAGCGCACCCTGCCCGGGGTGGACGTGCTCGCCAACGCGGTGCTGATGCGCGCGCAGCGCGCCTGAGGCGCGGGCCCTAGAGCCAGCCCGCCTTGCGGAAGCGCCAGAACAGCGTCGCGTCCAGCGCCACCATCAGGCCCAGGGCGAAGGGATAGCCGTAGGCCCAGTCCAGCTCGGGCATGTGCTCGAAGTTCATGCCGTAGACCCCGGCGATCATGGTGGGCACCGCCACCAGCGCGGCGTAGGCGGCGAAGCGCTTGGCGACCTCGGTCTCGCCGATCTGCAGCATCGCCAGGTTGGTCTGTATCGCGGCGCTTGCGGTGTCGCGCAGGGAATCGATGGACTGGTTCAGGCGCACCAGGTGGTCGTAGACGTCGCGGAAGTACTCCCCCAGCCCCTGGCAGACCTGGGGCACGCGCCCGCCGCCGTAGAGCTTGCTCACCGCCTCCAGCAGCGGCGCCGCGGCGTGCTTGAGCGTCATCAGCTTCTGCCGGATGTAGTACATCGCCTCGATGTTGTCGCGCGAGGACTTGCCCGAGAAGATCTTTTCCTCCAGCGCCTCCAGTTCCGCCTCCACCGCGTCCAGCACCGGGAAGTAGCGGTCCACCACGGCGTCCATGAGCGCGTACAGCACGTAGCCCGAGCCGCGCTTGAGCAGCTCGGGCTCGCCCTCGCAGCGCGCGCGCACGCCGAGGAAGTCCTGGTTGGTGCGGTTGCGCACCGAGAGCACGAAATTGGGCCCGGTGAAGATGTTCACTTCGCCCGCGCGGACCTCGTCGCCGGCGAGCTCCAGCCCATGCAGCACCGCGAACAGCTCGTCGCCATACTCCTCCAGCTTGGGGCGCTGGTGGCCGTGGCGCGCGTCCTCCACCGCCAGCTCGTGCAGGCCGAACTGGCGCTGCATCTCCAGCAGGTCCTCCTCGGAGGGGTCGCGCAGCGCCACCCAGACAAAGCAGCCGGGCCTGGCCAGGTAGTCGTGGATCTCGCCCTGGGCGATGTCGGCGAGCTTGCGGCCGTCCTGGTAGGCGACGCAGTTGACGAGCATGCGCGGATGATACCCGCGGCCACGCGCTGGCGGTGGATGGCGGCTGGCGGGCGAAATAGGGACCGGCGCTACCGCTACAATACGGGCCCTCCAGCCCACTTGTGAATCGACGCCGCAATGCCTTTGCTCAGCCAGCGCGCACGGTCCCTCGGCACCGAAAACGCCTTCGTGGTCCTCGCCGAGGTCAACGACCTCGCGCGCCAGGGCAAGGACATCATCAGCTTCTGCATCGGCCAGCCCGATTTCCCGGCGCCGCTGCATGTGCAGGAAGCGGGCATCAAGGCGATTCGCGAGGGCAAGCACGGCTACACGCCCTCGGCGGGCATCGACCCCTTGCGCGAGGCGGCGGCAAAATACATGGCCGAGATGCGCGGCGGCCTGCCGATCCGGCCGCAGGACGTGGTCGTGGGCGCCGGCGCCAAGCCCTTCATCGCCTACGCCATCCTCTCCACCACCGACCACGGCACGGGCGACGAAGTCATCTACCCGAACCCGGGCTTCCCGATCTACGAGTCGCAGATCATCGCCTGCGGCGCGAGGCCGGTGCCGGTGCAGCTGCGCGAGGAGCGCGACTTCGCCTTCGACCCGGCCGAACTGGAGCGCCTGATCACGCCCGGGACGAAACTGCTGATCCTCAACACGCCCCACAACCCCACCGGCGGCATCCTGACTCGCAAGGCCCTGGAGGCGATCGCCGCCGTCCTGCGCAAGCATCCGCAGGTCTGGATCTACGCCGACGAGATCTATTCGCGCCTGTGCCACGCCGAGTCGTTCTTCTCCATCGCGCAGCTGCCGGGGATGTATGAGCGCACCATCATCTCCGACGGGGCGTCGAAAACCTGGGCCATGACCGGCTGGCGCATCGGCTTCGCCTCCAACCCGCAACTGGCCCCCGTGCTGACGCGCTGGATCACCAACACCGACTCCTGCGCCTCGCAGATCTCGCAGTGGGCGGCGCTGGAGGCGATCAACGGCCCGCAGGAAGCCGCCGAAAGCATGAAGCAGAGCTTCCTGGAGCGGCGCGACCTCATCGTCGGGCTGCTCAACAAGGTGCCCGGCGTGACCTGCCGCGTGCCCGGCGGCGCCTTCTATGCCTGGCCCAACGTCACCGAGGCCTGCGGCCTGATCGGCGCCGCGGATTCGGAAGCGTTCAGGAAGCGCCTGCTGCACGAGGCCGGCGTCGCGGTGCTGGCCGACATCCACTTCGGCGCCCGGGTCGCGGGCGACGGCCAGCATGTGCGCTTTTCCTATGCCGCCTCGCGCGAGGCGATCGAGAAAGGCGTGGCGCGCATGGCCCAGTTCATCCGGGCGAACACCAAGAAAGCGGCATGAGCGGCAGATGGCGGCCGAGCGCCACGGTCGCCGCGGTGATCGAGCGCGACGGCAAGTTCCTCTTCGTCGAGGAGATCCAGGGCGACCGGCGCGTCCTCAACCAGCCCGCCGGCCACCTCGACCCCGGCGAGACGCTGCTGCAGGCGGTGGCGCGCGAGGTGCTGGAGGAAACCGCGCACCGCTTCGAGCCCACGGCGCTGGTGGGCATCTACCGCTGCCAGTACGACCCCGAGGAGGTCACCTTCCTGCGCTTTTGCTTCGCCGGCCGCGTTGCCGGCGTGCAAGAGGGGCGCGCGCTGGACAAGGAAATCGTCGCGCTGCGCTGGCTTACCCCGGCCGAACTGCGCGCGCAGCGTGCCATGCACCGCTCGCCGCTGGTGCAGCAGTGCTTGGACGACTATCTGTCCGGAAGGCAGTTTTCGCTCGCAGTACTGTCCGAGTCCCATGCCTGAGCGAGTCGTCGTCGGCCTGTCGGGCGGGGTGGATTCCGCGGTCGCCGCGCTGCTGCTCAAGCGCGCGGGGCACGAGGTCGTAGGCCTGTTCATGAAGAACTGGCAAGACGACGATGATGACCGGTACTGCTCCACGCGCCAGGACCTGATCGACGCCGCGGCGGCGGCCGACGTCATCGGCATCGAGCTGGAGGCGGTGAACTTCGCCGCCGAGTACAAGGACCGGGTGTTCGCGGAGTTCCTGCGCGAGTACCGGGCCGGGCGTACGCCCAACCCGGACGTGCTGTGCAACGCCGAGATCAAGTTCAAGGCGTTCCTCGACCACGCCCTGCGCCTGGGCGCGGCGCGCATCGCCACCGGGCACTACGCGCAGCTGCGCGCGGCGCGCGGGCGCTTCGAGCTGCTGCGCGGCGCCGACGGCAGCAAGGACCAGAGCTACTTCCTGCACCGCCTGACGCAGGCGCAGCTGGCGCGCACGATGTTCCCGATTGGTAACATTCCGAAGCGCGAGGTGCGGCGCATCGCCGCCGAGGCGGGCCTGCCCAACCACGCCAGGAAGGACTCCACCGGCATCTGCTTCATCGGCGAGCGGCCGTTCCGCGAGTTCCTCAACCGCTACCTGCCCAAGGAACCCGGGCCGATCCTGACCCCCCAGGGCATGCAGCTGGGCACCCACATCGGCCTTGCCTACTACACCATCGGGCAGCGGAAGGGCATCGGCATCGGCGGCACCGCCGGGTCCGACGGCAAGGCCTGGTACGTGGCGCAGAAGGACATGCGCGCCAACGCGCTCATCGTGGTGCAGGGGCACGACCATCCGCTGCTGCTGAAGCCCTCGCTGCAGGCTCGCAATGCGAGCTGGATCTCCGGCGCGGAGCCGGCGACGGGTGCCGTGTGCACGGCAAAGACGCGCTATCGCCAGGCCGACTCGGGCTGCACGGTGACGCGCTCGGGGAACGGCGAGCTGGCGGTGGATTTCGCGCAACCGCACTGGGGGGTGACGCCAGGCCAGTCGGTGGTGCTCTACGACGGCGCCGTCTGCTTGGGCGGCGCGATCATCGCCGGCTAGCTAGACCTTCGGCACCGTCTCTGCGAACGCCGCGCGCTGCATTAGCTTGTCGTAATGCCTCGCCAGGTTGGCATAGCGGTCGTGCCACTCGATGCCGCCGGGCTTGCGCAACTCGATCCAGCCCAGGCACGACCCGACGGCGATGTCGGCGAGCGAATAGCGTTCGCCATGGCACCAGGCCCGGTCGGCCAGTTCGTCGGCCATCACGGCGAGGCTTCGTTCGAGCTTGCCGGATTGCTTGGCGGCCCAGTCGGCGCTGCGCAGCTGCTCCGGGCGCAGGCCCTCGTAGCGGATCAGCAGGCCGGCGTCCAGGGCGCCGTCCGCCAGCGCTTCCCAGCGGCGCACCGCGACGCGCTCGCGGTTGTCGTCTGGGATCAGGCGCGCGATGGGCGAGACGCTGTCAAGGAATTCCACGATGACCCGGGAATCGAACAGGGTGGAGCCGTCATCCAGCACCAACGTGGGCACCTTGCCCAGCGGATTGAGCGCGTTGACCGGGTTCTCGGGCGGATTGACGTCCACCACTTCGAAGTCGCAGTCGATCTTCTTCTCCGCAAGCACGATGCGCGCCTTGCGGGTGTAGGGACTGAGCGGGGAGCCGAGCAGTCTCATAATGGGGAGGGGATTATAGCCGGTTGGATCAGCGCTTCAACGCCCCGGGCTCGGCCCCAGGGGCAGGTCGGCCTCGCACAGGCGGCAGGCTTTTGCCTCTGAAATCAGCTTCTTGAGCATGCGCCCTTATAATACTGCTATGCCTTCCCCGCTCGCCGCGCTGTCGCCGCTCGACGGCCGGTATGCCCGGTCCGCCGATCCCCTCAGGCCGTATTTCAGCGAGCTTGCGCTGCTCCGCTACCGCGTGCGCATCGAGCTGGCCTGGCTGCGCGCGCTCGCCGCCGAGAAGGCGCTGCCGGAAATCCGGCCGTTCTCCAAGGCGACCCTGGCGGCGCTGGACGGGCTGGTGGCGTCCTTCGGCGACAAGGACGGCGAGGCCATCAAGGCGATCGAGGCCCGCACCAACCACGACGTCAAGGCGATCGAGTACTGGCTGAAGGCGAAGCTGGCGAAGAACCGCGAGGTGCAGCAGGCGCTGGAGTTCATCCACTTCGCCGCCACCTCGGAGGACATCAACAACCTCGCCTATGCGCTGATGTTGCAGGAGGCGCGCGACCAAGTGATGCTGCCGCGCCTGGCGCGCATCACCACGGCGCTGCGCGACATGGCGCACCGCCACGCCAAGCGGCCCATGCTCTCGCGCACGCACGGCCAGCCGGCCTCGCCGACCACGCTCGGCAAGGAAATGGCCAATGTGGTGCATCGCCTGGAGCGCGCGCGGTCGAAGCTCGGCGCGGTGTCGATCCTGGGCAAGAACAACGGCGCCACCGGCAATTACCACGCGCACGCGGTGGCCTACCCGAAGTTCGACTGGGAACGGTTCTGCCGGCGCTTCGTCGAGGGCCTGGGCCTTGAGTTCAACCCCTACACGACGCAGATCGAGCCGCATGATTCCTACGCCGAGCTGTTCGACGCCCTGGCGCGGACCAACGGCATCCTGCTGGACCTGGACCGCGACCTCTGGGGCTACATTTCGCTCGGCTACTTCCGGCAAAAGCTGAAGGCGGGCGAGGTCGGCTCCTCGACCATGCCGCACAAGGTCAATCCGATCGATTTCGAGAATTCCGAGGGCAACATCGGCGTCGCGAACGCGATCCTGCGCCACCTGTCCGAGAAGCTGCCGGTGTCGCGCTGGCAGCGCGATCTGTCGGATTCCACCGCGCTGCGCAACGCCGGCAACGCCTTCGGTCACACGCTGCTCGCCTGGGCCGCCTGCGAGCGGGGCCTGGCCAAGCTCGAGGCCGACCCGGGGCGCATGGCCGCGGACCTGGATGCCAGCTGGGAGGTGCTCACCGAAGGGGTGCAGCAGGTGATGCGGCGTCATGGCGTGCCGCAGGCCTACGAGAAACTGAAGGCACTGGCGCGGGGCAGGCGCCTGGATCGCAGGCAGCTCGCCGCCTTCATCCGCTCGCTGCCGCTGCCCGCGGAGGCGAAAAAGCGCTTGCTCGCCCTCGCGCCCGCGAACTACACCGGCCTCGCCGCGTCGCTCGCGCGACGGATATGAGGCGCCTGTTCGCGGTGCTCGCCGCCATTGCGGCGGCGGGCGCCTCCGCCCGGGCGGGTGCACGGTAAATCGTCACCATCCCGACGCGCGAGGGGCTGACGCAGTCCTTCTTCGTCGCCGGCATGGGCGAAGATTTCCGCGTCAGCCGGGCGCACCCGATTAGAGCCCGGTTGGGTCACAAAAAAACCCCGAATCGGAGACCCAAACACATCGGTGACGACCTTATCGCATCAGGAGCCTTCATCGTGACCACTTGTGCAGAGCTTGCCTAGTCCAAGGACCGCCGTCGTCATGCTGCACGCCGTAACCATCCTGTTGTCCGCCTTCCTGCTGTTCCTGGTGCAGCCCCTGATCGCGCGCATCATCCTGCCCTGGTTCGGCGGCACCGCCGCGGTGTGGACGACCTGCATGCTGTTCTTTCAGTCCGTCCTGCTCGCAGGCTACGCCTACGCGCATGCCACAAACGCGAAGCTTTCGTCGCGCACGCAGGCGATCCTGCACAGCACCCTGCTCGCCGCGGCCGTGGCGACGCTGCCGATTGCGCCGGGGGACGCCTGGAAGCCGACCGGCGACGAGGAACCGGTGTCCAGGATCCTGCTCCTGCTGCTGGCCGCAGTCGGTCTGCCCTACTTCCTGCTCTCGGCCACCAGCCCGCTGGTGCAGGCCTGGTTCGCGCGCGCGCGGCCGGGCGAGAACCCCTACCGCCTGTTCGCGATCTCGAATTTCGCCTCGCTGCTGGCGCTGGTCGCCTATCCGTTCGTGGTCGAGCCCTGGCTGAGCAACAGCCAGCAGGTGCGGTACTGGTCCTGGCTGTTCGCCGTGTTCGCGGCGCTGTGCGCGTTGCTCGCCTGGGTGAGCGTGCGCCCGGCGCCGGTGCGCGTGGCGGCGTCGGGGCCGGCGCCCAAGCCCACGGGCACCGATTACGCGCTGTGGCTGTCGCTGTCCGCGGCCGGCTCGGTGCTGCTGCTGGCGGTCACCAACCACATCACGCAGAACGTGGCGGCGATGCCGCTGCTGTGGCTGGCGCCGCTCACGCTGTACCTGCTCAGCTTCATCATCGCCTTCGAGGGCGGGCGGCTGTACAAGGTCGAGGTGCAGTGGAGCTTCGTGCTGGTCTGGCTCGCCGGCATGGGCTGGGTGCTGGCTGACCCTGACCTGCAGTTCGACCTCTGGATCCAGCTGGGGATGTGGCTCTCGGGCCTGTTCGTGGCCTGCCTGTTCTGCCACGGCGAGTTGTACCGCTCGCGACCGCGAGAGCGCCACCTGACCGCGTTCTACCTCGTGATCTCGGCCGGCGGCGCGCTGGGCGGACTGCTGGTGGCAGTGGTGGCGCCGCTGCTGTTCAATGCCTACCACGAACTGGGCCTGGCGCTGATCGCGGTGGCGTTACTGGCTGCGATTCGGTTCGCGCCGCTCAATGCGCCCGCGCGCTACGGCAGCCTGGCGGTCCTGCTGGCGGTCAGCGGCGCCGCGGCCTACGACGCCCTGCGCTTGCAGCGCGACGTCAGCGTTTCGGCGCGCAGTTTCTACGGGGTGCTGCGAGTAAAGGAATACGGCCAGCCGGATACGCCAGGCCACCTCAGGCGGCTGCTGCACGGGGTCATCATGCATGGCGAGCAGCATATGCACGGCCCAATGCGCACCCGGCTCACGACCTACTACCAGGCGACATCGGGCATCGGCCTGGCGCTGCAGGCGCGCCGGGAGCGGCCCGACATCCGTGTGGGCCTGGTCGGCCTCGGCATCGGCACGCTGGCGGCCTGGGGGCGCAAGGGCGATGTCTTCCGTTTCTACGAGGTCAATCCCGATGTGATCGCGGTGGCGCAGCGCCAGTTCAGCTACCTCGCCGACAGCGCGGCGAGGATCGAGCTGTCGCTGGGCGACGCGCGGCTGAACCTGGAGCGCGAAGCGCCGCAGAACCTGGACATTATGGCCGTGGACGCCTTCTCCAGCGATGCCATTCCGGCGCACCTGATCACCAAGCAGGCGCTGGCGGCCTACCTGCGGCACATGAAGCCCGACGGCATCGTCGCCTTCCACGTCTCCAACCGCTTCCTGGACCTGGTGCCGGTGGTGGGGCGGATCGCGAAGGAGAACGGCGCGCACGCCGTGGTGGTGTACGACCTGGGCGGCGAGGGCGAGGACAAGACGCAGAGCGACTGGGTGCTGGTGTCGCGGGACCCGAAGGCGCTGGAAGCGCCGCAGATCGGGGCCGCCAAGCCGGTCGTGCCCGACGCGCGCCCGGAGTGGCGCACCTGGACCGACGACTACTCCAACCTGGTGCAAATCCTGAAGTAGGAACAAAAACAGGGACGGACCACGTTTTTCCGCAGTGCTCGGCAGAAAACGTGGTCCGTCCCTGTTTTACACGACCGCGCCGTCGTTCTCGTCGCGGATGCTCTTCTTGGGACGGACGAGGAACTGGCTGCGGTCCACGCCCAGCCACATCACCAGCGGGCTGGCCACCAGCACCGAGGAGTAGATGCCGAACAGGATGCCGATGGTGAGCGCGAGCGCGAAGTAGTGCAGCGCCGGGCCGCCGAAGACGAGCATGGTGGTGACCATGACCTGCGTTGAGCCGTGGGTGATGATGGTGCGTGAGATGGTGCCGGTGATGGCGGCGTCGATCACCTCGGGAATAGACGCCTTCCTCATCTTGCGCAGCATTTCCCGCACCCGGTCGAACACCACCACCGACTCGTTGACCGAGTAGCCCAGCACCGCCAGCACCGCGGCCAGCACCGGCAGCGAGAACTCCCACTGGAACAGCGCGAAACAGCCCAGGATGATGATGACGTCGTGCAGGTTGGCGATGATCGCCGCCAGGCCGAAGCGCCACTCGAAGCGCAGCCAAAGGTAGAGCACGATGCCGGTCGCGGTGACCAGCAGCGCGAGCGCGCCGTATTCAGCCAGCTCCTTGCCGACCTGCGGCCCGACGAACTCGACCCGGCGTAACTCCGCGGAAGGATCCTCCGCCTGCAGCAGCGCGCGCACCTTCTCCGAGGTCTCGGAGCTCGACTGGCCCTTCTCCACCGGCATGCGCAGCAGCACGTCGCGCGAGGAGCCGAAGTTCTGCGCCTCGACCTTGAGGCCGGCCTTCTCCAGGGTTTCGCGGATCCGCTCGACGTTGGCCGGCTGCTTGAAGTTCACCTCGACCAGGGTGCCGCCGGTGAACTCGATGGAGAAATGCAGACCCTTGGTGGCGAGGAAGAACACCGCGGCGAGGAAGGTGAGGACCGAGATGACATTGAACACGAGCGCATACCGCATGAACGGTATGGTCTTGCGGATCTTGAAGAACTCCATGGCCGGCCCTCAGCTCACTTCCAGGCGGTGTCGCCGATGGCGAGCTTTGCGACCTTGCGGCGGTGGCCGTAGATCAGGTTGACCATCGCCCGCGACACGATCACCGAGGACAGGATCGAGGTCAGGATGCCCAGGCAGTGGACGACGGCGAAACCCCGCACCGGCCCCGAGCCGAAGATGAGCAGCGCCAGGCCCGCGATCAGCGTGGTGACGTTGGAGTCCAGGATCGTGCCCCAGGCGCGCTCGTAGCCGGCGGAGATCGCCGCCTGCGGCGACTGCCCCGCGCGCACCTCCTCGCGGATGCGCTCGTTGATCAGCACGTTGGCGTCGATCGCCATGCCCAGGGTGAGCGCGATGGCGGCGATGCCGGGCAGGGTGAGGGTGGCCTGAAGCAGCGACAGCAGCGCCACCAGGAACAGCAGGTTGACGCCGAGCGCGATCGAGGACACCACGCCGAACAGGGTGTAATAGGCGCTCATGAAGACGACGATGGCGATGAAGCCCCACTGCGTGGCGTCGAAACCCTTGTCGATGTTCTCCTTGCCGAGCGACGGCCCGACGGTGCGCTCCTCGATGATTTCCATCGGCGCGGCCAGCGATCCGGCGCGGATGAGCAGCGCGAGGTCGTTGGTCTCGGTGGGGGTGAACATGCCGGTGATCTGGAAGCGGCTGCCGAATTCGCCCTGGATGGTGGCCACCGACACCGCCTCGCCCTTGCCCTTCTCGAACAGGATGATCGCCATCAGCTTCTTGAGGTTCTCGCGCGTCATCTGGCGCATGATGCGGCCGCCGGCCTCGTTCAGTTCCACTGCCACCGCCGGGCGCTGGTCCTGGTCGAAGGTGGCCTGGGCGCCGACGAACTGGTCGCCGGTGACCACGACCTGCTTCCTGGTCGGCACGTTGCTGATGCTGCCGTCGCGCTTGCGCTCGGGGAACAGATCGACGTTGAAGGTGCTGCCGCTGCGCATCGCCTCCTCGTCCACCATGCGCACTTCCAGGGTCGCGGTGCGGCCGAGGATCTCCTTGGCGCGCGTGGTGTCCTGCACCCCGGGCAGCTGCACCACGATGCGGTCGGCGCCCTGCTGCTGGATCACCGGTTCGGCCACCCCCAGCTGGTTGACGCGGCGGTTGAGCGTGACGATGTTCTGCTGGATCGCCTGCTCCTGCTCCTTCTTCTGCGCCTCGGGCCGCATGGCCCCGACCAGCAGCAGGTCCTGTCCGTCGTCGCGCTCGGTCAGCACCAGGTCGGGCAAGCGGGTGCCGATCTCGGCGCGCGCCTTGGCGCGCGTCTCGGCCTCCCGGAAGCGCACCCGCAGCGTCTGACCGTCGCGGGCCACCCCGGCGTGGCGGATGTTCTTTTCCCGCAGCAGGCCGCGTACCTCGCCGGCGTAGGCATCCAGGCGCTTGGTGAGCGCCGCCTGCATGTCCACCTGCAGCAGGAAATGCACTCCGCCCCGCAGGTCCAGGCCGAGGTACATCGGCAGGGCGTTGATCGCGGTCAGCCAGGGGGGCGAGGCCGAAAGCAGGTTGAGCGCCACCACGTAGGACTTTTCCTGCGGGTCCGGGTTGAGCAGCTTCTCGGCGACGTCGCGTGCCTTCAGCTGCACGTCGGCGTCGGAAAACCGCAGCCGCACGCCGCTCGCATCGAGGATCATTCCGGTGGGCGGGGCGCCGGCGGCCTTGAGCGCCGGCTCCAGCCGCGACACCAGCGCCGCGTCCACCTTGACGGTGGCCCGGCCGGCGGAGACCTGCACCGCCGGGGACTCGCCAAAGAAGTTGGGTACGGTATAGACGAACGCGACCAGGATGCAAAGCGCGATCAGCGCATACTTCCAGACCGGGTAGCGGTTCAAGGCGGGCGCGTGAGCCTACTGCAGGCTCTTGATCGTGCCCTTGGGCAGAGGCAACTGCACCGCGGCGCGCTGCACCACGATCTCGGTGCCGGTGGCGATCTCGAGCGTGACGTAGCTGTCGGCCACCTTGGTGATCTTGCCGACGACGCCACCGGTGGTGATCACTTCATCGCCCTTTTGCAGCGCCTCCACCATCGCCTTGTGCTCCTTCTGCCGCTTCATCTGCGGGCGGATCATCAGGAACCAGAGCAGCACGAACATCAGGATGATCGGCAGGAACCCGAGCAACCCGGCATCGCCGCCGGCGCCGCCGGTGGCCTGAGCGTAAGCGGAACTGATGAGCACGAAAACTCCTGGAAGGGACCGAAAAAACGCGCAATTATACTCTAGGACGCGGTATTCCCGGCTTCGTTCCCTGCCCCGAGCCCCCCTGCCGGCGACCCTCCAGCAGGCGCGCCGCAGTCCCGGCCAGGGTGCGGGCCTCGATGGCCCCGCGCAGCTCGCGCATCAACTCCAGGTAGTAGTGCAGGTTGTGGATCGTGTTCAGGCGCGCGCCCAGGATCTCGTTCGCCTTCTGCAGGTGATGCAGATATGCGCGGCTGAAGTTGGCGCAGGCGTAGCAGGCGCAGGCCTCATCCAGCGGCCGCGGGTCGTCGCGCCAGCGGGCGTTGCGGATCTTGACGTCCCCCGACCGGGTGAACAGCCAGCCGTTGCGGGCGTTTCGCGTCGGCAGCACGCAATCGAACATATCCACGCCGGCCTGCACTGCCTCGACAAGGTCCTCCGGGGTGCCCATGCCCATCAGGTAGCGCGGCCGCTCGGCGGGCAGGGCAGGCGCGCAGTGCGCGAGGATGCGCGAGCGCTCGGCGGCGGGCTCGCCCACGGCGAGCCCGCCGATGGCATAGCCATCGAAGCCGGTATCCGTGAGCCTCGCGAGCGACTCGTCGCGCAACGCGGGGTAGACGCTGCCCTGCACAATGCCGAACAGCGCGTTGGGGTTCCCCTCATGGGCGCGCTTCGAGCGTTCCGCCCAGCGCATGCTCAGCTCCATGGACTGGCGCGCCTGGGCCTCGGTGGCCGGGTAGGGCGTGCATTCATCGAACGCCATGACGACGTCGGAGCCGAGCGCGCGCTGGATGCGCATGGATTGCTCCGGCGTCAACAGCAGCTTGTCGCCGTTGACCGGCGAGGCGAAGGTGGCGCCCGCCTCAGTGACCCTGCGCATCGCACCCAGGCTGAAGACCTGGAAGCCGCCGGAATCGGTGAGGATCGGTCCCTTCCAGCCCATGAAGCGGTGCAGGCCGCCGTGATTTTCGATGACCTCCGTTCCCGGCCGCAGCCAGAGGTGGAAGGTGTTGCCGAGCACGATCTGGGCTCCCAGCCCTGCCAGCTCGAGCGGCGACATCGCCTTCACCGTGCCGTAGGTGCCCACCGGCATGAAGGCGGGGGTGTCCACCGCGCCGTGCGCGAGCTGCAGGCGGCCGCGGCGGGCGGCGCCGTCGCGGTGGCTGATGCTAAACGGCACCCGAGGCGGCGAACTCCGGATCGCCGGGGAAGCGGACGTGCCCGCCGAGCTTGCGCGCCACCAGGGCGCGGACAAGCCCCTCATCCGCGGTCACCAGCGGCCCCCGCGCCTGCGCGGCCAAAGCGACATGCAGCGCGTCGTACAGGTCGATGTCGGCACGCAGGCAGAGAGCGAACGCCGCTTCCAGATGCTCGCGCAGCGGATGCAGTTCGAGCCGCGAAGCCGCGCTGGGAAGGATCTCCTCACCCAGTTCTGCGGTGAGTTCCCGGGTCCGGTTTGCCAACCGCGCCCTCGATGATCGTCTTGAGTTCGCCTTGGAGCGAGCGTCGATTCTCCGGCGCGCGCTTCTTCAGGGCGCGCAGGACCTTGCCCTCTAGACCGCGAATCAGGACTTGCGCCATGCAGGGTCTCAGCCGTTGCTGGCAAAATGATAGCACGGGGGATCGGCAGCCTCGATCAGCATCGCATCGCCATAGGAGAAGAACCGGTAGCGCTGCGCGATGGCATGGGCGTAGGCGCGGCGGATATTTTCGCTGCCCGCGAACGCGCACACCAGCATGAGCAGGGTCGATTTCGGCAGGTGGAAATTGGTCAGCAGTCGCCGCACGACGCGGAACCGGAAGCCGGGCGTGATGAACAGGCCGGTCTCGCCGCCGCGCTTTCCAGTCAGCGCCGCGGATTCGAGCGCGCGCAGCGAGGTGGTGCCGACGGCGAGCACCCGGCGCCCCTGCAGGGCGGCCATGGTGGCCTCGGGCACCTCGTAGCGCTCGCTGTGCATAAGGTGTTCCTCGACGATCTCGCCGCGCACCGGCTGGAAGGTGCCGGCGCCGACATGCAGGGTAAGCCGGGCGAGGCCGGCGCCGCGCGCGAGGATCCGGTCGAGCATCGCCCGGTCGAAATGCAGGCCCGCGGTCGGAGCCGCCACCGCGCCGGGCTTCGCGGCGTACACGGTCTGGTAGCGCGCCTGGTCCTGCGCGCCGGGCGCGTGGCGGATGTAGGGCGGCAGCGGCACCTCGCCGCAGCGCTCGAGCACCGCGGCCACCTCCGCCTCGAAGCGCAGCCGGTAGAGCTCGCCTTCGCGGCCCAGCACCTCGGCGAGCGCGCCGTCGCCAAGGGTCAGCCGGTAGCCGGGGTGCAGCGCGTGACCGGTGCGGGCCAATGCAAGGACTTCATGGCTGCCCTCGATGCGCTCGACGAGCACCTCCACCTTGCCGCCGGTGGCCTTGTGGCCGTGCAGGCGCGCCTTGATGACCTTGGTGTCATTGAGGACCAGGAGGTCATCGGGGCCGACCAGCCCCGGCAGGTCCCGGAAGCTCAGGTCCCGGAGCGCGCCGCTGGCCGCGTCCAGGTGCAGCAGCCGGCTCGCGCCGCGCTCGGGCGGGGGCTGCTGCGCGACCAGTTCCGGCGGGAGGTC
>Ga0194131_10001456_pt1 | contig 40292 bp, 35 predicted proteins | sample TA2KigO120mmetaG_FD_148631 | JGI IMG/M metagenome (GOLD analysis project Ga0194131, IMG submission 148631) | Freshwater microbial communities from Lake Tanganyika, Tanzania - TA2015053 Kigoma Offshore 120m | ecosystem: Environmental > Aquatic > Freshwater > Lake | place: Tanzania: Lake...
TCGGCCAGCGGCCCCCAGCACTCCCTGAATCCGTCGCGAGCATCAGCAGGCACTGCGGCGTTGCGGTACTCGCAGTCCCGGCAGTGCGTACCCAGATCGATCGGCAATTGTCGGAGCGAGCTATCGCGCAAGGCCTTGGACAGGCGCTTGCGGGTTGGTTCCACGCCATCCGCGTCGGTGTTCGCCAACAGTTCCGCAACCTCACTGGACACATCCAGAAAGGCCAGGAAGTGGTCGTTCTTCAGCGCGCTTGGATCGCCGAGATACCGTGCACGAGGCATGCCGAATTCGGTCTTTGACTCCGGGAGCAGTTCGATCCTGCTGTGCACCGCGGCTTCGCTGCACGGGCGCGCGGTGTCGACCACGCACAACTTCGGCACGACCGTGAAGCCGGGGGGCAGCGCTCCACGCACGACCTGCGTCTGGAAGGCCACGTCCTGCAGATACGGGAGCCACTCACTGCCGATGCCACCACGTTTGCCGCGGAAGGGAGTCTGGCCGTCCTCGATCGAGTTGAAGCTCTTGGCCTTGATTTCGATCAACTCGATGGTCTTGCCGCGGCGCGAGAGAAGGTCCACGCGGGCGCTGCATCCATCGTGCTCGAACACAGCTTCGAACAAGTCGACTGCAGTCGCTGCAGTCAACATGCGAAGCGTGGCCTTCGCCGGGGTCTCCTCGCCCTCGGTGTGAATCACCTTGCCGTCGGGGTACAGGGCTCGCGCGATCGCCTCGACCATGAAGCCACCATCGGCAAGGAACTTCAGGTAGGGATCGTCTTGCGACGTGCTTGGGTAGCGCTCAACCGCATAGGCCAGGCGACGGGGGCAACCATGGCCAATCTTGAACTGGCTCTTGGAGAGCAACGGAACGGATCGGGAGCCGCTCATCGGCCACCTCGTTCAACGCAGCGGCTGTGGTCCGCCGAGGATCTGGGCCCCAGGAATCATCGCCTGCGCGACCTTCTTGGCATCGGACTGGGAGATCGCCCGAACCACGATCTCGCGCGGTGTTCGTACCTGATCGCCCGGAAGCTTGTAGCGGACAACCCACTCTCGTTCGTTGCTCATGTGATGGACCTCGATAGGGCTCCGAACGGTTGCGCTCCGCCAATTGGGACGACTGTTGAAGGCTACAACCATGTTTGGAGTGGATCAAGGGAGTCATGCGGCATCGTTTGGACTGATCGTTCATTCCGGCACAGAAATCCAAAGCGGTACTCGTGCGAACAGACGCCGTCGTTCCTCCGACCGAATACGATGACCAGCTACCATCCCACGTCCTCAGGAGTCAGCCATGGCGAACCCGACGAAAGCGGCATTGTAGGCGTGCATCACCAAACCCCAAGCGGTGTCAGAGCTGTTGAGGCTTTCTGACGGGGATTCGGCGCTCCTCGCGAAGGCATATGCCTTGGCAAAGAAAGAGGAGGAGCCCATCGATGACGCCGATGGCCTCTACGGCTGGCTGTACTGGTGCCAGATGAACGGGATGAAGAAGGACGCTGCCGCTCTGTCACGCCTCACGATGGCAATTCTCGAACTCCCAGAGTCTGCGCCCAAGGGCAAGGCAGCGGTCGTGTCGGCGGGTCAACTGGTCGGGTTCCGCCCGAAGGAGCATGCCGAGTTCACCTTCTACCCAAGTCCTGAGTTCAAGAGAAGCTGCGAATGCGAGCACGATGATGTCGGTCTGTGGTGCGATGCGGGCGAGACGCTGCTGCTGCTGCAACTCGAGCGGACGAAGCGCGGCACACGCACCCGAATGCAGATCGCTGAAGATGTCTGTGAAATCGTCGCCAAGGAGTGGGACGAGGTGGAAGCCGAGGAGCTTTCTGGCCTGAGCCGCCGTCGGAGGGCGAATTCCATCTTCGACATCGCCCGCATCCGCGACGAGTACGTGGGCTGAATCGAGCCCTCAACAAGCCCGCAATCCTCGGCGAATTGGAAAGTCGCAAGGGGCGCCCCCCCATGGCTCATCCGACTCAGTCGCCCTGGTCCAGGATGGCCATGAAGGCCTCCTGCGGGATCGTGACGGAGCCGATCTGCTTCATGCGCTTCTTGCCTTCCTTCTGCTTCTCGAGCAGCTTGCGCTTGCGGGTCACATCGCCGCCGTAGCACTTGGCCGTCACGTTCTTGCGCATGGCCTTGATCGACTCGCGGGCGATGATCTTGCCGCCGATCGCCGCCTGCAGCGGGATCTCGAACTGGTGGCGGTCGATCTGATCCTTGAGCTTGCCCAGGATCACGCGCGAGCGCTGCTCGGCGTTGTCGCGGTGGCAGATCAGGCTCAGCGCTTCGACGGGCTCGGCGTTCACCAGGATCTGCACCTTCACCAGGCGATCCTCGCGGTAGCAGGTGATGTGGTAGTCCATCGTGCCGTAGCCGCGGGTGACCGACTTCAGCTTGTCGTAGAAGTCGTAGATGATCTCGGCGAGCGGGATCTCGTACTTCAGGATCTGGCGGCTCTCGCTGATCATCTCCTGCGACTGGAAGATGCCGCGGCGCACCTCGCAGAGTTTCATCAGGTCGCCGATGTTCTCGTTGGGGCAGATGATCTCGATGCGCACGATCGGCTCGCGGATCGCCTTGACCCGCGACAGGTCCGGCAGGTCGGCGGGATTGTGGATCTCGAGCTCGGTGCCGTCGTTGAGGTCGATGATGTACGACACCGTCGGTGCCGTCTGCACGATCGACACGCCGCCCTCGCGCTCGAGCCGCTCCTGCACGATGTCCATGTGCAGGAGCCCGAGGAAGCCGCAGCGGAAGCCGAAGCCGAGCGCCTCGGAGTGCTGGGTCTCGAAGGTGAAGCTGGCGTCGTTGAGGTGGAGCTTCTCGATCGCCTCGCGCAGGGCCTCGAAGTCGCTCTTCTTGCCCTGCTCATCCGCGCTCGACGGATAGAAGTCGCAGAAGACCATCTGCTTGGGCTCTTCGTAGCCCTCGAGCGCGATCTCGGCAGGATCGATGTCGAGCGTGATGGTGTCGCCGACGCGCACATCGCCGAGGGTCTTCATCCCGGCGCAGACCGAGCCCACCTGCGACAGGCAGAGTTCCTTGACCTTCTGCGGGAAGGGCGTGTAGCGCAGGAGCTCGGTCACGCTGAAGGTGCGCCCGGTGCCCATCATGCGGATCTTGTCGCCCTGGCGGAGCTGGCCATCGAAGATGCGCACATACATCACGACGCCGCGGTATTCGTCGTACTTGGCATCGAAGACGAGGCCGCGCAGCTTGGTCGTGGTTGGCGCCTTGGGCTCGGGGAGCTTCTCGCAGATCGCATCGAGCAGTTCGCTGATGCCCTGACCGGTCTTGGCGCTCACCAGGAGGCAGTCCTCGGCAGCGAACCCGAAGACCTGCTCGATTTCCATGGCGACACGCTCGGGTGCTGCGGCGGGGAGGTCGATCTTGTTGACGACCGGGATGATCGTGAGGTCGCCGGCGACCGCGAGGTACGCATTGGCGACCGTCTGCGCTTGCACGCCCTGCGTGCTGTCGACGACGAGCACGGCGCCTTCACACGCCTTGAGGGCGCGGGAGACCTCGTAGGCGAAATCCACATGGCCGGGCGTGTCGATGAAGTTGAGCTCGTACTCCTCGCCCCTCCAAGTGTGGCTCACGGTGACGGCGCTCGCCTTGATGGTGATGCCGCGTTCGCGCTCAAGGTCCATCGAGTCGAGCATCTGCGCACGGGCCTCACGCTCGCTGACGGCCTTGGTGGCCTGCAGCAGGCGATCGGCGAGCGTGCTCTTGCCGTGGTCGATGTGGGCGATGATGGAGAAGTTGCGGATCTTCACGGCGTGGTCCGGAGAGTCCTGAAGTCTATGCGACCCGACCGCATTCTGGACATTCCATCGCGCCTTGGTCCAGGAGGTGTCCGCAGCCTTCGCAGACCGGGGTCCCCGAGCGCTTCATGGCCATGCGGTAGCAGGGGGCGTAGTGGCGCCGGAACGCGACGACGAATGCCAGATGCTGGATCGCCAGGATCGGGATCAGGCCGAGTGCCGTGGCGGCGATGAACGCGCCTGTGGCCAGGGAACCCTTCGCTGCCAGGGCGGCGAGGAACAGGAAGAACCACGCCCACATGAGCCAACCGGGCACGGCGATCAGGCTCCAGAGGATGAAGCCCACGGTGTGGTGCCAACTCCTGAGCATGATCAGATTCGCAACCCAGTGCAGGTGAACCTGCTCGCGCCAGCCGGGGCGGAAGGTCGGATCGGCAAGGTCAGGCAGCCAGCCCATGCAGCGCCCTGGGGCTCCCGCACTCAGCGGCCGAGCACCGGCAGCTTCACGCTGCGCTCGAGGTCCTCGGTCGGCTGCATCACGAGGTCGTAGCCATCGCTCGCGACGACCGTGCAGCGCACGAGTTCGCCCGCCACGAGCGGCTCGCGGCTGTGGATGTAGCTGAGGCTGTCGATCTGCGGTGCCTGGAAGTAGGTGCGCCCCGTGAAGAGCGAGCCGCCCTTGGTCACGCCGGTCGTGGCGCGCCCGGTGGTGCGGCCCTTGACGGGGCCCTCGACGAGCACATCGAACTGCACCTTCTCTTCCGCGAGGTACGCCGCATTCTCGAAGGCGATCTCCTGCTGGAGCAGCATGAGTTCCTGCTCGCGGGCCTCCTTGATCTCGTCCGGCACATGCAGGGCGGGGTCCTTGTCCATCGTGCCGCTGGGCGTGCCATCCTCGGGCGAGTACTTGAAGACGCCGACCGCATCGAATTGGCATTCGTCGATGAAGGCCAGCAGGTCCTCGTGATCCTCCTGCGTCTCGCCGGGGTGACCGGTGATGAAGGTCGTGCGGATCGCCATGCCGGGGATGCGGTCGCGCAACTTCATCACGAGGTCGCGCTGCTGCGTGGCAGTGGTGCGGCGGCGCATGAGTTCGAGCATGCGTTCGCTGCCGTGCTGCAGCGGGATGTCGATGTACTTGACCACATTGCGCAGGCGCGCGATCGTGTCGATCATCGAATCGGTGAAGTTCGACGGGTAGGCGTACATCAGGCGCAGCCACGCGCCACCGCGTTCGTTCGCGGCCGCATCGAGCGCGGTGAGCATGCCCTCGAGCCCGCCGTCGTAGCCGATGTCCATCCCGAAGCTCGTGGTGTCCTGCCCGATCAGGTTGAGCTCGAAGGCCCCGTCCTGGAAGAGGCCCTTGGCCTCGGCGACGATCGCATCCACCGGCTTCGAGCGCATCTTCCCGCGGATCCCCGGGATCGTGCAGAACGCGCAGCGCTGGTTGCAGCCCTCGCTCACGCGCAGGTACGCCCAGTGGCGAGGCGTCAAGCGGTAGCGCTGCTCGTCGCCCTCGAAGTAGCCGATGCCCTGGCCATCCTTGCCGTGCACGGTCAGGCCGGTGGTCTCGATGCCGCGTTCCTTGGCGGCCTGGATCGCGTTGCCCGAGATCCAGTAGCGCGGGGCATCCTTGGTCACGCCTGCGCGGGCGGCGCGCTCGCCGCGCACGGCCTCGATGATGTGATCGCGGTCGAAGACGCCGATCATGGCATCGATGCCGGGCGCCCACTCGAGCATCTTGGCGCGGTGGCGCTGCACGAGGCAGCCGGCCACGACCACGCGCTGCAGTTCGCCCCGCTCCTTGCGCGCGATCGCATCCTTGATCACGCCCAGGCTCTCGTCCTTGCTCGCCTCCAGGAACCCGCAGGTGTTGACGACGATGGCGTCCGGCGAATCGTCCTCGTTGACGAGCTCGAGCCCATCGGCGCGGAGCAGGCCCAGCATCTTCTCGCTGTCAACGAGATTCTTCGGACAGCCGAGGCTGACGAAGCTGACGCGGGAGACGGTGCCGGTGGCGCTCATGGGCACCACATCCTAGGTCACGCCGGCGCACGTCAAGCGCGGTAGAGGCGATGTCGCTCGACGATCTCGACGACGGCAGGAAGGATGCCGTTTGGCCGTTCGCCCCGGCCGAGCGCTGCACGAAGGGCGGTCGAGCTCAGGTCGACGGGGGCGACCGGCAGCAGCCAGTCGGTGGTTTCACCGAGGCCGTAGCGCTGGGAGAACTCCGTGAGCCAGGAGCGGACCTCGTCCACGGTGTGCGGGGGCCGGATGACGACGGCAGGTCGTGCGAGGTCCAGGATCGCTCGCCAGTCCCGCCAGCGATCCAGTTGCATCAGCGCATCGGAGCCGATGAGGAGCCGCACCGAGCGAGGTCCGTGCTCGGTGCTGCCGGGGATCAATGGCAGCAGCGTGCGCAGCGTGTCGATGGTGTAGCTCGCCCCGCCGCGCTCGAGTTCGCAGCCACTGACCATGATCGCGGCGCTCGTGCGGGGCATGTCGGGATCGTGCAGTGCGGCCTGGAGCATCTCCCAGCGCACGGCCGGCGGCGCTGCCTTCGCATCCTTGAGGGGATTCGCGGCCGCAGGCACGATGATCGCGCTCGAGGCGGAGACCGTGCGGCAGGCCTCGATCAGCATGCCGAGGTGGCAGCGGTGCGGGGGATCGAAGGTCCCGCCCATGATGAGTGCGGGGTGTGCGGTGCTGCACGCCACGGGTGCACCATCGACGGCATCGAGCATGTGCACGAGCAGGGCCTGCGCACGAGCGAGCGCGCGTGAGCTGCGTGACTGCAGCGTCATGAGCCTGGCGCCCAGGCTCGGCGACCTCAGCACCGCAGCCGCGGCAGCGGCCACCTTGGGATTCCCATCCGCGTCGACGAGGTCGAGCACCTCGATCGGCATCTCGTCGAGCGGGCCGTCGCTCACGGCGCGAATGACAGTCCAGGCCATGCCTCGCGCCGAGGCAGCCTGCGCGAAGGCCCAGCACTCCATGTCGACGAGGTTCGCACCGGTGCGTTCGGCGAACGCCACTCGATCCGACGGCGTGGCGATGATCGTGTCGGCGTGGCCGACGGTGGTCGTCGACTTGGGTGGAGCCAACCGCGCCGTGGGGGAGTGCGTGCTCGACCCGGTCGCTGCATCGACGACGCGATCGATGACCCACGCGGTCTCGCGGTCACACGGCTCACGAAGGCCGCCCGCGATGCCGAAGAGCACCGCATGGCGCGGTCGGTCGGGAAGTCCATCGATGCGTGTGAAGGCGCGCTCGATCGCATCGCGTCCGATGCCGCACTGGATCACGGGAACCGGACGGCCGCAGGACTCTGCAGCCTTGCGCTCGATCAGCATGGGGCAGACGATGATCGAGGACCCAGCGCGACCGGGATGGAATGTCGGTTGGCTCTCGTGCGGCACGGACTCGAGGCTACCGGGGTGGGCCAGAGGTCGTGCGCACTGGGGAAGTCCTCGCCACGGAGCGCCGGAGTCGCTATAGTCTTCGCCCGTCCACCGACTGGCCCCATCGTCTAGCCCGGTCTAGGACATCTCCCTTTCACGGAGAGGACAGGGGTTCAAATCCCCTTGGGGTCATTCACCTTGCAGCCCCGGCGGATGCCGGGGCTGCTTCGTTTCATGACCCACCGCAGCGCCCGCTGCAGCTGATGCTGCAGCGGCCACCGCGGGGCGCGCTCGGGCTCCTCGTCCGGCGCGGCCGTCGGCTGCGCCGCCGTGCGCGCCAAGCCTCGTCGCCCTCGCCCGCCTCAAGGGGCTGTGTCGCCTGGGTCTCGGGCTCGCGCCCTCGACCCGGCGTCAAATCCCCTTGGGGTCATTCACCTTGCAGCCCCGGCGGATGCCGGGGCTGCTTCGTTTCATGACCCACCGCAGCGCCCGCTGCAGCTGGCGCGGGTGATTCGTCTGGAATATCGACCCGCCATGCGTGACTTGCTCGGGACTGGTTGTAGGTTCCGTCACCCCAATGGGGCCAAGAACCATGAAGATCCTGACCACGCTGCTCGTCCTGGGTGCACTGTCCTCGTCGGCGCAGGCCGCCGTCAAGTTCGTCAACATCAACCTCACGGCGGGGGCGGATGACGGGTCGAGCTGGGACAACGCCTACCGCTCGGTCGATGGCGTGTCGCGCGCGCTGACCGCGGCCGTCAGTGGCGACCAAGTCTGGGTGGCCAAGGGCATCTACGAGCCGACCTCGGGCACCTCCCGGACGGTCTTCATCACGATGAAGACGGGTGTGGCCGTCTATGGGGGTTTCGCGGGAACCGAGACCGAACTCGCCCAGCGCGACATCGCCGCCAACCCGACGACGCTCACCGGCGACCTCTCGCGCAACGACAACGGGACGACCACCAACCTCGCCGACAACTCCTATCACGTGGTCTCGGCGACCGGCGTCGCGGCGACGGCGGTGCTCGATGGCTTCACGGTGACCGGTGGCTATGCCAATGGCGCGACCGCGTCCAACTACGACAAGGGCGGCGGGATCATCATCCTCTCCAATGGCCAACCCACGATCCGCAACTGCACCTTCGTCGGCAATCGTTGCACCTTCGGTGGTGGTGCGGGCTATGTCCTGAGTGCAGGCGGCTCGTTCGTGGACTGCGACTTCCTCGACAATCTCGGTGGCTCGTACGGCGGAGCCTTCGATACGAATGCCGGTGCGGTCACCTGGACCGGGTGCTTCTTCCGCAACAACCAGGCGGCGCGCGCGGGTGCGATCGAGACCTACGGCGTGGCCAGCCGCTCGATCACCAACTGCGTCTTCATCCAGAACCGCGCCACGAGTTCCAGCAGTGGCGGCGCGATCTGGTCCGGCAACAGCGCGACCGTCACGATCCGGAATTGCACCTTCGTCGACAACTCCGCGGTCGCAGCGAGCGGCGGTGGGTTCCTGAACACGGGGGGCACCACCACGCTGGCCAACTGCATCTTCTGGAACAACACCGGGACCGGTGGTACGGCCAACAACCAGGTCACCAACTCCGGTGGCACGACCACGGTGAGCTACTCGCTCGTGCAGGGTGGTTTCGCCGGCACGGGCAACATCTCGGCGGCCCCGCTGTTCATCAATCAGGGCAGCTATGACCTCCGACTCCAGTCGGCATCCCCGGGCGTTGATGCGGGGAGCAGCTCGTTGATCCCAGCGGGCATCCTTGTCGATCATGACGGTCTGCCGCGTCGAGTTGACATCGTGTCGACTCCCGACACGGGCGTCGGTCCACCGATCGTCGACATGGGCGCCTACGAGGCGCAGGTCCCGCCGCCGCCACCGTGCCCGGCGGACCTCAACAACGACGGTCTGGTCGATGGCGCCGATCTCGGCACGCTCGTGAGCAACTGGGGAGGTTCAGGCCAGGGCGATGTCGATGCGAACGGTGTCGTCGATGGAGCCGACTTGGGCACCTTGCTCAGCAGTTGGGGCGTCTGTCCCTGATCACGCGGCCGCCACCATGCCCGGCCGGCACGGTGTGACGATCGCACGCAGCTGCCGGTGGCTCGGCGCAGCTCCTGGGTATCGGGATCCGTAGCATCCAGTCATGTGGCTTGAACTCGCTGAACGCCTGTTGGGCGTCAGGAAGCTCCGCGCGCTCGGGCGCGCAGCCGCGGCGAGCGGGCAACCGACCATCTTCCATGGGCTGCTGAAGGAAGGCCGACGCACGCTGGACATCACCGGCAGCATGGCGGAGTCCCTGCCGTCACGGGGGCCAGTGGTGGTCGTGGCGAACCACGCGTTCGGCCTCTGGGACCCCTGCGCGATGTGCGCGCTCGTCACCGAGCATCGGCGCGACATGCGGATCATGGCCAACATCCGCCTGATGGAGGTCGACTCGCTCCGCCCGTGGTTGATCGGCGTCGATGTGATGGGGGGAGCCAATGCCCGAACCACGAACATGCGGTCCTTGCTGCAGGCCATGCATTGGCTCGCCGATGGGCATGTGCTGTGCCTGTTCCCCGCGGGCGAAGTGAGCCACCGCAGCAGGAATTGCCCGGTGAGCGTGGATCCGCCGTGGTCGGCCAATGTCGGTCGCCTCATGATGAAGCACCGGGCCATGGTCGTGCCCATGTGGTTCGAGGGAGAGAACTCGCCGTGGTTCCATCGGCTCGGCATGGTGCACCCGATCCTGCGCACCGCGCAGATCCCGCGCGAGGCCGTGAAGCAATTCGGCCAGCCGCTGCGCGTGAGCATCGGTCGCCCGATCCTCCCCGAGCGGATGGAGCGCTTGGGCGATGCGCAGAGCGTGACCGACTACCTGCGCGTGCGCTGCGAGATGCTCGGTCGCGACCTGCGCCAACGCACGGTCAAGGCGCCCGTGCTCGGCCCCCAGGAGCCGCTCATCGAACACGCGCTGCACGGCCCCGACGCACTCGAGGAGGAACTGCGCGCGCTGCCCGGGACGGAGCTCTACCACAGCGAGGGTCCGTATGCCATCTACTGCGCGCGCGCATCGCTGATCCCACGCGTGCTGCACGAGATCGGCCGCCTGCGCGAGGTGACCTTTCGTGCGGTCGGAGAGGGCAGCGGTCGCGCGATCGATCTGGATCGGTACGACGGCCAGTATCGTCATGTCTTCGTCTGGCAGCGCGAACGGCGCGAGATCGTCGGTGCATATCGGCTCGGTCTGGCCCGTGAACTCATGGAGCAGTCGGGGATCAAGGGGCTCTACCTCTCGAACTACTTCGAGTTCGCGCCCGAGATCCTGCCCAGGCTCGAGGATGCACTGGAGATGGGCCGCGCGTGGGTCCGCGCGGAGTACCAGCGCAAGCCGCTGCCGCTCTTCCTGCTCTGGCGTGGCATCGCGCTCTTCATCGCGCGCCATCCGCGCATCGGATCGCTGTACGGCACCGTCAGCGTGAGCGACGACTTCCGCTTGGCGAGCAAGCATGTGATCGTGGCGTTCCTGCATGCCACCCGCCGTGCCGACGGGCTCGCCGAGCTCGTGAAGGCGAAGAACCCGCCCAAGGACTTCGGCGCTCACCACGGGGATCCCGACAGTTGGCGGCAGTCGCTCGGGCAGGTGGCCGAACTCGAGCAGTTGGTCAAGGAGATCGAGGAAGGCCGGCGAACCGTGCCCGTCCTCATCCGCCAGTACCTCAAGATGGAAGCCCGCGTGCTCGCCTTCAATGTGGACCGCGACTTCGGCAATGTGGTCGATGTCCTCATGTGGATGGATGTTCCCCGGATCCCCGAGCGGATGTTGCGGGTCTACATGGGCCAGAAGGAGATGGGCGCCTACCTCGCCTTCCAGTCCGCGCACCGGGAGTAGCCTGTCAGCATGCGAAAGGACCTGGCGCACGGTCGCCCGCCCAACGAGAGCGTGATCCGCATCGGCCACGAGGCAGCGGATGCCGTCCGTCATGCGCTCGTTTCACGACCCGCGGGCGGACCGGTGGCGATCGTCGCCGATCAGGCGGTGGTCGCCTTCGCCGGACGCATCGCTCAGGGGCTCCAGGGTGTGGGCATCGATGCACGCTTGTGCACGATGGTTGCGGATGAACGCGCGAAGTCACTCGACACCGTTGGATCGCTCGCTGCGCAGTTCCAGGCGCACGGGATCACGCGCTCCGGCGTGGTTGTGGCCGTGGGCGGCGGCATCGTGGGTGATACGGCGGGCTTCCTCGCAGCCACATACATGCGCGGCGTGCGGTGCATCCAGGTGCCGACCACGCTGCTCGCCATGGTCGATGCCGCCATCGGCGGGAAGACGGCGGTCAATGTGGTGTTGCGCGACGGGAGCCTCGCGAAGAATGCGGTCGGTGCATTCGCGATGCCTGAGCTGGTCGTGTGCGATCCCGCCGCGCTGGCCACCTTGCCGCCCCGGGAGATGCAGTGCGGCCTGGCCGAGTGCGTGAAGCATGCGCTGCTCGCCGATGCAGGACTGCCCGAGTGGCTCACCGCCAACGCGATGTCGGTCGTGGGCAAGGACGCCGCGACGATCATCCAACTGGTCGCCCGGGCCGCGGCCGTGAAGGTCGCCATCGTCGACCGTGACCCGACCGAGCAGGGGGAGCGCGCGCTCCTGAACCTTGGGCACACCTACGCGCACGCCATCGAGGCCCGTCATGACGACCGCATCAAGCACGGCGAGGCTGTGGCGATCGGCCTGATCGCCGCCATGACCGCAGCCAGCCGCCTCGGGCGCGTCAGGCATGCACAGGTGGAGGCCCTAGAAGCGCTTCTCGAGCGCGTCGGACTGCCCACCAGGCTGCAGGATGTGGTGTCCAGCCCGGATCCGGCGGCCACGCTTCGCCGGTGCATGGACCTGGACAAGAAGCGTGCGGGCAGGGGATTGGTCATGGTGCTGCCCGAGGGGCCGGTCGGTGCAGGCCTCGTCGAGGCCCCGCCCGAGGATGCCGTCATGGCCGGTTGGTCGGCGGTCGGGGCTGCGTGATCGACTCCGACGAGTGGTCTCAGAACCCGAAGCTCGAGAGCAACGCGCCAAGATCTTCGCCGTCCACTTCGCCGTCGTGATTCAGGTCACCTGCGCAGCCGAACGTGGCGGTGCATGATCCCCACTGCGACAGGATCACACTGAGGTCGGCACCGTCGACGGATCCATCGACGTTGAAATCCGCGGGAGCGGGGAGCGATGACCTCCACGCACCTCGCCCGTATGTCGCGAGCAGCACGGTCCGCGCTGCAGCATTGATCTGCAGTTGACTCGTGTTGACATTCGGCAGGGTCGTTCCGCTCCGTATCCACGACACGCCATCGTCGAAGCTCGCGTAGACGCCCGCGCCGGAGCCGACGACCATTCCTGGAAGCCCACGACCCCAATCAATGGCGAGGCACTGCGCCGTGATCCCGCCCGGCAGGGTGCCCGTCACCGATTGCCAGGCCGTGCCGTTGGACGTACGGAGGACCCGTGTGCTCGAACTGGTCACTCGGCAGATGTACGCCGAGGTCGGATCACCGGGCATCGGGCAGATGGTTCCGATGGCGGTGTTGTCAGACGCGCGCGCGAGCAGCCAGGTGGTGCCGCCGTCGGCGGTCCGGTAGACGCCACCGCGACTGTTCCCGACCCACAGATGATCTGGCATGCCGGGGACCGGAGCGATGCAGGAGATCGTGCCGCCGCTGCCGACCGTGGTCGTGCTGATCGCGGTCCACGTGCTGCCGGTCGTTGCGGCCGTGTTCCTCCAGATTCGATTCGAACCCGCGTAGAGCGTGGTCGGCGAACTCAGGTCCAGAGCGATCGGCGAGATCCAGTCGCGGGTGTCGCCCGTCCAGGCCCCGCTGATGTCCACACACCACGAGTTGATGCATCGGATCACGCGCAGATAGGGGTATGTCGGCCACGTCATCGACGAGGTCGCGGGATCGGTCTCGCACGCGCCACCATCGCCGGTGTAGGTCTGCGTGAAGGTCAAGGATGACGATGTCTTTCGTGCGGAGCCGGCATCCTGCGTGCCAATGGCGATGTGATTCGTGAGCGTGTCATGCTGATCGATGGCGTAGATCTGGACTGCGCCGAGGTTGCCGCTGCGATTCTGCCATGTGGAGCCCACGCGCCGCGAGACGCCGCCGTCGTGAGCGAACCACGGCACCCCGTCGGCGCCCCAGGCGATCCAGTGATGATCCGGGTGAATGCGCCCACCGTTCGAGGAAATGTCGGTCCAGGATGCTCCGGCGTTGGTGCTCTCGACGATGCCTGCCACGCTGTAGGTGTCGACGCCGCCACCGAAGTAGCGGTTGGGATTCGCCGGATCGATCGAGATTGAGGCGTCGTACCACCCCTGCGGCAGAGGGAAATCGGGCACACCGGAGATCGCCGCCCATGTTGCGCCGTCGTCGGTCGTTCGGTACAGGCCAAGGAGGCCGCCGCTGCTGTTGATGAAGAGCGCGAGCAGCGTTGATGGTTGCGATGGGGCGATCGCGAGCACAATGCGGTGGAGGCCGGTGGTCGGAAGCCCGCCCGTGAGCTTGACGAAGTTCGCGCCCGCGTCGGTCGACTTGTAGATCCCTTGGCCGTATCGAGCGACATAGACGATGCTCGGCGTGATCGGATGCACGACCAGGCTCGAGCAATCCGCACCGAGCCCAACCCCGGAGGACCACGTCGCGCCGCCATCCCGGCTGACGCGATAGCCGAGCGAGCCGGTCCAGTGCAGGGCACTCGGCACGGCGGGATCGTCGCTCGAGACGACCGCGATGCCTGAGCATCTCGCCGAGCCCAGGGCCGCAGCGCCGAACTGCGTCCATGTCTGCCCACCATCGAGCGATCGAAGCACCCCGGCGCCGGTCGAACTGACGGTGTATTCGCCAGTGCCAGCCCAGATGGACTCGGGGTTCTGCCGATCGATCGCGATGGCACCGTGGTTCAGGATGGGCGCCTGGTCGCTCATGGGGGTCCACGAGAGCCCCGAGTCCATGGTCTTCCAGATCCCGCCGGAGGCGCTCGCGGCGTAGGCGATCGCTGGATCGGTCGGGTGGCAGGCAAGGCCCGCGACGCGGCCTCCCGAGTTGCCGTTGCCAGCCCAGTAGTCGTTGGCCAATGGCCGTGGTCCGATGAATGTCCAGGCGAGTTCGGCATCCGGAGCAAGGCCCGCCGTGCCGTTGAGCACGGCGGCAGGAACCGCTTCGCCGACGATGCGAGGGTGCCCGGGCGGCGGTGGGCCGAAACCCTTGCGCGTGCGGGGGTTCTCGCCGGTGATCGCGCGAAGCGGCGAGCCATCGGGACCTCGCACGGGGGCAGGAGTACAGGCTCCGACGAGCGTGGACGCCGCGAGGGCGACCACAGCGACCTGGCCAGTGAAGCGAACGGGCCGCCAAAGCGAGTCCATGCGGCAAATCCTAGTTCGGCCTTCCAGCATGTCAAAGCAGGATGCGCATCCAAGGTCGCTCCGCGCTACAGTTCCCAGCGTCTGAAGGATCCCGCCGGGCAGGACGCCCGGCACGCGAGAAGGCCACTGGAGCAAGGATGCGCGTTTCGTCCATAGTCAATCAGAAGGGCGGCTGTGGGAAAACGACCACGGCCGTGAACCTTGCCGCCGTGCTCGCCTCGCAGGGCGTGCGCGTGCTGCTCGTCGATCTGGATCCACAGTCGCATTGCGCGGTGTCGCTTGGCGTACCCGCCGATCGCATCCAGCACTGCGTGGGCGATGTGCTCGAGCAGGGGGCAGGTTCGCCGCTGGTCCAGTCGGGGCTGCTGTGGGAGCCGGTCAAGGGTGTATGGCTTGCACCGAGCCATCTGCGCATGTCGCGCATCGAGTCGAGCGGTCCGCTGCTGCGCGCGAACGATCGCGACCGTCGATTGTCGAAACTGCTTGATGTGATGGCGCCACGCTTCGATTGGTGCCTGGTCGATTGCCCACCGACTGCCGGCTTGCTCACCTTCAATGCGGTGCGGGCCTGCGACGAACTCATCGTGCCGGTCGAGACGGGATTCCTGGCGCTCAAGGGTGCCGAGAGCCAGGTGGCGCTCCTTGATGCGGCCGTCGCGCGCATGGAGCGGGCGGTCACGCTGCGCATCCTGCCCACGATGCATCGCGACGGAACGAACCTGAGCGCTGACATCCTTGGTGCCCTGCAGCGCAAGTTCCCCGGCCGTGTGGCGCCGCGCTCGATCCGCCATCACGAAGCGCTTCGGGAGGCCGTCTCCTTCGGCCAGCCCATCACCGAGTTCGCGCCCTCGAGCGACGCAGCCGCCGAGTTCCGAGCACTCGCCGCGTGGCTCGTTGGTTCGCCGCCTGCGGTGCAGCGCACGCAGGAAGCGTGGGCGCAGCGTGCAGCGCGCGCCGTGGACGACAGCCCCGAGCCGGAGTACGAGGCCATCGGCGAGGCACTGCCCGCATCAGCCCGTCAGGCCCCTCAACTCAGTGCGCGTGCGCTCGATGTGGTCGAACGCATGCGATCGCTCCGGGCGGTGGAGGCCACGGTTGCGTCAGAGGAGGCCAAGCCATGAGCACGCGATCCACCTACCAGGATCTCGCGGCGCACTTCATGGGCTCTCCAGAACCCAATGCACCGATTGGTGCCGGCACCTCGCCGCGGCTTCCCGATGCGGCTGTGCTCGTGGCGCTCTGCGGCAACCTGCCGTCGATGTCCGGCATCTGGCTCGCCCAGTTGGCCGAGCGCCTGGCGAGAACCCATGGTCCGACCGGCCTCGTGCGGTTCGATGACCAGCGTATGCGGGTGGATCTCTTCCACGCCGAAGGCCGCGACGTGGAGGTTGCCGCAGAGAAGCTGCCCGACGCATGCCGCGTGGTGCGGCGATGGATCGTTGCCCTGCCTGATGGATATGCCGCCAGCGATTGCCTGATCCCCTCGACCGAACTGGTGCTGCTCACCGGCTGCGATGAGGCCGCCAAGGCGGCTGCACGCCTGAAGTTGCAGGAGCTGTCCTCGAAGTTCGAGACGATGTCCGTTGCCGGGAGGCCCGTGCATGTGGTGACGGTGGCCGCATCACAGGAAGTGGGTGCCGCGGCTGCGGGCGGGCTCAGCCAGTGGGCCGATGGCCAGATGTCCATGCCGGTGCGCTGGTGCGGCTCGATTGAGCGCGTCGATCGCCTGGGAGGCGTGGTCACCGCCGAGACCCGCTCGCGCACGCGCGCCGACTTCGCTGCGGTCGCCACGCAACTCTGCGATGCGCTGCGGGCCGTGGCTTCGCGCTTTGACACCCCCGCACCGATCGATTCATCCCTCCAACCACCGGCCGAACTGCCTCAAACCGCCACCCCTCCCATCAAGGAGCCCGCCATGGCCACCGTACCCGCCTTTGTCGATCCCAACCACGCCGCCCAGCGCACCGCTCGCACGGACGCGCCCCGCAGCAGCCTGCTCGCATGGTTCCCGGAGTTCGTCGGCCTGCGCATCCGCCCGGCCAACGCCGCGCATGTGGAGCTCGCCATCGACATGCATGGTCGGTTGCATCTCCTGAGTACCGATGCCAGCACGCGCGACCTTCGCGTGGCCCGCAGTTGGTGCACCTCGAACTGGTCGTTGCTCAGCTCGGCCGTGGTCGACCTGAAGGATGTCTCGCATCCCGAGATGGTCGATCATCTCGTGCTCGACGAAGCACGGCTGGGCGTGCCGCTGCACGGCTCGGGCATCCTGTTGCATGTTGGCATCGAAGTGGCCGGCCAGCGACGGCGCATCGACCTGAATGACGAGCAGAGCGCCGGCCTGTCGGCCTGATCAACGCGCTCAGGCGAGGCATGTGGTGCGCAGGGTGCGGTCCCACGCGCCCCAGGCAAAGTTCTCGCGCTCGCCGTCGGTCCACCCCGCGGCAGCAAGCACGGCATCCAGGGCATCGAACTGGTCGGGTGCCCGCACTCCCGCGGGCACCTGCATCGGCGTGAAGCCGCCGTCAAGATCGCTGCCGAGGCAGCATTGATGGCGTCCCGCGATCGATGCCACGCGCTCAAGGTGGGCCAGCGCATCATGCAGCGTCGCCTCACGCCCGTGGGCGAGGAATGAGCCGTAGAGATTCAGCCCGACCACGCCGCCGCGAGCGGCGATCGCGGCGATCTGGTCATCGCGCAGGTGCCGCTGGCGATCGTCCACCAAGGCGCGGCAGTTGCTGTGGCTGGCCACGACGGCGCGCGGTGAAGTGGCAAGCAGGTCATCGAGCGCCGCATCGGCCAGGTGGCTTGCATCGTGCAGCATGCCGAGCCCATCGAGCGCGGCGACGGTCTCGCGCCCAAGTGCCGTGAGCCCCCCGTGCGCCGCATTCCCGCCAGCGTGTCGCGAGCCGAGCGCCCAGGTCAGGCCCACCACGCGCACGCCGCGCGCATGCCACCAGGCCACATCCTCGGGTGACCGGATCGGATCGGCACCCTCCATGAGCAGCACCACGCGAAGCGGTGCGGAGGTGTCGAGGTCCGTGGCCGTGCGCACGATGCGAAGGTGCCCAGCACGCTCCATGGCCTCGTACCACTCCAGTTGCCGGACACCGGCCGCAAAGGCACTGTCGGGATCGAGCGCGTCGTAGCCCGTGGGCGTGCCTGCGCCCTCAGGGCTGCGCTCGGTGAAGATCGTGCCGAGCACCGTCGTCACGCGCCCGCGCACGAGTGCCGGCAGGCTGACGCAGCGCAACGCAGGATCAGGCGCGTCCGCGAGCAGGTCGTGTCCGTGAAGCGCGAGGTACGCAAGGTCGAGGTGGCCATCGCACCAACGGGTCGGTCGCAGCATGCCGCAAGGCTAGCGAGCACCGGCGTTACAGTCCGCGCATGGCAGCGACCGCACAGTCCACCATCGATGCCCGGCTCTCGCCGTCCGAGCGCCTGACCTCGCTCGTGGTCGGCCTGGTTGCGGCAGCGCCTGTGATCGTGGCCGCCTTCCTGCGGCCCGATCCCTCTGGCATCGGGACGCATGTGCAACTGGGCATTCCGACCTGCACCTGGCCGACGGCCTTGGGCATCACCTGTCCATCGTGCGGGATGACGACGGCGTTTGCGCATGCAGCGGCTGGTGATCTCCTGGCCTCGATCCGGACGCAGCCGATGGGGTTCCTGCTCGCGGTGCTCGCCACGGCGGTAGCCATGCTGGGCGTGCTTGGAGCGGCGACAGGGAGTCGGCTAGGCTATTGGCTCTGCCGGAGTCCCGGCCGAACGGTTTGGTGGGTTGTCGGCTCCACGGCCCTCGCGTCCTGGCTCCTGACGACCGCTCGCCTGAAGGGATGGATCTGAACGTGCTTCGACCGCTGGCCATCGTCACCCTTTGCCTTGCGTGCCTGCCCCTCGGAGGCTGCTGGGTGTTCGGCGTGGCGAGTGCCGTGGGCGACAACATCGAGTCGCTCAAGAAGATCGAGGTCCTGGCGAAGTACGACGGCCTGGAGAACCGCACCGTGGCCGTGCTCTTGCAGGTCGACATGCAGACGGCCTACGAGCATCCGACGGCGATGGGCAATGTGGCGCTCAACCTGGCCTTCGTGCTGCGCAAGAATGTGCACGGTGTGCGCGTGCTCGATCCCACCGTGGCGCTCGCGTGGCAGCACCAGAATCCATCGTGGCCAGCCATGCCTCTGGGCAAGATCGCGCAGGAACTCGATGTCGAACGGCTCGTGGTCGTCGACCTCTACGAATACCGCCTGAATCCGCCTGGGAACCGTTGGCTGTGGGACGGACTGGCCGCGGCCAATGTGGGCATCGTCGAGCACGATGGCCTCGATCCCGATGCCTACGCCGCCGAATTCAACATCATGGGCAAGTTCCCCGATATCGAGAACCTCGGCCGCGAGAGCGCGACCGAGCGCAGCGTTGAGATTGGTCTGCAAAAGGTCTTCGTCGACAAGGCAGGCTGGCTCTTCTACGACCACCTCGAGGACAAGTACCCGGATCGTGCACGATGATGCTTCGACCGATCGTCATCCTGCTGATGGCCGTGCCGTGCCTGTCGGCGGCATGCAACATCATCATCCCGGCGACCTACATCATCGAAGGCCCTCCGAAGGTGCCTGCGGTGTTCGAGCTCCCCGAAAAGCGCACGCTGGTCTTCGTCGATGACCCGAAGAACCGCATGACGCGCGTGGCCTTGCGCGCCGAGGTGGCCGACCGAACCGAACGGCTGCTCTTCGACCAGGGCAAGGTGACCGAGTTGGTCAGCTGTGCCGATGCCATTCAGCTCGCGCGTCGCAGCGACGCGCAGGGCAAGCGCGCCAGCATCGAGTCGATCGGTCGCGCGATGAACGTGCAGCAGGTCATCTATGTCGTGGTCGAGCAATTCGCGCTCAGCGTGGATGGTGCCAGCCCGCGACCGGGTGCCACGGTGCGCGTGAAGGTGATCGACCTCGAAGACCAGACCCGCATCTTCCCGGGCGATGACGGCGGTCACCCGGTCCAGGCTGAGTTGCGCGAACCGCCGCAGTCGATGTACGTCTCCACCTCCGGCCGGCGCCAGATCGAGGACCAGCTCGCGATGCAATTGGCCACCGACATCGCCGAGCTCTTCTACGAGCACGAGGAGAACCCGCTCGGCGGCACGCTCCAGGCGCCCCGCCAGCGCGCACAGGATCGCTAGTGACGCTGCATGTCATCGACATCGGCACGCCTGCCACCGTCTGCCCGACGCGGTTGAGATCCATCGTCGAGTCGCTGCGTGCCCAGGGCGTCGAGCGAGATCGCATCGTGGCCGTGGGCACAGCCACGGACCATGCACGCGCGGCCGGTCTGGATGCCGGCCGCGTGGTCGGGGTGCGTCCGAACGCGCTGCATCTGGCCCGATGGACCCACGGTCATGGCCGCGTGGTGGCGTGGGGTGAGTGGAGCCATGGCGTGCCTGACGGCGTGTCGTGGGCCGAGCGTGCGCCCACATCGTGGCGGGCCGTGCCGCCATCGTCGTGGAATCCGGGCCCCGCTGCACCACTGGTGCTCTGGTGTGGCGAGCCTTCCGCAACGGTCTGCGGGCTGATCGCGGCCGAGGCGATCGCGAGGGTGGCGTTGCTTGGCTGCGCGGCTCGCTTGGTCTTGGCGCCGGGTGCAGCCAGGCTGGACCGCGCTCGACAGCTCGCGCACGACTTGGGCCTGAGTGAGTCGTTCATCGTGCTGGAGGACCACGCCGCGCTCGCCACGATTGCGGCTCAGGCGGCCGTCGCTGTGGTGGCTCCAACCATCGACGGCTCGTACACCATGGCGACGCAGGTCGGAGTACCGGAGTGCTTGGCTGCCTTCGCTGCGGCTGGTACGCCCTGCCTGGCCCCGCATGGCGCGACGCATGAACCGTGGGTGGTCCGACCGCAGGAAGAGGGGGTCAATGGGCTCACACTGTGCCTGGCTCGCCTGCTTGGCTCGGCCGGCGAGCAGACGGCCGCGGGCGCACGGGCGAAGGCCGCGGCTGCGGCGCTTCGCGAGTCCTTGGTGAGTGTCTGAGTGCTGCCGTTCAGGCGGCGAGGAAGGCCCTGGCGGCATCTCGGTAGAGCCACGAGAGCCGTTCACGATCAAGGCCGAGCCCCTGGAATCCCGGTGCATCGAGCGGTCCGTGGCGGATGGGATCGACCATGGCGAGATCGGGGTCGCTGATCGGGCTCGGCCCGTTCCAGGTGGTTTCCCAGAAGGTCCGCAGCGTCCAGTAGCGGCTGGTGTAGAGCTCGAACGCCTCGCGCTCGTCGTTGGCCTTGGACGCCATCTCCGACTTGCCGTCCATGGCGACCAAGTGGTCATCGCTCGTCACGGTGTCGCTGCCGAACATGATGCGCGCTTGATGGCGATCGAGGAACGCGATGAGCTCGTCGCGCGGGTGTCGTGAGAGTTCGCGCACCATCCACTTCGTTGCGCTGGTGTCGAGCCAGAGGTTGGTATGGCGGGCGAGGAGGCCATCGAGGAACACGAGGTCCTCGGGCCAGCCGCCCATGTGCGCCACCAGCGTCGGTACGCGCCAGCGATCGAGCATGGCCTCGAGCGGTTCGTAGTGGGAGCGCTTGGTGCCATAGGTCGACGCATCGCGGTAACGCGTCGCGAACCACGCATCGGGATCGGCGCAATGCACCATGAAACGCATGCCGAGTGATGCAGCGAGGTCGGCGGCATCCACGCGCGCGGCGGCACCGAGCGCGAGTGCGCCCGGGCTGCCGGCCTCGATCGCGATGTCCGTTGCACGCGGGGCAGCCCAGAACTTGACCGTCCGTACGCCTTCGCGGTGAAACGCACGGATCCTGTCGAGATACCCGGCCGTGTGTGCGCGCAGCCTGTCCGGGTCGGCGAAGTTCGGCACGGCGATGAAGTCGATGCGATCACCGAAGACCGCACGGATCGAGTCGAGTTGCTCCAGATGCGTCATCGAGTGGAGGCGCTCAATCCCGTAGAGCGCGCAGCAGTCGCGCAACAACGCGGCTGCACGCGCGCCGTTCACATGGAGGTGGGCATCGATGATCGGAACGCAGGGGGCACCCAGCAGCGCAGCTTCGGAGCGGTAGTCCAGGCCGAATCGATTCGACGCCCCGCGGAAGAGGCCGGTTGCAGTGGAGCCCACGCGCATCGTCATGATCGTAGGCGCGGGTGCACGGAGGGCGTGAGGCGAATGGACGCTGCTGCCCGGGCGTGAGCTGCAGCGCGCTCAGCGCTTGCGGCCAGCAACTCCCGAGGACGAGCGTGAGCCATCGCGTGCCGGCGACTTCTTCGCCACGGGGCGGATGCGCCGAGGTGCAGCCTTGGGTGTGGCGCTGCGGCGCACGGGCGCACTGGGCACGGGCTCGAGCGTGGTCGTCGAGGGAAGATGCCGCGTGCGGAAGGCTGGAGTCTCAGGAGCCTCGATGGGTCCTTCGCAGAGGCACGAACCCGGCGCGTGCATGACCTGGGCGTGGTGCACCATCCCGACATAGACCTCGAAGTCCGCGTCGATGTCGAGATGGCGGACGAGCTCGCAATCGAAGAAGGCGTGCGCCCGCTCAGGCACGACGCCGCGGCTGGGTGCGGTGCGATGGGGAATGCCCAAGAACGGATCGCCCCCGTGGTCGGGTGCCCGCGCGAACATGCGTCGCAACAGGGCGTCCTCCTTCGGGAGCACGCTCAGGGTGAAGTTGCGGCTGTCGCGGATCAGGGGGCTGATGATCTGACCCTTTTCGAGAGCCACCATGAGCATGGGGGGGTGCATGGCGCACTGCTGCACGCAACGCACGATGACCCCCGTGCGGATCTCGCCGAAGGTCGCGGTTAGCAACATGGCGGCGTTTGGGATCAGCGCCAGAGCAGGGTCGGCCAACGCACGTGAGAGCGGGGGTCGGTCGGTCAGCATGCAATCTCCCATGGCGTAACAACTGGCCAGAGTCTGGATTGTGATCTAACTAACTACAATATCAAGACTTATGTTCGTGGTTCCCGCGAGATTATGGCTCAGATGGGGCCGACTTGAGAAAAATGGCAGCAGTGTGTTGCATGGTGGGGCCAAGTGTCGTAGAGTGGGGCTGAGGTCACTTGGGTGCTCTTCACGTCCACCTACATCCACGGACTCGACGCGAAGCGTCGTCTAGCGATCCCCGCCCAATGGCGGGCGCGCCTGGACCCCATGGTCCATGGCGCTCGGATCATGGTGTCGCCGGGCTCGGGTGGCCGGCTGTGCCTGTGGACCGAGAAGGAGTTCGAAGTCCAGGCGGAGCCGTTCCGGTCAGGGCTGGTGAACGATGCTCAATCCGCCAAGCGGGCGGCCTTGCTGTTCAGCAACAGCGATGCCCTCGAGGTCGATACGGCCGGCCGTATCCGCATTCCGGATCGGTTGCTCGAGCTGTTCAAGCTGGAGGACAAGGTGGTCCTCCTTGGGGTGGGCAACCACATCGAACTCATCAGCGCCTCGCAGTACCGGGAGCCGACGCTGGAGGACATCACGGGCATGCAGTGAGCGCACAGCGCACATTGCGGCTCGAACGAACGCACCAGGACGGTGCACTGGGTGCACGGATCGCACCCAATCGGGCACACGGAAGGTGCCCGGACACGCTGGAACCCGCCTGCACGGACGCAGCCTGTTCCAGCTTCTGACCGAACCATGGATGGTTCGGGCCACAGCCAAGGATGGCGGTGGCAGCCTCAAGGATGAGGCGCAGTGGGCGAAAGCCCGTTTCCGTCGATGCCCCTGCACCTCAAAGGGTGCAGGGGCATTTTTATGGACTTCCCAAGATAACCATCTGCCGGAACTCGACATTTGTTCATCCGAGGAGGGGTGAATCCCGAAGGAGGGGGGTACTTTGATTTGGTCCGGGCGCGTCGCCTGGGTCAGCCACCGCACGGTGCGAACGGATGCGCGCGGTGGCCAGTCTGGGCAGGAGGTCCGCTGTGCTCGTCATCACCCGTCACGTCGGCGAAGAAGTCATCATCGGAAACCCCGCAGCTCCGCTGGGGACCATCCGCATTGCCGCCATCAAGGGTGATCGCGTCCGCATTGCGTTTGACTTCCCTCGAGAGATGCCCGTCCACCGCAGCGAGGTGGCCAGGGAGATCCTCGAGGAGCAGCAGCAGCGGCGAACTGACATCGCCGGCCGTATCACGGAAGACGGGGCGGCCGGGGCTTGATGCCCTGACCGCTGGGGCGGTCCGGTCCGCGCTGCACCCCTGGCGGGGTACGACTCAATTCAGGGAATGGACCGAGACGATCCCCGGGATGCGCTCCCGGAGCAGCCGTTCGATGCCGCCGCGAAGGGTCATGGACTTGCTCGGGCAGGTGATGCACGCTCCGAGGAAGCGCAGCACGACCTTGCCCCCCTCCGTACTCACCACTTCCACATCACCGCCATCATCCCGGATGCCCGGGCGAACCAGATCCAGCACGGCCCTCACGCGCTCATCGAGCGGTCCGTGGGGCTGGGCCTTGGTCTCGCGGGGCATCGCCAAAGTGTAGTCAGGCCTCGATTCCGTACACTGGCCCGCATGCGCACGGCCGCGCCGACCGTTCTTGCCCTTCTCCTGGGTGCCTGCGCCTCGGGCCCCATCAGCGACCCGCAGGGTGTGCTGGCCACGCCCGATGCGCTGCCAGCACAGCACATCCGCGCGATGGAGCAGCTCGATGCCGAGCCCACGCCGGAATACATCCGCCAACTCAAGTCCATCGTGATCTCGACGGGCTATGTGCAACAGATCCGCGAAGAGGCATTCGACCGCCTCTACCGGATCGACAAGCCTGCGCTCGAGGAGTCCATCGAGGTGAACCTCGCGCGCATGACGGCACTCGAGTGGCGACGCACGCTGTGCCAGCGCATCGCCGAACTGCGCTGGACCGAACTCGCGCCGGCACTGATCCGTGCGTGGGCCATGCCGATACCCGGTTGGGACGACAAGCCAATGGAGCGGCCTGAGCGCTTGGCGCTGGTCGCGCTCTACGGCGAGGAAGGACTCGTTCCGGAACTCTTCCGGACGATGAATGATCCTGCCGTGCGCCAGCAGGAGAACCTCCGCATGCGCTGCTGGGAGCTGCTCGTGGCCCAAGGCCAGCAAGAGCGGCTCTTGACCGAACTGCGCGAGACGGAGCCTGCCAAGGGCGATGCGCTCATGCGGGAACTCAGGACGGGCGTGCTCGACCTGGGCATCATGCCGCGCAACAAGGAGGAGATCCTCTGGATGCGTGCGTTCGTTCAGCCGGGGCGGGCTGCGTTCCTGGAGCGGGCGAAGACCGCCTTGGCCAAGCTCCCCGACGCCGCGCGTCGTTCGCTCGAGGTACGCGAGGTGCCCGTGGCGATGGCGGTCGTCGAAGGGTGGCCCGAGCTTGCCCTGCGCACCAAGCAGGAACTCTTCGAACAGGTCCGGGCGACCATCAAGCCCAGCCGACACTCGCCGAACTTCGATGGTTACGACGGGAAGTACAGTGAGACCCTGTACGACCAGCGTGACCGGCTCACCTGGGGGGACTGTGCGCTGATCCTCGTGCTGCACCGCGCCTTCGAGTCGCCGCAGTTGCGCACGCACCTCTTCGAGATCGGCGATCGCGATGTCAATGACCGCGGTACCGAGTATGGCGGCATCCTGCGGCTCGACGACCAGGGGCGCATCGAAGCGGTCGAGTTCACGCCCCGCGTTCGTGGCAGCGATGTCCGCTTCGAGGCCAGCAAGGAGATGTTCGAGGCCGGATACACCGGGCTCTCGCACTTCCATTTCCACGCGCAGTCCTACGACAACGGCCGCTATGCAGGGCCGCACATCGGCGACTTCACCTACGCCGACGCCACGGGCGTGAATGGCATCGTCTTCTGCTTCATCGACAGTGCCACGCTCAATGTGGATGTGTACCGCCGCGGCCGGGTCGTCATCGACATGGGCACGATCCGACGGCCATGACTGCGTTGCCGTTCACCAAGATGCATGGCCTCGGCAACGACTATGTCTACATCGATGGCTTCGTGCACCAGGTTGATGATCCTGCGGCACTCGCACGCCAGATCAGCGACCGGCATCGGGGCATCGGCAGCGATGGCCTGATCCTGGTCATGCCGCCGGATCGCGGCATCGACGCTCATGTGCGCATGCGCATGTTCAACGCCGACGGCAGCGAGAGCGAGATGTGCGGCAACGGCGTTCGTTGCGTCTGCAAGTTCGCGATCGATCGCGGGCTCGCGAGTGCGAACCCGCTGCGCGTGCAGACCGGTCGGGGCGTGCTGAGCCTTGCCTGGACGGCCGGGGCGGATGATCTGGTGGAGTCGGTCCGCGTGGACATGGGCGCACCGATCCTGGCCAGTGCGCGGGTTCCTGCATCGTTCCCCGGGCTCGATCCCTCCGCGCCGGTCGTGGGCCATGGGAACCTTGCCGCGTCGCTGCGCAAGGCAGTCGGTGACGGGGGTTGGGGCGCCATGGAGCCGGTGGCGACCCTCGTGAGCATGGGCAACCCCCACCTGGTGCTCTGGTGCCCGAGCGTGGCGTCGGTCGATCTGGCTGCGATCGGGCCCAAGCTCGAGCACCATGAAGCCTTCCCTGCACGGATCAATGTGCATGTGGTCGAGGTCGTCGACGGCGGGCATGTGCGCATGCGCACCTGGGAGCGGGGAAGCGGCATCACCCGGGCGTGCGGCACGGGTGCCTGCGCGGTGACGGTGGCCGGTGTGCTCGAAGGCCGGACCCGCAACTCGATCCGAGCGCATCTGCCCGGTGGCATGCTGATGCTGGAGTGGGCTGGTGGCGAGTCGAGCGTCTTCATGACGGGGCCGGCGACGACCGTGTTCGAGGGTTCGTGGCGACCATCGTGTGCGGCGGTGTCTGCATGACCGAGGCGGCACGCGCGCGTGATCGAGCCGTGATCGAAGCCGTGCGCGCGCTGGAGCCGGCTGCGCGGACGGGTTGGCGCGAGCTGGTCGATCTGGAGTCATCGTCCGCTGATGTGGGCGCCCTGGGTCGCGTGCTCGCGTGGGTTGAGCGTGCGCTGATCGATCTCGGTGCATCGATCGAACGCCGACCTGCTCCGACCGCCATGAACAGGATCGATGCACCCGATGGCACAAGCACGGGTGCTGGGGTCGCCGTGGCGAAGTCAGGATCCGATGATCGACGGCGCATGCTCGTGTGCGTGCATCTGGACACGGTGCACGCGCACTGGCAGGGGGCCACTTGGACGGAAACCGGCTCGCGTGTCGTGGGTCCGGGCGTGGCCGACATGAAGGGGGGCGTGCTGGTCGTGCTGCTCGCGCTGCGAGCGCTAAGACAGGCACGGATCGATGACCTGTCATGGACCGTGGTGGCCACCACGGACGAGGAGACTGGCTCGTGGGCCAGTCGTGATGCGCTGGCCGCCCTCGCACCGGGCCATGCGGCGGCCTTCATCCCGGAGCCTGCGATGCCCGATGGATCGATTGTGGTCCAGCGACCGGGCAGCGCACGCGTGTCGATCGAGGTCACGGGCCGCGCCGCCCATGCGGGGCGCGATGCGGCGAAGGGGATCAGTGCCGTCACCGCACTGTGCGAGGCGGTGGCTGCTGCAGCACGGCTTGCCGATCCGCCGCGGCGCATCGTGAACATGGCGCTCCTTCGTGGAGGCGATTCCACGAACATCATTCCCGACCACGCTGATGCGGTGGGCAACATCCGCTGGCAGTCCGAGGCTGACGGCCATGCACTGTGTTCCGGCTTGCAGGCACTTGGCCGCGGCGGACCCGATGACCTGCCGCAGGTGGTGGTGGGGATCGAGGTGAATCGACCGGTCAAGGAACGCACGGATGCGGTCGAGGCGTTGGTGCGTTGCATGCAGGATGCAGCCGGATCGCTTGGCCTCCATGTGGGGGCAGGATTCACAGGCGGAGTGAGCGATGGCAACATCATTCAGGCGGCTGGCGTGCCGACGCTCGATGGCATGGGTGTCCGGGGCGGCAACCTGCATCGACACGATGAGTTCGCCGAGTTGGACAGCCTCGGTGAGCGTGCTGCGCTGCTCGCCCTGACCATGCTGCGTGTGCGGGATAGCATCCGGCCATGAGTCACGGATCGACCCATCACGACGCGCTGCCGGCCTTCGCCCGCGACCCTCAGGTCGCCGAATTGATCGAGCGCATCGTGGCCCGTGTCGGAGCACTGCAGGGGAACCTGACCGCCGCACGCCCCGCCGATCCGGCTCGGAAGGAGTCGTATGACGCCTGGCTCGCACGCAACGGAGGTGTGCGTGGAAGGGCGTCGCTCTATCCCTATGTGGGCACCGGTGCCGGCTGCGGGCCGCTGGTGGAGCTCGCTGATGGCAGCGTGAAGTGGGACATGATCAATGGCATCGGCGTGCACATGTTCGGCCATGCGGATCCGCGAATGGTGCGGGCCGGGCTCCGGGCTGCCGTCGCGGATGTGGTCATGGAGGGGAATCTCCAGTTCAACGCCGACTCGATCGCGATCGCCGAACTCCTGGTCGCCGAGGCCTCCAAGGACAGCTCGATCCGTCACGCGTTCATCACGAACTCCGGCTGCATGGCCAACGAGAGCGCGCTCAAGGTCTGCCAGCAGAAGACCAATGCAGCACCGCGGGTGATTGCGTTCGCCGATTGCTTCATGGGTCGATCCACCACGATGAGCCAGATCGGTGATGGCCCGGAGTATCGACAGGGCGTCGTGCAGAATGTGCTCGTCGACTACATGCCGTTCTATGACCCCGCCATGGGCGAACGCTCGATCGAGATGGCGGCCTGGCACCTCGAGCAGGCAATCCACCGCTACCCGGGGCAGCACAGCTGCTTCGTCATGGAGCCGGTGCAAGGGGAGGGCGGCTTCAGGGTCGCGCCCCGTGAGTTCTTCGTCCGCCTGATGACGATCTGCCGCAAGGCCGGCATCCCGGTCTGGGCCGACGAGGTGCAGAGCTTCGGCCGCACCGAGAGCATGTTCGCCTTCCAGATGCTGGATCTGGGCGAGTTCGTCGATGTGGTCACGATCGGCAAGATGAGCCAGGTCTGCGCATGCCTCTTCACCGAGGCGATGAACCCCAAGGCGGGCCTGCTCAGCGGCACCTTCTCGAGCAGCGTGAGCGCATTCCAGTCGGGGCTCGAGGCGCTGACGATCCTCCGCGACGGCGGTTACTACGGCCCCGATGGGCGCAACGCCCGGTTGCACGCCGCGTTCCGCAAGCATGCGGAGCGATTGATCGGCGCCCATCCGGAGTGGTTCCCGCCTGCGCGTGATTCGCTCGGCCGTGCGCAGCCCTCGCTCGTCGGTGGGGTGGGTGGCATGATGCGCCTGACACCCTTCGGCGGCGACAAGGACCGCATCATGAAGCTCCTGCATGCCGCGTTCGACGAGGGGGTGATCGCGTTCATCTGCGGCCATGGCCCGTATCACATGCGCATGCTCGCCCCCGTCGGCGTGATGGAGCCGGCCCACATGGGCCCTGTCTTCGAGGTGATCGAGCGAGCCTTCAGGAAGGTGGGGTGACGGCATGTTCGTGATCCGTCAAGCCACGCTCGGCGACCTGCCCACGCTGCTGAAGCTGGCGAAGATGGTCCACTTCATCAACCTGCCGGCCGACAAGGACCTGCTTGCCGAGAAGATCCAGGCGAGCCGCCTGAGCTTCACGGGCAAGGAAACCCACGCGCGTGACCGTGAGTGGATGTTCGTGCTCGAGGACACCTCGAGCGGCGCAGTGATCGGCACGAGCGCACTGATCGGGTGCATCTCGTGGAGCGGCCATCCGCATCTCTTCTTCCAGGTCAGCAAGCGCGAGCACTACAGCAAGGACCTCGGCACGGGCCAGGTGCATGTGACGATCCAGCTCGGTTCCGACGAGTCGGGTGCAAGTGAGGTGGGCGGGCTCATCCTCTCGCCGGGCTACCGTGGCCATTCCGAGAGGCTCGGCGCGCTGCTCTCGCTCGTGCGGTTCCACTTCATCGGCCTGCACCGAGCGAAGTTCAGCCCCGTGATCCTGGCCGAGATGATGGGGGCGCTCGATCCCAACAGCCACACTCCGCTCTGGGAGTACCTGGGCCGGCGCTTCATCAACCTGAGCTACGCCGAGGCGGACCTCTTCAGCACCAAGAGCAAGGAGTTCATCCAATCGCTCTTTCCCAAGAGCGAGATCTACATCAGTCTGCTGCCCCCCGAGGCACGCAACCTCATCGGCAAGGTCGGTGACGAGACCGCACCGGCCCTGCGCATGCTCGAGAAGCAGGGCTTCCGCGAGATGAACCATGTCGATCCGTTCGACGGCGGCCCGTACCTGCAGGCGCGTCGGGACGAGATCCCCTTGGTGAGATCGACCGTGCGGCTGAAGGTTGCATCGCTTGGCCGCGGCAATGCCGAGGCGATCGTGAGCTCACAGGATCTCGAGCACGGGTTCCGCGCTCTGCGCGCGCGGGTCAGCGTTTCGGGCAAGACGGTGCGCCTTCCCCGCGAGGCGGCAAAGGCACTGGGTGTCGAGGTCGGCAGCAGCGTCGGCGTGACCGTCCTGAAGGCGCCCGGTCGTGCGAAGCGCGCCGGCACGAAGGCTCGAACCACGACGAAGCGGCGCTGACGCATGGGGCCAGCCAACCTGATCGATGGACGCTGGCACCCGCTTCAGGCGGAGGGTGCCGATGTCACAAGCGTGAATCCGGCGCGACCCGAGGAGGTGGTGTGGAGCGCCCGAGCCTCGATCGATGCAGTGTCAGCGGCCATCGTGGCAGCACGACGCGCTCTGCCAGCCTGGCGCATGGCAGGCGCCGATGCCCGGGCCGGCGCGCTCAAGCGATTCGCTGCGGTCGTGACCGCACGCACGGAGGACATCGCCCGCGCCATCACGCGCGAGATGGGCAAGACCCTGGCCGAATCCCGGCTCGAGGTCAAGCTCCTGGCCGACAAGGTGGCGATCACGCTGGGCGAAACCTGCCAGTCTCGCGTGCGGCCGTGGCAGGTCGCGGTGGCCCCCACGCGGGTGGACCGCTGCAGCTTCCGATCGCACGGCGTGATGGCCGTGCTCGGGCCGTTCAACTTCCCGGCACACCTTCCCAATGGGCACTGGGTACCGGCGCTGCTCCTGGGGAACACGATCGTCTTCAAGCCCAGCGAGCGCACCCCGCTCGTGGGCCAGATCATGGCCGAGTGCATGGTGGCAGCGGAACTGCCGCCGGGCGTCTTCAACCTCGTGCAGGGCGGGCCGGAGGTGGCCAAGTCGCTGGTGGCGCATGACGGGCTCGACGGGATTCTCTTCACCGGGTCGTGGCCGGTCGGTCGAAGCATCATGCAAGCGAATCTCGACCGGCCCGGACGGTTGCTCGCACTGGAGATGGGCGGCAGCAATGCCGCCATCGTGCTGGACGATGCACATCGTCGGCAGGCCGTGCTCGAGTGCGCCCGCGCATCCTTCGCCACGACTGGTCAGCGATGCACCTGCACGCGACGCATCGTCGTGCACGAGTCGGCAGCGCCGTGGTTCATCCCCGCGTTCTGCCGCATGGCGAGCACGCTGCTGGTCGGAGAGGGCGATGGCGCGGCTCCGGCCTTCATGGGTCCGCTGACGACGGAGGCGGCCAGGCGAGCGGCGCTGGAGTTCCAGGCCGGCGCGGTCTCGCGTGGGGCCACGATCCTGCTGCGTGCGTCGGCCTTGGATCGGCCGGGCTGGTTCATGACACCGGGCATCCTCAAGTGGCCGCGCCTGACGCTTGAGCATGATGGGGAGGTCTTCGCCCCCATCGTGCAACTCGCCGTGGCGAGGAACGATGAGGACGCGCTCGAGCAGGCGAATGCCTCGCGGTTTGGCCTGGCGGCGAGCGTCTTCACCGCGAGCCGGGCACGCTGGGAGGCGCTGTGCCCGCGCCTCGAGGCAGGCTGCGTCAATTGGAATGTGGGTACCGCCGGCGCGAGCAGTGCGTTGCCGTTCGGCGGACTCGGCTTGAGCGGCAACCACCGTCCGGCTGCCGCCTTCAGCGTGGATTCCTGCGCTGCACCCATCGCCCACCTCGAAGAATCAAGCGATGCCGCTGCGGTGCCCGATGGCGCCCTGTGGGACGACACCTGGCTGGGCTGATGCCCAGCACCTGAAGAGGAGCACGACATGCCGACCGACCTGCCCAGTGGACGCGAGCGACCGAGGTTCAGCGGGCTGCCCACCTTCATGCGGCTTCCCGAGCTGGATCGCGTGCGCGCCGAGCATCAGCCGGTCGAGTGGTGCATCTACGGTGTCCCCTTCGATGGTGGCACGACCTACCACCCGGGTGCGCGCTTCGGTCCGCGGGCCGTGCGTGACGCGAGCCAGTATGTCAAGCCCTGCAGCCCGGAGCTGGGCATCGATCTTGCGCAGCGCTTCAGCATGGCCGATGCCGGGGACAGTCCCGTGGCGGCGTACTCCTGCTCGGACAATGTCGGGCTGGTGCAGGACTTCGCGAGTGGCCTCGGTGATCAGGATCTGACGCGGCTGCTTGCCATCGGCGGGGATCACTCGATTGCACTCGCCAACCTGCGCGTGGCCTGGCAGCGCGCGGGCCGGCCGTCGAGCGGGCTGCCGCTCATCCACATCGATGCGCACCTCGATACGGTCGATGTCATCTGGGGCGAGCGTTACGGGCACGGGAGCTTCCTGATCCGTGCCATCGAGGAAGGGGTGGTCGATCCGAAGCGCACGCTGTCGCTCGGGGTGCGGGGTCCGCTGAATACGCTGAAGGACCTCGACTTCGGTCGCGAGGCGGGGATCACCGTCGTGGGCATGTCACGCTGGGTCGAGGACCGCGCATCGGTCGCAGCGATCATCCAGGAGTTCCGAGCGCGACTCGGCGACGACGAGTGCTACCTGACGCTGGACATCGACGCGTGCGATCCATCGTGCGCGCCCGGCACGGGGACGCCCGTGAGCGGTGGGTTCAGCGCGGCCGAACTCTTCCTGGCGCTGCGGTGGCTGGCGGGCATCCGGCTTGCCGGTGCCGATGTGGTCGAGGTCTGCCCGTCGCGCGATCCCCAGGGGATCACGGCGCTGCTTGCCGCCCAGGCTGCCTTCCAGATCCTGTGCATCGACGCTGCGGCGCACCCGGAGTGAGCACCGGCACGATTCGCTGGCAGGGCGCCCTGCTTACGGTGTACCCAGGCGTTCGTCGAGCCAGGTCGGGACCTGGTCCAGCGCCACGCGCTCCTGCTGCAGCGTGTCGCGGTGGCGAACCGTGACCGAGCCCGTCGATGCCGTCTCGCCGTCGATCGTGAAGCAGTAGGGGGTGCCGGCCTCGTCCATGCGTGCGTAGCGCTTGCCGATCGATTGCTTCTCGTCGAACTCGATGGTGTGCTTGCGGCGGAGTTCCCGATAGAGCTTCTCGGCGATCTCGGGCTGGCCATCCTTGGCGGTGAGGGGATAGACCGCAGCCTTGATCGGTGCCATGCGCGGGTGGAACCGCATGACGACGCCGCTGGGCCGAGCGGGATCGGGCGTGTACGCCTCGCACAGGAGCGCAAGCGCACCGCGATCGGCGCCGGCGCTCGGCTCGACGACATGCGGGAAGTAGCGTTCGTTGCGGGCCTGGTCGAAGTAACGCATCTTCTCGCCCTTGCCGCAGTGGTTGGCATGCTGCGTGAGGTCGAAGTCGGCGCGGTGCGCCACGCCCTCGAGCTCGCCGTAGCCCGGCGAGGTGAACGGGAACCGGTACTCGATGTCGCTCGTGCCGGCGCCGTTCTTGGCGTAGTGGGCGAGTTCGTCGCGGTCGTGCTCGCGCAGCTGCAGGTTCGCGCTCGTGAGGCCGATCGACTGCCACCACCCGAAGCGCCAGTCACGCCACCAGCGATACCACTCGACGGCGGTCGAGGGATGGATGAAGAACTCGATCTCCATCTGCTCGAACTCACGGCTGCGGAAGGTGAAGTTGCGCGGGGTGACCTCGTTGCGGAAGGCCTTGCCGACCTGGGCGACGCCGAAGGGGATCTTCACGCGGCTCGTGTCCACCACGTTCCAGAAATTGGCAAAGATGCCTTGCGCGGTCTCGGGCCGCAGGTAGGCCATCGAATCGTCGTCCTGCAGCGCGCCGCAGTGGGTCTTGAACATCAGGTTGAACTGCCGGGGCTCGGTGAGGGAGCCGGGCTCGTTCGCGGCCGGGCCCATGCAGCGGGCGCGCTCGTCGGCGGAGATCGCCGTGAACGGACGCAGCACATGGTCGGCGCCGGGGGCATCGATGCGCTCGTACTTGCAGAGCGCCTTGGTGGCGCGGGTGCGTGCGTCATCATCGCCCTCCACGAAGGCCCAGAGCCGTGCATCGCCGGCCATGCGGCCAAGCACCACGAGATGGTCGGCCCGGTAGCGCTGCTTCGATTCGCGGCAGTCGACCATGGGGTCGTTGAACCCGCCGGCGTGCCCGGAGGCGACCCATGTCTTGGGGTTCATGATGATCGTGCAGTCCACGCCGACGATGTCGATGGGCTCGCCATCGGGACCGAGCAGTTCGCGCTCCACGACATCGGCCCACCATGCACTCTTCAGGTTGCGCTTGAGCGCGGTGCCGAGCGGTCCGTAGTCCCAGAAACCGTTGATCCCGCCATAGATCTCGCTGGATTGGAAGATGAAGCCGCGGCGCCGGCAGAGGGACACGATGTCGTCCATTGTCTTGGGGCTGTCGCTCATGGAGCGCAGGATGCTAACGGCACGCTCCGGCCGCGGTCGGGCCTTGGCGCACCGGAGCGGGTGTCGTTCCCGGAGTCGGTCAGCGATCCGGACGCGGCAGCTCGATCAGCTTCAGGAACTCGGCTCGCGTGGCGGCACTCTCAAGGAACTCGCCGAAGAGCTTGCTGGTGGTCGTCCACGCTCCCGGCTGGTGCACGCCGCGGTAACACATGCAGAAGTGGCGTGCCTGCACGACGACGGCGACACCGCGCGGCTTGAGGTGTTCCTCGAGCGCGTTGGCGATCTGTGCCGTGAGCTTCTCCTGGACTTGCAGCCTCTTGGAATAGACCTCGACGAGCTTGGCGAGCTTGGACAGTCCGACCACCTTGCGGTCGGGGATGTAGGCCACATGGGCCTTGCCGATGAAGGGCACCATGTGGTGCTCGCAGTGGCTGTGCACATCGATGTCCGACAGCAGCACCATCTGGTCGTAGCCATCGATCTCGGTGAAGGTCTTGGACAGCACATCCTCGGGGCGCATCGAGTATCCCTGGAAGTGCTCGAGCATCGCCTTGACCACGCGCTTGGGGGTCTCGCGCAGGCCCTCGCGCTCCGGGTCATCTCCGACGAAGCCCAAGAGCGACTTCACATTGGCCATGGCTTCCTTGACGCGGGGGTCGTTGAGGTCTGGTTCCTTCATGGGGCGACGATCATAGGCGGCCACCGCCTTCACCGCGTGGTAGCGTCCGGGCATGACGGGACATGCACGTCGAATCGCGCGTTGGGGCGCCGCGTTGATGCTCCTGCTGGCCGTCGCCGGGGTGGCAGCCGTGCTTGCCCTCGACTCGATCGTGGTCACGGCGGTCCGTGCTGCGGGGCCTCGCCTTCTGGGCGTGGAGGTTGGCCTGTCATCGGCATCGATCGGGATCATCCGCCGGAGCACAAGCCTGGATGCCTTGCGCATCTCCAATCCAGCCGGTTTCTCCTCCGCTTCTTGCCTGGTCATCGGCCGCATGGACATCGAAGCCGGCGTCCTGGATGCACTCGGTCACGACATCGTCATCCCGTCGATGCTCATTGATGGATTGGAACTGAGGCTCGAGAAGAGGGATGGCGTCATCAATGTGCAGCAGATCATCGACCACGCCTCGAAGGCGATGGGTACCGCTCCGTCGGCAGACCCCAAGCCAGCACCCGGTTCGGGTACCAAGGTCCTGATCCGCGAGCTCACGCTGCGCCATGTGCGCCTGATTGCCAGCGGCGATGTGGCGAAGGTGCCCACCGGGCTCGATGTCAGGCTGGATGAGCTTGTCCTGCATGATGTGAGTTCGGACAACCCGTCCGGTGACCTCGGCGACCAGCTCGTCACGATCATCCTCGATGATGTGGTGGCCGCGGTCGTCACGAAGGGCACCTCGCAGCTGGCCGAGGGCGCGGTGAGGGCGCTCGATGACGCACTGTCGAACCTTGGCGATGGTGCGGGCCTGGTCAAGGGAGTGATGGACACGATCGGCGAGCATGGCGGCAAGGCCCTCGAGGATGCCAGCAAGTCCCTGATGGATGGCGCTGGCAAGGCACTCGATGGCCTGCTCGGCGGCCCAAAGGAGAAGAAGTGATGCCGTGGCGCCCCGCCGCAGACGATGCGTGGTCCGGCCGCGACGACGGCAATGACCCGCGTGCACGCCGTTGGCACCAAGCGGTCCAGCCCTGGGATTGGGACAGCCGTGATGCCGCGCAGGGCACCGTGGTCATCATCGGGTACGCGGTCGATGCCGGCGTGCGCCGCAACAAGGGGCGTTCAGGCGCGGCCGAGGGCCCGACGACGCTTCGTCGGGCGTGCTCGAACCTGCCATGCCCGGCGCATCCGATCGCGCTTGCCGATGGCGGCGATGTGGTGGCCGACGGTGATGGTGTGCTCGGCGCCCAAGAGGAACTTGCGCGACGCGTGTCGAGTGCACAGGCCCGCGGAGCACGGACGCTGGTCTTTGGCGGCGGTCACGATGTCGCGTTCGGCCACTGGCTCGGGCTCGCCACGCATGATGGTTCTACGCCCCGTGATGGCGTCACCGCCAGCGTGAACCTCGATGCGCACCTCGACAACCGCCCCGTTCCAGCCGAGGGACCCAACAGCGGCACGAGCTACTCGCAGATGCAGTCGTGGTGCTCGGCACACGGTCGCTCGTTCGCCGCGCTGGCACTGGGCATCCAGCGCGCCAGCAACACCGCGGCACTCCTCGCCCGCGCCCAGGAGCAGGGCTATGCGTGGCAGGGGCCCGCTTCGCTGGCGCCCGACCGGATCGATGCCTCGCTGGCGGCGATTGCGCGCCATGATCGTGTCCACCTGACAGTCGACCTGGATTGCTTCGCCGCCGCCTATGCACCCGGCGTGAGTGCGCCCACGCCATTGGGCGTCGGCCCCGAGGCGGCGGAGAGCATCCGTCGGTGCATCGCCTTGTGCCGTGTGTGCGGCGCGGACCTCGCTGAGCTGGCGCCGGCGCTTGACCCCGATGGTCGGACGGCACGACTTGCGGCGGCGCTCGCCTTCGAGATCGTGGATGCGTGGTCGACGCTCCGGTGAGGCCTGAGCCGATCCATCGGCCGCTTGATTGCCTCAGGTATCAGGATCCGTCTTCCGCGTCCGGCGCTTGTCCGGGTCCGGAAGGGCTGGCGGCGGGGGTGGTGTCTTCAGGGCCTCGGGGATCGTCCCATCCGCGAGCCACCGGGCCGGAGGCAGCGCCTGGCTCCACCGCTCGTGCCGCTCGCGCATCATGGTGTAGGCATCGACCGAGTCGTCGGCGGCGTTGATCGACTCGCTCGGATCCTGATCGATGCGGTAGATCGAGGGCGCACCATCGAGGGGGATGACGTACTTGAGTCCAGAGAACATCGTGGCTGCGCTCATGCCGGACTGCCAGTGCACTTCGGCGTGGGGCAGATCCCGTGAGTCGCCGTTGATGAAGGGCATCAGATCGACGCCATCGATCGATGCAGGGGCCGGCTGGCCAAGCGCAGCAGTCACCGTCGGCAGCACATCAGCACCTGTGACGGGATGCGGGTAGGTCGTCCCGGGGGCGATGCGACCGGGCAGCGCGATGATCATGGGAATGCGCAGCCCGCCCTCGAAGCAGCTGCCGAAGTCGCCATGCAACGGACCGTTCGATGATCCCCATGCCATCGATCCGCCCGTGTCGCCCAGCACCACCACCATCGTTCGCCCAGTCTGGCCGGTGGCGTCCAGGGTCGCCAGCATGGCGCCGATCGATCGATCGAGCGAACGAAGCGACGCGGCCATCTCGCGACGACGGCCCTTGAGCGTTGGGAACGCTGCGAGGTCATCTGCTGACGGCGCCAACGGAGGCGAGAGCCCGGGCAGCGCCACCACGAGGACCCATGGCTTGGATCGCTCGCGCTCGATGAAGCCCGTGGCGCACCCGGTCATCGCATCCTCGAGCCGCTCGAAGCTCTCGTCGACGGCACCGAGGCTCCGCAGGGAGAACCCGTCGTCCTTGCCCGGTCGCGGCTTGCGCGTCCGTGTGGCATGTGCGACGAAGCAATCGAAGTTGAAGCCCATGGACATGGGTGACTGCTCTGCCGTGACACCCATGTGCCACATGCCGACGAAACCGGTGGTCCATCCTCCGGAAGCGAAGGGCGAGCCGATGGTGGGCGTGCCGGCATGTAGGCCGCGCAGCCCAGCGTCGGGGGCTGAGGCCTCTTCGCTCAACGGCATGGCGAACTCGAAGCCCATCGCGTTGGGCCAACGTCCCGTGAGGATGGCCGCGCGCGCCGGCGAAGGCTCGGGTGATGCTGCATACGCGCGCTTGAGCACCGCACCGCGAGAGGCGAGCGCATCGAGGTTCGGGGTGGCACCGAGCGTCGATCCGAGGAAGCCGACATCGCCGGTGCCAACGCGATCAAGCACGATCACCAGGGCATTGGGCCGGGCAGGATCGGGCGCGGAGGGATCCTGACCGAGTGCAGCGTGCGAAAGCAGCGCAGCCGCACAGAGCCAGCGGAACGAGATCAACATCAGCCGCCTGCGAGGGCCTTCCGGGCCGACGAGAAGAGCACGACCGCGACGGCACCAATCACGGCACCCACGATGGCGATGAGCGCAGTGCCGCTCTCCGGCTCGGGCTGCTCGGACGACTTCATGCCGTCGGCCACCTTGATGGCTTCATCGCGCTCGAAGGTGGCTCTGTCGCGCTGCTCACGCGCAGATATGGCATCCTTGCGGGCTTGGTCGAGGTTGGCATCGAGCTTGGTGCGTTCGGCGGCGGCCGTGTCGCTTGTGCCCTTGGCCTTGGAGAGTTCCGAGGTGATCTCGTCGATGCGCTTGAGCGCAGCATCGCGCTGATCCTTGGCCGCGTTGGCATCGGCAACGGCGGTCGCGGCGCGACGGTCGGCATCGGCGGCAGCGCGCCTGGCCTCTTCGGCGTCACCTTGCGCCTTCACGGCGATGGCCTTGGACTCCTCGGCGGCGGCGCGGGCTTCGGTCGCGGTGCGGTGGGCTTCGGTGAGTGCCTTGTCCCGCTCGGCCAACTGCCCGGTCATTCGCTCGAGCGATCGGCGCGACTCGGAGTTCTCGCCGCGCAGGGCATCCACCTCGGTGACGAGCTCCCGATTGCGGACCTCGAGTTCGCGGGTGCAGGCGGGAAGCGTGGCCAGGCTGGTGACGATGAGTGCAGCGGGAATGCAACGCATGACGGGTATCGTAGCGATTGGACTCACTCCACCGCTGCTGAGAGCCGCGCCGGATCGACCATCGACAGGTCGATGCACGGTGGACGACCATCGATCAGGTCGGCCACGAGTTCACCGGTCACGGGCCCCAACGTCATGCCCAGCATGGCGTGGCCAGTGGCCATCACTAGACCGTCTGCACCCGGGACCCAGCCGATCGCGGGCATGCCATCGGCCAGGCAGGGGCGCCAGCCCGACCAGTGCTCGCTCGCGCGGGCATCGTCGATGCCCCGCACATACGCCCGCGCTCCTTCGGTGAGCATGGCCAGCCGCCGCGGCATCGGCGGCGCATCGAGCGGGCTGATCTCGAGCGTACCGGCCAAGCGCAGGCGACCACCCATCGGGGTCACCGCGATGAAGGTCTCGTGCAGCACGCACGCCGTCGCCGGGAGGCCCGGCATGCCGTCGAGCTGGACGTGATAGCCGCGTGCACCCTGCATGGGAAGGTCCAGACCCGCATCGCCGGCGAGTCCGGTGCTCCAGACACCCGCCGCCAGCACCACGGCTGCACCACTCACGACGGTGCCATTGGCGCAGATGGCGCCGGTGATCCGACCGGTTCCATCACGTTCGAGGCCGGTTGCATCCCACCCAGGGCCAGTCAGCACACGCACACCGCGGCGCTCAAGAGCGCGGGCGAGGCCCTTGGTGTACGCGCGGGGATCCATGTTGGCACTGTCCTTGTGGAGGACGGCGCCCGCGACGGCATCGGTGAAGCAGGGGCTCATCGCCCGCAGCGCCGCGCCGTCGAGGCACTCGTGCGTGAAACCGTGCGGTGCGAGCATGCGGGCCTCGTCCTCGGCTGCATCCATGTTCTCTTCGTGAAGAACGACATCGAGCCAGCCCGTGCGGCGATAGCCACAGTCGATCGACTCGGCATCGATCGTGCGCTCGAACCGCTCCAGCGAACGCCAGCCCATCTGGCAGAGCGTGACCATGCAGCGATTCAGGTGCTCTTGGTTGCAATGCCGGTGGAAGTTCCACAGCCAGGAGATCAGGCCCGGATCGAGCCGAGGACGGATGTAGAGCGGGCTGGTCGGATCAAGCATCCACTTCAGTCCACGCACGCTCACGCCGGGCCGCGTGAGTGGGGGATGGCCGATCGACAGCATGCCGGCGTTCCCGCACGAGGCGCTGTCATGGATCATCTCGCGGTCGAGCACGACGACCTCGTGGCCGCGCTCGCTGAGTTCGTAGGCGGTCGAGAGGCCGACGATTCCGCCTCCGACGATCGCGATGGGCTGCTTGCTCATGGCCGGGTTATTCTAGGATCGCTTCGCCTTGCGGAGCACTCAAGGAGCGACCATGGCCTTCGGCATCGGCATCATCGGCTGCGGCGGGATCGGCGGCGTGCATGTTCAGGCGGCGACCCGTGCGGGCCTTCCCATCGTGGCGGTCTGGGACATCCGGC
>Ga0194131_10001459_pt1 | contig 40267 bp, 41 predicted proteins | sample TA2KigO120mmetaG_FD_148631 | JGI IMG/M metagenome (GOLD analysis project Ga0194131, IMG submission 148631) | Freshwater microbial communities from Lake Tanganyika, Tanzania - TA2015053 Kigoma Offshore 120m | ecosystem: Environmental > Aquatic > Freshwater > Lake | place: Tanzania: Lake...
TAGGATTTATACTGCTAACTAAATCATTAAAAATACCAAATTGATCCAAGGATATCACTTCACTTGAACCTTCATAATTTAAAGTTAAATCGACAGGATCAAAATCATTTCCATTTACATTAACTTGTCCAGCAAAAGTGTTTAGTATTGGATTCCCGCTATTAATACTTGTAATAGAAGGATTCGAATTAAGTCTTAAAGAAAAAGGACCAGAAACCAAAGAAGAAGGATTCCTAATTTCCAAAGTGTGATTTCCAGAATTAAACATTCCAACAGTATAACCAAAACTAATTGTGTTTCCAGATACCGAAGAGGCAACAGGATTATCATCAATCAAAATTTGAGCATTTGGAGCAAGATAACTAACAGTAGCAGTAATAGTAGTAGGTGTACCAAACGGCAAATTCAAAATATTCCCAGGGGAAACCCCATTTACACTTTGTATAACTGGAGTCTGTAAGTCGCACACACAAGTGTTTGGATTTGGTATTTCATCAGGAGCACAATGATTTGGCTGGCCCCAAGTAGAGGGTACACCACATTGTCCTGCTTGACAAGTATATGCTCCACAACTAGTTCCTTGAGCTAAACAACTATTTGTACCTCTTGATCTTCTAGGCCCAGGTCCAGGATTTTCACATATTGAACAAAAAGTACATCCCCCTGCAACCGGTGCTCCACTACAACTAGATTGGGATGTAGAATAAGGCCCACAATCATTAGCCAAAACACTAATCGGACTTGTAAGTACTGCAGTTCCAGCAGTATTAAATCCAACTATATTTGAATCTATCTCACATCTTGCATTTAAATTCTGCCCAGCTGTAGCAGCACTAGCGCTACAACTATATGTAGAGAGATTTGGAGAGCTCAATCCACAAACAGTTTGAGGAGTAGTCTGGAAGAATCCATCTAAACCGGCAGATACATCAACTAAAACATTCGTATTACAAACTAAATTAAAACTTCCTCCGCTTAGAACACTTAGAGGAGCATTAGCAGAAGTTAAACTAAAAATACACTCCTCGTCCCCTTTAACAGTGCCTAGTCCATTTCCAATATAATTATATCTTCCATCGCAATCATTATCAAGATTATTATCTTCGCAATTACCATTTGAATTAGATTCAACACCGTAAGTAGAAGGATAAATACACCCACTTCTCAGCCCAGTCGGCAAACAATTATTCATAACTCCTGCACAAACTCCAAGAGTCAAAGGACAGCTTGATGGAGCAGAGGCACTAGGATGTCCTGGAGGATTACACTCATAAGTACTTCCTTGAACTGGAGTCGAAGGAGTAGATGAAGGATTAGGTAAAGGAAGACCCGTTACAACTGCATCAACTCTATATTCATAACAAGTATTAGCAGTTAATCCTGTATTTGAATAAGAGAAAGTAGTGCTTGAAAGTAAGCCAGAAACATCGGCAAATGCTCCAAACAAACAAGGTTTTCTTTCAACTCTAAACCCATCAATATTTGGCCCTATATAATCCCAAGTTATACTCATTGAAGTCGTGCCAGTAGGAGTTACAACAACAGTAGTAGGAGCATTAGGAGTTTCATACCAAGTACGCCCACTCATAGTACTTGAATATGGGCTATTCAATCCTTGGTTTATCGCTCTAACTCTTACTTGATAAAGAGTCCCAGATTCTAAATTATTTAATACATAACTTATATCTCCGCCACTAGTACCGTAGGCATTTCCAGGAACTGTCACAACACTACAAATTTGCCCACCATTATAACATAAGTCTATCTGGAATTCCTCTTCATTAAATGAATTATCTGTAAAGTCAATTGTTAATGAAGTAGCGCCAGTAAGAGGGGTAGGAGTCACAGAATTTAATGTAGGAGCAATTGGAGTTGTAGGTGGTGTAACCTCCAACGTAAATGTATTTGAATGAATAATATTACCAAGACTATCATATGACCAAAGTCTAGCTTCAAAAGGTTGACCGGCTGGAGTAACTGCAGGACTATCCCTCACACTAAATATAATTTTGTTAGGGTCAGTCAGAGGATAACAAATTCCAGGGCCATGAAAACCAACTGTTGGACCCGCGATACATTCAAAATTCATCCCCCAAGGAGCACCATTAACTCTAAATTCAATCGCATAATCTTGAGAAAAGGGTAAAGTTCCACCATTATTTGTTAATTTTAATAAAGGTCGATCTGAAGGATCGGTAGTTCTCTCTATAGAAGTAGGGTTAAGATTAACTGAATACAAAGTAGTAACTGTTACAGGAGCAGAAGGAGTAGAGGTAGTAGCTCCAGAAAATGCAACCACTTGATATCTATAAGTTGTAGAAGAACTTAATGAGTCAGTTGAACCAGTATCGATGTAAGTTACTGGACTTGGAGCAGGAGCCGGATTTGGAGGTAATGTATCAATAGTAGCAAAATTTGTGCAACCCCCTCCTTGACATCTTTGAATATAAAATCCATCTTCATTGTCAGCATTATCAGTAAAGCTTAATGAAATTGAATTTGGGGTTTGAGAAGGAGAAACAAGATTACTCGGAGAGTTTATTGTAAAGATATTGGGAATAACTTCAAGTATAAGAGAGTCAAATAATTGTGGTCCGTAATAAGGATTTACATACGTAAGAGCGTATCTTCCAACTTGAGAATTAATAGCCAAAAAGTTGCATCTCATCTCTTGAGGACTAACATAAGTGCCATCAAGAAAACTACAAAATGGTACCCAATTACCAACTATAACTCCAAACTGATTGACATCACTAATCCAAATTCCGAATGAACGACCAAGATTATTTCCACTCATTATTAACTCAACATCATCATTGTCATTAACAATTGAAGGAGATAATGAACTAAGAGTTGGAAGCAAATTAAAAGTAGTAAATGAAACCTCATTACTATATGTAGAAACTCCAGAAGGATTATATGCATAAACCCTATAAGAGTATAAGCCAGGAGTTACAGTTGTATCAACATAACTCGTAACATCCGCCCCCAGAGTCTCAAGTGGTGCAAAGGTCGAGTCTTCGTAAGCTCTTTCTATGATAAAACCTTCCTCATTAGAACTAGTATCAACCCAAGTCAAACTATTAGTTGAAGTCGTTTCACCATGAACCATCAGATTAGTAGGTGCGCTAGGTCCGACAGGATCTCCGTCGCCAGCCCCCTCACCAAGACTGCCTTCATCCGGACTTAAACCAATCCCCTCATCAACAGGATTTACAAATGGATAAATTATTTCAGAAACAAAAGAATCTCCTAAATCTCTATATTCATTATCTACCTCTCCAGTTGAAACATACTTAGTAAAACAAACTAGAGAACCACAATCTTTAGTATAATCTAAATATAAAACAAAAGCAGAAAAGATAGCAAAAGCAACAACTACAAACAAAAAACCCCCTCTTTTCATTACACCAGAGATACAAAAGTCATTTATAAAGTTTGTTCTAAAAAATAATCAGTTATTCACAAATTAATTCTTTACACAAATATAAAAACTATATCCACTTCTTGAAACTTCTCTACGGGTAGATCCAGAAGGACACTGAATAATGCCTCCACATGCACCTGAATATGTACCAAATGGTCCTGAACAAGTTGTTCCAACTCCCCATGCAGAACAAACCGAGCCACATCTGGAAAGGGTGGAGCTATAAGCCCCGGAATTCCCCCCACCAATAATAGCTCCTTTACCTTCAAAATTGCAATTAGAGCCATTAGCCTGGCAATATCCGTTATTTCCGATACCACCTAATTTCTGAGAGTCATAAGCCATAGCTGCTTGCGAAGTGACTTCCCATGAATTCCATCCAGATGTTGCAAGAGCAGCATTACAAAGAGCAGAAGGATTGGCGATACAGTTTCTAGCAGCTCCAGGCACCTCCGTAATAGCATGTCCAGGATTAGGAGTTGATTGAGCGTAAACAAAACTAAAGATTATAGCAATACCCAATATAGTAAAAATATGACTTTTCTTCACCACTATCTTTATTTCCATATAAAAGAATATTTTTTCAAATTAATAAATATATCTAAAACAACAATCAATATAAACTAAAGCTAACCTCTGTTTCCAATGGAACTAGGAAAAAAGCAGGAACTTGAAAAAGAAGCAAAAGAATTCTTCCAGAATAGTAAGAAAGAGATAATAAGATCTGTAAAAAATGATCAAGTTGTTCCCCTAGACTTTTATCATCTTTCTAAATTTTCTCCAATATTATCTGAAAAGTTAGTTGAAACTCCTGAAGAAATAATTGCTCTACTAGAACTATGTCTGGAAGAACAAGCATATCTCCCTAAACCTCCAAGAATAAGATTTACATCACTTCCAGATTCAGTTAAAATAAAAATAAAAGAAATCCGAACAAAACATTTAGATCAATTCATAACAATTGAAGGAATAGTAAGACAAGCTTCAGACGTTAGACCTCAAGTAGTAAATGCAAGATTTGAATGCCCTACATGCGGTGCAATTTTATCAGTACTTCAAATAGATAGAAAGTTTAGAGAACCTTCAAGATGTTCTTGTGGAAGAAAAGGATTATTTAAATTATTATCAAAAGAAATGGTGGATGCTCAACGTCTTGTAATTGAAGAATCCCCAGACTCTTTAGAGGGAGGAGAACAACCTAGAAGAATGAATGTATTTCTTAAAGAAGATTTAGTAGATCCTAAAATGGAAGATAGAACAACTCCAGGAAGTAAAGTAAAAATAATAGGTGTTCTAAAAGAAGTTCCCGTACCTTTACAACAAGGATCTATTTCAACAAGATTCGATCTAGCAATTGAAGCAAATAATGCAATACCGTTAGAAGAAACATTTGATGATTTAGAAGTAAATGAAAAAGACGAAGAACAAATAAAAAAAATAGCCTCAGATCCAAAAGTATTCGAAAAACTTGCAAGCAGTATAGCTCCAAGCGTATATGGATTTAAAGAAGTAAAGGAAGCAATTTTATTACAGTTATTTTCAGGAGTAAAGAAAAGACGCTCAGATGGTGGGAGTACAAGAGGAGATATACATGTTTTATTAGTAGGAGATCCAGGAGTAGCAAAATCAGTAACTCTAAAATTTGTATCTCGTGTAGCTCCTAAAGGACGTTATGTTTCTGGAAAAGCAGCTACAGGAGCAGGGTTAACTGCAGCAGTAGTTAAAGACGAATTTCTTAAAGGTTGGTCTTTAGAAGCAGGAGCAATGGTACTATCAAATAAAGGAACTGTATGTATTGATGAAATTGAAAAAATGGACGAACATGATAGATCAACGATGCACGAAAGCATGGAACAACAAACGGTTACAATATCTAAAGCAAATATTCAGGCAACATTAAGATCTGAAACTTCAGTCCTTGCAGCAGGAAACCCTAAATTAGGAAGGTTTGACCCAGTAATTCCAATACCTCAACAAATCAATATTTCTCCTGCCCTATTATCTCGTTTTGACGTAATTTTCGTACTAAGAGATCTACCAAGTAGAGCTCAAGATGAAGCAATAGCAACTCACGTTTTAGAAGAACATAAACAAGTAGTTGAAAGAGATGTAATAGACCCTAGACTTCTAAGAAAATATGTTGCATTTGCAAGAAAAATAAAACCTAAATTAACGGACGAAGCAGCCGAGGAAATTAAAGAATTCTATATTTCAATAAGAAATAGAGTATTATCGGGAAATTCAGAAATAAAAGCAATACCAATAACTGCTAGACAATTAGAAGCAATAGTAAGGTTATCAGAAGCATGTGCAAAAATTAGACTTAGTAGTTATGTAGCAGTAGAAGACGCAAAACGTGCAATAAGTTTACTAAAATATTCAATGATGCAAGTAGGTTTTGACGAAGAAACCCAGACATTTGACATAGATAGAGTAACAACAGGAATTCCAACATCAAAAAGAAATAAGATAATAATAGTAAGAGAGATAATATCTAAGTTAGAACAAAGTATGGGAAAACAAATCCCTACATCTGAATTAGAAAAAGAAATAGGTGAAAAATTAACAAAAGATGAAATAGAGGATGCAATAAACCAATTATCAAAATCAGGAGATATTTTCAAGCCAAAAACAGGTTTTATTCAAAAACTATAGTTTATCCTGTCTACCTTCATAAACCTCGCACTCATATTCTTGACATCTCAATCTAAATTCTGATCTAGGAAGCAAATTCCTATCAGTTGGATACTCAATTCCAAAAACCCTCATTAGTTCTTCAAGTACCTCGGGATGATACCAGCAATTATTATGTCCTTTCTGACTTGAAGCATGTCGTTGTAAAATTCTTCTAGCAACACTTGCCTGTTCAGCTCTGATTCTTTTATTAGACATAATTATCATACAAAATACTTATATTTAATTTTAATTAAAAACAATAATAATTATAAACCGTACAAAATAGTATAAAAAATGGCAGAAGAATTCAAACGTCATACAGCATTCAAACTAAAGATTGGTGATATTTTAAATGGAAATCAAATAACTGATGGAGAAAAACTGAAGTTCATAGAAACAAGCGGTAAAAATGTAGCACGTGTAAATCTAATTGCAAATATCGTGGATAAATTTATTCAAGATGATGAAAAAAAGTTCGCGTCAGTCACATTAGATGATGCATCAGGTCAAATAAAGCTAAAAACATTCGGAGATGACATAGAAAAATTAAAACCATTTGAACAAGGAGATACAGTTCTTGCTATAGGAATGATAAGAGAGTGGAATAAGGAAATATATGTAACTCCTGAAATAATAAAGAAAAAAGAAGCAGAATATCTTCTATTAAGAAAATTAGAAAATGAAAATAACAAACCTATAGAGCTAGATAAAAAACAATCAACAGACATAAAACAAAAAATAATTGAGATAATTAAAAGAGAAGAAGCAAACGGCGGAGCAGACATAAAGAAATTGACAGAAGAACTTCAGTCCAAATCAGAAACAGTAAATCAAGAAATCAGAAAACTCCTAGAAGAAGGAGCCATTTATGAACCACGTCCAGGTAAAGTCAGGTACTTGGGCTAATCTTATTATAAATAATAAAATTTTATCTTCTCAACTTATGCTTTATCTTTGAAACAAAACCCTCATTCTTCTTATTGAATCTCAAAGCTACCCATATCAATACAATCAAAAGTACAAAAAGAAGCAAGAACCTCCATGAATCACTAAAGTTTCTCCAATTCTTCATAACTCCATAAAATATGGCCCAAATTCCGGAGGCCATTAATGCGCTTCCAACAGGTTCAGTCTTAAGTAAAACCATTCCGGCAACAAAAGCAATTATTCCAACAATAACCGATATGATAAAAACATATTTCGAATGCTCATCTAAAGCATTTTCATAATCTATTCTGCACCCATCACAATATCCATCAATAGCACATCCGTTAGAATCATATTCATATACAAATTCTCCCTTAGAATCCCAACATTGCTGAGCCCTATTCTGTAAATCCAAGTTATTTGTACATTCAGTAGGTTTTGTGGCTATAGGTCCGGCATGATTTGTGCAAAAATCATCCCATTCTGGCGTAGGATAAAAAGTTTCCAATCCTTGAAACAAAGACAAAGCAAATACTATGAATATTCCAACCCCTAAAACAAAATTCTTGAATTTCATCTTATCTCAAAAATCAGAGATAACTCAAATTTATAAACCTTCATAAGCCTTCAAATTAAATGGAAAGCTATGAACAAATGCTTGATGCAGCTTACAAAAAAATAAAAGTAGTGCAAACTTCAAGCGAAAGATTCGAAATACCTAAAGTAAAAGGTCAAGTCTCAGGTAAAAACACATTCATTACAAATATCAATGAAATAGCTTCATACATAAGACGCCCTGTAGAAAACCTAGCAAAATTCCTTCAAAAAGAGCTTGCAGTATCAGGGGTTTTAGAAAAAGATAGGTTAATGCTGAAAACTATGTTAAACTCTGCAAAAGTAAATGAAAAAATAGAACTTTACGTAAAAGAATTTGTTCTATGCACAGAATGTAAGAAGCCAGACACAGAAGTAATAAGTGAAAAAGGCGTAAAATTCAAACATTGCCTAGCTTGCGGAGCCAAATCTCCAATCAGACATAATTTGTAAGGCAAAAGATTTAAGTTTCATATTTCTAGAAATCAAATGAAAGCCTTATCACTAAAGCAACCATATGCAGAAATAGTCGTTTCATGTAAAAAGACAATAGAATTAAGAAAATGGAACACAAAGTTCAGAGGTGAATTCCTGTTCCATGCATCAAAAATTCCTGATTTAGATGCAATGCACAAATTTGGATTCAAGGAACTTCCAACTGGCCGTATAGTAGGAAAAACAACACTAACAAATGTAAAACACTACAAAACCCAATTAGAACATTCTAAAGACAAAAATCTTCATTTAGCAAACGAAGCATGGGGAAATTACGGGTTTATACTGGGAAATGCACGTAGAATCAAAGAAATACCAACTAAGGGAAAGATTAATTTTTGGGATTTTAACGAGCAAAAGGTTTAAAATAGCCCTAAATTTATGAATTATGGAGGTCAAAATGGCTAAACCGAAACAAGAGTTCTACGATGTTAAGACTAAAAACAAATTTAGTACTGACAACTACAAATTAGTAGAAAGAAGCGGAAGATTCTTCATTGTTGCAAAATCACCTGCTGGCACACACGAATGCTGGAAGGTAGTAGGAAAAGACGCTGCAGCAAAGCTGAAGTAAATCGCAAAACCTTCCTTGTTATGGTTTTGGGATTGCAGTTGATAATTTCTAAAATTTCAACTAGCATCAGTTAAATTTATTTTTTATCTATTTTTAAGCACAATGTGGGTAAAAATCCACAAATCTTCTAGGACTGTAGTCGCCATATGCGACGAAAATCTCCTAGGTAAGAAGTTCTCGGAAGGAATAAAGAAGTTAGAAATAACTGAATCATTCTTTAAAGGAGAAAAGCACTCAAAATTAGAAGTCTTAAGTATAATGAAGTATGAATTCAAATCAGGTTCCACTTTCAATATCGTAGGAAAAGAATCTGTAGAAGCAGCAATTGAAGCAGGAATTATAGAAAAAGAAGAATTCTCAAAAGTAAAAAACATACCCTTTACGATAATAATCAATTAACAGCAAGCTTTTAAAACTGGAAGCAAAACCTTTTGCTTTGGTACAAAAGCTTTCAGAGAAAGCTTTTAAAACCCTAATTATCCTAGGGATTTTATGCAAGAAGAAGAATATGAATTCGGAGACTTTGAAGAGATTCTAGACGGCTCTGAAAATGAAGAAGTTGAAGAAGAAATACCCCAAGAAGGATTCGTAAGAGCTAGATGGCCTAAAAATGGAGAAATTATAGGCACCATTGTTCAAAGATATGGGGGAAATAGAATGGAAGTTCTAACTACAGATGGAAAGACAAGAAATTGCAGAGTTCCGGGTAAATATAAGAGACAATTATGGTTAAGACCAAAAGATATAGTCTTAGTAAAACTATGGGAATTTGACAAAGACAAAGGAGACATTATTTACAAATACAAGCCCAATGAAGTCACTCAACTAAAGAAAAAGGGACTTCTTAACTCCTTGAATCAAGAATTCTAATGATTAATATAGAAATATCTAGAAAAAGAGAGATTCTAAGAAATAAAGAAAAGTTAGAACAAAAACTTAATTGTAAAATAAAAATAACTGATAAAACCATTACTATAGATACAGAACCATTCAACGAATACGAAGCTCAAAGAGTATTTGATGCAATAAACCTTGGTTTTTCAGTAGAAAAGTCACTTCTAGTTCTAGATGAAGAAAACGACTTCATAAAAATAAATATCAAAGACTATGCAAACACAAAAAACTTAGAAGTTGTAAGAAGCAGGCTTATAGGAACACATGGAAAAACAAAAAAGACAGTAGAAGAAATAACAAAATGCAATATATCCATTCATGATAATCTTGTAGGAATTATAGGTCCGGCAGAAGTCACCGAAAGTGCCCTAACGGCAGTCACAAATATCATAAAAGGAACAAAACAAGCAAATGCATACAAATATCTTGAAAGAATAAACACACAGAAGAAAGGTAAATGGGACAATAAAAAGAAAATCAACAAAGAAGAACCAGAAGAATCTTATTCAGAAGACGAAGAATAAGAAAATATTAAATAAAAAACAAGAAAAATAAAAAACTAAACAAAATTAAGGCTCAGATTATCTGCGCTTAGCTTTTGATTTTCTAGAAGATCTCTTCATAGATTTCGCAGAAGATTTCTTTGCCTTTTTTTTCATCACTCTATCATACACCTCTTTAAAATAAAAAATACAAACTTATATTTAAAACTTTACTAAATTTCTTAAAAAAATAAAAAAAATAATTTTAGCAAAAATATTTCTCGTCGATAAAAAATATCATGAAAAATTACAAAAAATCAAAGAAAAATAAAAATTTAAATAAAAATCAATAAAACTGCATAAAAAAACTATAAAACTAAGATTTAAATAACATAAAAAGGCTCTTATTTTCAAGTCCTCTTAGCTCAGCAGGTAGAGCACGCGGCTGTTAACCGCGGGGTCGCTGGTTCGAGTCCAGCAGGGGACGTTTTCTAAATTTATATACTAAAATATCTTTTATAAAACATGAAACAAAAAGTTCTTCTAGGCCTATCAGGTGGAGTGGATTCAGCCGTAGCTGCAATCCTCCTACAAAAAAAAGGTTACGAAGTAGTTGGAGCATTCATGCGCTGCTTCTCCGAAGAAAAGAATAAAATAACCGGAGAATGTCCTTGGATAGAAGATAGAAAAAGCGCTCAAAAAATAGCTTCACAATTAGGAATAAAATTCATTACTCTAAACTATGAAAAAGAGTATTCAATGCAAGTCATCAAACCGATGTTCCAAGCATACACAAAAGGAATTACCCCAAATCCAGACTCAGCCTGTAATACTGTAATAAAATTTCCATATCTATGGAAAGAGGCAAAAAAACACAATTGTGATTTCATAGCAACTGGACATTATATTAAAAGAGTAGAAAAAAACAAAAAGTTCTATCTCAGAATACCAAAAGACAGAAATAAGGACCAATCTTATTTCCTACACGGATTAAACCAAAAAGACTTAGAACACACATTATTTCCAATAGGAGACTATACTAAAAGAGAAGTAAGAGATATAGCAAAAAAGAACAATTTACCTAATTGGAATAGGCAAGGAACAAGAGGATTATGTTTCGTAGGTAACATTGATATGAAATCTTTCCTTAAGCAAAAAATAAAGAACAAACCTGGAATAATAAAAAGTCCTGAAGGTGATGTTATAGGCAAACATGATGGAATGATGTTCTATACCATTGGAGAAAGACTCAAAGAAAATAATCAAGTAATAGTAAATAAAAGATATAGAAATAAAGTAAAGTCAAAATTATATATTGCAAGTAAAAATATAAAGAAAAATGAGATTATAATAGCTCCAAAAAACCACCCAATCTTAAAAAGAAAGGAATTCAAAATAAGGAATATAAACTATATTTCAAGTAAAATAAAATCATCAAGTATTCTAGTAAGGATAAGGCATCTAGGAGATTTAAACAAAGCAACAATCAAAGGAAATAGAATAATTCTAAACAAACCAATTGAAGGCGTAGCAGAAGGCCAATCAGCTGTTCTTTACACAAAATCAAAAATAATGTTAGGCGGCGGAGAAATCCAGTACTAACAATCTTTTTATACATTAAACATAATATAATGTTATGAAAACACATGAGGCAATTAATAAAAGAACATCCGTAAGAGACTTCTCAAATAAAAATGTTAAATTTGGGCAAGTTATGGAAGCCATAGATGCAGCTAATCAAGCCCCATTTGCAGGCAATATTAACAACCTAAAATTCATAATAATAAATGAAAAAGAGAATAAAAACTATATTGCAGAGTTCTCTCAACAATATTGGATTAATGAGTCTCAGTGGATAGTAATAGTATGTTCAGAATCAAAAAGACTAGAGCAACTCTATCAAGACAAAGGGGATATTTATGGAAAACAACAAGCAGGAGCAGCAATACAAAATATGCTTCTAAGTCTGACAGATCAAGGCCTAGGAGCCTGCTGGGTAGGTTCTTTTTCAGAACATGAAATAAAATCAAAGTTCAAAATTCCAGATGAATGGAAAATAGAGGCAATAATCCCAATAGGCTACGCAAAAAATAAAATCCAAAAGAAAAATAGAAAGAACGAATTAGAAACCAAGGTATTCTGGGAAAAATGGAATCAAAAAAACAGACCACTCGGATACCCTCATAAAGACCCAAGTACTAATTGAGTAAAAGTTCTAAAAAAAGTTAAAAAAATAAAAATAATAAAATCTATTGCTTAACGGAATATCTCAATGCCTAAATCAGACATCTCAGACTTTCCGCCATTGCGTCCTTGATTAACAGATGAGGATATTTCTTTTCCAAGTACATAAGGAGATTTAACTCCAGTCATAATAGTTATGACTCGCACTTTAGAACCGAATTCCTTGTTAATTCTCGCACCAATGATAACTTGAGCTTCACCACTTAAGTTTTCTGTGACTAAGTTTCCCACGCCAGAGAATTCTTCAAGCTTAAAGTCAGGTCCGCATGTGATGTGGATAAGAGCTCCTGTAGCACCACGATAATCTACATCCAATAATGGATGTGTCAAGGCTTGCCTAACAGCCTCTTCAACTCTCATGCTACTATCAGACTCGCCTACTCCAATAACTGCAACGTCACCTCCCTTCATAATTGCTGAAACGTCAGCATAGTCTAAGTTAATCAATGAAGGCAAAGTAATAGTCTCCACTATACCTTTTATCATTGTGCTTACTAGCTCGTTCGCAACTGCGAAAGCTTGTTCCATTGGCAAATTACCAGCAATATCGACAAGTCTGTTGTTATCAATAACTATTACAGTATCAACAACCTCTCTCAACTCTTGTAATCCGAATTCTGCCTTGTCAATTCTAGCCTTCTCACATTCAAAAGGCATTGTGACCACTGCAATAACTACAGCGCCAGCCTCTTTAGCAAGTTGACCAATAACTGGAGCAGATCCAGTACCCGTTCCACCACCCATACCTGCACAAATGAATACCATGTCAGCATTGCTGACTGATTTCTTAAGTTCAGATAAAGATTCCTTAGCAGCTTCTCTTCCTTTTTGAGGCCAACCTCCGCAACCTAGACCACGAGTAATCTCTTTTCCCATCAAGATTTTCTCATCAGCCTTTGTAATGCTTAAGTGTAAAGCGTCAGTATTAGTACCGTAGATGGTAGCTCCATTAATCCCTTTGTTAAATAACCAGGTAATTGTGTTACAACCAGCACCTCCTGCACCGAAAACTTTAATGTTTGCCTTTCCAGCTCTAAGTTCATCAAAATTGATGCTATGTGTGGACGCATTTGCAATTGCTTCTTTTGCAAAATCCAAAACCATTTCGTTTTTTTTTCATACCTCCTTTCAAATAATTGCTTCCGAAAGTTCGCTTGAGTTTAAATAATTAAGTATACCAAAAAATTATAATTTAGTGGTTTATTAAACATTATTGAGTTTCAACTTTAGCAAGACTCTTCGCAACTAAAATAGGAAAAACAATCGTCGCATCAGCAAAAACCTTCACGCTTTTTGCGTTAGGTAATATTTTTCCCCAAGAAACTGCCTCCGACGGCAAAGCCCCCGCGTCAGAACCATCAAATTCTTGACTCGTATTAATATACACAGCATAATCTAAACCATTTCTAAGCATATTAGCATTAAGAATAGCATGTTTGACTACTCCAGCCCCTAAAATGATAGCTCCGCTCTTCTTCAAACCTATTGTAGTATTGTTAAACCAAACAACATCTTCGGTACAGTCTATTACAAAATCAGGTCTCTTAAATTTAAAGAAATAAATGTTATCCCCAAGTGCACCATCAAGCAATGCAGGACAATAAACAGGAATTTTATTTTTGTAAGCCCAGTAGTAAATGCTATTCTCATCTTTTACTTTCTCTCCAAGTTTCCAAATTAATTCATTTCCACTAATTGCTCTTCCAGTCTTCTTAGAGTGTTGATATAATTCTTCTAATATTGGTTGAACAAATTTCTCAAATGCAACATATCTAGAATTAGGAACAAAAATATTTCCTATTCTATTAATCCCACTATCGCGAAGTTTAGCACCATCAGCATTAAACTCTCCCAATTTAAAGCTACCAAGACATTTGATAATATCCTCTTCAATTCCACCACAAGTTGTAACCAAAACATTAATCTTTTTGTTTTGAACGAGATAACTAATAACATCACGTAATCCTGAAGAAACCATATTAGAAGTATATCCTAAAAAGATAAAAACTTTCTCTTCAATCATCTTGTTAACAATTTCGATTGCTTTAGAAAGATGAGTAGCCTGAAACCCGCTTGTAGCAAAAGAATCAATTATATTTTTGTAATTAACTCCCAAATTAAAATCAGGTCCACGAACACTTAAACCTTCAGGCTCAGAGCTATCACGAAGTAAATTCTTGCGTGCTGTTTCTTCATTATTCATTATAAAAAGTCATAAAACTCCCTTTTTAAGAGTATCCATTTATATCTTATCAAGAATCAAAGCATTAACTCCATTATGCCTACATAACTCAACAAATTTCTTAGCATCTTCATGTGTCCCATATAATCCTGCCCCATATCCATGAGGGATAGCAAGAGTAGAATTCAAAATCTTAGCAGTTTTAGCAGCACTAACAGAATCCATTGCAACAGTACCAGAAACTGGTAGAACTGCAACAAAATTATTTTCTTTCTTACCATAACCACTTAGACTCTTAACATCATTAGTCAAATCTGTATCTCCTGCAAAATAAATTACATTTTTCCCAAATTTAATTAAGTATCCAAGCCACCCCTCATTTTGAGGATGATGTTTGCTATTAGTATAAGCAGAAACACATTCTATTTTAAAATTTCTAAATTCAAGAATATCTTTCTTTTCAACTATATGCACTTCAACATTTTTTACTTTCATCATACTACTTTGGCAATCAACTGGACAAAAGATAGTGGTTCCTTTTCTGCTAACTTTTTGAATATCTCGAATACTGCAATGATCATTATGGCTATGACTAATCAAAACAATATCAGCCTTAGGAACTTTATCGCTTACCCTGTATGGATCAATAATAATAACTTTGCCATTTATCTTAATAAGAAATCCACTATGTCCTAAAAATTCAACCTCACTTATACCTATCTTCATAAAGACTAAAGTCAAATGGCTTTTATAATGATTATTGAACAATTTTCTCTATTTCTTTAGCAATACTAATCATCTTACTTTCATGCCCTTTAGAACAAACTACTTGCATTCCAACAGGTTTGCCATCAATCTTCCCAATAGGGATAGAGATAGCACATATTTCAGCTAAATTTCCAGGAATAGTTAGTGCGTCAATAGCATACAACTTTTCAAGACTAACTTTTGTACCAAATTTCCAAGGTAAAAAAGGAGTAGTAGGCATTACAATAAAGTCAACCTCGCCTAACACTCTTTCAAACTCTTTTTTAATTAATTCTTTTACTACAAGAGCTTTATGATAATATTGTCCTTCAAATTCAGCTTTAGATATTTCACTTCCTCCAGCCAATCTGCGTAAAACCTCTTCTCCTGCAGAGTCTTCAATTTTCTTTCCAAATCTCCTACCATCCATTCTCCTAGTAGCTGAAAAGAATTCCGTCCATACAATAGGATGATAAGTCTGTATGGCAAGATCTATATTCTTAATATTAATTTTCTTTTCAGACCATTTTAATTTATCACTTGCCTTAGCAAGAATTGTAGCAATCATATCAATTATTCTAATATCAACTTGAGGAACACTAACTAAACCAAAACTCATCCTATTAGTCTTTTCATTTTTTATTGGTTTTGACTCAAAAGTTGTTGTATCCCTATCATCTTTTCCCTTAATTACATCTAAGACTAAAGAAGCGTCTGAAACATTTTTAGCAATTGGGCCAATTTGATCCAAGGACATAGATAAGTCAATTAAACCATATCTAGAAACAAAACCATAGCTAGGTTTTACTCCAACAACTCCGCAAAATGAAGCCGGTACTCGTATACTTCCTCCGGTATCACTTCCTAAACTAATATCACAAAATCCTGCAGCAACAGATGCAGCGCTTCCGCTACTTGATCCTCCAGAAATATGTCCTGGCAAGGAAGGATTATCAGTTCTCCCAAATACAGAAGTCTCTCCAGTCCAACCACAAGCAAATTCATCACAATTAAGCATCCCAATTATCAAACCATCTTCTGCCTTAATTCTAGAAATAACAGTAGCATCATAAGGAGCTTGATAGTCCTCAAGAGTTTTAGAAGCACAAGATGCATGTAAGCCCTTGACGCAAATATTGCTTTTCACGCCAATTACATAACCATAAAGTCGTCCTTTCTTTTCCTTAGAATCAAGAAGTTTAGCTTCAGCAATTAGTTCTTTTTCATTTCTAACTTCTAAAAAAGCATTAATAATTTTATTATATTTTTTAATAGAATTCAAATAAGCCTTAACTTTGTCTTCAACTAATCCCATAAGTAAACTTAAAAATGAAGCGTTAAATACCTTATTATAATGAAAATTGTTCAAAATCAGAAGTAGAAAGTGAAATAAACTCATTCCTAAATGAAATAAAAGCAGGAAAAATCTTCATCTATCCCACAGACACAATATATGGCATTGGATGCAACGCAAAAGACGAGAAAGCAGTCAAGAAAATAAGAGACTCATAAAATCTAAAAATGAACTTTATATTTAAGTTCATGCAAATGCGATGTCCTTGGGTAAATGATAATCCTTTAATGATAAAATACCATGATGAAGAATGGGGCACTCCTCTTAAAGACGACAATAAGCTCTTTGAGTATCTCGTCCTTGATGCATTTCAAGCAGGCCTAAGCTGGAACACAATAATAAACAAAAGGGAAAATTTCAAAAGGGCATTTGACAATTTTAACGCAGAAAAAATATCAAAATACACAGATAAAGATAGACAAAGATTAATGCAAGACGCAGGAATTATTAGAAATAAACTAAAAATAGAATCCACAATAATAAACGCAAAACAATTCCTAAAACTAAAAAAAGAAATACCTTTCCATGAATATATTTGGTCATTTGTAAATCATAAACCTATAAAAAACAAAATAAAAATAATAAAAGACTATCAAGCATCAAGTAAAGAGTCAGATGCAATGAGTAAAGCCCTTAAAGAAAAGGGCTTCAAATTTGTAGGCACAACAATATGTTATGCATTTATGCAAGCCTCAGGCCTAGTCAATGACCATTCCGTTGACTGCTTTAGAAATAATTCGGATTAATTACCACTCAATCTTCTCTATATCCACTTCGTCATAAACTATCTCTTTCAACTCATAGAACCTCAAAGTTTCCTTGATTTGATCATTAAAATATCTTATTTGATAATCTTTATCTGTCTTAGGATCAAATAACTCAATTAACATCTCCTTTGTTGTCTTATAATCCTCAAAAACATAATGGGCATCAATTTCAAGCTTCTTGCCATTCACAGTAATAAAATCGCCTTTCTTTAGATTTGCAATAGGCTTTGACTGTTTTACAATATTCATATTTATAGACAATAAATCTTATTTTTAAAGCTTACCAACAATATGTGGCTTACACATTGCATATCCGTTATCTTCTGGTTTATAATCTATCAATCTTTTAGTCTCCTCAATATCCATATAATTATTCTTATTATTAGAACTTCCAGCCAAAATAGCAAACTTCAAATCGTCTGGAGCAACTATCGCCTTGTAAACAAGCTGAGCAAAATCTCTCTGAGAAAGGATATAATCAAAATTGCTACGTGCAGGACATGCAACTTTCAAAGCTTCATCTGAAATATAAGCACCTATGCGAATAGCAAAACAACTCAAATATTGAGAATAAACATGACACATGGACTCTATGAAAGCCTTTGTTGCACCGTAATAATTCAGAGGTTTTGGAGAATCATTCATTCCAACATTACTCCCAAAAGGATATCCTCTGATAGAATGTATACTGCTAGCCATAATAACGCGTTTTATATCAGCACGCCTAGATGCCTCAAACACATTGTAAGTCGCAATTATATTTGGTTCAATCAAATCATTAAAATTAGAAGTCTTTTCATCGGAGTTTCCAGCCAAATTGACAACAACGTCAAATCCTTTGAAAGTTTCAACTAAACTATTCAAATCACTTAAATCAATTTTAACTGTTTTATATCCCTCCAAGAGAGTCTTATTAATTCCAACAGTCAAATCATAAAGCCCAGAATACTTTTTTGAATATTCCTCAAGAAAACTAGGGCCAATACTATTCAATCTTTTACCAGTCAAACCAGTAATCAAAACCTTTCTCATAAAGTTATATCTTTCCAACCAACCCAATTCCAGGTCTCAAAGTTTTACTTCCAACTTCCCACTCAACAGGACAAACTTCTCCGCCATGTTGCCTAACATAATTTGCAGCCTGTAACTTACGTAAAACTTCCTTAACACTTCTACCAATAGAGTTGTCATGAATATCTGCGCTTCTTATAATTCCATCAGGGTCAATTATAAAAGTAGCTCTTAAAGAACGACCTTCATCTACTCCTGAATCAATGTAAACCCCATATAATTTTGAAATCTTTCCAGAGTTATCTGCAAGCATAGGATATCTTATTTTCTTAATTGAAGCAGACTGATCAGCCCAAGCTTTGTGAACATGCTCGCTATCTGTACTTACACTCAAAACCTCGGCATTCACTTTCTTAAAATCAGCATACATATCCGCAAATCTTGACAATTCAGTAGGACAAACAAAAGTAAAGTCTCCAGGATAAAATGCCAAAATAACCCACTTACCTTTCAAAGTACTTAATTTGATATCTTTAAACTTATTTTCATGATAAGCATGGGCAGTAAAATCAGGAGCTTTTCTACCTACAAGAGTCCCAGAGTTCATAGAGCTAGTTTGTTGATGTTGCATTTTAATTACCATGAAGCCTTTTCTAAAATCAGGCACTCATCATTCTTACGCTTGGCGTTTTTAAACATTATTGTCCTAAATTCAATATCACACCCTTTGCCTTCTTTTTCCTTCCTTAATTCTCCTCCTTCTTTAATAGATTTAGAAATTTTAACACCTTTCAAATCCTGTCCAAACTTATCAAGAATTTGCCTAGCTTCAGATTTAGCTTTTTCGTTTTCCATTTACTTTTTCTTTTTAGTTTCCTTTATATCTAATTTAATATGTGCCTCTTCAAGCTGCTTTTTACCAAGTTCACTAGGGGCATCAAGCATTACATCTCTTGCATCTGAGTTCTTTGGAAAGGCTATAACCTCTCTAATTGAAGGAGCTCCAATCAATATTTGTATAAATCTATCCAGTCCAATGGCAAAACCACCATGTGGAGGAGCTCCATAGGAGAAAGCGTTGAGCAAAAATCCAAACTTCTCCTCCGCCTCTTTCTTTGAGATGCCGAGAACTTCAAAAATCTTCATTTGTAACTCAGGATTATGTACTCTAATGCTCCCGCTAAGCAATTCAGTCCCATTTAGAACTAAGTCGTAAGTCTTTCCCTTAACCTTAGTCGGATCTTTTTCAAAAAGTTTCAAATCATTAGGCATGCAAAATGGATGATGTGCAGCAACATACTTCTTCTCCTCTTCAGAATATTCAAATAGCGGAAAATCAACAACCCAGCTAAAGACAAATTCTTCCTTTGTTTCTTTTCTTAAGTCGGGTTTGTCAGAATTATATCTTTTCATTGCATCAGCATAGGTTATTCTTCTAAATGGAGTATGCAAATCTTTATTCAAGATTTTCTTGAACAGATGTTTCATTAATTTCTCAACAACAATAAATACATCTTCCTGGTCAACAAAAGACATTTCAACATCAAGTTGAGTAAATTCTGGTTGCCTGTCAGCCCTTAGGTCTTCGTCTCTCATGCATCTGGCAATCTGAAAATATTTTTCCATTCCAGCAACCATAAACAATTGTTTGAATAATTGAGGAGATTGAGGTAAGGCATAGAATTTTCCAGGATGAACGCGTGAAGGAACAACGTAGTCGCGTGCCCCCTCTGGAGTGGATTTAGCTAAAAATGGAGTTTCAAATTCAGTGAATCCTTCTTCATAAAAGAAATCTCTGATTGATTTCATTATTTTTCCTCTCAAAACAAGGTTTCTCTGCATTATAGGTCTCCTCAAATCAAGATAACGATATTTCAGTCTAGTTTCTTCTCCAACTTCAGAATTGTCAAATTCAAAAGGTAATGGAAGACATAAGTTGTAAATATCAAGATGAGTAACACTCATTTCAATAGTTCCAGTAGGAATCTTATCATTAATTGTATTTTTAGGACGCATAGCAATATTTCCAACCAGTCCTATAGGAGACTCTCTCGTCAATTCTTTCGCTTTTTCAAACAGCTCTTTGTTTTTAGCAGAGACAACACATTGAAGTATTCCACTTATATCTCTAATATCAAAGAAAATCAATTTTCCATGTTCACGAATAGTATCGACCCATCCTTGCACATGCATTGTGCTACCAACAGACTTCTCATTTAGAGTAGAAACATGAATTCTTTTGTGTTCCATCTTAACCCAAGTAAAACTCCTTTTTTAAGCATTATGTTAAAATATTTGTGTATCCGTTTACGCTTTAATCATTAAAAATTTCCTAAATCTTTTATGCAGCAGATCTTCTATAAACTCTTACAGTGGGTTGTCCTTCAAAAACTTCTTCTATAGTTCGAAGGTCATGTTCAATACGGTCTAAAACTCCTCCTAATGACAAATGAAATCTTACCTCTCCTTTATTTCTAATTACATCAATCCCCCCAGCACGCTCTTGATATTCTCCATGATTTTCATGTTGTTCATTTGGTCTAGCTGGATATTGTCGAGATTTCAAGTTTGTAGAAGCAACTATGACAAAACTCTCACCAACATCTTGACCATTAGAATCAACTACTCTTCCAGTCAGTTCATGAAATTGAGGTTTAACACGTAAGAATACCGTTTGTCCTATTTCATCAGGCAAATAAATATCTGTTAATACTCTACGATCTTCTTCATCTAGATGTAACGCATAACTTTCTTGAGCGTCTCTTACAACCCTTACCATAATTATCTGTTTAATCTTGCCTTTTTAAGATTTTATATATAAGAAAATATAGAAAAATAACTATTAGTAATTAACTCAAGACCTTATTAATCAATTCCATTGCTTTCTTAGCATCAAGCTTACCTTTGTGTTTAGCCATAAGCATCCCCATGTAAGCATTAGCTCTCATTCCAGGTTTCTCCTTGATAATAGACCTAATTTCTTTCTCAATTTCGTTATCATCTATTTTCTCAACTTTCAAAGCATCCTTAACACTGGATCCATCAAGAACTTTAATGAGTATTGGTTTAACATCACTAGAAACAATATTCTCATCTGCAAGTTCTCTCAAAACTTCAGCAAGTACGCTCTCACTTAAAATTTCTTTAATCTGGTAGAAAGTCTTCTTCTTTTTTGTAGCAAATTCATTTCTCCACAGAGTAACCATTTTAGCAATCAAGTTAGCATCGATAGGATAAATATCAAGAAAAGTATGGAACTCATCCAGAACTTCAGATTCATCTAAAACAAGTTCAATTAAATCTTCGCTGACTCCTTTCTTTCTCAATTCATCTCTAATATCAGTCTTTAGTTTAGGTAAATGTTTCTTTAAGTGGTCAATCCTTTGTCTTCCTATTCTCAATAAACTCAAATCAGTTTCAGGATACATCCTGTCAGCTCCAGGCATAGGACGTAAAAATTCGCTTGTTCCGTCTTCTTTAGCATTTCGTACATCTCCAGTAGTTTTCTTTTTCTTGATATTATCAATTTGCCTGTCAATTTCAATGTCAATTGTCTTAATCATCATCTTAGGATCCTGAAATCCTTTTATCTCTACTCTGTCATGTCCTTTTATAGAAACATTAACATCTTGTCTTATTGTCCCAAGTCCCCTTTTAACTTTACAAGCGCGTAATATCTCTCCGATTTTAAGAGCACATTCTTTAACCTGTTCAGGATTATGTAAATCAGGGTAAGTTGCAATCTCTACTAAAGGAATTCCTAATCTATCTAAACGATAAACAACCTTATTTTTATCTCTAGAAATAACTCTAGCAGAATCTTCCTCTAGACAGACAGTAGCAACTCTAACATCTCCAAATGAAGTTTCAATTTTCCCATCATGGGCAATCAAGACAGTTCTCTGAAATCCGCTAGTATTACTCCCGTCAATCACAGTTTTCCTCATAACCTGAGTAACAGGATAAATTTCACAATTAAGAAGTAAAGCAACAGTTAAAGCAGTATTAAGCGCTTCCTCATTTATGGAATGAGCAGGCTCCTCATCTAATTCAACAAGACTAGTTGTATCTCTATATCCTTCATAAAAGAATTGCTTTCCTAAATGTGCTTCATAAGCCACAGCAGAATCAACCGTTCCACTTTCACCAGCAACAGCATGAAGTTTTCTTTCTATTAAATAATGAGGTTCATCATTCCTCAAAAATGAAGGAGCGCCAGAAAAAAGTTTAGGAGTGTCTAATTGTTGATGAATCTCTAGGCCAGCTTTAAATCCCAACTCATTATATTTTTGCATAAACCAACAATAAGAAGAGTATTATTAAAGATTATCTTAATTCTTCTTTATGCCCTAATATCCTATCTACATTATTTAAATAATCATAAAAATCTAAAGCATATAATCCTTCATTAAAAACTCTAGCAGCCAAACAAATATCAAACAAATCCTTATTTAACTTATAAGTTTCAGCCATATCTCTATAATCGCAAGAAGCAACCTTACGTCCAAGTTTTCTTTGCATCTCTTCTATTTTAAGTTTCCAGCCCTCAAGAGAAAAAGCGGATAGTCTTGACCAATCTCCATATTCAGCATCAGTAGTAAGCAAATCGTAAAATGGTCCTACAACATCTTGTCTATCTCTTCCAAATTTAATTGCTCTTCTAACCTTCAAAGGTAAAATTTCTTCAAGAGCCGCAACACGAACATTTTCTACCCCCTCAAAACTTTCAAATCTTGAGTAGTTTATTTGTTTTTGAACATAATCTTTAAAGCCAGCATAAACCTCTTTTCCAAAATTAGTCCAATGAATAAAAAAAGTTTTTGAGTCCTGTTTATTTTGACCTTCCATAACCTTTACACAATGATTTCCTCTTCCCTTTTTAGGTTGAACTTGATAACCATTATCTCTCAGATATTCGGCAACCCTAGGAAATATATCTATTAAAAAATGCTCATAAGTCATATTTTCAGGAGTCAAAATATCTGCATCTGGAGTATCCCTTAAAAATTCAGATTTTCTTCTACAATGTATTTGAACTGCAAGACCTCCAACAACAACAGGATTTGTCGAATTTACAACAGACAAGCTGGCCAAACTATCTCTAACAATTTTGTCTCCTAAATCAAAACTAGTTCTACCCATGAAAAACCTGCTCAAAGCAATCTTTTAAACCTTTGTATCTGTAACCTCTATATAGTTACAACTATTCAGTCAAAAGTTCATTAAATTCGCCGCAAACATTATCAATCATCTTTTCACGGACCAAGCTTCTCCAATTCTTATGTCCCAAAACCCATCCCAACTTTACAAGAGCAGTTTCTGGCAACAGATCTTCTAAATAAATGACTCCTAATTTCTCTAATTCACGACCAGGAGAATAAACCTTAGGATTTAATCTTCCATAAAAAGTCTGAGGAGCAAAACAAATAGCAACTCCTTGTTTAATCAATCTCTTAATATGAGGAATCCATGAATGTTCATCATCGCCTGTTGCAACATGTCCGAAACCAGTCGCAACGATTACAATTCCTCTATAACCTTGAACAAGATAATAATCAAGTATTGAAGGATCCTGTCCAGGATAATAATAAACTAAAGCAACCTTATCAGAAAAAGAAGAATCTACCTTGGTCAAACCATCGCTTCTAGCATTATATTTTGATAAAAATTCTATTTTATTAGGAAAAACTTTAGCAATGGGTTCACAATTAATGGCCTTAAATGCATCTCTTCTAGATGAATGCATCTTTCTCACCTTAGTTCCTCTGTATGCATAACAAAAATCATCGTTTTGAGTAGCATGTCCGACTAAAACAACTTCGGCACAATTACTCAATGACATTTCAACAGCACATTCTAGATTAAGCTCTGCATCTGAAGATGCTCTATCAATAGAACGTTGAGAAAATGTAAGCACAACTGGTTTCTTCAAGTCGCGTAAAAAAAATGAAAGAGCTGATGAAGTATAGTGTAATGTATCAGTACCATGAGTAACTATTACTCCTTTTATTTCAGGATCATTTAACATCTCCTTAACATGTTCTGCAATAGTTATCCAATGTTCTGAAGTCATATTTTCGCTAGCAACCATAAAAGGTACAGATATCTTCTTTACATTAACTTTCTCAAAGACTTTGGGATAAAACTTAACAAATTCTTGTGTATCAGTTAACCATGAAACTCCCCCGGTTCTAGAATCAAGTTTGGCAGCTATAGTTCCCCCAGTAATAACCATCCCTATAGATTGTTTATCTTTTGACTTACCAAAAGTAATTTTTTCTGTTCTTTTATTTGCCTTAAATTCTTCTATAACATGAAAGTCAAGAATATTTTCTTTTGGTATTCCTATATTATATCCAGATTTTAATTTAATTAAAATAACATCATTATCATAACTTTCTAAAGCAATACCTTCAACTTCCTCATGAGCAAGTCTTAGTTTAACCTTATCGCCGAAATTAAACTTAATATCTACCATTAGTAATTCCTAGCAACATAAGCAATAGTTTTAGTTTTTTGTCCTGAAACAATACATTCCCCTTCCTTGCTTTCTTCCTCAACAATTCTCGAGTTTGCCCCAGTTTCTTCCTTCAATTTTTCTTCAACTCTTTTGTCATCTACCATGAATACTTTTACAATTTTTCCTTCTTCTAGTTTCTTAATTAATTGTTTAATATCTCTAGCAGAATCCATTTTACTTTCAAGCATTTTTTTGGCATTCAAATACAAATCTTTTTGAATATCCTCGAGGTTTTTCTTAACAGATTCGATAATATGGTTTTCAGCAACAATTTCTTTCTTATTATTATCCCTTCTAACCATAACAACCTGTTTTTTATCTAAGTCTTTAGGACCTATCTCAATCCTAAGAGGAATACCTTTCATTTCCCACTCACTAAATTTCCACCCGGGACTTTTATCACTATCATCAATTATTGCACCATATTCGCTTAATTGTGAAGCTAAATGTTTGCATTGAGCTAAAACTTTAGTGCGAGAATCTTCAAATAATATAGGTACAATAACAATTTTGTTAGCAGCAACTTTAGGAGGTACAATCAATCCCTTATCATCTCCATGAACCATTGCTAAAGCACCTATCAAACGAGTAGAAAATCCCCATGAAGTCTGCCAAACATACTGATCTTGTTCATTTTTATCTTTAAACATTACATTAAATGATTTAGCAAAATTCTGCCCTAAGTTATGAGATGTTCCCATTTGCAAAGCTTTTCCATCCGGCATAATCGCCTCCATTGTAAGAGTAGTAATAGCACCCGCAAATTTCTCCATTTTAGACTTTCTTCCAACTAAAACAGGAATAGCTAGCATTTCTTCAACCATCTGTTGATAAGAACCCATCATCTCAGCCATATTATTTTCAGCTTCGTCCCTAGTAGCAAAAGCACAGTGTCCCTCCTGCCACAAAAACTCACGAGTTCTAACAAAAGGTTTAGTTTGTTTCACTTCCCATCTCAAAACATTACACCATTGATTCAATTTTAAAGGTAAATCTCTATGCGAGCGTATCCACTTAGAATAAGAATCATACATAATAGTTTCACTAGTAGGTCTTATAGCCAATTTTTGTTCATCATCTTTCTGTTCAACATATGCTAATTCAGGGGCAAACCCTTGAGCATGTTCGGCTTCTTTCTTAAAAAAATAATCAGGTATCAATAAAGGAAAATAAGCATTCAAAACATTCTTCTCCCTTAAAACTTTGTTAAAATAATTCTGGATATTCTCCCATAAAGCATAAGCCCTAGGTCTTATAATCATAAAACCTCTGACTGGAGAATGATCAGCTAATTCAGCCTTTTGAACAACTTCACTATACCAATCAACAAAATTCTCATTCTTCTTAACAGTCAAACCTTTTGAATCAGCCATAATAAAAAAGAAGAGAAATACTTATTAAACCTTATCTACTGCCCATTAAAATGGCTAAAAAAGAAGTGGTTAGATTACAAGATTTTGCTATTCCAAAACACTATGCTATCACAATAGAACCAGATAATGAAATGAACTCATACAAAGGTTCTGTGCAAATTAAAGCAAATATAACAAAACCTACAAAAGATATAATTTTACATTCAAAGAATTCAAAAATAAAAACGACAACAATTTGCGTAGGGACACAATGTCTTCTACCAAAATTAACGGAAGACAAAGATTCTGAAATAATAAGGTTAGAAGTCCTAAAAGAAATATCAGGAGATATTGAGATTCATATAGAATTTGAAGGGGTTATTACAGAAGATTTAGCAGGAATATACAAAAGCACCTACGAACATAAAGGAAAAAAAGAACATTTAATCACAACTCAATGTGAAGCTCCTTATGCAAGAAGGATATTCCCTTGTTTTGATGAACCTGATAAAAAAGCAACTTTTGATTTAACCGTTAAAATAGAAAAGAATCTAAAAGCAATTAGTAACACCTTACCAAAATCAGAAAGAATTGAAGAAAATAAGAAAGTAATAGAATTTAAGACTAGCCCAAAAATGTCATCATATCTATTTTACTTAGGAATTGGTGATTTTGAGTTTAGAGAAGGAAGTCATAAAAAAATAAAAATAAGAATAGTAACAACACCGGGAAAGAAGAGCACCGATTTCGCTTTAGAACATACAAAAAGATACCTGCAATATTTTGAAAATTACTCTGAAATCCCTTATCCACTAGAAAAACTAGATATGATTGCAATTCCAGATTTTAGTGCAGGAGCGATGGAAAACTGGGGAGCCATTACATTTAGAGAAATACTTCTAATAGTGGATAAAAGCAAGACTTCTATCGCAATACAAAAAAGAGCAGCAGAAGTTATAGCACACGAACTATGGCATCAATGGTCGGGCAATTTAGTAACGATGAAATGGTGGGACGATCTTTGGCTTAATGAGAGTTTTGCTAACTACATGGCTTATAAAGCAGTTGACGATTATAAACCTGAATGGAAAATATGGGAAGATTACTTATCAAACGAACTTGCAGCAGGTCTCTTTAAGGACAGTTTAAAGACAACACACCCAATAGAAGTAAAAGTAAACAGCCCGGAAGAAATTTCTGAAATATTTGATGAAATAAGTTATAACAAAGGCGGAAGCGTCTTAAGAATGCTTGAAGAACATATGAGTAAAGAAGATTTTAGAAAAGGAGTTTCAAATTATCTTAAACAATATGCTTATTCAAATGCTAAAGCCAGTGATCTATGGAGTTGTTTAGATAAAATAAATACTGATAAAAAAGTAAAAGAGATGATGGCTTATTGGATTTCAGAGAAAGGTTATCCACTAATAAATATAGAAGAAACAAAAGAGGGGATAAAAGTATCTCAAAAAAGATGTAATGATAATACTAATCAAATCTGGCCTACACCAATTACTCTTCTAACAGATAACTCAACAAATAAAATACTCTTAAGTAAAAAAGAAGACTCTTTTAAAATTAAAGGAGAATACATAAAAGCAAATCATGATCATTTTGGTTTCTATAGGATAAAGTACTCAGATAAATTGCTAAAAGATCTTATACTTGCAATTAAAAATAAAAAGATTAATGATTCTGACCGATGGGGAATTCATAATGATCTCTGGGCATTATGTAATATAAATCAAGAAAGTGTAAAAAATTATATTTCTTTTATAGAAAACTATTTAGATGAAAATAATTACACGATTCTAGCAGAAATATTTTCTAGCGTTAGGAAGTTAGATAGATTATATTATTACGAAGATTGGTGGCAGAAATCAAAGAATAAGCTAACCAATATGCTTCTTCCAATTTACAAAAAAAACCTATCAAGACTAGGATGGGATAAAAAGAGGAAAGAGGATAGCGAAGATACACTAATGAGAGGTCTATCTATAAGCTTCTGTGGTTTTGCAGGAGATAAAGAAACAATTAAGGAATCAAATGAAAGATTTCTTAAAAACAATCTTAATCTAGACATAGCCGGGAGTATCTACTCTATATTAGCTCAACAAGGGGATGAAAAAATTTATCTAGAAATGGTAAAAAGATTCGAGTCTATAGAAGAAGCAGAACCAAAATTAAAATTATTAGGAGGCATTTATCAATTTAGGAATGAAGAAATACTAAGAAAAGCCTTAGATTTTGCGCTTACAGATAAAGTCAGAACTCAAAATTTAAGAAACGTATTTAGTACTGCATTAATTAATCCAATATCTCAAAAAATTTTCTTAAAGTGGACTAAAGACAATTGGGATAAAATAAAGAAACATCAAGATACGCATTATATCTTCCAGGATTTCCTTGACACATTAATTATTTCCCAAATAAATGAAGTAGGTAAAAAAGAAGTAAAAGATTTCATAAATAATAATAAAATAGGGTTTGAGCTAACTAAAGCAAATGGATTTGAAATATTAGATTTAAATATAAAATTTATTGAAAAAAATAGAGAATTTCTAAAAAACTATTAACGACCCCACGAGGAATCGAACCTCGATCTAGGGATCCGAAGTCCCTCATTCTAATCCATTAAACTATGGGGTCCAATAAACCAAGCAAAATGAGGTATTTTAAATCTACTTCTTAATCAGCTTATCAAGTAACTTACGAACGATATTAGAATCTGCTCTTCTATTAGTAGCCCTCATAACTTCCCCAATTAAATAGTTAAAAGATTTAACATCTCCATTAATATAATCAATTACAACTTTTTCATGCTCTTTTAGAATCTTTTTAATAATCGGCTCAAGTTCTTTCTCACTTTCAATCTTTCCTTCCGTCTTAGAAGGGTCAAAACTCTGTGGAACAAATTTATTAAGTATTTGTTTAGCTTGTAATTCAGTTATTTTCTTATCTTTAACCATATGCAATAATTTAGTAAAATGTTCAACACTAATAGAAACATCATTTAATTTCTTATTATTATAATTCAAAACACGCAACAATTCAACAGTTATCCAAGGTAGAGCAAATTTTCCATCTATTTTATCTCCTACTTTTTCAAAAAACTCCACTATATCAACATCTCTAGCTAAAATTGCGGCATTCTTCGCATCTATTTTATATTTTTTAATCAGTTTTTCAAGTTTAACGCTAGGCAATTCAGGAATTAATTTTCTTTGATTATCTATAAAATTCTTATTCAATTCAACAGACATTAAATCAGGATCTTCAATAAACCTATAATCATCTTCTTTTTCCTTGCTTCTCATCCTCATTGTAATGCCCTTCGATTCATCGTATCTTCGAGTCTCGCGAATACTGCCCTCTTTAGATTGACGTTCAAACTCGTAGATAATAGCAGCTTTCATTGCATCAATTGAAGTAATATTCTTTACTTCTACTCTTTCAGTCTTTTGTTTACCGCTATCATCAATAAGTGAAACATTAACGTCAGCTTTGACTCCAGCATTAGAATCAACAGCCTTAAGATAATTCAAAGCATGAACGAGTTTATTTACCCAATGATAAACCTCATCTGCAGATTTAAATTCAGGAGCAGTTACTATCTCTACAAGAGGGAGTCCCGATCTATTGTAATCAGTCTCTCCAGTTTTAGGGTCCCAAGCAGCAGGATCTTCTTCAAGATGCATACTTTCAATATTTATATTCTCAAACTTACCATTTATTCCAAGAGGAACAGCATGGGCTCCACTCATAGTATTTTGATATCCCTTAGGTAAATCGGGCCAATCATAATGTTTTCTCATCCATGGCAAATTACTATTAACTTTGCATCCAAGCATAGAAGCAATCTGCACCGCTTTCTCAACAGCGTTCAAGTTAGGACTCATAGGCTTTGCTCCAGGCTGCCCAGTACAAGTAGGACAAATATTTATGTTAGACTCGAGTCCTCTTTCACGAGAAGCTTTACAGCGACAGAAAAGTTTTTCATTAGTCAAAAGATAAGCGTGTATCTCAAGCCCGCATTTCAGTTTAACCATATTTAGAATAAAAAACTAGAATATATTAATCTAATTACCACCAAGTCTTCTCTTTCTTTTAGAGTAATCTTCTATAGCATTCCTCAATTCATTAACATTAAAGTCCGGAAAATGCATATCTGCAAAATAAAACTCGCTATAAACTGATTGAAATGGCATAAAACCACTTAATCTTTTTTCTCCAGACGTTCTAATTATTAAATCAGGATCAGGAATTCCAGAAGTATCTAAATAGCTCTTAAAATCATCTTCACTAATAGATGATTGTCCTGACTTCAATATTTTATTAATACTCCTTAATATCTCATCCCTTCCACCATAATCCATACAAATTATTGCTGTAAAGTCTTTAAACTTTGAAGTCTCACTTTCAAGCAATCTCAAACCATCAATAACTTTCTTAGGAAGTCTATCCTTTCTACCAAGATGAACAACTTTAATCTTATTTCTTAGTGAACCCTGTAATATGTTGTCTATATTATTAACAAAATGGTCAAACAAAAAATTTATTTCATTTTTAGGTCTTTTCCAGTTTTCAGTAGAAAAAAACCATAAACTAACATACTTAATACCTAATTTTTTAGCCTCAAGAAGCAAATTTTCAATATGATTATAATCGACTTTTGAATATCCTTTAACTACTTCTAGTCCTTTAGATTTAGCCCATCTTCTATTCCCGTCTGGAATAATTCCTACATGCAATGGAATATTTTTATCTACCATTAAAGTACCTTAAGAGTTTAGTTTTTAAACTCTATTCTGTAGCTCCTTTCTAAATTTATCAATATCAAGAGTATTAATTCTTGCTCCTACTGCGTCTTTGTGTCCCCCGCCTGTTGCTCCATCTAGTATAGGCAATATTTCTGCAAGAATTTTCTTTACATTATTTCCCCTCATAGAAACGTTAGTTATTGGACCAGAGCTATAACAAACACAGATGTAGCTCTTAGGAAATAAATAAGATAATTCGTTAGAAAGATCAGAACTTATGCTAAGTTGGCCACTGTAATTGTAAAATATTAGTTTTTCTTCTCCATTTTTCTTTGCATCATCAAGCAAAGCAGAATATTTCTTAGATATTTCATTATATTTTAAAGCAAAGGCACTACCACTTTCAAGACCGTTTTCAACATCATAAGGGCTTTCACAATTAATTAAAAAATTCTGCAATTCTACAACATGACTTATTGAGTCTTTCAAACCAAAACTCATAGCTCTTGCCAGTCTACCTATTCCAGTAGAATAAAGGGCTTCAAATGGCTTTTTAACATTTTTACCCCATAAATTAGAATAATGTTCTAAAAAATTATTAATTATTTTTTTAGAAGGTAAGTAATGGTCTGCTATACATCCAATCATTACAAACCATATATCTTCAGGTCTTTTAGTTGCACTATAGCAAAGATATGTTGTAGGTTCACTGGTTTTACGTTTGTTTTTCATAGGATTATATCTATGCAACATAGAATAATCAAAATCTTCGTTTGAGACATCATGATGATCTATCCAAACTATAGGAATCTGAAGCATCTCAATCTCTTTAACAAAATCTCTTCCCAAAGAATGTCTATCAAGAACAAAAACATAATCTCCTCCAAGTTCTTGGACTCTTTTAGCATAATTTACATCTATATTTGGATGAGACTTTACAGCAACACCTTTACCGCGACCAGTGAATTTTCTAAGTAATATATAGCTAGAAAGACCGTCAACATCATTATCATAAAGAAAAACAGGATTTTGAGACTTGTCAAGATGCTCGCGTATTTCGGATAACTGTTTCTTAGATAACATAATAATGAAGATAAAAATGACTTTTTAATCCTTCTCAATAAGCATAGTAAACCTGTTCTTCATTAGGCAACTCAACATAATTAATGTCGCTTAAGTCACTAATTGCATTGGCCTTAATCATCAAATTAGATATTGTGTATAACGAATCATCCATAAACAAAGACCTTGAAACATACCCTTGAGAGTTGTAATACTCACGATCCATCTCAGTCTTACTTTCCTTCTTTAAGTCATGAGCTATTTTTCCCTTCAAACTTACATCTTTATCAGTTATTGTAAAAGCAAAAGCTCCTTGCCAATATTGCCAATTATTTCCTATAGTTTCAGAGTAAGTTACAGGAATAACTAATAAATCTCGTTCATCATCAAACAATACTGCTTTATGCTCATATTCTGCTTCAGAATAAGACCATTCACTTTCAACAACATATTTGTCAAGTTCTGTAGGATTTGCAAAGTCAGAAACATCAAACAAAGATATCTTTAGTCCTTGTCCTCTTCCGCTATCATCTGCTTCTCTACCAATTCCAAGTAACAAATCATCTCCAATAGGATGTAAGTAATTTGAAAATCCAGTTACTTTTAACCATCCAAGTACTTCAGGAGATCTTGGATTAGATAAATCAATAACATAAAGAGGATCAACTTGCCTAAATGTAACCATATAAGCTTTGTCACCGATAAAACGAGCAGAATAAATTCTTTCACCTTGTGCAAGACCCTCAACACTTCCAATTATCTCTAAATCTTTATTCAAAATGTAAAGATTGTTGAAAGTATTTTGAAAGTTACCAAAACTATTTCCAGATGATGTAGCAACCCTAAAGTTTCTATCATATTCATCTAATGAAAACTGATTAAGAACATATCCTGGAACCTCTCCGCTTGCAGTATAATCTATATCAAGACCATCAACATCTATTCTATGAATAATAGTCTTTTCATATTCCTTGGCAACTCCTTCATAATATTTTTCATTGACTTCTATAAGTCTTTTCTCAAATTGTAATTTTTCATCTTTACTTAATGAATTAAAATATTCCTGAACAATCAAAGCAATTCTTTCTGATTTTATGTAGTATTCATCATTTGAATCAAGAACTTCTTCTGCACGAGAATTATAACTTCCAGGTAAAACTTCTAAAATAACTCCCAAGGAACCTTCTTGTACTTTAGAATAATCATAAGTCTTACTGCTAGTCAAATAAATAGCATTGTCAGAAACGTAAATTGTGCTGGAACTTCCAAGCAAGAAAACATCTCCTTTATACTCAAGACTATCAAGATCAATAGCCATTACTGAAGTAAATATCAAGTTAGAATCATAGTATCCTGGGTGATAGATTCTATCAGCAGCAACACTTTCAACATTATCTCCTACTTTAAAGTAAGGCACAATAGGACCAGAATAATCTATGTATTTGTTAGCAATTACATAAACATATCCGTCAATAAGTCTTGCGGTGTGATAACTTCCATCAATAACAAATGTTTCAACTTTCTTAGCTTCGGACTCTAAATCAGAAACATCATAAACATGTATCCTTACTTCATTTCTGTAAGATTCAGGGGCCCTTATAGTATCTGCAACTTTTTCGGTTGTAACAAGTTCTGCATCACCATATATTGAATAACTATAAGAAGATTCTATAACTACAAGTTTACCCTCTGATAAAAATATCCCATTAACATAATTATCAAATTCTAAGTCTCCAATAATTTTCATTGAATCAGCAGGATAAGCTTCTACAATTATAACTTTATTCTGGTTTATAGTATATATGTATTTACCATCATTCTTGACTATATCTGCTTCATCAACCCCTACAACTTGTATATTTGTTGTAGAATAATCAGAAGAACCTCCTGTTCCAGTTCCAATAGATGATTTTGTTCCAGCTTCAGAAGGAGCCCCAGAATCAGAAGATACTGCAGATTCTTGGGTATCAGTTCTACCAAATAATCCATACGAATTTGTCTGACTAGAGATGGATTTCTGTATATACTCATTCAATTCTTCAAAAGAATCAAACTGCTCTAATTCACCCGATCCAGAGTATAGATTTTGGTTAGAGTCGTTATCAATAAATAATGAAATTGAAAGAATAGCTAATACTCCTGCTACCAAAAAGAAAGGTAAAACCTTTGAGAACATCCTTTTAGGAGAGATAACTATCTTTTTATTTGCCACCTTATAGACAGGAGTCTTTTTCCCCTTAACACTCCAAAAGAAGTTAGATGATTTTTCAACAAGACCTGCTTTAATTAACTTTTCCAGATTATACCCTGTAGTATTAAGCGGGATTCCAAGTTTAGAAGATATATCACTAGCAGTTAATTCTTCATTTGATAATAAATCTAAAATTTTGACACAGGTTTTATTGGACAAAGCTTCAGCTACTAATCCTGTTCTAGGATCCCCTAAATCGATACTTATACTTTTATCCATGGAAAACACAGATTTTTTTAATATTTAAACCCAATTTAAACTTCAATTTCATTTGAACAATATTCAAAATATTATAAAAATCTTTAAATACCTATAAAGTTACGACAAATCATGAATAAATGGTCCGAACTTCTTGTTGGTCTTATTTTGGTAGTAGGCGCAATCCTTGTTGCATATTATTCCCAAAACTGGGGAGCATGGAATTTCTGGGACGCTGCAGGACAGTTCTTTAAAGGAGGATTGTTCTGGCTAGTAACAATGATTGGCGTTCTTTTCATCCTTCTCGGAATATCAGATTTGAAGAACTAATAAAAAGTAATATTTAATAACAAAACCCTAGTCTTGTAAGTATGAATTCTAAAAAAAGAGGTAAGTTAAGGCTAGAAGAAGAAACAGCAATGCTTGCAAATGAAAGAACTCTTTTATCTTATGTAAGAACAACATTTTCGGCACTAATTCTAGGTTTTGCTTTAATACAATTTTCTACTCAAAGCAGCCCAATGGCTAAAGTAGGAATAGCTACAATTATAGGAGGATTTATTTTAGGGATAATAGGGTTAATTGAGTACAATATCTATAAAAGAAGAATACATCTAGAAGCTGAAGAATAATAATTTCTATAAACTTAACAAAACAGAATTTTAAGTGATTTGTAAAACATGTGGTGAAGAAGACTGTGATAAGCACAATTTCTTTGTAGGCAGACCTGTAAAGATTCAGAATTTTTCTGGTTCTACACCTCCAGAAATATTTGTAGGAAAATGGAATTATCCAAATGTCTATACAGGAATATTAGCTCCTCAAGAAATAGGAGATACAACTATAATGTCTTCTCCAGAAGAATGGCACAAAAATGACCTCTCAATATCTCAAATAACAAAATATAGAAATCAATTAATTTATGGAAGAACTCAAAGCAATATAAAAAAACTAGAAACGCGATTCCTGGGGGTAATGAAAGAAGTCGCAATGACCTATAAATCAGTTGCAACAGAATTTCATCTCAAAAAGCCAGTTACTGCAAATAAAGAACAAGATGACAGAAGCCCATTAATCCAGAAAGCAGCTGAAATAGAAAAAGCAAATCTTCAGGAAAATGCTCCAGTAAAACCAAAAGTAGATTATCTTGTAAATGACAAAGAAACAAAATCAGCAACAGCAATTCAGGAATTACACAAATCAAATACAGAAACTTCAACTATAATTAAAATACTTTCAGCAGGACTTCTAGGTCTAAAAAAGAATAGAAAATTAGTTCCGACAAGATGGTCAATAACAGCAGTTGACGATACTATTTCAAAGAACAAATTAGAAAGAATAAAACAATACCAAGAGATAAGTGAATATCTGGTTTTCACAGCGGAATACTTAGGAAACCATTACGAATTTCTACTTATACCTGACTCTTTCTCATTTGAAGTCATAGAAATATCAATAAAAAACCCTTTTAGTCAAGCAGTCTGGCAAGATTATGAAACTATATTTTCAAGAAAGAAATATGCAGAAAGCGTAACAGGAGCATATTACGCAAACCGTCTTGCATTAACAGAATACCTAGAATCAATAAAACGCCAGGCAACATGCATAGTAATGCGAGAAATAAGACCACAATATTATGCTCCGTGTGGAGTAGGCATCTTAAGAGAAACCAGCAGAGAAGCATTCAAAAACAAATCAAGAAGTTTCAATACCTTGGACGAAGCCCTAAAAGACATTCAATCTAGGCTAAAGCAACCAATCTCCAATTATACAAACAAATCAATAATATTGAAAATGAAAAAAACTCAAAGCAAATTAAGCAGTTTCATCTAAATTTTTATCTACGACTAGAGAAAATAAAAAGTCCATTGCCTTACAATGTTAAGCAGGAAGATTATCCACTCTCTTTCTTAAGTCTCTTTAGAACATCCTTAACATTTTTGTTAAGTTGAACCATAGAATCATCAAGTTCATTCTTATTTTTAGTTCCAGTACATACAAGCTTACCATTAGAAAATAATAGGAAAGTAGCATTAGGAGTCCCTAATTTGTAAACTAATCCAGGAAATTGTTCTGGTTCATATTCTGTATTCTCAAGCTCCAAAGCTAAGATGTTTAGATTCAAATCCACATCAATACTTCCAGAAGCTACAATATTCTGAACAGTTATTTTAGGTTTTGTAGTTATTCTTACTCCTATCTTAGCAAGTTGCTTTATTACCTGATCAACAACTTCCTTAACTTGAGCTATACTTTTTGTTCCAGTACATACTAAATTTCCAGATGAGAAAACAAGAACTGCAGATTTTGGTTTTTTAACACGTAAAACAAGACCAGGGAATTGCTCAGGATTGTATTCAGTATTACTCTGCATTTTAGCAAGTTTGGTTAAAGAAACCTCTTTGCCGAGAGAAGCTGTCGCAACAATATTCTGAACCGTCAGATTTGATTTTACGTCAGACATCTTACGGATATTTAAATAGGGGGCTTTATAAACCTTGGGCTTTCAATAAATAAAGATTATAAGCCTTTTTTATTCAATCTTCTAAAAGACTTAGAAACTTCTTTTTTAATGTCTTCTAGAGTAGCAATATCATGAATACCCCTTTCAGGCCTATAATGAGTAATTCTTGGAAAACGAAGAGCAAACCCTGAAGAATAAGTAGGACTAGGTTGAATGTTTTGGTAATTTACAGAGACAACAATTTTAGGTTTAACTTTAACACTAGAATCATCCTCACTTATTACCAATGGTTTCAATAAAGAATCAATTTCTTGATAAGTAGTTCCTTCACTTTCTTTTTCTTTAAGACCTGAAGAGACTTTTCCTACCTCTACAAATCTATCTTCAGATTTACAAGCCACAATAAAACTAGTAAGACCCCCAGCCCTCTTACCAGTACCATATTCTGCTCCAACAATAACCAAATCTAAGTCAGCATTATTAGGTTTTAATTTAGCCATATTTCCAACATAACGTCCTGAAATATATGAAGAATTAAGATTCTTTATCATTATCCCTTCCTCCCCTATTTTAAGAGCATCTTTATAGAACTTTTCAACCTCTTTATTGGAATCAGTTACTATTTGAGTAGAATTAGAAATCTTCCAAGGAACATTTTCAACTATTCTTTCTATTAGTTTTCTTCTCTTTAAAAAAGGAATATCTAGTTTATTCTCTCCATTTAAATATAAAACATCAAATATCTTAAGTTCAACAGGCATCTTAGAAGCAAGCTCATGGATATCATATTTTCTCTTAATTCTTTGACTTATAGCTTCAAATGGAAGATACTTATTTTTCTTAGCATCAAATCCAACAGCCTCTGCATCTAATATAAAGTTCTTAGCTTTGATGTGCTTTGAGACTACTTCAACAACATCAGGAAACTGGTTAGTTACATCTTCTAATCTTCTAGTAAATACTTTTATTTTTTTACCATCGGAACTAATTATAGCTCTAAACCCATCATACTTATGTTCAAACGCTGCAGGTCTTCCGCATACCTCAAAAGCTTCATCAATACTAGAAACTTTAGTCGCAAGCATAACGTTCAAAGGTCTACCCGGAGTCAAAGATATATGCTCGAATGCATTCTCTCCTGCAATAGATAGCTTTAGTATCTGAGCAAAATCATTGACTAAGTCATATGCTCTCTCTATTTTATCGAGCATCTCAATTTTATTAAAAAAAGCTTTATTTATAGAAGAAAGTAAAACAGCATCAGCAACCCCAATACGTAAGTCGCTTAAAAGAGTTCTAACCACATAACAAGCTTCTCTAGAGTTAGATTCAATTAATAATTCTGATATAATAGCAACTTTCTTATCAACCGCTCCATCTCCAGAAGTTTCTGAAACTTTTCTTAAGCTATCTATAATATGTTGTGCAGTTAATCTCTTTGAAAACAAAGAATTTTGCTTCTTTTTCTTTAGAAGATCAACTGCAACATCGCCCAAATCACCAATTGATTTAAACTTAGAAGAAACATCAGATATAGAATAGCCAGAAGCCACACTCAAAGACCTTATTACTAGTTTTGTAGAAATTCCTAATTCTCTAATATCATAGTCTGGAAAGACTCTTCCTCGAAGAAGATAAATTAACTCTTCACTTCCCTTCAATTTAGGTAAAAATGCTGCTATAATATCGACCTTTTCAAGTTTCTTTGTAGTTAAAGCAAGCTTATCATAAAGTTCTGTAAATTCTGAATATAACATAAAAAACAAAAGAGATTTTTTATCTTAAAGCTTTTGGTCTTTGTTTAATAAATCTAAATTCTCCATATTGCAAAATATTAAAGAAACAAGGTCTACAAAAACATTCATTAAAGCCACCCTCTTTTTCTGATTCCCCCATCATGTATTTGAAATGTCAGAGACTTTTCTCCTATAGATCTATGTTTTCTAAGAAATGCAGTTCTTTTACCAGATTCGTTATTTAACTCTATTAAACATTTACTCCAATACCTTACTATATCTCCAGCAACCATTCGAACTCCATCATTCCAATTATAAGTTTGATTTGTAACTAAAATAGGAATATCGTTTTTTCTAGCAATCTCTACTAAAAGTCTCATTTGTTTAGTTAATGCAGTATTTACTATTTGCATATTTTCTATATCTTTCTCACTAGATCGAGCATCTGCAAAATCAAGCCTATAAAGCATAGTCATTCCATCTACTATTATTAATGAAACTTGCTCCTTAACATATTTCAAAAGTTGATCAAATGTTTGTTGTTGTTCTTTAAAGTTGGTTGGTTTTAAAACAAGTATATTTTCTAAAACATCTTCTACAGAGACATCTTTACCGTTTCCATTTGTAGACTTTGAGTTAAATAGCTGTTTAACTCTTTCTGAAGAAAATCCTCCCTCAGTATCTATAAATATTACTTTATTACCTTTCTTGGCTTGAGAAACTGCAGCAATCATACACAAATTTGTTTTTCCACTTCCTGGACCTCCGTAAAATGTGGTAACTATTCCAGAATCATACCCTCCTTTGAGCCATATATTCAAATCATAGTTCCCTGCAGAAATCTTTCCCATGAAAAATGAAAGAAACAAGACTATAAAAAAATAATTACAAAAAATAAATAAAATAAAAAGACAGAATTATCTGCGTCTTTTTTTGTTAGACTTTTCCATTTCCATAGTTTCGTCGCACATCTTGTCCTTTTTAAACATAATAGCGTGCAAAAGCAATATAACTGCTGCAATAATAATTACCCATCTAGAAGAAGGACTCCCCATATAAGCAAATATTATTATTATCACGGCAAGAATGGAATCAACCCAGTTGAATTTACAATTCATAGTACCTCCTTTCATCTAGAAGAAATAGTTAAAAATCATTAATAAACCTGTCTACTCTCTAATTATTTACTAGAAATCTTAGATAATACCATTAAATCTTTGTTTATTGAAGCAATAGCTTCAGATATAGCTTTTTTAACATTCTTCCCGCTTGATTCAATCCTGAAAATAACCGGCTTTGTCAGGTGATCTCTTCTCCAAGCAGCAAATTTAATGCCGTTTTCATTCAAATAAACACGCAGTATTTCGGCAACAGTCAAGTTATCTACTCTAAGTTCCAACAAATCATTTTCCTGCGATATAATTTCAACATTCATATTATTCATCAGAAATAATGGTTTTTAAAGTCTTCTAAACCAAAAAAGGCTAATTTAAAAGTAAAAGAGAAATATAGAGTTATGAGAAAAACAATAAGTGAATTTCTAAAATTTG
>Ga0194131_10001460_pt1 | contig 40262 bp, 41 predicted proteins | sample TA2KigO120mmetaG_FD_148631 | JGI IMG/M metagenome (GOLD analysis project Ga0194131, IMG submission 148631) | Freshwater microbial communities from Lake Tanganyika, Tanzania - TA2015053 Kigoma Offshore 120m | ecosystem: Environmental > Aquatic > Freshwater > Lake | place: Tanzania: Lake...
CGCCAACGCGCACGCACCGCCACCGCCGCCCGAGCCCCACCGGCACCAACCCCTCCGCGAAGCCCGAAGGGCAAGCGGCCGAGCCGTCAGGCGAGCCGGGGGAGGAAGCTTCACCGCGGCTGCGCCGCGGTGAAGGAGGGGGACAGAGTCCCCCTCAATTCAACTGATACGTCGCCCGGAGCCACACCTCGTCGCGGTCGCGGAACAGGCCGAGTCCCGCCGAGAAGCCGTTGTTCTCGCTTCCGAAGGTGTGGATGTTGACGTACCGCGCGCTGAAGATGAAGGAGTCGCTCATCCGGAACGCGATGTCGGGGAAGATCGCGAGGGCACCGCGATTGTTCATCACCGCGGTGATGCCCGCGGGGACCTTGCCGTGCAGCCAGTTCGACTCGAGGTGCGTCTGGAAGAAGAAGTCGAACGCGCCTTGATTGACGAAGTCGCACGGTCCCGGCTGCCCGTTGCAGCCGGTGGTGATCGACCCGGCCGGCGCACCGCCCTTGCCGGCGCGGATCAGCGCCGAGGGCTTCAGGATGCCGCTCGCGCGGTAGTCCTTCGTGGCGGTCTCGTCGGGGTTCGCGGTGAACACGAACGACGTCACCCAGATGAACGAGTTCGACTCGTTCAACCACGGGATGAAGACGTTGCGATCGACGCCCAGCTCGCCACGGATCAGATTGATCTCGTCGTAGTGTCCACAGGTCTTCGAGTTCTTGACGGCACCGGGCGCGTTGCACGCAGCGCTGAGACCCGCGGTGATGTTCGTGTCGACGCGAAAGCCGGGCGTGTTATTGAACACCTCGACCTCGGCACGAACGATCGAGTTGAGGAAGGACGAGAAGAAGGTCGACGCGACGCCCGCGACGTTGATGAGCGGCGCCTCGACCGAGGTCACCAGGCGGCCGGTGTCCGCCGAGACACCCAGGTTGATCGCCACCGGCTCGGTCGGGAAGGTCTTGTAGAACCAGACGCTGGTCGTGTAGTCGCGCGCGATCACCGTCTGGAAGCGGACGCCCCAGCGCGAGTTGCCGAAGCGCATCCCGGGTCGGCGCTGGAACACCTCGACGCCGGGTCCGGGCGCCGGCGGCGGCGCGGAGTACGGGCTCGCACTCTGCATCTGCAGTGGGGAGATGGTCGTGTCGACCTGCCCGGGGACGATGTACGTGTCGAGGAGACCGCTCGAGAACGGCCCGATGTCGCTGAACAGCTCGTAGGTGCCGCGGATCGTCCACAGCGGGATGCGCGACTCGTCGAGATCGAGGAACACGCCGGGAACGATGGTGGTATCGAACGGATTGTTGGCGTCGAGGAGACCAATGGTATCCGCCTCACCCCAGGAGATCGCCTGACGGCCGATGCGGAAGAACACGGGGCCCTTCGAGATGTTCACGTAAGCTTCGTTGACGCGGTAGCGGTGCCCGTAGATGTCGCGCACGTTGCGGCGGAGCGCGTTGCCCGCGAGGGCCTGCTCGCGGGTGTCCCCTTTGGTCTGGAAGGCGCCGTTCGGGCCGCGATTGAACTTGATGTCCGCCGCCGCCTGCGCGTACTGGTCGGGGCCGTAGTCGTAGAGGCCGTCGTAGAAGCCCCACAGCGCGAGGCGGCCGCTCAGGTCGTCGAGCCAGCCGGACGGCAGGAACGACGTGAACTTGGCGTCGAGCTCCGGGTTCGCGAAGGTCCGGTTCCGCATCATCTGCCCGGTGAACTTCTCGGGGCTGGTGACGAACTTCTGGCTGTCCTGCATCGCCACGCTGAGCTGCGAGTAGGCGCGGAGCCGCAGGCTGAAGTTCTGGTCCTCGTCGAGGTACAGGGCGTCCGCGCGTCCCGCCGTCGCGACAGCGCCCAGCACCACGGCGCAGGCGATCCCGAGAAGCCGCCGGCCGACCGTATCGATGCGACACCGAACGTCCATAAGAGCTCCCTTCAGGCCCGCGGGTTCAGTCGTTCGCCCGACCACTTCGAGCGCGGCGATCACTATGGGCGGCCCGTTGCGGATGTCAACGGATGACCCGGAGGAATCGCCGCGTGCTGCGGCGCATCGCCCGCGCGCCGTCTCGCGTGTCGGCGCTTGCCGCCGCCGTCACCCGCCTGCCAAGCTCGCGCGCATGGACCTGACGCTCGATCCCGCGAAGGCGGCGCTGCTCGTCGTCGAGCTGCAGAACGACATGGTGCACGAGTCGAACCTCGAGAAGCAGGGGCTCGGCTCGGCATTGGCATCGGCCGTGCACCGGCGCGGGGTGCTCGACAAGGTCGGCGCCCTGCTGTCGATCGTGCGCCGGGTGGGCGTCCCGGTGCTCTACGTCAACGTCGCGAACAAGCCCGGCTTCCCGCGCCCGAAGGCGCGCATCTATCAGCTCGCCGGCAAGCGCGGACCGTCGCTCGTCGAAGGCACGTGGGGCGCGGAGATCCACCCGGCGGTAGCCGCCGCACCGTCGGATTTCGTCTTGACGAGAACGACGTCGGTGGACGGCTCGTACGGCACCGGACTGTACTCGATCCTCGCGCAGCTCAAGCGCGAGCAGCTCGCGGTGTGCGGGATCTCGACCACGATGGCCGTCGAGGGCATCGTCCGGGCGTCGCTCAACCGTGGCTACGAGATGTTCGTGATCGAGGACTGTTGCGCGGGCGTGCCGCAGGAATGGCACGACTGGTCGATCCGCAACACGCTCCCGCTGCTCTCGACGATCACCAGCGGCACCGACGTGATGGCGGTGCTGGAGCGCGCGGCGGGCGGGACGAGCTGAACGGCGTTCCCGAGATCTCGCCGAGGGGAGGCGCGGCCGCCGCCCCCCGCGGCAAGGCCGCGCCGGCCCACTCCCCCGCCCGACGCCGCTCGCTCTCTTCGCTGCGCGACTACTTCTTCGCCGACGGGCGCGGCGACAGGTCCATGTCCGGCGGCGGCACGTCGGGCAACTTCCACCGGATGTAGGGCTTCTCCTTCAGCTCGTGGTACGCGTTGGCCATGTCGATGGCCTCCTCGAACGCCTTCTTGAAGCCCTCGAAGTCCTTGGCCTCTATCGGCCCCTCGAGCGCCTTCCAGTTCTCCGCCATGTACTGGTTCAGAGCCTCCTCGTGCTTCGGTCGCATGAACGCGCCGAGCTCCATGAGGCCCTTGATCTCCTTGTACTGGAACTTCGCCATGGGCCAGTTCTGCTCCTTGGCGGCGTAGTACAGCTTCCACGTGCGGGCACCCACCTCGGGCATGATGCGCGCGAGACCCGGCTGGATCGTGGCCAGGTCCTCGATGGTCATCGAGTTCTTGCCGCTCCAGAAGCTCAGGGCTTTGACTTTTGCTTCGAGTTCCTCGTCCGTCATGAAGCGCTCCTTGGCCGCAGGTCTGTACCGGGGGCTACATTGGTGTGCCGAAGCCATATCGAACGCGTCCCCGATCTTCCACCTTCGTCGCGCGGCCGGTGCTCCGTGCAGCCGCCGTGACGTGCTAGAAGGGCCGCCATGAAATACCGGAGCTGGTTCCAGTGCATCGACCCAGGCTGCGGCGAGACCTACGACATCTTCGACGTGGTCTACCGGTGCCGGAAGTGCGGTGAGCTTCTCGAGGTGACGCACGACGAGGCGCGCCTCGGCCGGACGAGTGGCGAGGCCTGGAAGAAGGTGTTCGACCAGCGCATCCACTCGACCACCTGGCCCTACGGGTCCGGAGTCTGGTGCCGGAAGGAGATGGTCCTGCCGCAGCTCTCCGACGAGAACGTCGTCAGCATGTTCGAGGGCGGCTCGAACCTCTTCTGGGCCGAGCGCTTCGGTCGCGAGATCGGCGTGCCCGACCTGTGGGTCAAGCAGTGCGGCAACTCGCACACCGGGTCGTTCAAGGACCTCGGCATGACGGTCCTCGTCAGCGTCGTGAAGGAGATGCGCGCGCAGGGCCAGAACATCCCGGCGGTCGCGTGCGCCTCGACCGGTGACACCTCGGCGGCGCTGGCCGCGTACTGCGCGGCGGCCGACATCCCCGCCGTCGTGCTGCTGCCGCGCAACAAGGTCTCGCTCGCGCAGCTCGTGCAGCCGATCTCCAACGGCGCCATCGTACTTTCGCTCGACACGGATTTCGACGGCTGCATGCGCACCGTCCAGGAGCTGACCGAGCGCGAGAACATCTACCTCGCCAACTCGATGAACTCGCTGCGCATCGAGGGCCAGAAGACCGTCGGCATGGAGATCTGCCAGCAGTTCGACTGGGAGGTGCCGGACACGATCATCATTCCCGGCGGCAACCTCGGCAACGTGAGCGCGCTCGGCAAGGGCTTCCTGCTGATGGAGCGCCTGGGGATGATCAGCCGCCGGCCGCGCATCGTGGTGGCGCAGGCGGAGCACGCGAACCCGCTGTACCTGGCCTACAAGAAGGGCTTCCGCGAGTTCGAGCCGGTGCAGGCGAAGACCACGCTCGCGAGCGCGATCCAGATCGGCAACCCGGTGAGCTACAAGAAGGCCGTGCGCACGCTGCAGGAGTTCGAGGGCATCGTCGAGCAGGCGAGCGAGGAGGAGCTGGCCGACGCCTCGGCGCAGGCGGACCGCACGGGCATGTTCAACTGCCCGCACACCGGCGTGGCACTCGCCGTCATGCTGAAGCTGCTCGCGCGCGGCGACATCAAGCGCGACGAGCGCGTGGTGGTCATCTCGACCGCGCACGGGCTGAAGTTCGCGGACCAGAAGGCGGCGTACCACCAGAGGCAGATCGCAGGGATCGCCTCGCGCCATGCAAACCAGCCGATCGAGCTGCCGAACGACGTCGGCGCCGTTCGCGACGCTCTGCTGCGCCGCATCGACGCGCTGGCTCCGAAGGGCGCGGAGCGCGCATCGTGAGCAAGCCCGAGTCGCCGAGCCCCGGACGCGACCTCCTCACCACCGCGATCCACGGTGGCGAGAGGCGCCCGCGCCCCGGCAACGCGATCACCACACCGATCTTCCAGACCGCGACCTACGTGTTCCGCGATACCGCGGAGCTCGTCGACTACATGTCCGGCAACACCGAGCGCGAGGAGTACGGGCGCTACGGCAACCCCACGCAGCGCGTCGCCGAGCGGAAGTGCGCCGCCCTCGAGGGCGCGGAGGACGGCCTGGGCTTCGCGAGCGGCATGGCGGCGATCACGACCACGCTGTTCGCCGTGCTGAGCCAGGGGCAGCACGTGATCATGACGGACGACTGCTACCGGCGGACGCGCCAGTTCTGCCGCGGCATGCTCGGCAAGTTCGGCGTCGATGTGACCATCGTCGAGACCGGCGACTACGCGGCGCTCGAGGCCGCCGTCACACCGCGGACGCGCGTGCTGATCAGCGAGTCGCCGACCAACCCGTACATGAAGGTCGTCGACCTCGACCGCATCGCCGACGTCGCGCGCCGGCACCGTCTGCTGACGATCATCGACTCGACCTTCGCCACACCGGTCAACCAGCGGCCCATCGAGCACGGCATCGACCTGGTCCTGCACTCGGCCACGAAGTACCTCGCCGGACACAACGACGTGCTTGGTGGCATGATCCTCGGACGGCAGGAGACGATCGCCGCGATCCGCGACTGTCAGGGCGTGCTCGGCGGCATCCTCGACCCGCACGCGGCCTACCTGCTGATCCGCGGGCTGAAGACGCTCCCTCTTCGCGTGGAGCACCAGAACGCGAGCGCGATGCGCATCGCCGAGATGCTCGACGCACACCCGAGGGTCGACCGCGCGCACTACTGCGGCCTGCCCTCGCATCCCGGGCACGAGATCGCGCGCCGTCAGATGAAGGGCTTCGGCGGCGTGGTCAGCTTCGAGATCAAGGGCGACCTGGATGCGACGTCGCGCGTGGTGGACGCGGTGGAGATCCCGCAGATCGCACCGTCGCTCGGCGGCGTCGAGTCGCTCATCGAGCAACCCGCGCTGATGAGCTTCTTCGAGCTCACCACCGAGGAGCGCCTTGCGGTCGGCATCAAGGACAACCTGATCCGGCTGTCGGTCGGCCTCGAGAACCCCGACGACCTCATCGCGGATCTCCGTCAGGCGCTCGAGCGCGTTTGAGCGGTCCGTTGCGGACGGCGATCCGGAAGCCGATCGAGCCCGTCCGGCGCGTACGCGCGAAGGCAGGATCGAGTCTTTCGCCGGCACCCGGAAAGCCGTGTCGACGAGCTCACGGCGGATCCGCAGACGCGGACTCGACGGGCGGATGGGGATCGATCTCCGTGCTCCGCCCCGGAGCGACGTCTGCCGCCGTCACGACCATGCGCGTCCCGCGCATCCCGCAACGCGCGAGCGAGTCGTGGTCCTGCACCAGCTCGAGATCGAACTCGTAGCTCCCCGGCTCCCGCACAGCCTGCAGATCCACTCCGGTCTCGATCGCCTGCCCCGCCGGGACGTCCACCCAGATCGGGAACACCTCCGGCACCCCGAGCCGCCGCCCGTTGCGGCGCAACGTGCTGCGCAGCTGCACGAGGTGGCGCGGATACAGCCCCGCGCCCGGCAGCGGTGCGGGCCCGTCGTTCACGATGCGGAGGCGCGTCGCGACCGGCCGCCGCGTCGCGACCGGCGCATCGGCGACCCGCGGCACCGCCTCGATCCGGCCGGGGCAGGACTCGCCGACCGGCCGCTGCGGCAGTCCGCCGAGCGTCCGATCGGTGCGCAGCAGGAGCTCGCGCCGGTCGTGAACGACGTCGAGCGTGACCTCGAAGAGCAGGTCGTCACCCCAGCGCTGCACGAGCCGCAGTCCGGGGATCGAGGTCTGGAGCCACCGGTCCATCATCTCGGGACGCTTCCGGTCGACGTGCACCAGGACCCAGCGCAGGTCGACGTGGTCCACGAGCTCCTGCAACGCGTGCTGCGCGGGGAGCTGAACGCACAAGCGCAGCAGGAAACGTCGCGTGAGCGGCGGATAGGCGCTGTACGCCTCGATCAGCGGGCGCCAGTGATGCGTGCTCAGCACCATGCGCTCCCCCGCCACGACGACACCGATCAGCGGTAGCTCGAGGAGAGCGCCGTCCTGTGCGTTCGCCGCGAGCCACCGATAGGCGGGCGGCGGGGTCGCCGCGACCGTCTGCGGCTGCAGAGGGTGCGCGGGTCGCGCCCCACCGGTCGCGAGCACCAGCCCGACGGCAGCGATCGACGCGGGCCAGGCGGCGCGCGCTGGCAGGCGGCGCAGCAGGACGGCGAGCCCGAGAGCCGCCAGCAGAGAGAATCCGAGCTGTGCGAGGAAGAGGAAGCGGAACGGTAGCCGCACCGCGCTGAAGCCCGGCAGGTACCGGAACAGGATCTCGTAGGGCGACCACCAGGCGCGGCCGAACAGCGGTATCTCGGGCCCCGACGCGAACAGCAGGCCGGTCGCGATCGCGACGATCGCGACGACGCGTGCGTAGACGCCCCCGCGCCGCCAGTCCGCGACGAGCGCCAGCGCCCCCAGCGCGTAGACCGTGGGTCCGACACCGAGGGTGGCGAGGTAGGCCCGGATCCGTGCCGTCGTGAAGGCCGAGCCGAGCACGAGGTCGACCCTCGCGCTGCGACCGGACGGCACCAGGCCGAGTCGCTGCAGCTCGAGGTAAGGGAGGCTCGCCACCAATGCCGGCACTCCTCCGGCCACGAGTCCGACCGCGATCCCGACCAGGCGGCGACGATCGAGGCGGTCGCGCCAGCGCAGCAGGGCCACCGGCAGGTACGCGCCGTACAGCAGCACGATCGCATAGCCGAGGTAGAACGAGCTCAGGAGCTGCAGCCCGACGGCGAACGCAAGCGCGACGGCATCGCGCGCGCGCGCCCGCTCGAGCCAGCGTTCCGTGAAGAGCAGAGCAAGCGGGGTCCAGAACGTACCGAGCTGGTGCAGGTGGTACAGGTTCGCGTAGCGCGCACCGTGGAACGCGAACAGCGCCCCCGCGACGAACGCCGCCGGCGGCGCGACGAAACGCCGCGCCAGCGCGTACGCGGCGAGCGCGCACAGTGGGAACGTGAGCACGATCACCGCGTTCGCCGCGAGGACAGGGTTTCCGGTGACGAGCCAGGTCGGCGCGAACAGCGGGACGTAGCCCAGGAAGTGCTCCGAGAACGCGAGCGACAGCGGCGCGGGGTGGAACACGTTGGCGTCGAACAGCGAGAGCGGGCTGGTGAGCAGCGCGTGGGTGTCCCAGGCGAGCGCCCAGACGATCAGCTGAACGTCCGCCGCGATGAACGGCGACCCGCCGACGGGGTAGACGAGGTGGTCCGCCATGTGCGCCGGAAGCGGCCAGAGCCACCACGCTGTGAGCAGGACGTAGCCCGTGACGACGAGCAGCGTCGTGCGCCACGATGGGACCGCCGGCGCCGAGGTGACAACCGCGCCGCGCGCGACCGACGCCGGGGTCATGGCGTCAGTCCTCGCCGACGGAGTCCCAGCGTACGTCCCAGAATTCCGGCATCGGCGGCCTGAGCTCGAAGTGGCCGCCGAAGCACTCGAAGCTCGGCCGGTGCAGCAGCCGGTCGTGCAGCAGCTTCAGGTAATCCTGCAGCTGCTGTCCCGGCGCCGGCTTGCCGATGTCGAGGCGCTTGTCCTGCCCGCACTTCCTGCAGTGCACGTCGACCTTCACGGGTAGCGCACCCATTCGAGGCAGAGACCCTGCGGCGGCGCCGGTGCCGGCGCGAGACGGCGATCGCGCGCCTCGAGCAGTTCCGCCACGACGGTCGACGGGAGACGGCAACGGCCGATCTCGACCAGCAGGCCGACGATGTTGCGCACCATGTGGCGCGCGAATGAGTTGGCTTCGATCACGTAGTCGAGCAGCTGGCCGTCGCGCTGCAGCTCGCTGCGGGTGACGTCGCGCACGCTCAGCCGCGGCACGTCGTCCGCCCCCTGGAAGCTCGCGAAGTCGCGCTCGCCGACCAGCACCCGCGCGGCGTCCACCATCGCCCCGTCGTCGAGCGGCTCGCGCACGTGCCACGCACGGCTGCGCTCGAAGGGCGAGCGCACCTCCGCGTTCCAGATGCGGTAGCGGTAGCCGCGCTGTACCGCGTCGCGGCGCGGGTCGAACTCCGGGTCGGCGATCTCGAGCGTGCGCAGAACCACGTCCTCCGGCAGCACGGCATTCACCGAACGCAGCGCGCGCGCAAGCGTCGCGGGTGCCGCGCGATCGCCGGCGAGGGCATCCACCGAGAGCGCGACGTCCGCGTCGAAGGCGATCACCTGGCCGCGCGCGTGCACGCCGGCGTCGGTGCGGCCTGCGGCGACCACGCGCACCGTCTCGCGCAGCACCGTCGACAGGGCAGCCTCGATGATCTGCTGCACGGTCGTTCCCGACGGCTGCGCCTGCCACCCCTGGTACGCAGTGCCGTCGTAGGCCACGATCGCGCGGTAGCGCATCGCGTCCCCGCCGATCAGCGAAGCTCGCGCAGCGCGATCTCGAGCGTCGCGACGAGGCTCAGGCTGATCCCCTTGCGCAGCTCGTCGAACGCTACCCAGAACGCGACGCCGCCGCGGTCGGCACGAACGCGCGCGACGTGCACCGCCTCCGAGCCGCCGACCTCGACCGGCCCCGGGGCCTCGTCGTGCAGCAGGTCGTGCGTGCGCTCTCCGATCGGCTCGCCGTCCTCCTCTTCACCCGCCTCGTCCGCGTAGGCGTCGTCTTCGCCCGCCTCGTCCGCGTAGGCGTCGTCGTCGATCTCGCCCGCGAACGACTTGCCACGCCCCGTCGCGTCGACCGCCTTGCCCGCCTCGGGAAGCAAGATGCCCCTACCCTCGCGCAGCAGCCGTTCGGCCTCCTCGGTGTCCACCAGACGCTCGAGCTCGACCCACACCGCCTGCGCGACGCCGGCGAACACCGGCACGCGAACGACCGTGGCGACGACCTCGATGCTGTCGCCGAACAGACTCGCGATCTCGCCGACGAGACGACGCTCGTCGAGCGACGAACCCTCCCCGTCCGCCGGCGCGCACTGCGGCCGAACGTTGAAGGCGAGCTGCTCGGGGAACTCGTCCTCCGCGAGCCCGCGCCCTTGCATGAGCCGCACCGACTGCTGCGACAGCGCGTCCATCGCCTCGCGTCCGTGCACCGCGGCCGAGTCGAACACCGTGGTGACCACGCGCCGGATCCCCGCCGCCTCGTGGAGCGGTGCCAGCGCCGCCGCGAGGCCGACGCCGTGCGGCCCGGGTACCGCGAGGATGCGCTTCTCGCCCAGCTGGCCGATCCGCTCGGCATTGACCTCCGGCAGCACCACCGGAGCCCCCGCGGTGCGAGAGAACGGGGTCGCGTCGATGACGATCGCGCCGGCCTCGTGCGCTTCGTGCACGAGCAGGCGGGCGAGCGTGCCGTCGCCCACGAAGAGCGCCACCTCGACGCCACCGAGACTCCCGCGCTCGGCCTGCTCGACGCGCACGTCGTAGCCTGCCGCCTCGATCCCCTCGCCCGCGAGCGACGCGTCGCCGAGCACGCGGAGCCCCGCAAGGTCGAAGCCGCGGTCCGCGAGTACGTCGATCAGGTCGGTCGCCACCTCGGAGCTCGCGCCGACGATCGCGATGCGCGTCATCGTCCGGCGCCCGCGTCGAGCTCGGCGCGGACCGCCGCACCCATCTCCTGCGTCGAGATCGCCTTCTCGCCCGTCTTCGCGAGGTCGGCCGTGCGGAGGCCCTTCTCGAGCACGCGATCGACCGCCGCCTCGACGGCCGCGGCCGCCGACTCCTGCGCGAGCGAGAAGCGCAGCAGCAGCGCCGCGGACAGGATCGCCGCCAGCGGGTTCGCGAGCCCCCTGCCCGCGATGTCGGGCGCACTGCCGTGGATCGGCTCGTAGAGGCCGAAGATCGCGCTGCTGCCGCCGATGTCCCTGCGCCGCGAGCCGAGCGACGCCGACGGCAGCAGACCCATCGAGCCGGGCAGCATCGCCGCTTCGTCGGTGAGGATGTCGCCGAACATGTTCTCGGTCACGATCACGTCGAAGTCACGGGGGCGGCGGATCAGATGCATCGCCATCGCGTCGACCAGCACGTCTTCGTAGGCGACGTCGGCATTCTTCGCCGCGACCTCGTGCGCCACCTCGCGCCACAGGCGCGACGAGCTCAGCACGTTCGCCTTGTCCACCGAGGTGACCTTCTTCTTTCGGCCGCGCGCCAGGTCGAATGCGACCTGCACCACGCGACGCACCTCGTCCTCGCTGTAGACGAGCGTGTCGATGGCCTCGCGGCCCGCCGGGCCCTGGCGGCGCTCGCTCGGCTTGCCGAAGTAGATGCCGCCGGTGAGCTCGCGGATGACCAGGATGTCGACGCCGCGAACGACGTCGGGCTTGAGCGTCGAGGTGTCGAGCAGCGCGTCCACCGCCTTCACCGGGCGGAGGTTCGCGAACAGGCCGAGGGCCTGGCGGATGCCGAGCAGCGCCTGCTCGGGACGTACGGTCGACTTCGGGTCGTCCCACTTCGGACCGCCCACCGCGCCGAGCAGAACCGCATCCGCGCCCTCGGCGAGGCGCAGGGTCGCGTCGGGCAGCGGGATGCCCGAGTCGTCGATCGCCCGTCCGCCGATGATCGCCTCCTCCATGTCCAGGGAGAGGTCGAAATGCTTCGCCACCGTGCGGAGACACGCGACCGCCTCGGTCGTGACCTCCGGACCGATGCCGTCACCAGGAAGGATTGCCAGCTTGAAGTGCATCACGCGTCCTCGAAGTTCTCAGGGTCCGTGCTCGGAGTCGACCGGACGATACGTGCGCAGGTACTCGAGCTTGTTGACCGCCGCCAGATAGGCGAGCGCGCTCGCCATGATGATGTCGGTGTGCGCGCCCTGCCCGATCGCGACCGTGTCGCCGTCGCGCAGCAGGCACGAGACTTCCCCCTGGGCGTCGGTGCCCCCGGTGATCGCCTTGACCGCGTATCGCTCGAGCTGCGGCACCCGGCTGCCGAAGCGCTCGACCGCCTGTGCGAGAGCGGCGTAGGTCGCGTCGACCACGCCCGCCCCGGTGGCGCTCGCCTCGGTCTCGCGGTCGCCGATGCGGACCTTGAGGCGAGCCTGCGGCGTCCCGTCGGTCGTCGACGACGCCTCGAGCGACAGCAGCTCGTAGCTGTTGGGCACGCGCGTCGACTCCTCGGCGACGATCGCGACGAGATCCTCGTCGTAGACGTTCTTCTTGCGGTCGGCGAGCGCCTTGAACGCGGCGAACGCCTTGTTCACGTCGAGCTCGGGCTGAAACAGGCCGAGCGTCTTGAGACGATCGACGAACGCCGCGCGCCCCGAGTGCTTGCCCAGCACCAGGCTGTTCGACGGCCGCCCGATCTTCTCGGGCTTCATGATCTCGTAGTTCAGCTTGTGCTTGAGAACTCCGTCCTGGTGGATGCCGGCCTCGTGGGCGAACGCGTTCTCGCCGACGACGGGCTTGTTGATCGGCACCGCGATGCCGGTGACCTGCGTGAGCAGGCGGCTCGCGCGATAGATCTGCTCGGTGCGGATGTTCGTCGACAGAGCGAAGTAGTCGCGGCGCGTGTCGAGCGCCATCACGACCTCTTCCATCGAGGTGTTGCCGGCGCGCTCACCGATGCCGTTGATGGTGCACTCGACCTGACGCGCACCACCGCGCACCGCCGCCAGCGAGTTCGCGACGGCCATGCCGAGGTCGTTGTGGTTGTGCGTGCTCCACGTGACACGGTCGCCGCCGGGAACGTTCGTCTTCAGATGGGCGAACAGCGCCTGCAGCTGCTCGGGGATCGCGTAGCCCGTCGTGTCGGGCACGTTGCAGACCGTGGCCCCCATGCGGATCGCCTCGGCGAAGACGCTGCAGAGGTACTCGGGGTCGCTGCGCGAGGCGTCCTCGGCCGAGAACTCGACGTGCCCGACGTGCTTCTTCGCCAGGTCGACTGCCCACCCCGCCGCTTCGAGAACCTGCTCGCGGCTCATCATCAACTTGTGCTTCAGGTGGATGTCCGACGTCGCGATAAAGACGTGGATGCCGGGGTTCCGGGCCTTCTCCACCGCGCGCGCGGCGCGCACGATGTCGGCCTCCTTGGTCCGCGAGAGGCTCAGCACCACGGGTGCCGTCAACGCCGCCGCGACGGCCTGCACGGCCGCGAAGTCGCCGTCGCTCGACGCCGCGAAGCCCGCCTCGATGACGTCGACGCCCAGCTCCTCGAGCTGGCGCGCGATCGCCAGCTTCTCCTCCACGTTCATCGTCGCGCCCGGCGACTGCTCGCCGTCGCGCAGCGTGGTGTCGAAGATCCGCACCACGTCCGTCGTATCGTCGCGCTTCTCCATGTCCGATCCTTTCCCGCCGCGATCGGCCGACGACCACCCGGGAGCTCGCTCTACCCACCCCGACGCCGATCTCTAGACATGACAACGCCACGGGGCTTTTGCGAGCGCCCGTGGCGGATCGGCGGAGCGGCGTGCTTCCCGTCGTTCGTGGAAGCAGCTACGCGGCCGGCACCAGGAGCGCGCATCTAAGGGAGAGTGGCGCGAGAGCGCCTCCCCGACCGGCCTGGTGACGTACCGAGTTCATTGCCTTCCCGGATTAGGGGTGCGGCACACGTGTGTCAAGGCGGCGGTGGCAAGCTCGCTTGCCGCTCTCCGGGGATCTTGGTATCGCAGCGTCCGGCCCGACCGGCCAGTTCTGGGGGTACCCTGCGGTCCGCCGGCGCGAGCCGGGTGACGACGACGTGGGTGCCAGTGCGGGGTTTTCCCGAGCCACAAGGAGCGAGAATGAAGGTTCGATGGACACGAGGGGTACGTCGGCTGGCGATCGCGGCGGTGGCCGCAGCGGTTCTCGCGCCAAGTTTCGCCGACGCGCAGGGCAAGATCACCGGCAAGGTCACGTTCTCCGGAACGCCCGCCGCAGCCGCCAAGCTGAAGATGGACGCCGATCCGGTCTGCGCCGCCGCGCATCCGGGTGGCGCTCCCGCCGAGGATATCGTCGTCGGTGACGGCGGCGCGATGCAGAACGTCTTCGTCTACGTGAAGGAAGGCGTCACCGGGAACTTCCCGGCCAAGGCGGAGCCCGCCGTGATCGACCAGAAGGGCTGCCTGTACATGCCACGCGTGGTCGGTCTGCAGGTCGGCCAGCCGCTCAAGTTCCTCAACAGCGACCCGACCCTGCACAACGTGCACGGCATGCCCAAGGTCAACGCGTCGTGGAACTACGCCATGCCGAAGTTCGTGAAGCAGAAGGAGAACAAGGACCTCACCAAGCCCGAGGTCATGATCCACGTGAAGTGCGACGTGCACCCGTGGATGTCGGGCTACGTCGGCGTCCTGCCGCACCCGTTCTTCGCGACGACCGGCAAGGATGGCTCGTTCACCATCGAGGGGCTGCCGCCGGGCGAGTACACCGTCGAGGCGTGGCAGGAGAAGCTCGGCGCGCAGACGGCCAAGGTCAAGGTCGACGCGGGCGGGGCTGCCAGCAGCGACTTCACCTTCAAGGCCTCGTGAGCGGGCGGCTTCTGAGACGCGATCGAGACGCGATCGACACGCGATTGCGACGCGATTGACACGCGATCGGATCCTCTGAGCCTACTCCCGTGCAGGCCACGCTGTTCTGGCTGACCGGGGGCGCGTTCTTCGCGCTCCAGATCGGGACGCTCTTGTACCTGCTCTACGCGAGTCCCAGTGCGGGGCTCGCGGCCACCGGGGAGCGCCGGCGCCGCGTCGAACTCGTTTGGACGCTGGTGCCGGCCTCCATCCTCGTCGCCATCGTCCTGATGGTCGGCGGCTTCACGGGTGCGTCGTGGACCCGGGTCCGCACCGCCGCGGCCCCCGGGGCCGCGGACTTCGCCCTGCACCACCCGGACGCGCAGGCCGTCCGCCCCGGCACCCCGAGGTAGGGCGTGCAGCGAAGCGTCGCGCTCGCCACTCCGGTGTCCCGTTTCGCCGACTACGCGGAGCTCGCCAAGCCGCGCATCACGCTGATGGTCGTTCTGACCACCGCGGCCGGCTACTACCTGGGCGCGGACGGGTCGATCGACCTCCTGGTCCTGCTGCACGCCCTGCTCGGAACGGGCGTCATCGCCGCCGCGGCAAGCGCCCTGAACCAGGTGCTCGAGCGGGACTCGGACTCGCGCATGCTGCGCACGCAGTCGCGCCCGCTGCCCGCGGGGCGAATGGAAACACAGGCCGCGCTGGCCTTCGGGCTCGCGCTCGCACTTCTCGGCAGCATCTACCTCGCCGCCGCCGTCAACGTCCTGACCGCGGCGATCGGTGTCGCGACGATGGTGCTGTACGTGCTCGTGTACACGCCGCTCAAGCGACGATCGTCGCTCTGCACGATCGTCGGAGCGGTACCCGGCGCGCTGCCCCCGGTGATGGGCTGGACCGCCGCGGCCGGTGCGCTGAGCGCCGAGGCCTGGGTGCTGTTCGCGATCCTGTTCTTCTGGCAGCTGCCGCACTTCCTCGCGATCGCGTGGAACTACCGCGAAGACTACGCCCGCGGCGGGCAGCCGATGCTGTCGGTCGAGGACCCGACCGGCGGCAGCACTGCGCGTCAGATCGTCCTGAACTGCATGGCGCTCCTGCCCGTCAGCCTCGCGCCCTCGCTCCTGCACCTGACCGGAGCGCTGTACTTCTACGGCGCGCTGGCACTCGGCATCACCTACCTGGTCGCGGGCGTGCACGCGGCGCGCGACCGATCGCACGACGCCGCGTTGCTCCTGCTGCGCGTCTCGGTGATCTACCTGCCCGCGCTCCTGGGACTGATGACCTTCGACAAGGTGACCTTCTGACGACGCTCGCAGCGAGCGCCGCGGTGCCCGGCCAGATCCTGACGGTCGACGGCCTCCGCCACAGCTACGGGGACACCCTGGCACTGGACGGCCTGTCGTTCCAGATGCAGCGCGGTGAGATCTTCGGGTTGCTGGGCCCGAACGGCGGCGGCAAGACCACGCTGTTCCGGATCCTCTCCACGCTGCTCGCGCCGACGGCCGGCCGCGCTGCCATCGCCGGCCACGACGTGGTGCGCGAGCCGCAGGCGGTGCGGCGCTCGATCGGCGTGGTGTTCCAGTCGCCGAGCTTGGACGTCAAGCTCACGGTCCGCGAGAACATGCTGCACCAGGGCCGCCTGTACGGCCTGCGCGGCGCGCCGCTCGACGCGCGCATCGACGAGATGCTGACACGGGTGGCGATGCGCGAGCGCGCCGGCGACCGCGTCGAGACGCTGTCCGGCGGCATGCGCCGGCGCGTCGACCTCGCCAAGGGCCTGCTCCACCGCCCTGCTCTCGTCCTGCTCGACGAGCCCACCACGGGCCTCGACCCGGGGGCGCGGCTCGACCTGTGGAACTACGTCACCGAGGCGCGCAAGCGCGACGGCCTCTCGGTGCTCATCACCACCCACCTGATGGAGGACGCCGAGCGCTGCGACAGGCTGCTCATCATCGACCGTGGCCGCATCGTCGCGCTCGACACGCCGGACGTGCTGCGCGACGGAGTCGGGGGGGATGTCATCGTCGCGCGCACGCGTGATCCGGAGGCCCTCGCCAGGGCCGTCCAGGAGCGCTTCTCGCAGGAAGCGAGCGTGGTGGACGGCACCTTGCGCATCCGCCGCGCGCGCGGCCACGAGTTCGTCCCCCTCCTGTTCGAGGCGTTCCCCGGTCAGATCGAGGCGGTCAGCCTCGGCAAGCCGACGCTCGAGGACGCGTTCATCCAGCGGACGGGACACCGTCTCTGGGAAGGCGAAAGCTGAGCGCGCAGCCGCTCCGCTTCCGCTATGGTGCCGACCATGGATACCTTGATCCTGCCGACGATCACGCTCTGGCAGCGGGAGATCGTGCGCTTCTATCGCCAGCGCAGCCGCATCGTCGGAGCGCTCGCGACCCCGATCCTGTTCTGGCTGCTCCTCGGCTCGGGGTTCGCGGACTCGTTCCGGCCGACCGCCGGAGCCAGCGCCGGTGGGTACGCTGAGTACTTCTACCCTGGCACCATCATCCTCGTGGTGCTCTTCACCGCCATCTTTTCCACCATCTCCGTGATCGAGGACCGCAAGGAGGGCTTCCTGCAGGCGGTGCTGGTCGCCCCGGTGGCCCGCTCCACCGTGGTCCTCGGCAAGATCCTCGGCGGCACCACGCTGGCGCTCGGCCAGGCGGTTCTGCTGCTTGCGGCGGCACCATTCCTCGGCTTCCGGCTCGGTCCCGTCGACGTGCTGCTCGCCGTGGCGATCCTGTTCGTCGTCGCCTTCGGTCTCACCACGCTCGGGTTCTTGATCGCCTGGAAGATGGACTCGACGCAGGGCTTCCACGCCGTGATGAACCTCGTCCTGATTCCGATGTGGCTTCTGTCGGGCGCCTTCTTCCCGGCTGCGGGCGCGTCCGGCTGGCTGCGCGGCGTCATGTTCCTGAATCCCCTGACCTACGGCGTGGCCGCTCTCCGGCGCTGCCTCTATGCCGGGACCACCACGGTCGGACCCGACGTCCCCGCCCTCGCGCTGTCGCTGCTGGTGACGTGCGGCTTCGCGGCACTCGCCTTCCTCGCCGCGCGCTCGCTCGCCTCGCGTCCGCTCGACGTTGGCCTCGCGTGAGCGCGACGACTTCCGGAACGCACGGCGTCGCCGTGCCCGCCACGGGACGGCGCACTGCGGCGCGGACGGCTCTCGTGCTCGGCGTGCTGTTCGCCGTCGCATCCGGGGCCTCGGTCTGGTTCGCCGGCCGGGCGAGTCGCCACGCGGCGGACGCCCTGCCGGTGCTCGCGACGGTACCCGATTTCTCCCTCACCGAAGCGTCCGGACGGAGCATCACGCGGCAGGACCTGGCCGGCCACCCCTGGGTTGCCGATCTCGTGTTCACCCAGTGCGGCGGCATCTGCCCGATCATGACGGCGTCGATGTCCCGCCTGGTCGCGAGCACCTCCGATCTGCCGGGAGTTCGCTTCGTCTCCGTCAGTGTGAACCCGACGCAGGACACCCCCGCGGTGCTCTCCGCCTACGCCGAGCGGTTGAACGCCGACCGTCGCCGCTGGCTCTTCCTCACCGGCGAGGAGACCGCGGTCCGCAGCCTCGCCGTGCAGGGGTTGAAGCTGCCGGTGGCCGACGGCGATCCTGCCCAGGGTGAGGACGAGATCCTGCACAGCCAGCGCTTCGTTCTGATCGACGCGCAGTCACGCGTGCGCGGGACCTACGACGTGCGCGACCAGGAAGCGATGTTCCAGCTGCGCGCCGACCTCGAGCGCCTCGCCCGGGCCGACGCCGCGCCCTGACACGGGGTACCCTGCCTCGTGGATCAGCTCGCACCGTGCTGCAGCGCCGCGCGGGCGGCGTCCCGCTCGCGTACGCGCGCTTCCTGCCGCTTCATCGAGCGGTAGATCGCGAAGCCTGCACCGACGACGATCAGCGGCGGCAGCGCGAGCATCACCATCGTCCCGAGAAGAAAGCCGCCCGTCCAGTCGTTCGGCTGGCCGCCAAAGCAGGTGGCGCAGGCGTGTGCACCACGGGCTGCGAGGCCTGCTGCGATCCCGGTGCCGACCGCGAGGGCGCAAGCGATGCGCTTCTGCACCCTGCCCAGAGCGCCCGTGCCCACCGGGAGCGCCATCTTCAGTGCGCCGCCGGCGCCGCCCCGCCGGGCGCCGCCGGGTAGTGCGCGTGCTGCCCCTCGAGCGCGTGACTCAGGTCCCGCATGGCTTCTTCTGCCGGATGGATCCCGAGGTCGGGCAGGACGAACACGATCAGGATGAGGACCAGTGCGCAGCACACCGCGACCGACCAGTTGATCAGCTTGCCCTCGCCGCGGAGGTGCATGAAGAACGATCCGATGAGGAAGACCTTGGCAGCCGCGATCACCAAGGCGATCACGACGCCGGCCGCGTGCGGCAGCTCCATGTACGCGACGCCGACCGTCAGCAGCGTGAGGACGGCCAGACATCCGAAGATGATCAGGTAGGTCCGGACCTCGGCCGACTTGTCGATGCCACCGTGCTTCGCGGATGCTCCGTGCGGGGTACCTTTGGCGCTCATCTCAACTCCTCCCGCTCACAGCAAGTAGAGGATGGGGAACAGGATCACCCATACCAAGTCGACGAAGTGCCAGTACAGCCCGGCGCACTCGACGCGGTCATGGGACTCCGGCGTGAACTCCCCGCGCGTTCCCGCCCAGAGGAGGTAGGCCATCAGGAAGAGCCCACCCGTCACGTGCACCACGTGGAGACCCGTCAACGTGTAGTAGAACGAGCCGAACAGGTTGCTCGAGATCGTGATGCCCTCTTCCCACTTGTGCTGGTACTCGTAGGCCTTCACGCAGAGGAAGATGACCCCGCCACCGATCGTGCAGAGGAGCCACCGCTGGAACCTGGCGATGTTCCCTTCCTGGATGGCCGCCAGCGCCAGCACCATGGTCACCGAGCTGGTGATCAGTGCGAACGTGTTGAACGTGGCAAGCGGGATTCCCATCATGGAACGCGGCGGCACCACCATGTGCGCACTGCCGCTGCGCAGGATGACGTAAGCGCTGATCAGCCCGCCGAAGAGCATGATCTCCGACGCGAGAAAGCTCCACGTGCCCAGCTTGGCGTTTGAGATGCCTGTGTTGGTCTCGGCAATCGCTGTGCTCAAGTTCGCACTCCGTGTCGAATCGGGTCAGCAGGTGGCGCCGGGCGCTAGCCTCAAGCCGCCTCGTCCTGGGGCCAGTAGTCCGTCTTGTGGCCGGGCACGCTGTACTCGTAGGGTCCGCGGAACACCTCGGGCGGCGTGGCGAAGTTGCCGTGCGGCGGCGGCGACGGGCACGCCCACTCGAGCGTGGTCGCATTCCACGGGTTCGCGCCGGCCACCTCGCCGTGCTTCAGGCTCCAGAAGAAGTTCCACAGGAAGGGGAGCTGCCCGACGAAGAGCACCGCGCCGGCGATCCCGATCAGCATGCTCCAGCCCTGCACCGGCAGGTTGTGCCACTGGTCGGTCGGCGTCGCGAGACGCCGCTGCATGCCGTACATGCCCTGGATCAGCATCGGGAAGAACACGAAGTTCATCGGGATGACGGTCATCCAGAAGTGCACCTTGCCGAGCTTCTCGTTCATCTTCCGCCCGAACATCTTCGGGTACCAGTAGTAGGTGCCGCCGATCAGCGCGATCAGGCTGCCCGGGGCCACCACGTAGTGGAAGTGGCCGATCACGTAGTACGTGTCGTGCAGGTGCAGGTCGGTCGGCGCGAAGCCGAGCGGGAGTCCCGTGAGCCCACCGATCCCGAACATCGGCAGAAACGCGAGCGCGAACAGCATCGGCGTGTTGAAGCGGATGGTCCCCCCGCGCAGGCTGAGCAGCAGGCACGTAAGCACCGCGACCGACGGAATCGAGATCGTCATCGTGGTGGTCACGAAGAGGTTCGCGAGGCTGGTGCGCATCCCGGACAGGAACATGTGGTGCGCCCAGACGATGAAGCTCAGGACACCGATCACGCACAGCGACCCGACCAGCTCCTTGTAGCCGAACAGCGGCTTGCGCGTGTTGGTTGCGATGATCTCCGCGACGATTCCCATCGCGGGGAGCAGGAGCACGTAGACCTCGGGATGGGCCAGGAACCAGAACAGGTGCTGCCAGAGGATCGGGCTGCCGCCACCGGCACGCGGGAACACCGTCGCGCCGTAGATCATGTCCTTGGGAATGTAGAAGCTGGTGCCGGCGACTCGGTCGAGCAGCTGCAGGAGCGCGCCCGCTTCGAGCACCGGGAACGCCAGCAGCAGGAGCACGGCGGTGACGAGCTGTGCCCAGCAGAACACCGGCATCCGGCCCAGCGTCAGACCCTTGGCTCGCATGTTCAGCGTGGTCACGATGAAGTTGATGGCGCCGAAGAGCGACGACGTGATGATGATCACCATGCCGATCAGCCAGTAGGTCTGCCCCGCTGGCGCGACGACCGAGAGCGGCGCGTACGAGGTCCAGCCCGACTGCGGTGCGCCGCCGTCGGCAAGGAAGCTCGACATGATCACGATCCCGCCGACGAGGTACGTCCAGTACGACATCATGTTGAGGCGCGGGAACGCCATGTCCGGCGCGCCGATCTGCAACGGCATCACGAAGTTGCCGAACGCGGCCACACCGAGCGGCACAACCCCGAGGAAGATCATGATCGTCCCGTGCATGGCGCCGAGCTGGTTGTAGAAAACCGGGTCCATGAAGCCGAACGGCATCGATTCCGGGAACATCCAGTTGAGGAGGCCGCGGATCATGCCGAGCTTCTCGGGGTCGAAGTCGTCCCCCGGCGTCGGAACTGCGAGCTGCCAGCGCATCAGCAGCATCATGGAGAAGCCGACCAGCAGGAACAGGAACGACGTGACCAGGTACTGGATCCCGATGACCTTGTGGTCCACCGAGAAGACGTACTTCCAGATGAAGCCTTGTGGCCCCGCATGGCCGTGCGCGTGCGCGCCGGCGTGACCGTGTGCGTCTGTCACCACATCTCTCCTGGGTTGCTGCTGGGCTCCGGGGCCGGTCTTCGTGCGAGGGAAATCAGGAGCGGGAATCCGCCCCGGGCAGGATCGAACCCGCGTCGGCCGTGCTGGACGTGCCGGTCCGCTCGGCGACCTGCTGCTTCTGCCAGTCGGCGAAGTCCGCCTCGGACTGCACGAGGACGTTGCCGACCATCTTCGTGTGGCCGAGTCCGCACAGCTGCGCGCAGCCGATCTCGAACTTGCCTTCGAGCGTCGGCTCGAACCAGAGCATCGTCTCGAGCCCCGGCACAAGGTCCTGCTTGTTGCGGAAGTTGGCGACCTGGAAGTTGTGGATGACGTCCTTGGACGTCATCCGCAGGATGGTCGGCTTGTCGACCGGCACGTTGAGGTTGTTGATGGTGATGATGTCGTCCTTGGACGCGGGATCGTCGGGATCGAGCCCGATCGCGTTCTCCGCGCTCACCAGGGACACCTCGCGCCGACCGAACTTGCCGTCGGGACCCGGGTACTGGAAGTTCCACGCGAACTGCTGCGCGATCAGGTGGACGGTCAACGATTCCTTCGCCGGGGGCGTCTCCTGCTTGATGCTCGCCCAGAGGGGAATACCGAACGCCAGGATCAGCCACACCTCGAAGGCGAGAACCAGTGCGTCGGGGATGAACGACGCCGACTCGCCCGACTGGTGATAGCTGGCTCGCTGCCCGTCACGCGCGCGGTAGCGAAACAGGCAGTAGACGAAGAAGATCCCCCAGGCGACGAAGATGAAGATCATCACCGCATGCAAGAGCCCCATCAGCCAATCGATGTCGCTCGCGTAGCTCGAGGCCGCTACCGGCAGACCCCATTCGTATCCCCACTCATCGTTCATATGACAGGTTCCGAGGTGCTCCGTGAAGAGTTCATCCGGAGAGCAAAAGCCCTTTTTGTCGCTGAGAGTCAAGCCCGCGCGACGATCTTGCGACGCGCGTCACGGACGTCGGTCAGCCTGCAGCGCCACCACCCGTATGCGGCTCGTCGGCCAGCTGCGCACGGCGGCGACGTCCGAGCCCGACCAGCAAGTTGACCGGACCGGAGCCGACGTAGGCGACGACTCCGAGGAAGAACACGATCTCGGGCTGCGCCACGACCAGCATCACCAGAATGATCATGCCGACGGCGGCGTAGAACGGGATCCGTGCACGCAGATCGATGTCCTTGAAGCTGTAGTATCGGATGTTGCTGACCATCAGGAGGGCGAGCCCGAAGACGAGCAGCAGCAAGACGAGGTGCTTGTTGGTCGCACCCTCCCCGCCGAAGAAGTAGTAGACCAGCACGGTGGCTGCGATCATGTCGGCGGCGGCCGGAATCGGCAGCCCGATGAAGTTCCGCTTCTCGATCTGGTTCGTCTGCACGTTGAACCGCGCCAGCCGCAGCGCCCCGCAGGCGACGAAGAGCGACACGGCGAGCCAGCCCCACGCCCCCCACGGCTCGAGGGCCCAGCGATACGCGAGAACGCCCGGTGCCACGCCGAACGCAACGAGATCCGCCAGCGAGTCGTACTCGACCCCGAACTGGCTCGTCGTGTTGGTCAGCCGCGCGATGCGCCCGTCGAGGCCATCGCACAGATGGGCGACGACGATGGCGATCGCCGCGGTCAGGAACTCGCCGTGGCTCGCCTTGATGATGGCGTAGACGCCCAGGAAGAGGCCGGCCGTGGTGAACAGATTGGGGAGGATGTACACCCCCTTCTGCAGCGAGGCGCGCCGCTCCGCGCCGCCCCGCAGGAGGCGCATCCGTCCGCCGCTCGAGCCCGATCCCTGTTTCATCGCAGCACCCCGAGGACAGTCTCTCCCGCCCGCACGCGATCGCCCAGCTCGACGCTCAGGTCGACGTTGCCGGGAATGAAGACGTCCACCCGTGACCCCAGCTTGATCATTCCCACACGCTCGCCACGCCCGCAACGATCGCCGGGCTTCACGTGGCACACGATGCGCCGCGCGAGGAAGCCGGCGATCTGCACGAACGCGATCCCGCGTCCGTCGTCGCCACGCATGACGATCGCGTTCTGCTCGTTGTCGAGCGAGGCCTTCTCCGCGTACGCGGCGAAGTACTTGCCCGCGTTGTAGTGCACGCCCACGACCTCGCCGTCGACCGGCGAGCGGTTGACGTGCACGTTCAGCGGCGACATGAAGATGCTGATCTTCGCGGCCCGACCGTGCAGGAAGCGCGGCTCGTCGACGTCCCGCTCGACGATGATGATCTTGCCGTCGGCCGGCGAGATCACCAGCCCCGGGCCAGCCGGCGGGTGACGCTCGGGGTCGCGGAAGAAGTTGGCGAAGAACCCCGCCAGGACGAGCGCGACCAGCGTCGCGAGGTGCAGACCGGTCGCCCACGCGCCGCTGGCGACTGCTCCCAGCAGTCCGCACACCAGCGCCGCCGCGAGGCAGCCGCCGATCAGGGGATAGCCGTCCCGCGCCAGCGGGATCCGTGCCCCCGACATTATCGCGACGAGGGGGTTCGGCACCCCCTCGCTCGGTGGTCGAAGCGAGCCGCCCCCGGACTCCGTCGCCCAGCGGCGCGACACGCGCCAGGGCGCGAATCCCGCGGCGCACTTGCGCTCGGCCACGCACCTGGTGCACGGCCGTTCCGGTGCTGCCTCATCCTGCTAGTTCTTGGACTTGTCGACCAGGCGGCTCGACTTCATCCAGGGCATCAGGCCACGCAGCTTGGCGCCCACGGTCTCGATCGGGTGGTGCTCGCCCTCTTTCCTGAGCTCGCGGAAGTGCGGCGATCCGCAGCGGTGCTCGGTCATCCACTCGTCCGCGAACTTGCCGGTCTGGATCTCCTTGAGGATCTCCTTCATGGCGGCGCGCGCCTCCGGTCCGATGATGCGCTTGCCACGCGTCATGTCACCGTACTCGGCGGTGTTGCTGATCGAGTATCGCATGTTCGCGATGCCGCCCTCGTAGATGAGGTCGACGATCAGCTTCACCTCGTGCAGGCACTCGAAGTAGGCCATCTCGGGGCTGTATCCCGCCTCGACGAGCGTCTCGTAGCCCGCGCGGATCAGCTCGGTGAGCCCGCCGCAGAGCACGCTCTGCTCGCCGAACAGATCGGTCTCGGTCTCCTCGCGGAAGGTCGTCTCGATGACCGCCGCACGCCCGCCGCCGATCGCGCTGGCGTAGGCGAGCGCGACATCCTTGGTGTTGCCGGTCGGATCCTGCCCGATCGCGATCAGACACGGCACGCCGCGGCCGCCCGCGTACTCGCTGCGCACCAGATGCCCAGGCCCCTTCGGCGCGACCATGAACACGTTCACGTCCGCTGCAGGGACGATCTTCTTGAAGTGGAAGTTGAAGCCGTGTCCGAAGGCGAGAGAGTCGCCCTTCTTCAGACCCGGCTTGACCTCCGCCTCGTAGATCTCCGAGCCCATCTCGTCGGGGACGAGCATCATCACGATGTCGGCCCACGCCGCCGCCTCGGCGGTCTCGCGCACGTCGAGGCCGGCCGCCTTGGCCTTCTCCCGCGACGGGCTCGTCTTGCGCAGTCCGACGCAGACCTCGACCCCGCTGTCGCGCAGGTTCTGCGCATGCGCATGCCCCTGGCTGCCGTACCCGATGACGGCGACCTTCTTGCCCTTGAGCAGCGCCGGGTTCGCGTCCTTGTCCGTGTAGATGTTCAGTCCCATTCCCTGTTCCCTCGATTCAGACGAAATCGGCTTCCGAGCCCTCACGGGCGAGACGCCCCTCGTGCCCATCGGCCGGTGACGCGAGCGCTTCATGGGCCGTCGCGAGCACCAGCGAGCCGCGAAACATCGCGACCACGCCCGTACAGACGATCTCCTTGATGCCGAACGGCCGCAGCAGGTTGATGAAGGCGCCGATCTTGTCCTCGGTGCCCGTGACCTCGACGACGTACGACTCGCTCGAGACGTCGACGACCTTGCCGCGGAAGATGTTCACCACGCTGAGGACTTCGCCGCGCGTCCTCGCGTCGGCGGTGACCTTGACCAGCACCAGCTCGCGCTCGACGTGGTCGACACTGCTGAAGTCGCTGACCCGGATGACGTTGACCAGCTTGTTCAAGTGCTTGCTGATCTGCTCGAGCACCCGGTCGTCGCCGCTGGTCACCAGGGTGATGCGCGAAACCGTCGGATCGGTGGTCGGAGCGACGCACAGGCTCTCGATGTTGAACCCACGGCCGCTGAACAGCCCGGCGATCCTGGCGAGGACGCCGAACTCGTTCTCCACGAGGACGGAGATGATGTGGCGCATCCGACTCGTCTAACCGTTGCTCCCCCGAAAATCGACCTGCCGCGCTGGGGGCACCGCGGGAATTCCGCCGGCCCCGGAGTCGGCCGGCGACCGGATGCGCCTAGCGGATCGTTGCCCCGCACACCGCCGTGGCCCCGGGCAGCCTCGCCCCGTCCGGAGACCGCCACCGGCCTCCCTCGTTCGCGCGAGCCACCGGCGCGCTGGGCTCCGGAACCGCGGGAAGCAGGACCCTGCGCGGCTTCGCCGCGTGGCGCGAGGCGGCGCGTGCAGCCTGGTCGGAACAGCCGGGCCTCGCGCGGGTCTGCGAGGTGAGCGAGGGGGCACGTGCCCCCTCGTCGCGATGATCAGTGCTGCGCCTCGTCGCCGCGGTGACGGTGCAGGATCTCCATGATGCGATCCTTGCCCGCGAGCTTCAGCTTCTGGAGCCGCTTGCGCTCGACTTCCTCTTCCGCGGAGAGGTGCGGCTTCGCGTTGAGTAGCGCCAGCTCTTGCTCGTACCGTTCGTGTTCGAGGTAGTGGTCCCGCAACTCGCCATCGCGGTCCATCAGGGACCGGATCAACTCCTCGTCACGTTTCTCCATTGAGATCCTCCTGGAAGCCACTCGCGGCGCGGCTCTCGTGTCGCCGAACCATCGACGGCCCGAAGGGCCCCGCGCTTTAGTTCTAGGCGCGGTGGATTCGGATTGTCAACGCGGTGCCACGATGGCGCCGCGCCGTTCGCGCATGATCTCGGCTTCCGACGCGCGCGCGTAGCGTGGCACGAGGGTCGCGCGGTCGTCGGACCCGCGCGCGGCGAGGATCCCGGCCCCGGCGCGCGCGACTGCCGAGCCGCTCGGCGGCCGGACCTCGAACGACAGCACGCGGGCTCGTCCCGCCAGCGGCTCCGCGATCTCGCCCTGGTAGCGCGCGGCGCCGTCGCCGAGCAGGAAGATCGGCCTCCCCCCGGCCGCGCACGCCTCGAGCGCTTCGCGAAACGCGACCGGCGAAAACGCTGCGTCGTCCGACGTCCGCTCGAGCCGCGGCAGCGGCTCGAGCCACAGCGCCTCCCGTACGCGGAACATCGCGCCGTAGACCTCGCCCTTGCGAGCGTCGAGGCACGGCGCCACGATCGTGCCCGGTTCCGCCGGAGGTCCATCCCCGCCCCAGCCCGAAAGAACCGTCGCGGCAAGGGCTTCCAGAGTCGGCACGCCGACCAGCGCGGTCTCGCCAGCGAGCGACAGACCCTTGGCGGTGGCGAGGGCGACGCGAAGCCCGGTGAAGGATCCTGGTCCGAGCGAGACGGCGACACACCCGACCTCCTCCAGCCCGCTGCCCGCGGCCGCGAGACACTCGTCGATCAGGGGCAGGAGCTCGGAGCCGTGGCCCGGGCCCGTGTCGCGCGTGGCCTCGGCGAGGATCGCCGCGCTCTCGACGATCCGTCCGGGCTCCGCATGCCGGACCGCTGCGCCGTTCACGGCGGCCCGCACGAGGCCTACGCTGCCGACCCGCGTTGCGGTTTCGATCCCGAGAACGAGCAACGGTGGGTCGCCGGCCGGGCCGCGCGCTCAGCCGATCAGGAGACGGCGCACGTCGTTGTAGAGCGCGAAGCCCATCAGCGAGATCAACAGGAACATGCCGACCTGCTGTGCGATGTCGCGGTGGCGGATCTCCATCGGACGACCGAGAATCTTCTCGATGCCCATGAAGACCAGGTGCCCACCGTCGAGAATCGGAATCGGGAGCAGGTTCAGGACGCCGAGATTCACGCTGAGCAGCGCCATGAAGAACGCGAGCGCCGCGAAGCCGTTGTGCGCCTGCTTGCCCGCCTCGGTCATGATGGTCAGCGGACCGCCCACGGTCGACGTCGACACGACGCCCTGGAAGAGCTTCACGAGCGTCATGACCGTCAGGTAGCAGAGCTCGCCGGTGCGCTGGATGCCGAGCCACACCGCCATGATCGGGTTGCTCCGCTCCATCACGAAGTTGCTCGACTGCTCGACACCGATCACGTAGATCGGCGTCGCCTCGCCGAAGATCGTCTTGCCTTCCGTGCGCTGCGGCACGACGCTGACGTTCCACTCTTTGTCGCCGCGGCGGACCGCGAGGTCGACCGGATTGCCGTCACTGGCGCGAATCGCGCCCGACAGATCCTCCCACCGGCTGATCGGCGACCCGTTCACCGCCACGATCTCGTCGCCGCCCTGGAGGCCGGCCTGCGCGGCCGGCATCCCCTCGCTGACCTTGCCCACGGTCGAGGTGAGCACGGGCACCCCGGTCGCGAACAGGATCGACAGCAGGAGTGCCGCGAAAATCAGGTTGCCCAGCGGTCCGGCGACGACGATGAACGCGCGCGCCCAGAGGGGCTTCACCGCGAAGGAGTTCGGCTGTGCCGCGAGGACCGGATCGGGCTCCGAGCCGTCGTCCTCCTGGCCGATCATCTTGACGAAGCCGCCGAGCGGGATCGCGGCCAGGCAGTACTCCGTCTCGCCGACGCGGCGCGCGAAGATCGTCGGGCCGAAGCCGAGCGAGAACTTCAGCACACCGACTCCGACCCGCTTGCAGGCAAGGAAGTGTCCGAGCTCGTGGACGAAGATCAACATCCCGAGCACGACGATCGCCGCGACGACGCTTGTCACCATAATGAGAAGTTTCCAGCCCTGACCGGTATCCGCAAGGGAGATCGCGTGGGACCGGTCACGCGTTCACATAGTACGCGAACACGAACGGCAAGACGAGACTGTCGATACGGTCCAGAACGCCCCCGTGGCCAGGGATGATCCACCCGGAGTCCTTGGCACCGTAGGCTCGCTTGAGCGCAGACTCGATCAGATCCCCCGCCTGGGCCAGCACCGAGAACGCGAGGGAGAGGAAGATCAGGGCTTCGAGGCGTTCGCCGGGGGGCGGCAACACCGCCCACGCGAACACCGCCAGCACGACGCTCCCGAGGAGCCCGCCCACCGCTCCCTCGACCGTCTTGTTGGGGCTGACGCGCGGCATGAGCTTCGCCCGCCCGGTGAAGCGGCCGGCGAAGTACGCGCCGGTGTCCGACCCCATGGCGCAGGCTATGGCGAAGAAGACCCAGCGCTCGCCACCCGGCAGGAGACGCAGCGAGACCACGTGCGGCAGCAGGAAGCCGGCGTAGAGCGCAGCCACCATGGCGTTCGCGAAGCGCGCGATCGCACCCGGAAGGTCCCGGTCGAACAGCGTCACGAAGAGTCCGCCCGCCAGCGTCGCGAACAGAGCCGCACCCAGCGCCCCTGGGCGACCCGAGACCACCGCGGCCGCGAATGCGAGCCCCGCGACGATCGATAGCACGCGCGCGGGGCGGTGCTCCGGAAGTGCCATCGCGGCGGACTCGCCGAGCCCGACCGCCGTGAAGCCGACGATCACCCCGGCGAACACCCACGGGGCGCTGCCGAGGATCAGCCAGATGAGGAGCGGAAGCGCGACCGCCGCGGTCGCGAGCCTAGTTCGCAGCACGCAGCCGGGCCTGATCCGCGCGACCGTCCACCACTCGCCCGAAGCGGCGCTCGCGCGCCTGGAACTGGCGCAGCGCCTCGAGAAACTCGGCCTCGCGGAAATCCGGCCAGAGCGTCTCGGTGATGTAGATCTCGGTGTACGCGACCTGCCAGAGCAGGAAGTTCGACAGCCGCACCTCGCCACTGGTCCGGATGAGCAGATCGGGGTCGGGGATGCCCGCGGTACCGAGGCTCTGCGCGATGGTGGCCTCGCTGATCTCCTCGGGTACGAGCTCGCCGCGCTCGACCTGCTTCGCGATCGTGCGCACCGCCGCGGCGATCTCCTCGCGGGCGCTGTACGACAGCGCCAGCGTGACCGTGAGGCCCTTGTTCCGCCGCGTCGTCTCGACGCTCACCTTGAGCGCCTTCTGGACGTCGGCGGGCAACTTCTTCACGTTGCCGATCACCAGCAGCCGCACGTCGTTCTTCATCATGCGGTCGAGCTCGGTGGTCAGGTAGCGCTTCAGGAGCCGCATCAGCGCCTTGACCTCGGCCGCGGGGCGACCCCAGTTCTCTTCCGAGAAGGCGTACAGCGACAGGTACTGGATGCCGATCTCGCGCGACATCTCCACGATCGCCTTGACCGAGTCCTTGCCGCGGCGGTGGCCGTAGATGCGTTCGAAGCCGCGGCCCTGCGCCCAGCGCCCGTTCCCGTCCATGATGATGGCCACGTGGCGGGGAAGTCGGGCGGGATCGATGCCCTGGATCGAGAGGCTCGCGCAGCTGGGTTTGACCATCATCGCCACCTCACACCACCATGATCTCGTCTTCCTTGGATTTCAGCGTCTGGTCGATGCGCTCGATGCCCTCGTTGATGAGCAGCTGGACCTTGTCCTGCGCATGCCGGGAATCATCCTCCGTGACCTGCTTCTCCTTCTGAAGCTCCTTGAGCATCTCGTTCGCGTCCCGACGATGGTTGCGCATCGACACGCGGAACTCTTCGGCGATCTTCTTCACGTGCTTGACCAGGTCGCGGCGACGCTCCTCGGTCAGCTCGGGGATCGGGATCCGGATGAGCTTGCCGTCGTTCATCGGGTTCAGGCCGAGATCGGACCCCTTGATGGCACGCTCGATCTCGCCCATCGCCCCCTTGTCATACGGGGTGATCACGATCAGACGCGGCTCGGGGACGTTGATGGTCGCGAGCGAGTTCAGGTGCGTGCGGGCACCGTAGTACTCCACCATGATGCCGTCGAGCAGGCTCGCCGACGCGCGCCCGGTCCGAACGCGCGCGAACTCCTTCTTGAGCTTGGTCGCGGTCTCGTCGATCTCGCGACGCAGATCCTGCAAGACCTCCTCGATCACTCCTCACCGCCTCCGCGCACGACCGTGCCGATCGGCTCGCCGAGCATCGCACGCTTCAGGTTGCCTGGCTCCAGCATGTTGAAGACGAGGACCGGCAAGTCGTTGTCCATGCACAGGGAGATCGCCGTCGAGTCCATCACCTTCAGCTTCTGGCTCAGGACATCGAGGTAGGTCAACTCGCGGTAGCGAACGGCGCTCGGGTTGCGCATCGGGTCCGAATCGTAGACCCCGTCCACCTTGGTCGCCTTGCAGACGATCTCGGCCCCGATCTCGACGGCCCTGAGCCCTGCGGCCGTGTCGGTGGTGAAGAACGGGTTCCCGGTTCCCGCCGCGAAGATGACGACTCGCCCCTTCTCGAGGTGACGCGTCGCGCGACGCCGGATGTAGGGCTCCGCGACCTCCTTCATCTCGAGAGCGGACAGGACTCGGGTCTGGACGCCGTGACGCTCGATGGCCGCCTGCAGAGCCAGGCTGTTCATCATCGTGGCGAGCATGCCCATGTAGTCCGCGGTGGCGCGCTCGATACCGTGCGTCGCCCCGGCGAGGCCCCGGAAGATGTTGCCGCCGCCGATGACGACGGCGAGCTCCACCCCCAGCGCATGGACCTCCTGGATCTCGCTCCCGAGGCGCGTCAGGATCGCGTCGTCGATGCCATAGCCGGCCTCGCCAGCCAGAGCCTCGCCGCTCAGCTTCAGCAGAACCCGGCGATAGGCAAGCGTGCGTGCCACCGGGAAGCGTCCGGATCAGGCCTCGCCCGAGGACTCGCCCAGCTGGAGTCGCACGAAGCGGGTGATCTCGATCGGTGCTCCGGCCGTCTTGCTGGTCGCCGCCACCAGCTTGCCGACGGTGGTCGACGGGTCGCGGATGAACTCCTGCTCGACGAGGCAGACCTCGGCGAAGAACTTCTCGACCTTGCCCTGCACGATGCGCTCGATGACCGGGGCTGGCTTGCCCGTGGTGGCCGCCTGAGCCGCGTAGATCTCGCGCTCGCGCTCGACGTCGGCCGCGGCAACCTCGTCGCGCTTCACGTGGCGCGGGTTCGCGGCCGCGACCTGCATCGCGACGTCCCGCAGCAGCTTTTCCACCTCGGACGCCGCCGCCCCGCTCGCCGCCGACTTCGCCTCGACGAGCACGCCGATCTTGCCCCCGGCATGGACGTACGAGCCGATCGAGCCCTCGCCCGCCTTCAGCGAGACGCGCGCGACCCGGCGCAGCACGATGCTCTCGCCCATCGACGCGATCGACTCCGCGACCACGTCGGCGACCGCCTTGCCCCCCGCGACCTTGATCGCGGCGAGGTCGAGGTCGGCCGCGGCACGAAGCCCGTCGATCTCGCCGCGGCCGGCGAACGCACCGAGCAGCTGACCCGCGAGATCCTGGAACTGCGGCGTCTTGGCGACGAAATCGGTCTCGCAGTTGAGCTCGATCATCACGCCCTCGGTCGGGCTGACGAGTCGGGCGAGAATCACGCCCTCGGCCGCGACCTTGCCAGCGCGCTTCGCGGCCGTCGCGAGCCCCTTCTCACGCAGGTACCGGATCGCCCCCTCGAAGTCGCCGCCGGACGAGTCGAGCGCTGCCTTGCAGTCCATCATGCCGGCGCCGGTCTTCTCGCGCAGCTCTTTCACCTGTGCCGCTGTGACTGCCAACTGTCTTGACCTCGATGCAAATCCGCGGCCCGCAGCCGCGGAGCGGTTTCGTGACCGCGCGGAAGTGGCGGCGGGCTCCTGCGAGCCCGTCGCCGAATCTCAGACGCCCGCCGGTGCCGACTCGTCGAGCGACACCGCACGCTCCTGTTCGGCAGCGCCGTCGTCACCCTGGCCACGCAGCCGCTCCTCGTACTCCTGCCGGCCCTCGAGGATCGCGTCCGCGATCGAGGAGCAGAACAGGCGAATCGCGCGGATCGCGTCGTCGTTGCCGGGGATCCGGTAGTCGACCACCTCCGGGTCGCAGTTGGTGTCGACCACCGCCACGACCGGGATGCCGAGCTTGTTCGCTTCCTTGACCGCGATCTCTTCCTTCTTGGGATCGATGACGAAGATCGCGTCCGGAAGCTTGCGCATGTTCTTGATCCCGCCGAGCGAGATCAGGAGCTTGTCGCGCTCACGCGAGTAGTTGAGCAGCTCCTTCTTGGTGTAGCGGCTCGACAGGACGGGATCGTCGATCATCTCTTCCAGCTTCTTCAGACGGTCGATCGAGGCCTTGATGGTCTGGAAGTTGGTGAGCATGCCCCCGAGCCAGCGATTGTTCACGTGGAACTGGCCGCAGCGCTCGGCCTCCTCGCGGATCGGATCCTGGGCCTGCTTCTTGGTGCCGACGAAGAGGATGACGCCGCCCGAAGCCGCCAGCTCGCGGACCTGCCGGTAGACGTCCCGGAACATCTTCACCGTCTGCTGGAGATCGATGATGTAGATGCCGTTGCGCGCGCCGAAGATGTAGCGCTTCATCTTCGGGTTCCAGCGGCTCGTCTGGTGTCCGAAGTGGACTCCGGCCTCCAGCAGCTGTTTCATCGTCGGTTCAGGCATGTCTTCCTTCCTCGAAGCCTCGCGCCCACGCACGATCGGGACGCCCCCGCAGGGTTCAACCGCTATCGGCTAGCAGAGCCCCTACCAGGGCGCAACGAAGGACTTCAGGAGTTCATCGAGGCGATGAAGTCGGCGTTGGTCTTGGTGTGGCTCATCTTGTCGAGGAGGAACTCCATGGCCTCGACCGGGTTCAGCTGGGACAGGAGACGCCGGAGGATGATCACGCGATTGAGGACCTCCCGGGGCAGCAGCAGCTCCTCCTTGCGGGTCCCGGACCGGTTGATGTCGATCGCCGGAAACGTCCGCTTGTCGATCAGGCGTCGATCGAGGTGGATCTCCATGTTCCCGGTGCCCTTGAACTCCTCGAAGATGACCTCGTCCATGCGGCTGCCGGTGTCGATCAGCGCGGTACCGATGATGGTCAGGGAGCCGCCGTCCTCGATGTTGCGCGCCGCGCCGAAGAACTTCTTCGGCTTGTGCAGCGCGTTCGAGTCGACGCCGCCGGACAGGATCTTGCCCGACGGCGGCACCACCGTGTTGTAGGCGCGCGCCAGCCGGGTGATCGAGTCGAGCAGGATGACGACGTCCTTTCCGTGCTCGACGAGACGCTTTGCCTTCTCGATGACCATCTCGGCGACCTGGACGTGGCGCGTCGCGGGCTCGTCGAAGGTCGAGCTCACGACCTCACCCTTCACCGAGCGCTGCATGTCGGTGACCTCTTCCGGCCGCTCGTCGACCAGCAGGACGATCAGCACCACCTCGGGATGGTTCGCGGTGATGCCGTGCGCGATGTTCTGCAGCATCACCGTCTTGCCGGTCCGCGGGGGAGCGACGATGAGACCGCGCTGGCCCTTGCCGATGGGCGTCATGAGATCGAGCACGCGCGTCGTCACGTCGCGCCCCGGGTTCTCGAGGTTCAGGTGCTCGTCGGGATAGAGCGGCGTCAGGTTGTCGAACAGGATCTTCTCTCGCGCGCGCTCGGGCTCCTCGTAGTTGATGCGCTCGACCTTGAGCAGCGCGAAGTACCGCTCGCCCTCCTTCGGCGGCCGGATCTGTCCGGACACGACGTCTCCGGTGCGCAGATTGAAACGGCGCACCTGCGACGGCGAGATGTAGATGTCGTCGGGGCCGGGCAGGTAGTTGTAGTCGGGCGCGCGCAGGAAGCCGAAGCCGTCCGGCAGGATCTCGAGCACACCCTCACCGTAGATGGATCCCGCCTGCGCGGTCTGCGCCTGCAGGATGCCGAAGATCAGCTCCTGCTTGCGCATCGCCGACGAGCCCTCGACCTCGAACCTGCGCGCGATCTGTGCGAGCTGGTGGATGTCGAGACGCTTGAGCTCCTTGAGATTCACCGGTGGCGGCACGCCGCCCGGACCGGCGTCCGGCGCCGAACCGTTGGACTGGAGGGCCGCGGGCGCGGGCGACGCCGCCATCTCCTCGCGGGCGACGGGCTGTCCGGGCGTGGCAGCGGTGACGTGCGCAGGCCTGCGGATGACGTTCGCCCGCGCCGGCGCACCATCCTCCACGTCGCGCGCGCCGATCTGGGGCAACGCGTCGAGATCGAGCGCCTCGCCTCCCCCGTCGGCCACGTCACCGATCGTCGCCACGTCCTCCGGGAGGTCGGAGGCTTCTTCTTGCCGCGAGCGTGACCGTGGCATTTCCCTCTCCTTGGCGACCCTGGCGGGACCGGGCTCCGACCGACGTGGACTCATGGCTGGTGGCTCGCGTGCCGTGATGCTGTTGGGGACCGGAACCGTCTCGCAGATCGTCGCGCGAAGAAGGCGATCTCCTGCCCGCGATCTGCGCTACCTTGTTTGACGAGTAGATGAAGGCTGGACCAAGACGGACGATCGGCGGCGGCGCGTAACGCTTGACGGTCGAGATGGATGTCCCGCCCAACACCCGCGGTCGCAATAGAGCAACTCGTTTTGCGAGTCAACCCCTTGCGCCCGCGCACCCGCGCGCGTTTTCTTGTCTCGTCAGCGGTCGCGCAGCGAGTCGACGAGACGCCGCATGTCGTGGGCCAGCGGCGCCTCGAAAGTCACCTCGTGACCGCCCAGCGGATGGCGCAGGGTGAGCGACGCGGCGTGAAGCGCCTGACGCGGAAAGCTCTCGATGACCGCGCGCTGCGTGGCGTGCACCGTCGACGGGGCGCGCCCCGACCCGTAGGTACGGTCGCCGACGATCGCGTGACCGATGCTCGCGAGGTGCACGCGGATCTGGTGCGTGCGCCCGGTCTCCGGCGCCACGTCGAGGAGCGCTGCGGCCCCGGGAACACCGAACGCCTCACGCACGGTGTAGCGCGTGCGCGCGGTGCGCGCCTGACCGACGCGCGCCTGCATGCGCTTGCGGTCGACGGGGTCGCGTCCGATCGCCAGGTCGATCGACCCCTCCCGCTCGCGCGGCACGCCGATGACCACGGCCCGATACCGCTTCTGCACGGTCCGTGCGGAGAACTGTCGCGCCAGCGCGTGCATCGCCACCGGCGTCTTCGCGACGACGATCACACCGGTGGTGTCCTTGTCGAGCCGGTGCACGATGCCGGGACGCTGCGGGTCGGGCCAGTCACCCGTCAAGCGCCAGCGGTGCAGGAGCGCCGCGACCAGCGTCCCCGATCGCGTGCCCGGCGCGGGGTGGCTCGCCATGCCCGCGGGCTTGTCGATCACGATGATCGCCTCGTCCTCGTGCAGCACGTCGAGGGCGATGTCCTCGGGCTCGACCCACGACGGCTCGGGGGGCGGCAGCTGTACCTCGACCTGCGCCCCCTCGGCCACGGGAAAGCTCGCCTTGCGCACGACGCCATCGACGGTGACGTGCCCCTCGCGCACGAGGGCCGCGATCCGCGAGCGCGTCGGCAGGAAGCTCTGCCGTCCGAGGAAGCGGTCGAGGCGCTGTCGTCCCTCTCCCGGCGGCACGGTGCAGCGGAAGACCTGCCCGCCGCTCGCGTCGGCCTCGGACTGGCGCGGCGCGTCACTCACGGCGACGATCCGAGCACCTCGCGCGCTGCAGACGCGTCCCTGCGGATCTGCGCGACCAGCTCCGCAACCGAGGGGAACTTCACCTCGCCGCGCAGGCGCTGCACGAGCGCGATCCGGATGCGACGCCCGTAGAGGTCGCCTGCGAAGTCGAAGAGGTGGGTCTCGAGGCGGCGGCCGACCGCGCCGAACGTCGGGTTCGTCCCGAGGTTGGCCACGGCGGGACGCGTCGGCGGCTCGTCGCCCACGCCGACCCGCACGGCGTAGACGCCATCCGGCGGCAGCATCCCGCCGCGCGGAAAGACGTTCGCGGTCGGGAAGCCGATGGTGGCTCCGCGGTGATCGCCGTGGCGCACGAGCCCGACCAGCGTGTGCGGGCGACCGAGCAGACGGCCCGCGTGAGCGACGTCGCCCGCGTGCAGCGCCCGGCGGACCGCGCTGCTGCTCACGGTGTGCTCGCCGATCGCGACGGGCGGCACCACCTCGACGGCGAAACCGTGGCGGCCTGCGAGCTCGCGCAGCACCTCGGGCGTTCCCGCGCGGTCACGCCCGAAGGTCACGTTGTAGCCGACCACGACTCCGGCCACGCCGAGCCGATCGACCAGCACGTCGCGCACGAACTCCTCGGGGCCGAACGACGCGAACTGCCGCGTGAAGTGACGGACCACGACGCCGGCGAGCCCGGCCGCCTCGAGTGCGTCGAGGCGGGACGCGAGCGAGGTGATCATGGTCGGCGCGCGGTGCGCGGCGAGGACCGCGATCGGATGCGGCCAGAAGGTGAACGCCACCGGCTCGCCGTCGAGCCGGTCTGCCAGCTCGACGGTACGCCGCATGATCGCCTGGTGCCCGAGGTGGAGGCCGTCGAAGTTGCCCAGGGCGACGACGGGCGAGCGGAACGGCCGGCGACCCGGATCGAGGTGACGTACGACGCGCATCATGGAGGCGCCCAAGGGCTACCCTGTGAGGCGCCCATGGGGCACCGTGTTCACTAGCACAGGATGCGTGGCGACGCCGGGGCCCGCGTCCGGCTCGTCGAAATCAGCTGCCGAGCGCCAGCAGCTGCTTCCTGGCGCGCGCCGCCTCGGGCGACTGCGGATACTCGGAAATAAGCTTCTGCAGGATGAGCCGCGCGTCGATCTTGTCCCCGAGCTCCGCGAACGCGGACGCCTGGCGCAGCAGCGCCGCCGGCACGCGGTCGCTCTTGGGGAAGCCGACGAGAACCTCGTTGTAGGCCAGGATCGCCTCGTTGTACTTCCCCTGGCCGTAGTACGACTCTCCGATCCAGTACTGCGCGTACGGGACCAGCTCGTTCTTCGGGTTCTTGTTGACCGCCGCGCGCAGCGTCTGGACGGCCTCCTGCGTGTCGCCACGCTGGTACTGCGTCAGGCCGGCCCGGTACCCCTCGTTGGTGCTGCGCCCCATGTCGAGCTCGACCGAGACCGGGGTGCCGGTCTCCGCAACCGGGATCGACGCGGGCGGTGGCGCGGGCGGGGGTGCCGCAGGAGCGCCGGTACCGAACTCGTCCCCCGGCGGGACCGTGGGCGGCGGCGCGCCCGGCGCCGGATCGGGCGGCCGGGACGAGCTCGACTCGAGAGCACGCAGACGCTCCTCGATGTCGGTGCTCGGCGCCGGCGCGGTCGCGCGCGGGCGGCTACCGCCGTCCTCGACCTGCGCGCGCACGCGCGCGAGCTGACCGCGAAGGCTCTCGACGTCGGCGCGCGTGTCGGCGATCCGCCGCGCGAGATCGCGTTGCTCCCGCCGCAGCGACGAGAGATCTGCCTCGGAGGCGCAGCCGGAGGCGAAGATCGCGAGCAGCCCGCCAAGCGCGATCATCCGGCCCGGGGGCCGGACCGCTTCACGCACGATCGTGGTCATCGTTCCTCGGTGGCCTCGCCTGCTTCGCCTACTGGCCCACGACGAAGTGTGTGCGGCGGTTGTCTGCCCAGCAGCTCTCGGTCTCCTCCTGGCAGACCTGGAGCTCCTTGCCGTAGCTGATCGTCGTCAGACGGCTCGACGAGACGCCGAGGCTCACGAGGTAATCGCGTGCTGCGTTGGCGCGCTTCGCGCCCAGGGCAAGGTTGTACTCGATGGTCCCGCGGCTGTCGCAGTGGCCCTCGATCTCCACCTTGGCGCGCGGATTCTCGCCGAGCCAGTCGGCGTTGGCGCGCAGGATCTCGCGCGCATTGTCCGAGAGCTCGATCGAGTCGTAGGCGAAGTACACGTCGGACAGCGGCCCCTGCTCACCGCCGCCGAGAGTACCCCGGCGGTACTGGTCGAGGCTGCCGCCGCGGGCCATGTCGTCCTCGCCGACGCCGCCCGTCGCCGAGCCACCCGACGCATCGTAGATGTCGTCGTCGGAGCTCGACTTCTTGCTGCAGCCGGGCAGGAGAGCAACCGAAAAAACCAGCAACAGCGCGGCCCACCGCCACGTCCGTGCGCGAGTCCGACCAGCCTGCACCCGCCCCATCTCGACCTCCTGGGAATCCATCCCGCTGACCGCGACGTCCCTGGCTGCGGTCATCGCCCGCTCGCCACCACGAGGCGTGCGAACACCGGGCACGGCGTCCGCGCCCCCGTCCCTCACTCGAGCCTCGACGACCAGGCGGGACTGCTATCACTGCCCGGGCTGGTGATCAATTGTCGCTGCCGCACGCCACGCGCATCGGAGAAGTAGAGCTGTGCCTTTCCGGCGCGCGTGGAGCTGAAGATCAGGTAGCGACCGTCCGGGGACCAGGTCGGGTCGACGTTGTCGCCGCGGCTCGACGTGATCTGCGTCGGCTCGCCGCCGTCGGCGCCCACGACGAAGATCTGAAAACGGCCGTCGACCCGCCCCGTGTACGCGATCTTGTCGCCCTTCGGCGACCACACCGGCTGCGTGTTGTACGACCCGCGCGAGGTCAGGCGACGCGGCTGTCCGCCACCGGTGCCCATCACGTAGATCTGCGGCGAGCCCGTCCTGCCCGAGCAGAACACGATCTGGCTGCCGTTCGGCGAGAAGCTCGGACTGACGTTGATCGCCTGGCCCTCGGTCAGGCGCGAGATCGCGCCGCCATCGGGCGTGACGAGCGCGATCTCGGAGTCGCCCTTGCCGCCGCCTCGGGTCACGGCGATCTCGCGTCCGTCGGGCGAGAAGCTCGCCCCCATCACCATGCCGGGTCCGGTCGGGATCAGGCGCTCGCGTCCGGTCGTCACGTCCATCTCGTACAGCTTGGGACGGCCGTCCTTGAACGAGGTGAATACCAGAGAGCGCGCGTCGGGCGCCCAGCTCGGCGACAGGTTGATCGTCTGGTTGCGCGTGAGCTGCCGCAGGTCGGAGCCGTCGAGATTCATGACGTACAGCTCCTTGAACCGGCCGCTGCGCGTCGAGATGAACGCGACGCGGCTGTCGAACGGTCCCGCCTCGCCCGTGAGCTGGAGCAGGATCTCGTCGGCGAAGCGGTTCGCCATGCGACGGACGTCGCGCGACGACCCGCTGTACCTCTTGCCGCCGAGCTGGCGACGCTCGGCGACGTCGAAGAGCCGCGCCTCGACGGTGACGTCGCCGCCGCCCGACGAGATCCGCCCGGTCACGAGAAGACGCGCGCCCATCGAAGCCCAGCTGCCGAAGTCGACGTCCTCGGGGCCACCGCCGCCGCCGTTGAACGAGCCGGGGTCGAGCACCCGGAACAGGCCCGAGAGATCGAGGTTGCGCGTGAGGGTTGCCCCGAAGAGCCGACCCGCCTCTCCGCCGCCACCCTGCAGGTCCGTCACCGCGATCGGGAACGCGGTCTCGCCCGGTCCCGTGATCAGGCCGCGGACCTGCGCGCGCGCCGCGTGCGGCGCTGCGACGAGAGCGGTCCATCCGAGCAGCAGGGCCACGCCGACGCGCCACCCGAGCGGGGCCACGCCCACGCGCCACCTGCGACGCGTGGGCGACGCGGTGATCGTTGCTCTCGTCACCTCCGACATCGCTTCCTCCTCGGCCGCGAGCGGCGTCATCGCGGCGTCTTCAGATCTCCGGGCTGGAACGTCAACTCGACGTCCGCGAAGTCCGCGCGGTACTTCTCGGGCGGCGGCGCGAGCGGGCTCGCGCCGCGGACCGCACGCAGGACCGACGCATCGTACGACGCATCGCCCGAAGGCTGCACGACGCGCAGCTCGGCGATCGTGCCATCGTCGTTGATGCGGAACTGAACCTTGACCTCCGCCGTCTTGGCCCCACCCGTGTAGACCCACGACTCGCGAATCCTGGCGAGCATCTGGTTGTAGTACAGGAGGAACTCTGCGCCGCGAACCTCACCGGCGCCACCGCGCCCCCCACCCATTCCGATGCGGCGGTTCGGGTCGTATGCGTCGGTGCCGCCGACGCCACCGGAGCCGCGCGGGTCGCCGCCGGGCGCGCGCACGCCGCCCTGCGCCGCGCCGCTCGGCGCACCGCCGCTCGGCGCACCGCCGCTCGGCGCACCGCCGCTCGG
>Ga0194131_10001465_pt1 | contig 40221 bp, 31 predicted proteins | sample TA2KigO120mmetaG_FD_148631 | JGI IMG/M metagenome (GOLD analysis project Ga0194131, IMG submission 148631) | Freshwater microbial communities from Lake Tanganyika, Tanzania - TA2015053 Kigoma Offshore 120m | ecosystem: Environmental > Aquatic > Freshwater > Lake | place: Tanzania: Lake...
CTCCTCCAGAGTCACGTAGCTGAACATCCCGGACTGCTGCTGATCGTCGCCGCGCATACAACAATCATCGCCCGAAATGTTCCGAGAGGGAATGGGCTCGATCAGGAGTTTTTCAACAAGTTCCTAGCACTGTATTCACCTCAAAAGTAATGGGGGTATGTCGAAGACTAAACCCACCCGTGTATCATATGGTACAGTCCGCGATGTGCGTTTTCAAGGGGTGAGCCTTTGCTCATGATCCGTTTTGCCCCTGAATCGTACCGTTACGGAAGGTAAAAACAGTGTCTCTACCCCTACGACTTCTGCGGCCGCTGGTCCGCATGATCCTCCGGCTCCTGTACCGTGTTGAAGTGCAGGGGTCTGTTCCGGCGATGCCGGAACGCGCGATCATCATCGCGAACCACCAGTCTTTCCTGGATGCGTTCCTGATTGGGTGTTTTGTGGATGTGGATGCCACCTGGGTGGTGCACCGGTGGGCCTGGGACAACCGGTTCTTCCGGCTGTTCCTGCGTCATGCGCCGATTGTGGTGATCGATTCGGCGAGCCCGATGTCGATGAAGACGCTGGTGGAGGCGATCGAGTCCGGCAAGCGCGTGGCGGTGTTTCCGGAGGGCCGCATCACGGTGACAGGCAGCCTGATGAAGGTCTATGAGGGAGCTGCGTTTCTAGCTGCGCGCGCGGGGGCGGCCATCCTGCCCGTCGTGATTGAAGGCGCCACGAATTCGTGGTTCAGCCGGATGCAGGCGCCGTGGCCCAGCCGTATGTTTCCGAAGATGCGTTTGACGATTCTGCCGCTGGCCCGGATCGAGATGCCGGCCGCGCCGCGCGCACGGGACCGGCGCCGTCTGGCAGCCGAGGAGTTGCGCCGCGTGATGCAGGATGCGCAGGTGGCGGCCCGGCCGCGCACCACGCTCTACGAAGAGTTCCTGAACGCGGTGGACCTGCATGGCCGCGGCCGGCCCGTGATGAGCGGCATGGACTATGCCGAGCAGACCTATGGCAACGTGATCAAGGCCTCCATGGCGCTGGGCCGGCTGGTGGGCAAGCTGACGGCCGAAGGCGAGTACGTGGGTGTGCTGATGCCGAACGTACCGGCGACATCCAGCCTGGTGTTGGGCATGCTGGCGACGCGCCGGGTGCCGGCGATGTTGAACTACACCTCGGGTTCCGCCGGCCTTCAGGCGGCGTGTGAACTGGCGCGGGTGAAGACGGTGATCACCTCGCGCGCCTTCATCGAGAAGGCAAAACTGGGCGACGTGGTGGCCCGGATATCAGGCCCGAAGCTGATCTATCTGGAAGATCTTCGGCCCATGTTCGGCCTGGCCGACAAGTTGTGGCTCATCCTGCGCGCGATGCCCTTCCCGCGGAGCGTGATGGTGGCGTCCAAGCCGGATGACCCGGCGGTTGTGCTGTTCACCTCGGGCTCCGAGGGCAAGCCGAAGGGCGTGGTGTTGAGCCATGCCAACCTGCTGGCCAACTACCATCAGGGCCGGGCGATCATTGAATTCTCGGTGCGCGACAAGTTCTTCTGCGCGCTGCCGCTGTTCCACTCCTTCGGCCTGATGGGCGGCATCTTTCTGCCGCTGCTCTCCGGCGCCAAAGTGATTCTCTATCCATCGCCGCTGCACTATCGCGTGATTCCGGAGATGGTCTATGACCGCGACTGCACCATTCTCTTCGGTACGCCGACGTTCCTGGCCAACTACGCCAAGGCCGCTCACGCCTATGACTTCTACAGCCTGCGCGTGGTGGTTTCCGGGGCTGAGAAGCTGAACGATGAGACGCGGCGCCTGTGGACGGACAAGTTTGGCATCCGGATCATGGAAGGCTATGGAGCCACCGAGTGCGCCCCCATCATCAGTCTGAACACACCGCTGGCCTGGCGGGCAGGCACCGTGGGCGAGATCGCGCCGGGGCTGGAATGGCGGCTGCTGCCGGTGGCCGGCATCGAGGGCGGGGGCGAACTGCATGTGAAGGGCCCGAATGTGATGCTGGGCTATCTGCTGCACGATCAGCCCGGGGTGATCCGGCCGCCGGAGTCGCAATTTGGCGCGGGGTGGTACGCCACGGGCGATGTGGTGGAGATCGACCGGCGGTTCATCGCGATCAAGGGCAGAATCAAGCGGTTCGCCAAGGTGGCGGGTGAGATGGTCTCCCTGGAGGTGGTGGAAAAGGTTGCGCAACTGGCGTCGCCGGGCCGTGCCCATGCCGCCACCGCGGTACCCGATGGCCGCCGCGGTGAGGCGATCATTCTTTTCACCGAAGACCGTCTGCTCTCACGAGAACTGTTGGCGGCCGCGGCCCGCGATGAAGGCCTGCCGGATTTCGCCGTGGCCCGGCGCGTGCAAACCATCGAGAAGATCCCGCTGCTGGGGAACGGCAAGTGCGACTATGTAAGGCTGCGGGAGATGGGGCTGGAGTTTGCCTCCCACGCGTAGCCGACGTCAGGGGCCGGCCGGGCGGCGCGCGGCCAGCATCTTTTCCATGGTTTGCAGGGCGCCTCGCAGTTGCTTTGCGTCGTGAACCTCAAATACGCGCCCTTCCTGCGATTTCACCAGGCGCTCAATGCTGTCGTCAAAGGGGAACCGGGCGGAGAGGAACGGCGGCGTGCGGTGCAGGTAAAAAAAGAGCGGCTTGGCCGGCACGTTCTCGATGAGGCCGGGTGGAAACTTGTCGGTCTCAATGGAGTTCGGCCCGATAAAAATCAGCGCGTCGGGAGGCTTCTCCGCCGCGATCTGGCGGTTGACCAGGCTGGCAAGAAGGTCAATGTGGCCCTTCTTCTGGCTCAGGACTTTGATATCCACCAGACCGGGCTGAAGCTGGTTGAGCGTCTCCGTCATCTGCCGGAAGATGCGCGGCGAAAGCACCTCCGTGGAAAACAGCTCTTTCTGCTGGGCCAGATTGAACACCGTAACGGAGGTCTCAACGAACGGCGTCTGTTCCAGCAGAGCGTGCATGGTGCCCAGGATGATGGACTGGTCGTACTGAGTGAACATCGACGACAGCGGGTGCACCGGCGCGGCGTGCAGCAGCACGGCGACGCGATAGGGCCGGCTGGCGCGGTCGCGGGTTTCGGCCAGGCGCGGGATTCGTAGCGGCTCCACCGTGTTCGCGGGGATGCGGCTGTCGGCCCGATCCTCCTCGCGCAGCTTGAGACGGGAATCCCAGCCGCCGCGGCAGATCCGGTCGCTCTGGTCCCACATCAGGAAGTCCGTGCGGTAGTCGCCCTCACCGATGTAGTAGCCGCCGTAGAAGCTGCCTTCGGCGCGGCCAGGCATGCGGCCGGGGCGGCGTGGGAACCCGAACTGCTGGACGAAATAGCGGGGCCCGCCCTGGGACGGCTTGACCCGAACCAGCGCCAGCAGCCGGGTTTCCCGCGGGTCCAGCCCGGCCAACGGGAAACGAACCTGATAACCAGCCTGATAGCGCAGATTCACGGTCAGGAAAGGCTTGACAGCGCTCACGGAGCAGCCGAGTTTCTGGGTGTCCCTGGCCGCAAGGACCTCCTCGAACACCTTGACCAGCATGCCGCCGCGCGTCGACTCCGGGTCGACAGGGATCTGCCCCGGCGCCTCCACGCACGCCAGCCTGGCCAGAATCGCCACACAAACCCGCAAGCTCCCTGAGTATATCCCGCCGCAACCCGGAACCCTTCCCGTGCGTTCAAGTCTATGTAGGCTATGATCAGACTTGGAGGCACCATGCGTCTCAGCTCCTTTGTGTTCGCCGGATTCCTGACCCTGGGGGCGCTGTGGGCGGCCGAGGACGCCGCCGCGCCGGAGCCCACTTTCCGGCTGGAAGCGGGCACGAAGATCCCGTTGAGCATGCTGAATAGCATCAGCTCGAAGAACGCCGCCGACGGGGATCGCATTTACCTGGAAACGATCTTTCCGGTGATGGCTGATGGCCGGATCATCATTCCGGTGGGCAGCAGTGTGGCGGGCACGGTGACACGTGTCAACCGGCCGGGGCGCGCCAAGGGCCGTGGCGAACTCTATGTGCGGTTCGATTCCATCATCCTGCCGAATGGCGTAATGCGGGATTTCCGGGCTCGCGTGGGTGCCCTGGATGGGCGCGCCACCGAACAACTGGACCGCACGGAAGGCAAGATCCGGAGTGACAGCGGCAAGACCGAGGATGCGATCAAGATCGGGTCCACCACGGCGGCCGGGGCATCGGCCGGAAGTCTGGTTGGCATCGCCACCAAGACTCCCGGGATGGGCGCGGGCATTGGAGCCGCGGCGGGCGCGGCGGCCGGATTGGCGGCGGTGATGCTGACGCGCGGTCCCGATGCAATGCTGGCCAAGGGAACGACGCTGGATATGGTCCTGGACCGGCCGCTCATCTTTTCGAAGGATGAAGTGGATTTCGCCGGAGCGCCTTCGCGGCGGGCGGCCAGCAACAACGACGGCCCGGCGCCGAAAAAATCAGGCACACTTCCGCGGACGCCCGGCTCTCCGTTCTGATCCCGCACGCGCGGCCTGCCGGGCGGATCTCAACTCATTGGCCATAGCACCAACTCTCGCGGCTGTGTGCGTCAGAATTGCGGCGTTGGTGCTGCCGGGCCGCTGTGACTATTTACGCCGCGAACCTGTGGCTTGTCCGGATTGGGCATCCAAGACTGTGCATCTGGCCCAATTGCTAGACTCCGAAAGTATGCCCGATCTCAGCAAGTCCCAGTCGCACGGAAGAATTGGTGAAGCGGCCGTGTACGCAAAGTGTTGGATGCACGGAATCGCAGCCTACTTCACCGGAGGACTGCGCAACAACTTCGCCGGCAGCGACTTGATCGTTGAGACCAAAGACCAACGCGCCAAGCTCTGGGTACAGGTCAAGACCGGCGCGCCGGCTCTCAAGGACCACATTTATTTGACTCAGTGTTGCTGGCGACGGCGACCTAACCACTGACAAGTTCAATTCTGATTTTGTGGTGTTCGTCAATCTTCAGGCGCGAGCGGCAAAGAAGCACGTCCATGGAGGAGAGCCAGGATTCGAGCATCTGACGTTCTTCGTCGTCCCTGCGGACACGGCCAATGCGATTTATCGCCGGTGGTTGCGGCACTCGTATGAGATGAGAAGCCCAAGCGCGATGGAGGGGTCAGAAAGCTCACCAATATGTGCGTTGAGGTTCCCGCATCTGAGATGGCGCTGTACAAAGATGCATGGTCTTCGCTGAAGACGCGGAGCCAAGCGTAGCCGATGCGGAATTGAGCCGCGTGAGAGTGGCGCACCGAATAGCCGGTGTGCGACGCGGGTTCGAGAGGTCTGCAGACGGGGAGAAACGGCCTCCGGTGACCACGACGGGCGCGCACATCGGGCCCACCTTAGCGGAGGCAAACGGACAGAGGGAGAACGCGCGTAAAGTCAACTAAACTGAAGTTGTCGAGTCTCCGCCGATGTTCCGCCGCCGATTCCTTGCCGCCTCGCTCGGCGCCCGCGCGCTGGCACAGAACCGCGGCAATCTCCTGCTTCCCAGCGATCAGCCCGACGAATTCCATCTTCGGCTGATGTGGTATCACCCGGTGCCTCCGGTGGACCGGAACACATGGCGGCTCAGGATTGGCGGCCTCGCGGCCAGGCCCCAATCGTTCACCTTGGCCCAGCTTCGGGCGTTGCCGCAACTCACCCAAAGCTCGCGCATGAAGTGCGTGCAGTGCTGGTCGGCGCGCAACAACTGGGGCGGGTTCCGCTTCGGCCCCCTGCTCGATCTGGTGAAGCCTTCAGCCAAGGCCAAGGCCATCCGCATCGATTGCGCCGACAAATGGTATGAGTACTTCACGCTGGCGGAGGCTCTCTCGCCACGGGTTCTGCTGGCGTTGGATCTTGAGGGTAAGCCGCTTCCGGACAAACATGGCGCGCCGCTGCGTCTGATTGATCCGGCGAAGTATGGCTACAAGTCCGCCAAGCTGATCACCGCCATCACCTTCGTGGAAGAAGGCAAGGGCAGCATGGCGTGCGACATCGGGCCCTATTACTCCCCGGGGGGCGATATTCTGCCCGGTTACGATACGCCTCAGGATCTGGACGGAGGCAAAACCAAACGCAAGATCGCGGGCGGTGAGATTGTGGATTACTAGGCATGTTCCAGTGGACCAAGCGCCAGTTCGTGCGGCTCGCCGGGCTCGCCATTGCCGGCCGGATCGCTCCGCGGCTGCTTCCGGGCGCGCCGGTGGACGCGGGCCGCAAGGTGATCATTGTCACCTTCGGCGGCGGCGTGCGCTATTCCGAAACGTTTTCGCCGGAAGGGCTTCGCAACATCCCCGCGCTCGCGTCGCTCAGACCCAAGGGGTTCTTCTATTCGAACTGCGCCAATGCCGGCGTGCTCTCGCATTTCAACTCCAGCGCCTCCATTCTCACCGGCAACTGGCAGCGTGTGGATGACTTCGGCTTCGAGCGCCCCGCCGGCGCCACCATCTTTGAACAGTTCCGCAAACAGCGCCGGCTGCCTTCCACCCAGGCGTGGGCTATCTGCACGAACAAGAGCTTCTCCCTGATGAACCACGGCGCCGCGCGGGATCTGGGTGAGCCGTACGGCGCGAACCTTGTGCTGCCGAAGCAACTGCTGATTGAGGCGGTGGACGAAGTGGTGAAGCAGCGCGCGGCGCCCGGCGGCGTGGCGGATCGCGATGCCGTGCTGCGGCAACTGGAAGGCGTGCTCAACGAAGGCTACGAAGGCATCGGGTGGACCATCTTCAAGGGCAGCCGTGACCTGGACAACACCGTGCGCGCCACCCTGACGCGCAGCCTGGTGGAATACATCAACGGCCCCGAACTGCCCAGCTCCGGCGATGAGCTGACCTTCTTTGTCACGCGCGAGGTGATGCGCGAGTTCGGCCCGCGGCTGTTGTTTGTGAACTTCTGGGATATGGATGTGGCGCACTGGGGGTCCTATTCGCTGTACCTGCAGGCGGTGGCCCGTACGGACCGGCTGGTGGGCATGCTGTGGGAAGAGATCGAAACGAACCCGCGGTATAAGGGCCGCACTACGCTGCTGGTGCTGCCCGAGTTGGGCCGCGATGGCGATGTGAACACGGCCAATGGCTTCCTGAACCATCGCAGCGGAGACGCCTCATGCCGCAACATGTGGCTGCTCGCGCTGGGGGCGGGGGTGGCGCGCGGAGAATCGGACCAGCCCGTGCGGCACATCGACGTGGCGTCCACGGCCGCCGGCATTCTGGGATTCCACAATCCGGAGGCGGCCGGCAAGCCCTTGAGCCGGATCCTGCTCTAACGATGCCCGCCGCCGCCCCCAGTCCGTTGCTGCAAGGCCTCATCGACAAGGGTCTGTTTGAACGGCTGCCACCCACGTTTTCAACCTTCTTCTTCGAGCGGATCCGCGACTGGGCGCTGCTCTTTCCCGCCGAGCAGAGCTACTTCGAACGGCTCTTCGGCATGTTCGACCGCTCTGAACCGGAGCTGGTCGATCAACTCTTCGCGCCCCTTCGGGCCGTCGAAGCGCGCATGGGCGTCAACCCCAGAACATGGCCCACGCGCCAGTTCACGCTGGCCAATGTCGATTTTCTGAACCGCTCACCGCACTACGCCGAGTGGCGCGGCGTGATCGGCGATATCTTCTCGCGCATCGATCCGCTGCTGGATCAGGAACTGGTGCAGTTCGCCAGGCCGCGGCTCGCGATCGTCACCGCCCCCGCCGAACTTCCCACCGGCCCGGACCGCATGTGGACGCGCCTGGCCGCCAAAGGCCGCCGCGTTCCCCTGCGTCTTGACGCCGGTGAGGACCTCCTGGGCAGTCTGCTCACCGGCGGCGCTGGCGGCTCCTCACTCCTGGAACTGTGCGCCGCGCGCGATGGCGCCGGCCAGGCGTGGCTGATCGAGGCCGGCCAACGGCGCGCCGCGGGGGCCGGCCGCTACACCCACCTGAGCTATGAAGCCTTGCAGCCGTACCGCATCCGCCTGATGGATGAGGTGCGGAACATGGTGCAGCGCGAGGATATTCGGGGCCCGCGGCAACTGGGTGAACGGCTGCGCGCGATGTCCATGCCTGGGGGTCACGCCGACGGCGTGGTGGCCGATTTCGTGCGCACCACGCTGCTCAACGGCAACGGAACGCTGCTGATCAACAACACCTTCGTGGAGTGGGCCAGCATCCAGGCCGTGCGCCGGGCCCGGCCCACCGTGCTGGTCTCTTCATTCGGCGTCCGCAACAAGGTGAAGCCGTTTTCAAGCCTGCTGATTTACGCCGACCAGGAGAAGGTCACGCCGGTGCCCACGCAGACTGATACGCTGGGCTCCTACGTCGATCTGGAGATCTTCTACCAGTACCTGTGGCAGGAGTTCGAGAAGTACGTGGAATACCGTGGCAACACCGTCTATCTGTTCGCGGGCGAAGGCATGGATGAGATGCTGGTGTTGGGTCCGGCGGAGTTTAGCCTGCGGACGCCGGCGGCGCCCAGGGATGTCCACGCCGCTCTGAAAGGCTGGCTCAAACTATGAAGATCGCGCTTTGGCTGCTGCTTGTCCCGGAGCCCGGCTGGGTGGAGAGGATCGCTGCGTCCGGGCGCGTCACGGTCATTGCCGCGGATGAGCCGCCGCGCGCGCTGATTGCTCCGGGGCAACCGCCCCTGCTGAGCTTCCGGTACTTCGAAGGCAAGGACCGGCATCGGTTCGGCAAACTCGATCTGGTGATGGACGATGCGGGCCATTAGCCTGTTTGCCTGCGCCGCGGCGCTGGCGGCACAGACAGTGGATGATGGTCTGGCGGCTTTCCACAACGGCGACTACGTGCGCGCCGAAAAGATCCTCTCCGGTTCCGCGGACCCGCGGGCGCAACTGTTCACCGAACTCAGCCGTGCGGCCACCGGGCGCTGCCACGATTCCGTGCCCCGGCTCGAAGCGTTGCTCGCGGCGCAGCAGGGAGAACTGCGCCGTCTCACCGGGCTGGGATTGGTGCAATGCCACGTGGCGCTCTCCCAACTGGACCGCGCTTCCGCCCTGGCCGACCGCTTGAAGGCCGAGTTTCCCTCCGACGCCGATGTGCTGTACCAGGCCGCGCGCGTCCACATGCGGGCCTGGAACGACGTGATCTACCAGCTTTTTCAGAAAGCGCCCGCGTCCTATCGCGTGAATCACCTCTCGGCGGAAGTCTTCGAGACGCAGGCTAACTACGGCGCGGCGGTGGCCGAATACCGCAAGGCGATCGCGAAGAATCCCGCGGCCATCAATCTTCACTTCCGTCTGGGGCGTGCACTGCTGCTTGAGTCGCATGAACCGGCCGCGTTGGCCGCCGCGCTGGCTGAGTTTCAGGCCGAACTGAAGATCAATCCGTTCGACGCGGTGGCGGAGTATCAGGTGGCGCAGGTGCTCACCGCCCTGCAGCGCCCGGCCGAAGCGGAGCCGCGCCTGCGCCGGGCGTTGGAGTTGAATCCCGCGCTCACCGAAGCGCAACTGGCGCTGGGCAAGCTGCGGCTGGATGCCAGGGACTTTCCCGCCGCCATCAGCCTGCTTGAGGAAGCCGTGCGCAAGATGCCCGCCAGTGAGAACGCCCGGTACAGCCTGATGATCGCCTACCGGAATGCCGGCCGGATGGCCGATGCCGTGAAGCAGAAGGAAGAGCTTGACCGCCTGCAGAAGCCGCCCGAAGGCGAGTTCACTGAATTTCTGAAAAAGCTGGGTGAGCGGAAGCCCCAGCCATGATCGCGCTGTGGGCCGCCCTGTTGACGGCCGAAGCTCCGGACTACCGCAACGTTTCCCCGGCCCTTGGTTTGACGAAGAGCATTCCGAACGGCGGCGCCGTTTCGAAGAAGCACATCATCGAAACCACCGGCAGCGGCGTTGGCTGGATTGACCTGGATGGGGATGGATTTGAGGACGTGGTGCTTCCCTCCGGTCCCGGAATGCCGGCGTTGTTCTATCGCAACCGGAAGGGCCGCCGTCTGGAGGAGATGGACACGGGATTCAAGCGCCAGGGCTGGGCGCAGGGTGTCTGCGCGGGCGACTATGACAACGATGGCCGTACCGATCTGCTGATCACCTACTGGGGCCGGAACGCACTGTTGCGCAACGTCGACGGCACGCGTCTCGAAGACGCCACCGCACGCGCGGGCCTGGTGCATGATCGCGTGCGCTACAACACCGGCTGCGCGTTTCTTGACTATGACCGGGATGGCGATCTCGACCTGTTCGTCGCCAACTATCTTCAGTTCAGCTTTGAATCGGCGCCGCTGCCGGGGGCGAATCCCTATTGCTGGTACCGCGGCATTGCGGTGAACTGCGGCCCGCGCGGCCTGCCGTTCGATCGCAATCTTCTCTATCGCAACAACGGCGACGGCACGTTCACCGCCGTCTCCGCCGTGTCGCTCATCGAGCGCCCCGCTCAGCACTACGGGCTCGGCGTGCTGACCGGCGACTTCAATCGCGACGGCTGGCCCGACATCTTTGTCGCCTGCGATCAGACCCCGTCGCTCCTCTACATCAATCAGAAAAACGGCGCTTTCGCCGAAGAGGCCCTGCTCCGGGGCGTGGCGCTCGATGAGAACGGCCGCGCCCTTTCCGGCATGGGCGCCGCCGCCGCCGACTACGACGGCGACGGGCTGCCTGACATCTTCCGCACCAACTTTTCCGATGAGCGCGAAACGCTCTACCAGAACGCGGGCGGCGGCCACTTCAACGAGTCGACGATGAAGGCCGGCCTGGCCCACAACACCCGTTTCGTGGGCTGGGGAACGGCGTTTCTCGATTTCGACAACGATGGCTGGCGGGATCTGTTTCTGGCCAACGGCCATGTGTTCCCGGAAGTGGATTCCTTGAAGACCGACATCCGCTACAAGGAACGGGCGATCCTCTACCGCAACCTGGGCACGGGCGCGTTTGAGGATGTATCGGAACGCGCGGGCCCCGGCGTGGCGGAGCGCCACTCCGCGCGCGGCGCCGCGGTGGCGGATCTGGACAACGACGGATCGCTTGAGATTCTCATCGGGAACCAGAATGAGCCGCCTTCTCTTCTGCGCAATGCCGCGAAGCCTCGGGGCGCATGGCTCAGCCTGCGTCTGCTCACGCGCACCGGCCGCGATGCCATCGGGGCTGAAGTGGAAGTCTCCGCGGACGGGCGCAGGCAGTTGGATGAAGTGCGCAGCGGCGGCAGCTATCTTTCGCAGAACAGCCTCCGCCTGCATTTCGGCTTGGGCCCATCCGCCACCGCGCGCGTGAAGGTGCGATGGCCGGACGGCGGCGAAACGGTGCATCCGCGCGTATCCGCGGGCCGCCAGACGCTGCGGCAGCCCTGAATCAGGTGCGGAAGAGGACGCTCTCGCGATTGAACGTCCGCACGGAAAAGGCAAACGCCAGACTGGCGAAGACCAGATTGGCGCCAAACGTCAGCGCGAACGCGGCCACCTTCACATCGCCCTGCAGGATGCTCTTGATCAACTGGCTGGTGTTGAACACCGGAATCAGCGACGAGAGCGGATTCGTATCCATGCCGGGCAGCCCGCCGAGCAGCGCTGGAAAGATCACCATCATGACCAGGGGCGTGAGATAGCTCTGCGCCTCCTTGAACCCGCGCGCGGTGACCGCGATGGCCATCATCAACGAAGACGCCATCACCGCCAGAGGCAGCAGCGCCAGCAGCACCAGAGCCATCGAAAATCCATCGAGCGGTATGCCGCCGGACATGATCTTGGCCGATCCCGGAAGGCCTCCGTTCTTCAACGCAAACACCAGGCTCGCCATGGTCATCAGCGCGGTGGTGTAGGTGGCCGTGGCCGCGGCCGACATCTTGCCAAGCACAATTTCGGTGCGCGTGGAAGGCGTCGCCAGCAGCGCCTCCAGGGTCCTGCGCTCCTTCTCCCCGGCGGTCATGTCAATGGTTGGATACATGCCTCCGGAGAACATCAGCAGCACCACCACGTAGCCCACGATGGTCCCAAAGATGAACCCGCCCATCTTTCTCTCATTGGCCACGTTCACCCGCGTCACGTGGAACGGTTGCAGCGCCTCCGCGGGCAGGCCCCGCGCAGCCAGCGTCGCCAGCACCTTCTGCTCCTTCACTTCGTTCAGTGACGCCTGCAGCCGGTCGGATGCAATCCCCGACGCCTGGCGTGTTCTGTCCGCCAGCAGGCGATAGATTCCGGCGGCTTCTTCCACTCCCGCCGATACCTTCCTGGATTCGATGGCGGCGCGCAAATCGGGCACAACCATCGTTTTGAGGCCGCTGCGCTCCAGGGCCGCCGCCAGTTCAGGCGACTGCACCGGCGCGGTGATTCCGATCGACGTTGCTTCCTCCGAGGACTTCTTTTCCGACATCGCCATGAACTTCCCGGCGCCCAGAATGATCGCGGGAATGGCCACCAGGGGCAGCAGCACCATGCTCAGCAGCGTCCGGCGGTCGCGCAACAGGTCTGTCATCTCCTTGCGATAGATGGTTGCCACCAGCTTCAGTCTCATGCGGCCTCCATGCCCAGGAGGGTCAGAAAAATCTCGCGGAGGCGCTCCTTGCCCGTGGCCTGCCTCAGTTCCGACATCGTGCCGGACACCCGCAGCTTTCCCTGGTGAATCACGCCGATGCGATCGCACAGGTATTCGGCCTCCTCCATCACATGGGTGGAATAGAGAATGCAGCGGCCCGCGCGCCGGGCTTCCAGCACCGTCTGCTCGATGATTCGCGCCGTGGGAACGTCGAGTGCCGAGGTGGGCTCGTCGAGAATCAGCACCGGCGGATCATGCACCAGCGTGCGGGCGATCGCCGTTTTCTGCTTCATGCCGGTCGAGAGTTTGTCGGTGCGTGTGTCGGCGAAGTCTGTCATCTCAAAGCGTGTGATCAACTCGTCGGTCCGCCGGGCCAGCGCATCTTCAGGCGTCTCGTGGAGGCGGCCGAAGAACATCAGAGTCTCCCGCGGCGTCATGCGGGCATAGAGGCCGGTCTCTCCGGCCAGAAAGCCGATGCTTCGGCGCACCTGCTGCGGCTGCTGAACCAGATCAAAGCCGTTCACCGTGGCCGAACCCCCGGTGGGAGCCAGCATGGTGGCCAGCAGGCGCAGAGCGGTGCTCTTCCCGGCCCCATTGGGGCCCAGCAGACCGTAGATCTCACCGGGCGCCACTTCAAAGCTAACGTCGTCCACGGCGCGTACGGTGCCGCGTTTCTTGTCCTCAAATGTGTGGCTCAGGCCGCGAACGGTGACCATGCCGCCAATCAGAAGCTTGCATAGAGGTACGCGCAGTCCTCCATCCGGCTCTTTCCTCCTGTGTTCACGGCGAACCGCTGGGGCGCTGTCTTGCCATCGCGCGTGCGGCTGCTCCAGAGTGAAGCCGATCCGTAGACGCCGTCCTTGCGCAATGCATAGAACGTGATGCTGAACTTCGCCAGCTTTGCCTTGTCGTCGTTGTAGTTCCGTGAAATGCGTTTCAATGTATCAAGACACGCATCGGTGGGTGACATGCCCTTGCGCATGTTCTCAACCACCGTATGGCCGCCCGCCACGCGAATATTCTCTTCTCCCCGTCCGGTTGAGCCGCCCGCGCCGACATCCTGATCGACGTACAGGCCCGCCCCGATGATGGGCGAATCGCCGATGCGGCCGGGAATCTTCCACGCCAGCCCGCTGGTGGTTGTCACGCCGGACATCTCGCCCTTTGCGTTCAGCGCCAGACAGTTGATGGTGCCCGTGGGTGGATTCGCCGCGCGATCCCACGCGTAGGCCAGCAGTTCCTCATCGGCGCCCGGAAACGCGCCGCGCAGGCGCGCCGACGGCTTTCCCGGAGCATCCAGACCGTCGGTCCAGTTGTTGTGGCCGCCGGCATCCCGCAGCGACTGCTTCCACACCATCCACGCCAGCCGGCTCTTCTCCGTGAGCAGGTTTTCTTCCTTGAATCCCCAGGCCCTCGCGAACCGCAGCGCGCCTTCGCCCACCAGCATGCAGTGGTCCGTCTGCTCCATCACCAGCTTGGCCACTTTCGACGGGTTCTTGATGTGACGCAGTCCCGCCACGGCGCCGCACCGCCGCGTGGGGCCGTGCATCACGCTGGCGTCCAACTCTACGGCACCCTCTTCGTTTGGCAGACCGCCGTAGCCCACGGAGTCGTCGTTCGGGTCATCCTCCACCGAGTTCACACCCGCTACAACTGCGTCCAGCGTGTCCCGGCCGCGCTCCAGATACGACATCGCGATCTCGTTGCAGGCGAGCCCGTTATTGCTTGAAATCACGACATTCCGAGGCCCGCCTTGTGCCATCGCGCCAAGAGCCGAAGAAGCAAACATCCATTCACGCCGGTTCATGAACTCAACTATAGCGCGCAGGAATGAATGGTCCGGCGGCCGGGATCTTGCGTTCATGAGAATGCTGAAAGTTCTTTCCCTCACCGCCGCTCTGCTCGCGCCCGCGTTCGCCGGCGGCGCCACCAACCAGACCCTTACCAAGGCGACGCTCTCAAACGAAGGCGCGCGCCGTGTCATCCGAGGCGCCGTGGAATTGGCGCGCCGGCTTAACACCACCGGCGTGATTGCCGTGGTGGACGATGGCGGCAATCTGATGGCGCTTGAACGGCTGGATGGAACCTTCCCGGCCGGGGCCAACATCTCAATTGGAAAGGCCCGCACCGCCGCGCTTTTCCAGAAACCCACCCGAGCCTTCGAGGAGATCATCGGAAAGGGCCGCACCTCAATGGTTGCGCTCAACGACTTCACGCCGCTCCAGGGTGGCGTTCCCATCCTGGCGGATGGACGCGTCGTGGGCGCCGTCGGTGTCAGCGGCGCAGCCAGCGCTCAACAGGATGAAGAACTGGCCATGGCCGGCGCGGCCGCTTTCGATTCTCAACCGGCCCGGGTTCGCTTCTTCGACGCCGGCGAAGTCAGCAGCGCTTTCGCCAAAGGCGCGGTATTGTTCAACGACGGAGAGCGGTACATGATTCACGCCTCCCGCCGTGAATCGCCCGGCATGGCGGAAGTTCACACCGGCGATGCCGACCTGGTATACGTTCTGGACGGTACGGCCACCCTTGTCACCGGCGGCTCGGTATCCGGACTCAAAATGACCGGCGAAGGAGAGTTCCGTGGCCAAGTCATCGAAGGCGGCGATACCCGCGCTCTGAAGAAGGGCGATGTTTTCATCGTGCCGGCGGGCGTGCCCCATTGGTTCAAGGAAGTCTCCCAGCCGTTCCTCTACTACGTTGTGAAAGTGCGGTAGGAGACCGGCCATGAAGATCCCTGAGACTGCCGCCATTGCGGCCGCCGCGGCGTTCGCCCTAGTCGCCGCTACATCGCGTGAACCGGGTGCCGCCTTCGCCACCCTGGATCTGGCATCGGCTGGAGACGCCGCGCTTGCCCGGGCGGAGTGGCGATTCAGCGATACGCGGATCGTGGAGACCACGTTTCGCGCTCCGGGTCCCGATGGCCAGCCGTCCACAGTGCCCAACAGTACCTACGACTTCACGCCGCACGCTGGCGGCGTGGACTTCGACGATTCTTCCTGGCCCATCATCAGCCCCGGGGCTCTCGAAGAACGGCGGGGCAACGGCCGCCTCAGCTTCGTCTGGTACCGGGTGCGGTTCGTCGTGCCGGAAAAGGTGCGGGGCATGGACGTGGCGGGCTCCACGGTGACGTTCGAGACCTCGGTGGACGACTATGCCGAAGTGTGGGTGAACGGCGAACTCACGCGCGCCCCCGGCCAGTCCGGCGGCTCGGTGGTGGCTGGCTGGAACACACCGAACCGTCTGGTCATCGCAAGAAACGCGAAGCCCGGCCAGAGCGTGCAACTCGCCATTTTCGGCATCAACGGGCCCATCTCCGGATCGCCGACAAACTACATCTTCATGCGCTACGCGAGGCTCGCGTTTCATCGCGCCGCGCCAGGCCCGGTGGCCATTTCCCCCGCCGAAGTCAACGTCGAAGTGCTGCGGAATGACCCGTCCATGGACCGCCTTGTGAGCCGCAATCCCAAGCTGTTCAAGATCGCGGAAGGGTTCCAGTTCACGGAGGGGCCGGTGTGGATACAGCAAGGCGGCTACCTGCTGTTCAGCGATCCGAATGCCAACACCATCTACAAGTACAACCCGGCGGGCGAGGATCTCACCGTGTTTCGCACTCCCAGCGGCTACTCCGGCGGCGACATAGCCGAATACGGCCAACCGGGTTCGAACGGATTGGCGGTGGATCCGCAAGGCCGCCTGACGGTCAACGAACACGGCAACCGCCGCGTGACGCGCACTGAGCCCGGCGGCTCGACGACGGTGCTGGCGGACCGCTATGACGGCAAGCGGCTCAACAGCCCCAATGACTTGGTCTACCGCTCCGATGGCACTCTCTTCTTCACGGATCCACCGTTCGGCCTGCCGCGGTTCTTCGACGATCCACGCAAGGAGCTTTCCTTCAGCGGCGTTTACTCGCTGCGCCATGGAACCCTGCGGCTGGCGGCGCGGGACTTCACCGGGCCCAACGGCATCGCGCTGTCCCCGGATGAGCGCTACCTCTACGTGGCCAATTGGGATGAGAAAAGGAAGGCCATCCTGCGTTACCCGGTGCGGCCGGATGGTTCGCTTGAGCAGGGCCGCCCGTTCTTTGACATGACCAACGCCGCCGGGGAGGACGCTCTTGATGGCATGAAGGTGGATCGCGAAGGCAACCTCTACGTGAGCGGGCCGGGCGGGCTATGGGTGCTGTCCCCCGGCGGCGTGCATCTGGGCACCATCGTCACCCCGAAACACGCCCACAACTTCGCCTGGGGTGGCGTCGATGGCCGCACCCTCTACATCACGGCTCGCGATGCTCTCTACCGCATGCCGCTGCTGGTTCCGGGCCATCGCCTCGCGGCGGGAACCGGCCGCTGACGGCCGCTATCGAACCTGGGGCGGCAGATTGCCGTAGGTCCAGGGACCCTTGAACGCAGGCGCCGGGCCGGAATTGGGAATCTCGCCCGGCTTCAGCGTCTTCAGCAACTCCACGCCCGCGTCCGCCATCTGCCGGCCCGCGCTCACTTCCAGATTGCTGTAGCTGGTGAGGCGAGTCTCGTAGCCGCCGCCTGTGGCGCTTAGAGCCTCTTCCGTCGGTACATAGCCTGTGCAGCCATTGGCCAGTTCCACCGGCCATGTGAACGGGAACGGGCTGCGGCGCTTGATATCGAGCCCCAGCTCCACGAAGTACTCGGCGGGGTTCGAGACAAAGGCCGCCGGGCCCACCTGCACCACCTGCACCTCCACTTCCACGCGCGGCTCGGCCTGAATCTGGGCGTCCAGCATCACCGTTTCCTTGGCGAATGCCCAGTCCGCCGGGTCCACGGTCTTGGGATCCTTTTGCACCAGGGCCAGCGCCTCGCGGACGCGCTCCGGCGACGGGATGCGATGTCCGACGGTCCACGTTTTGGCTACACTGCGAACCGGCGTAAGCACGCCCCGCGGAGCGGACAGCAGAGTCTTCACCGCTTCGGCGCCCACGCGGCCTCCCACCAGCCGGGCGTACTCATCGCCGCCTGGCTGACGATGCGGGCTCAGGTTGTCAACCTGCGTGATGTCGCCCGAGGCGCCCTGCAGGAAAACCACCACCGCCTGTTCGCCAAACACACCGCGAATGGTGCGTTCCAGATAGTGGATCCAGTTGGCGGAAATGCCTCCCGGGCTGGTGGTGGCGTGGCAGGCATAGGTCACAACGCAGCCCGCCAGCCGCCCCGAGGCATCGAAAGCGCCGATCACGCCCACTTCGGGATCGATCGGGCCCGCGGATTTCACAATGTCGGGATTACCCTGGCCCGGATGCGTGAACGTCAAGCCGTTCTTCATGCGGAATCGCCGGTTGAAGGCCGCCTTGTCCTCGTGCCCGCGCCCGGCCGAAAGCGCCAGTTCCTCGCGGGCGGCGTCGGCCCGGCACACCGCTTCCACAATCCGTTCGCGCACCAGCGCCAGGTAGCGCGGATCCGCCGCGGACGATTTTTCGTAGGCCAGCCTTCGAACAAGTTCCGAAGCGTGATCGTACTGGCCCGGCTGCACCATGCCCACCGGACCCGAGGAGTGCGAGTGCGAGGCGCCGATCAGCACGTTGGCTCCGGGCAGCCCGCACCGTTTCTCAATCTCGCGCCGCGCCGCCAGCACCAGGTGTCGCGGCACGATCAGGGCATCCAGGCCCACCAGCGCCACGCGGCCGCGCCCGTCACCGAACACCGCCGCCCGAGCCTTGCAGGGGTCATGAAACCACTGGTGGAACACCTTGCCATAGCCGCCCGGTTGCTCCATGCCGATCTCAGGCGTGATGTCGGTCTCGGCGAATCCCGCCTTCGCCGGCGAACTGGACTGTTGAGAAAATGCGGGAAATGCAACGGGAATTTTCAGAAAAGTGCGGCGGCTAATCGGCATTTTCTTATGCTCCCGCGGGCAGCACCAACTCCGTGAGGCAGCCGCGCACATCCATCTCGTACTCGATGCTGACGATCGGCGGCCGCGAATAATGCCACACGAAACCATGGTTGTTCCCGGCCTTCATCCGGCCGCACAGATCGCGCGGCAGCAGACTGTGGATGTTGTGCACGGTGTAAACCTCGGTCACCGTGGAGTGCTCCCAGCCCACGCCCAGGCCCTTCATGCGTCCTTCCATCAGGCCCATGACGTACTGCAGTTTTGCCTGAATGGCCGCGGGAGACGTTTCACCGCGGCGCACCACATCGTGCGGGTCCAGCGAGCCTTCCGGCAGTTCTCCCGCGCCCGCAATGACGAAGGTTTTACGGGTGTGGCTTGCCGGCATCGTGTAGGAGAACCCGTACAGGCACGGCTCCGATGGCGCACCGGTTTCGGGCGCAACGTTGGTGCGCGCCACCGGGTTCACGCCGCCCTCAAGCAGGATGTTCCAACTCTTCAGGACATCCACGTAGCCTTTGTTGAAGTCGATGAAGCCCTGGAATGTGAATGGCTTGGGGGATCGCAGTTCCATCCCGCAGAGGGACTGCTTGGGGCGCCCAAGCCGGTCCAGGTGCCCCGACACCCGGTCAAACCCTGCGCGCAGCGGCACCGGGCGTTCGAACCGGGCATGGATCACCTCGAATCCAGGCAGGGCGGCAGCGCCCGCGGAATATGGGCTGATACCCCGAATGAATCGATATCCGCCCGCCGGATTGTCCGTCATGCGTACCATCGTACGCCGAACGGCTGTTGGTTAGCTGGCGCCGCCCGCTGCAAGTGAACTGGCCGGGATGGGCTTCGCTGCCGCCACTGCCGCCATCTCCTGCTCGGAGACCAGCAGATCCGTCAGCATCATCCCGCTCAAGACCGTATCCACGCGGGTCTGGATCTCACGCCAGACGGAGCGGATGGAGCAATCGCCGTCATGGTTGCAAACCCGTTCCTGACCGGCATGCCGCGTACAGAATCTGGGGCCAAACAACCGTCCGCCCAGCAGTTCAAGGACCGAAGAAACCGTGATCTCTTGGGCCGGCCGGCTGAGCGTGTAGCCGCCCGCCTGCCCGCGCGAACTCGTCACAAAGCCGCCAATGCGCAGGATTCGCATGAGCTTGGCGACGTTGGGGATCGACAAGCCCTCGGCGCGGCTGATGTCGGGAATGCTGAGACTTGCGTTCTCACCGTGTCTGGCCATGTGGAGCAGACACCGCAGCCCGTATTCCTCCTGTGCGCTGATTTTCATAAGGACATGGTATATGAGTCCGGCGGAAATAGGAAGAGCGAAAATCCAATATGAAAGTATATTAATGTACCATATTTCGAAGCAACAAAGCAACTGGAGTGAGGTGCCAGGGGCGCGCGACACTGGTCTTGGCGGCAACTTCAAGAAACCAGACCAGTTTGGTCCGATGCCAACCTTGAGGGGGTGGCAGGATGGGTCACTTCACCGCCACGGCGGGAATCTTGGCCTCGGCGGCCAGGCGGTTGAACTGGGCCAGGTCCGCTCGCTTGAGGTCGCGAAACCTAGCCAGCCGGGCGTTGATCGCAGTCACCAGTTCCTCCCGCACCTGCTGTGCCTGGGCGGTGGGCCCGGCATCGGCGCTCTGTACCACTCCGGCCAGAGCCGCCAGCTTGTTGTTCAGCCGGATGGGGTAGTTCAGTGGGTCCTGGCTGCTCTGATTCCTGGTTTGGTAGAGGTCCTCTTCAATCTCCTTGAGGCGCGCCAGAATCGCCGCGCCGGCCTTGATCGCCGGCTGCGCAGCGGGCAGGTCCTTGTGTCTGGCCGTGAAATCGTCCAACTGTTTCCGGATGTCGCGAATCTCGATGATCGCCTGGTGCGTCTCGGTCAGCTTGTCGCGGATCTGAATGGCCAGTTCGAACTGGCTGTCGAATTCGGCCTGGGTGGTCGCGATCCGGGGGTCCTTGCGAACCTCGAACGGTTGAGAAAGTGTGGCGCCCGCGGCGCTCAGCCGCACGGTGTAGCGGCCCGGGCTGATCTTGGGGCCGTTCAGATTGCCCGCCCACAGGATCATCCCGGGAAAGCGCTCCGCATCGGCGTGGCGCAGATTCCAGACAAAGGTGTTGAGGCCGGCCTCGGCAGGCACCCGCACTGCCGGGGCGCGGGGCGCCTCATCGTCGCCGCCGCCTGCTGCCTCCGGCGCGGCCGGCTTGTCGCCGGTCGAAAAAGCACGGATCACGGCCCCCTTGGCATCCAGGAACTCAAGTTTCACCTCGTTCTTGGACACATCCGGTTTGGCACGCAGATGGTAATGCACCACTAGTCCTGCCGGGGGATTCTGGCCCGCGCCGCCGGTGCCGCGGCCGGACACGCTGGCCATGCGATATCCCTCCTCGGGGGCGAAAAGCGTGACGGGCTCAGTGTGGGTGGAGTCCTTCAGTTGGTGCAGCACGGCTAGGTCGTCCAGAACCCAGAAGCCGCGGCCCTGGGTGGCAACCACCAGGTCGCGTTCCCGCTTGTGCACGGCGAGGTCCGTAATGGGTACCCGTGGCAGGTTCAACTGCAGCGGCTGCCAGTGCGCCCCGTCGTCGAACGAAACGTGGAGGCCGGTCTCGGTTCCCGTGTAAAGCAGGCCGCGGCGGTGCGGATCCTCGCGGATTACACGAGTGAAAGATCCCTCCGGCAGGCCGGTCACGATCTTTGTCCAAGTCCTGCCGTAGTCGGCGGTCTTGTAGAGCAGCGGCCGGAAGTCGTCGAACTTGTAGAGCGTGGCGGCAATGTAGGCCACGCCGGCCTCATGGGGCGAGGCCTCAAGGGAGTTGATCTGCGCCCATTCCGGCAGATCGTGTGGGGTCGCCTTGCTCCAGGCGCCGCCGCCGTTCCGCGTCACGTGGACCAGTCCGTCGTCGGACCCGGTCCAGATCACGCCCTTGGCCACGGGCGACTCCATCATCGTGAAGATCGTTCCGTAGTATTCAACGCTGGTGTTGTCCTTGGTGATGGGCCCGCCGGTGGGCCCCATCTTCGACCGGTCGTTGCGAGTCAGATCGGGGCTCACGGGCTGCCAGTTGGCGCCCTCGTTCGCCGACTTGAAGACCACGTTGCCCGCCGTGTACAACAGCTTCGGGTCATGCGGGGAGAACAGGATCGGGAAGTTCCACTGGAAGCGGAACTTCATCGCCTCCACGCCTGAACCCATCGGATTGTCGGGCCAGACGGTGATGTTCCTCAGTTGGCCGGTGATGTGGTCGTACCGGGTAAGCAGGCCGTCATAGGATCCGGCGAAGACCACGTTCGCGTTGGCGGGAGAGGGCGCGATCCAGCCGCTTTCGCCGCCGCCAACGGCCCACCACGCGTTGGCGCCGATGCCCGACGATGCGGTCCGGCTGGCGATGCGGACCGTGGTGTTGTCCTGCTGCGCTCCGTAGATGTTGTAAGGGAATTCGTCATCGGTGGTGACGCGATAGAACTGCGCGGTCGGCTGATTCTGGCCGGTCCAGCGCCGGCCGCCGTCGTCGGAGACATGCGCGCCGCCGTCGTCGCCGCCGATCATGCGGTTGCTGTTGTTGCTGGCGATCCAGAGGTCGTGGTTGTCGCCGTGCGGGGTGGCGATCTGCTGGAACGTCCTGCCGCCGTCGTTGGACCGGAAGAAGTTCACGTTGAGCACATAGACCCGGTCCGCCACCTGGGGATCGGCGAAGATGTGCGTGTAGTACCAGGCTCTCTGGCGCAGGTTGCGTTCCTGGTTCACCCGCGTGAACGTGCGGCCTCCGTTGTCGGACCGGAAGACGCCGCCGTCGTCGGCTTCCACCATTGCCCAGACGCGCTGCGGATTGACGGGCGACACCGCCACGCCGATGCGGCCCAGAACCCCTTTGGGCAGCCCTTCCTGGCGCGAGATCTCCTGCCAGCTGTGGCCGCCATCGGTGGACTTGTAGAGCCCCGAATCCGGCCCGCCGCTCTCGAAGAACCACGCCCCGCGGCGCACGTGCCAGAGCGCGGCATAGAGAATGTTCGGGTTGGAAGGATCCATGGCCAGATCCACGCCGCCCGCGTTGGCGCTCTTATGGAGCACGCGCTGCCAGGTGGCTCCGCCGTCGCGCGACCGGAAGACGCCGCGCTGCTCGTTCGGTCCGAAGATGTGGCCCAGAGCCGCGACATAGACAATGTCCGGGTTCTTGGGATGGATTCGGATGCGGCTGATGTGGCGGGTATCTTCCAGCCCGATGCGCTTCCACGTGGATCCGGCGTCGACGGACTTGTACATGCCGTCGCCATGCGACACGTTGCCCCGCACGCACGCTTCGCCCATCCCGGCATAGATCACGTTGGCATCGGAATCGGCCACCTGCAATGCGCCCACGGTGCCGGTGCCGAACGCTTCGGCGGGCACCGGGTTCCAGGTTTCGCCGGAGTCCGTGGTCTTCCAGATGCCTCCGCCGGTGGCCCCGAAGTAGTAGGTGGAAGGCTGTGCCACGCTTCCCGCCACAGCGATCACGCGGCCGCCGCGGAAGGGGCCGATAGTGCGGTACTTCAACCCGTCAATCAGCTTCTGATCGGCTGCATGGCAGGCGGCGCCCAAAGCAAGGCATACCCAGATTCGCATGCGTACGATTCTAGCGTGCTAGCCTGGAGCGGACGATGGCTAGTCTTGTTCAGTTGATGCATCCGGAGCGCGGCCGCGCTGTGGCTCTTGTGGACGGAGAAGCGCTGGTTCTGCTGAGCGCGAATTCGGTGTATGAATTGGCCGCGGAGGCCGCCCGTTCAGGCGCCCGCCTTGCCTCGCTGGCGATGCAGCGGCGAACGGCGGAGACCCTGGATTACGCGGCGGTCCATGCGCTGAGCACGTCCTGGCGCTTCCTTCCTCCGTTCGATCATCCCGAGGAGCCCGCGCGGTGCCTGGTGACCGGCACCGGTCTGACGCACAAGGCCAGCGTCGATAACCGCAACGCCATGCACGAGAAGGCGGCCGAACTGACGGACTCCATGAAGATGTACTACTGGGGTCTTGACGGCGGCCGGCCGGCCGAGGGCGCGGTGGGGGTGGCGCCGGAGTGGTTCTACAAGGGTTCCGGCGAGATCCTGCGCGGGCATGGCGAGCCGCTTGAGATTCCCTGCTACGGCGAGGATGGGGGCGAGGAGCCCGAGATCGCCGGAGTCTACTTCATCGATGAGACCGGTGGCGTGCGGCGCGTGGGCCTCACCATGGCCAATGAGTTCAGCGACCATCGTGTGGAGAAGAAGAACTACCTCTATCTGGCGCACTCGAAGCTTCGCACCTGCGCGATTGGGCCGGAACTGGTCCTCGACCCTGCGTTTGCCGATGTGCGCGGCACCGTGACCGTGGAGCGTGGCGGCGCCGAACTGTGGAGCAGCCCCATCAAGAGCGGCGAGGACAACATGGCGCACTCGCTGGCCAATCTGGAGCATCATCATTTCAAGTACGCCCGGCACAGGCGTCCCGGCGATGCCCACATCCACTTCTTCGGCGCCAGCGCGTTCAGTTTTGGCGCCGGGGTGGTGCTGGAAGAGGGCGACACGATGGTGGTTCAGTTTGGCGGATTCGGCCGGCCGCTCCGGAACACCGTGGCCGTGGACCGGTCTCCCCAGAGCCTTGTCGGCGTCCGGCCGCTGTAGCAGGTACAATCGGTCCAGTTACCGGATGATGGACATCTCTTTTCGACCACTGCTTGCGGGATTGTGTGCGCTGCCGGCCCTGCTGGCGCAGGACTCCCTGGGTGACCGGGCGCACGCGGTGCTGGCCGCACGCTGTCTGGGGTGCCACGGTTCGCAGGCGCAGGGTGGTCTGGACCTGCGCACACAAGCGGGTGCGCTCAGGGCGGTTCAACCAGGCAACAGCGCGGCCAGCCTGCTGATGGCGCGTATCAGCGGCGCCAAGCCGCCGCGCATGCCGATGGGCGGCGCTCCGCTGACGGCCAGCGAAACGGAGTTGCTGCGCCAGTGGATCGATCAGGGGGCGCCTTATCCCGCTGCCCGGGCCGCCGAACCGAAGTGGACACCGCCTCTCGCGCCGCGGCAGGTAACGCCGCCGGCGGGTGGCGCGCACCCCATTGACGCCTTCCTGCCGGTGAACAAGCCGCTGGTTTCAGACGGCGTGTTCGCGCGCCGTGTGTGGCTGGACCTGTGGGGCCTGCTGCCCACGCCGGCCGAGCTGAAGCGGTTCGAGGACGACCGCACGGAGGGAAAGCGGGACAAGCTGGTGGCGCGGCTCCTCAGCCACAAGGAGAACTACGCGGGTCACTGGATGAGCTTCTGGAACGACCTGCTGCGCAACGACGAGGGCGTGATCTACCACGGCGAGCGCAAGTCCATTACGCCGTGGCTGAGGAAGGCGCTGGAAGACAACCTGCCGTATGACGAGTTCGCGCGGCGCCTGATCAGCCCGGAATCGCCAAGCGATCCCGACGGGTTCCTCACCGGCGTCACGTGGCGCGGCGTGGTGAGCGCAAGTGAACTGCCCCCCATGCAGGCCGCGCAGAACAGCGCGCAGATCTTTCTGGGTGTGAACCTGAAGTGCAACTCCTGCCATGACAGCTTCATCAGCAAGTGGCAGCTCGCGGACGCCTACGGTCTGGCCAGCTTCTTCGCGCCGGAGCCGCTTGAAATGGTGCGGTGCGATGTCAAGACAGGCCGCGTTCAGCAGGCCCGGTTCCTGTTTCCCGAACTGGGCAGTGTGCCCGAGGGTCTGGATCTCAAGGGCCGGCGCGCCGTGGCCGCGGATCTGTTCACCAAGCCCGCCAACGGCCGCTTCGCGCGCACCTACGTGAACCGCATCTGGGCGCGCCTTCTGGGCCGCGGGCTGGTGGCCAACGTGGACGACCTGTCGGCCGAGCCGTGGAACGCCGATCTGCTCGACTGGCTGGCGATGGATTTCGCGGGCCAGGGATACGATACGCACAAGCTTCTGGCGCGCATCATGAACTCGCGGGCCTATCAGTTGCCCAGCGTCACGGAAGTCAGCGCCGGCCCCAGGTACCGGTTTGAAGGCCCTGAGCGGCGGCGGCTGAGCGCCGAGCAGTTGGCCGATGCGGTGGCCTCACTCACGGGCGAGTGGCGGCCCGTGGAGAACCGGGCGACGCGGGAGGTGGCCTATGCGCGGGAGTGGCGGTTCAAGTCATCGCCGCTGACGCGGGCGCTGGGGCGGCCCATTCGCGATCAGGTGACCACGGTGCGGCAATCGCAGCCCACGATGCTGCAGGGGCTGGAGTTGGTGAACGGCGCGACGCTCGCCCGGATGTTGCGGCGCGGCGCGCAGCGGCTGATGGGCACACTGCCGCCGGCGCCCAAGGCGCTGTTCGATAGCGGTCCGGTGCGCGGAGTGAAGATGCGGCCGCGGTGCGAGATTGACCTGACCGGCGCGTCGAAGCTCTGGCTGCTGCTGGAGGACTACGACACCTATGACCCGGCACGGGCGCGCGCGGGCTGGATGGCGGCCGAGTTCGTCACCGCTGCCGGCGCCGCGGTGCCCGCCGCTGAAGCGTTCCCGGCGACACGGCTGAACGCGTTGCCGCTGGGCACGGAACTGGTGCTGGATCTTGCCGGCAAGGGTTTCACGCGGTTCGTGGCGACAGCGGCCGTGGAAGAAGCAAGCGCGGCCAGCGATGTGAACGCGTCTGTGCGCCTGTTCGCCTTCACGCAGGAGCCGGACCGGGAGCAACTGGTGCAGGCGGCGGGGCCGACGCCCGTGGTGAGACCGCATCTGTCGCTGGCGACTCCGCAACTGGCCGTGATCCACCTTTACCGTCACGCCTTGTCGCGCGATCCCTCGGCGGCCGAGATGATGCTGGCGCGGCAGACCATTGGCGCCAGGCTGACGCCGGAGATACTCGAAGACATGCTGTGGGCTCTGGTGATGAGCCCCGAGTTCCAGTACATCAGGTGACCGTCATGAAGGATCTACTCAAGCACATTGACCGCAGACGCTTTCTGAACGTGTCCGCGGCGGGTATCGCCGGGGCCCTGGCCGCGGGCAGCGCGCGCCCGTTGTGGGGGCAGGCCAAGGAGCGTCCCAAACCCACGGCGGACACGCTGATTGTTCTCTGGATGGCGGGCGGCATGGCACAAACGGAGACGTTTGACCCGAAGCGCTACACGCCGTTCGAGCCGGGGCTTGAGTCGCGGCGGGTGCTTTCGACGTTCCGGCCCATGGATACCGTGGTGGACAACATCAAGGTGTCGGAGGGGTTCACGCGGCTGGCGAAGGTGATGGACCGGGGCACGCTGGTGCGCGGTTATCAGGCTGGCGATCTGGGCTTCATCCTCCATTCGCGGCATCAGTATCACTGGCACACGGGGTATGCGCCGCCGCAGTCGGTGGCGGCTCCACACATTGGAAGCGTGATCGCGAGGACCCTGGGGCCGAAGAATCCGGATGTGCCGGCGTTCATCGACATCGGGCAGAACATGGAGATCGGCGCCGAGAGCGATGCGCTGAAGGCATTCCACACGGCGGGGTTTCTGGGCACTGAGTACGGGCCGTTCATGATCGCCGATCCGGCCGATGCCATGGCGTCGGTGCGGCCGCCGGCGCACATGACGTCGAGCCGCTTTCAGAACCGGGAGAAGCTCTACAAGAAGATGCTGGAGGCGAATCCGGTGCTGCGGCAGGGAGCGGACTTCCAGCAGGAGTCCTTTGTGCGGGCGATGGACAACGCGCACCGGCTGCTCAATGCGCCGGCGGCGCGGGCGTTCGACCTCTCGCTTGAGCCGAAGGAGAGCTACGCCAGGTACAACACCGGGCGGTTCGGGCTGGGGTGTTTGCTGGCGCGGCGGCTCACCGAAGCGGGGGCGCGGTTCATTGAGGTGACCACCGAGTACATCCCGTTCCGGTTCTGGGACACGCATGAGAACGGCCACGACCGGATGGCGGCGTTGAAGCCGATGATCGACGGGCCGGTGGCGCAGCTTGTGCTGGATCTGGAAGAGCGGGGTCTGCTCAACCGCACGCTGATCGTGCTGGCCACCGAGTTCGGGCGCGACATGATGACCGAGGGTAAGCCCGGGCTTGAGGTAAAGAATCAGGTGGATGTGCCGGACACGATGGCGGCCACCAAGCACTACGGCATGCACCGGCACTTCACCGAGGCGGGTGTGGTTCTGTTGTTCGGCGGCGGCATGAAGCGGGGCTTCCTCTATGGAGAGACCGCCGATGAACGGCCATGCAAGGTGGTTCGCGGGGCGATGGGGATCGAGGATCTGCATGCGACGATCTACCGCGCCATGGGCATTCCCGCGGACTTGGCGTACGAGGTGGAGCAGCGGCCGTTCTACGTCACACGAGACGGCAAGGGCAAGCCTCGCATGGATCTGTTCGCGTGACGCGCGGGCGCTGGTTGATTCCGCTGGCGGCCATGGGGCTGTGGGCCGCGGACTACGAAGTTCCCGATCTGAAGATGGTACTGCCCGCCAATCCGCGCGATTTGCGAGAGGCGGTGGAGCGGTTCGCTCGCGATGAAGAAGCGCTGATTCGGTTCTATCCGGTGGCCGTGTCACCGGCGCGGATCAAGGCGCTGGGACGGTTCTATTCCGAGTGGCGGCGTGCGCTGGACACCGCGCCGCTAGAGGGGCTGGACATCCACGGCAAGGTGGACTGGGTTGCGTTTCGCAACCACTTGGACAATGAGCTGCGCCAGATGCGGTTTGCCGAGCAGCGGCTGGCCGAGATGCAGCCCGTCCTTCCCTTTGCCCGCCACATCGTGGAGCTCTGGGAAGCGAGGCAGCGGGTGGAGCCGATGGATGCCGAGCGGGCGGCGGCGCGGCTGGTGGAACTGGGGCGCGACATTGAGGCGATGCGCAAGGAGATCGCCAACGTCAAGGTGAAGCGCACGGTGGCGTTTCGCGCGGTGCAGACCATCGAGAGCTTGAAGACCACGCTCGATCGCTGGTATGGCTTCTACAACGAGTACGATCCTTTGTTCACATGGTGGGCGGCGGATCCCTACAGGAAGGCGGGCAAGGCGCTTACCTCGTATGCGTCGCTGGTGCGGGAGAAGCTGGTTGGGATCAAGGACGACGACAAGACCACCATCATTGGCGATCCGATTGGACGCGAAGGGCTGTTGAGCGACCTGCAGGCGGAGATGATTCCGCTGACACCGGAGGAGTTATTGGAACTCGCCAACCGGCAGTTCGCCTGGTGCGACCGCGAGATGCTGCGGGCGTCGCGGGAATTGGGGTTCGGCGATGACTGGAAGAAGGCGCTTGAAGCGGTGAAGCAGAAGTACGTCAAGCCGGGCGAGCAGACGGCGATGGTGAAGGCGCTGGCGATTGAGGGGCAGGAATACGTTGCCCGGCACAACCTGGTGACCGTGCCGCAACTTGCGCGCGACTCCTGGCGGATGGAGATGATGACACCGGAAGCTCAACGCGTGAGCCCGTTCTTTCTGGGTGGAGAGGTGATCCGGGTGTCGTATCCGACGAGCACGATGACGCATGAGGAGAAGATGATGTCGATGCGGGGCAACAACCCGCACTTTTCCCGCGCGACGGTGTTCCATGAAGTGATTCCAGGGCACCATCTTCAACTGTTCATGAACCAGCGGAATCGCCCCTACCGGGGGACGTTCCGGACGCCGTTCTGGATTGAGGGCTGGGCGCTCTACTGGGAGATGCTGCTGTGGGATCGCGGCTTCCACTCAAAGCCTGAGGACCGCATTGGCGCGTTGTTCTGGCGGATGCACCGCTGCGCCCGGATCATCTTCTCGCTGAGCTTTCATCTGGAGAAGATGACGCCGCAGGAGTGCGTCGACTTTCTGGTGAACCGCGTGGGGCACGAGTACGAGAACGCGGCGGGCGAGGTGCGGCGGTCCTTTGCCGGCAACTATTCGCCGCTGTATCAGTGCGCCTACATGCTGGGCGGGCTGCAGTTCCGGTCGCTTCACAAGGAGCTGGTGGGTTCCGGGAAGATGACGGACAGGGAGTTTCATGACGGGGTGTTGCGGCTGAACGCGATTCCGGTGGAGCTGGTTCGGGCAACGCTCACCGGGCAGGCGCCGGGACGGGGGTTTCAGACGTCGTGGAAGCAGTGGGGCTTTGAATGAGCCGGTTCCGGACTCTGGGCGGATTGCCGTTGGAGAACCACTATGGTGAGCCGGCGCCGGGTGAGTTCCCGTATGTGCGCGGCATTCATCCGGGCATGTATCGTGACCGGCTTTGGACCATGCGCCAGTTCTCAGGCTTCGCGTCGCCGGAGGAGACCAATGAGCGGTATCTCTATCTGCTGAAGCAGGGGCAGACGGGGCTGAGCGTGGCGTTCGATCTGCCGACGTTGATGGGCTACGACAGCGATGACGGCATCGCGCTGGGGGAAGTGGGCAAGTGCGGTGTGCCGGTGTCGTCGCTGGAGGACATGGAGACGGTGTTCCGCGGCATCCGGCTGGATGAAGTGTCCGTTTCGATGACGATCAACTCGCCGGCGAACATCCTGTGGGCGATGTATCTCGCGGTGGCCGAGCAGCAGGGCGTGCCGTGGGCAGCGGTGCAGGGCACGCTGCAGAACGACATCCTGAAGGAGTACATCGCGCAGAAGGAGTTCATTTATCCACCTAGGCCTTCTATGAAGTTGGTGACGGACGTGATTGAGTACTCGGCGCGGCACACGCCGAAGTACAACCCGGTGTCGGTGTCGGGGTATCACATCCGGGAGGCGGGATCGACGGCGGCGCAGGAACTGGCGTTCACGCTGCGCGACGGTCTTGAGTACGTGGATTGGGCCCTTGAGCGCGGCTTGGCCGTGGATGAGTTCGCGCCGCGGCTGAGCTTCTTTTTCAACGTTCACAATGACTTCTTCGAGGAGATTGCCAAGTACCGCGCGGCGAGGGTGCTGTGGGCGGAGACAATGCGCGGGCGTTATGGGGCGCGCGAGGAGCGAAGCTGGAAGCTGCGGTTCCACACGCAGACGGCGGGCTGTTCGCTGACCTGGCAGCAACCTTACAACAATGTTGTGCGGACGGCGATTCAGGCGCTGGCGGGAGTGCTGGGCGGAACGCAGTCCCTGCACACGAACTCGCTGGATGAGGCGTATGCGCTGCCGGGCGAGGAGGCGGTGACGCTGGCATTGCGGACGCAGCAGATCATCGCTCATGAGTCCAATGTGACGGCGGTGGCGGACCCTTTGGGGGGCAGCCACTTCGTGGAGGAGTTGACGCGGCGGTTGAAGGAAGAGGCGGGGGCGTACATCGCGCGGATCGATGCGATGGGCGGCATGATCCCGGCGATTGAGCGGGGATTCCCGCAGGCGGAGATCGCTTCGGCGAGTTACCGGTATCAGCGGGAGATCGAGAGCGGCGAGCGGATCATCGTTGGCGTGAACGGCTATGCGCAGGCGGAGGAGCGGCCCCTTGAGCTGTTGCGGATTGACGAAGCGGCGGGTGAGCGGCAGGTGGCGAAGCTCGCGCGGTTGCGGCGGGAACGCGCGAACGGGCGGGTGCGAGCGGCGCTGGATGAACTGAAGCGGGCGGCGGACGAGGGACGCAACACGATGCCCGAGGTGCTGGAGGCGGTGAAGGCGTATGCCACGGTTGGGGAGATCTGCGGGGGGCTGCGGGAAGTGTACGGCTCCTGGACGGAGACAGCCGTTCTATAATGGCTGTGACAACCGGAGCGGGTCTCGGGTTGCCAAACGGTCATCCCCTGTAATCAATCAGAATGAGCCAGCGCATCCGAGTTCTGGTGGCCAAGCCTGGACTGGACGGTCACGACAGAGGCGCCAAGGTGATTGCCCGCGGATTGCGGGATGCCGGCATGGAGGTAATCTACGCCGGCCTGAGGCAGTCGCCGGAGATGATTGTCAACGCGGCTTTGCAGGAAGACGTTCAAGTGATTGGGCTGTCGATTCTGTCGGGGGCGCACAATGCGATTGTGCCGCGGGTTCTGGGTCTTCTTCGTGAGAAGGAGATGGACGATGTGGCGGTGATAGTGGGTGGAACCATACCGGATGGGGACGCCGTTGAATTGAAGAAGCAGGGAGTAGCGGGTGTATTCCAGCCCGGCGCGCCGCTTGAGGAAATTGCCGGATTTATCCGGCGGTGGATCGAGGGCGGGCGGTGACTTGGGCACCCGGCGTACTCCGGAAAAGAGTAGAAATGGCAGACCGCTTGAATATTGCGGTGTTTGTCGATTACGACAATATCGAAATCGGTGTAAAGTCCACGTTGCGGCGGGAGTTCGATGTCTCGCTGGCTTTGGACGCACTGAAGGAACGCGGCGACCTTGTCGCCAAGTTCGCCTACGCCAACTGGGGGCGCCAGGAAGGCGCCGCTCGCCAGATGGCCGAGAACGCTGTGCAGATGGTGCAGCGTCTTCCCTCGCCGCGCGGGGATAAGAACGGCGGCGATATCAACCTGGCGCTGGATGCGCTGGAGATGGCTTTCACGCACAGCCACGTGAACGCCTTCACGATCATCTCCGGCGACAGCGACTTTGTTCCCCTGGTGAACAAGCTGAAGGAGTATGGCAAGACGGTGTTTGTGGTGGGCGGCAAGTCCTTCACCAGTACCATCCTTCAGCAGAACTGTCACGAGTTCATCAGCTACGAATCGCTTCTGCCGGAAGACGTGCGTCAGGAGATCGCGCAGCGTGGCGACGGTCAGACGCAGCAGAGCGCGGCGGCGCCGCACGCGCAGCATGGCCAGGCCCAGGGCCAGGGCCACGGGCAGGGCCAGGGATACAGGGACCGGAAGCGGGACCGGGATCGCGACCGCGACCGGGACAGAGACCGGGATCGCGACCGGGAGAAGGATCAGAAGAGGGGCCGCCCGGATCCGCTGGATCTGGCGCATTCGGTGCCGCTGGTGGAGCGCGCCTTGCAAGTGCTGGAGCGGCGCGGCGTGCAGGCGCAGCTTGGCCTGTTGAAGTCGACCATGTTGCAGCTTGATTCGGCGTTCAACGAGCGGGCGTATGGTTCGGGCAGCTTCAGCGACTTTGTGGAGAAGCTGAAGAAGGCGGACCACATCAGTGTGACCGGATCGGGCGGGCGCTTCATCATCTCGCGGCGGCTTGGCGAGCATGGCAAGCCGATGCCGAAGCCGGAAGAAGCTCTTCCGGTTCTGCGCGACGTGCTTGAGAACCACCGCATGGAGATGGACTTGAACGACGGCTGTTCGGCGGAGGAGTTGGGCTCCTGGATTGCTTCCGAGTTCCCGGAATTCGACTTCAAGCAGTACGGCTTCCAGTCGATTGGGGAGTTCCTGAACTTTGGCCAGGACAGCTTCGTGGTGCGGGTTGAGCCTCAGGAGGGCGGCCTGCACGTGAGTCTGGGGGCGGAGTTTCATCCCCCGGCGTTGCCGCCGGCCGATCAGGCTCCGGACTACGACCCCGAGCTGGACGAGAAGCAGCCGATTGTGGAAGGGCAGCCGAGTCTGCTGGAGCCGAATCCTCCGCCTCCCAAGCCGAAGAAGGCCGTGCGCAAGCGGTCCGGCGGCGGTGGTGGCGGCAACGGCAATGTGGCGGACAAGGGCAACACGGTGCGCCGCCCGCGCCGGAAGAAGGCGGGCGCGTAGATGATCGAGCGCATTTATCCTGCCGGCAGTACGGTCCCACGGGGGCCGTACTCGCCGGCGGTACGCGCGGGCGACTTCATCTTTGTTTCGGGGCAGGGTCCGGTGGATAGGGCCACCGACGAATACTCCTACGGCGATATCCAGCATGAGACGCGGGTGGTGCTGAGCAACATCCAATGGATTCTGGAGGGCTGCGGGGCCTCGATGGCGGACGTGGTGAAGTGCGGCGTATTCCTGGTGGACGGGCGCGATTTCGCGGCGATGAACGAAGTCTATGCCGAGTTCTTCGGCGCGAACAAGCCGGCGCGGACGACGGTGGAGGCGAAGTTCGCCAATCCCCGGATGAAGGTGGAGATCGACGCGATCGCCTACAAGCCGCGCGCCTGATCCGCCGCCGCTTGCCCTGCCCGTCCTGTGAGAGAATTCAGGGGCAGTTGTACGATGATGCGTGACTCGTGTGTATTGACCCTGGTGGTTTTCCTGGCCGGGTGCAGCGGGCCCTATTCGGGCCAGAAGACCGCGGCGAAGGAGAGCGCGCCGCGCAGTGTTCAGACGCTGGTGTTGGCGCGGACCGCCATTCCCGAAGTGATTTCGGCCAACGGTGAGTTGTTCGCCGAGGAGTCCGCCACGTTGAGCACGAAGGTGCCGGGGCGTGTGTTGAAGATCGCCGTGGACCTGGGCAGCACGGTGCGCGCGGGCGATCTGATCGCTGAACTTGAGAAGGACGATTACCAGTTCCGTGTCCGGCAGGCCGAGGCGCTGGTTGAACAGACTCGCGCGCGGCTGGGGATTCCGGGGCAGTCCGATGACCGTGTGACCGCGGAGCGAACCGCGATGGTGCAACAGGCGCAGGCGGCCTTGAACGAGGCCGACGTGGTGTACCGCACGACGGACGGGCTGGCCAGGGAAGGCATCATTTCCAAGGTGGACCTGGAGAAGGCACTGGTGCGCCGGCAGGGCGCCGAGGCGGCCTATCAATCGGCTCTTTCCGAAGTGATGCTGTTGAGGAACCAACTGGCCGAACGGCGCGCGCAACTGGATCTGGCACGGCAGCAGTTGAAGGACTCGACCGTTCTTGCTCCCTTCGAGGGAGCGATCACGCGGCGGCAGGCTTCGCAGGGCGAGTATCTGGGCGTGAACGCGCCGGTGGTGACGCTGGTGCGGCAGCATCCGTTGCGGGTGCGGTTGGAGGTGCCGGAGCGGCAGGCGGCGCGGGTGCGGCGCGGGCAGCGGATCGACTTGCGGCTGGAAGGATCGGCGATGGGCCGAAGCGGCCGTGTGGTTCGCATGAGTCCGGCGATTGAGGCGCAGAACCGGTCGTTGTTGATTGAGGGCGAGATTCCGAACCAGGATGGGGTGCTGCGGCCGGGGTCGTTTGTGGAGGGGTCGATTGTGGTGGACCCGGACGCGGCGGGGATCGCGGTGCCACGCGCGGCGGTGGCATCGTTCGCCGGGATTGAGCGGGCGTACGTGGTGGTGGATGGCGTGCTGGAGGACCGCGTTCTGAAGACGGGCCGGCGCCTGAGCGGGGATCGCATTGAGGTGCTGGAGGGGCTTTCGGCGGGCGACCGGCTGGTGGTGAAGGCGGGCGACCGGATGGCGAAGGGCCAGAGGGTGAAAGCCGAGTAAGCAATGCAGAAACTGGCCGAGATCTGCGTGGCGCGCCCGGTGTTCGCGGTGATGCTGATTCTCTCGATGGTGGTGGTGGGCGCTGTGTCCTACACCAAGCTGGGAATCGACCGGTTTCCGGACGTCGACATGCCGATTGTCAACGTTCGGACGCTGTTGCCCGGAGCGTCGCCGGAGGAGATTGAGAGCACGGTGACGCGGTTCATCGAGGACTCGGTGGCGACGGTGGAAGGGATCGACAACATTCGATCGACGTCGACTGAGAGCCTGTCGGTGGTGACGATCACGTTCAACCTGAACCGCGGTATCGACGTGGCGGCGCAGGACGTGCGCGACGCGGTGGCGACGGTGATTTCGCAGTTGCCGCGCGACGCCAAGCCGCCGCTGATCAAGAAGCTGGACACGGACGCCTCGCCGATCATGACGCTGGTCCTGGCGGGCGACAAGACCGGCCGCGAGTTGTTCGAGATTGGCGACCGGGATGTGAAGGACGCGATCGAATCGGTGGGCGGCGTTGGCCAGGTGCTGGTGGTGGGCGGGCAGAAGCGCGCGATCAACATCTGGGTGGACGCGGACCGGCTGGCGGCGTACAAGATTCCCATTCTGGCGGTGCGGGACGCGGTGGCGCGGCAGAACTCGGATATTCCGGGCGGGCGCGTGGACGAGGGGTCGCGTGAACTGGTGCTGCGGACTCTGGGACGGTTTCCGGACCCGAAGCTGTTCAACGATCTGGTTGTGGCGAACATTGGCGGCACACCGATCCGGGTGCGCGACATTGGCTACGCGGAGGATGGACACAAGGAGCAGCGGACGGCGGCGCGGTACGACGGGAAGCCGGCGGTGGCGATCGAGATCCGGCGGCAGAGCGGCGCGAACACCATTGAGGTGGTGAACAACGTGAAAGCGCGGCTGGGCCGCGTGGAGGAGTTGCTTCCATCGGGCGTGCAGTTGTTCGTGGCGCAGGATCAATCGCGGTACATCAACGCGGCGTTCCATGAAGTGCAGATGCACCTGGTGCTGGGCGCCATTCTGGCTTCGCTGGTGGTGTTTCTGTTCATGCGGGACTGGCGCGCCACGGTGATTGGCGCGGTGGCGATTCCGGCTTCGATCATCGCGACGTTCGGGGTGATGCGGGCGCTGAACTTCACGCTGAACAACATCACGATGCTGGCGCTGGTGCTGATGGTGGGCGTGGTGATCGACGACGCGATTGTGGTGTTGGAGAACATTTTCCGCTTCATTGAGGAGAAGAAACTGACGCCGCGCGAGGCCGCGGTGCGGGCGACCAAGGACATTGGCCTGGCGGTGATGGCGACGACGTTCAGCCTGATTGTGGTGTTCCTGCCGGTGTCGTTCATGTCGTCGATCTCGGGACGTTTCCTGTACTCGTTCGGCGTGACGGCGACGGCTGCCATTCTGGTGTCGCTGGTGGTGAGCTTCAGCCTGACGCCGATGATGAGTTCGCGGATGCTGCGGATGGGCGGCGTGGCGGCGCACGGCGGATCCCGGCGGGGCTTTTACGCATGGCTTGAGCGTTGGTATTTGCGAACGCTCGGCTGGTCGATGCGGCACCGGATGCTGGTGGCGGTGATGGGCGCGCTGACGATGATTTCGACGGTGCCGCTGTTCAAGATGCTGCGGCAGGAGTATCTGCCGACGAACGTGGATGAGAGCGAGTTCGAGATGAGCGTGAACGCTCCCGAGGGGTCGAGCCTGCAATCGATGGAAAACGTTCTGGACCGGCTGTATGAGGAGATCAAGGACCTGCCGGGTGTTGAGCACATGGTTTCGATTGTGGGCACGGGCTACCTGCAGAGCGTGAACATGTGCCGCGTGTATGTGCGGATGGAGGATGTGGAGAACCGGGTGCTCTCGGTGTCGCGATTGTGGAACGGACTGGTGGCCGGGGACCCGGGTTCGGCATTCCGGGGCGTGTACTCGCAGCGCGACGTGATGGCGGCCGTGCGGGCGAAGCTGCGGCAGTTCCCGGACCTGCGCGGGCGCGTGGGGAATCTGCTGACGATCAACCAGGGGTCGGCTCCGTACGATATCGACTTTGTGATCCGCGGGCCGGATATCGGCGATTTGTACCGTTTCGGTGAGAAGCTGCGGGCGACGGCCCTGAAGATTCCGGGTCTGGCGGATGTGGATACGACGCTGCGGATCAACAAGCCGGAACTGCGCGTGGCGATTGACCGTGAGCGGGCGGCGGATCTGGGCGTGGACGCGGCGGCGATTGCGGGGTCGCTGCGGCTGATGGTGGGCGGGGACGATGAGGTGTCGCGATACCGGGACGAACGGATCGCGGAAGAGTACGACGTGGAGGTGCGGCTGAAGGACTCCGACCGGAACTCGATGCGGAACGTTTCGAAGCTGTATGTGGCGTCGGACAAAGTGGGCCTGGTACGGCTGGACAACGTGGTGGATCTGAAAGAGACGATGTCGGCGTACCGGATTGAGGGGCTGGACCGGCAGCGCCAGGTGGGCATCCGGGCGAATATCACCCCGGGCTATGGCCTGGGCGACCGGCTGCCGGAGATGTTCAAGGCGGCCGATGCGATGAACATGCCGGCGGCGTATTCCACGACGGTGATCGGGCGTGGGCGGGAGTTCGAACGCACGATGGGCGAGTTTGTTCTGGCGTTCGCCTTGAGCGTGGTGTTCATGTACATGATCCTCGCTTCGCAGTTTGAGAGCCTGTTGCATCCGGTGACCATCCTGTTGAGCCTGCCGCTGGCGGTTCCGTTCGGATTCCTTTCTCTGTATCTGTTTCGGGAGACGCTGAATCTGTATTCGGCGCTGGGGATTCTGGTGCTGTTTGGGGTGGTGAAGAAGAACTCGATTCTGCAGATCGACCACATGAACAATCTTCGGCGCGAGGGGATGCCGCGCCTGGAGGCGATTCTGCAGGCGAACCGGGACCGGCTGCGGCCGATTCTGATGACGACGGTGACGCTGGTGGCGGGAATGTTGCCGCTGGCGCTGGGGTCCGGGCCGGGGGCCGAGGAGCGGCGCTCGATTGCGATTATCGTGATTGGCGGGCAGTCGTTGTCGCTGCTGCTGACGCTGATTGTGACACCGGTGGCGTACTCGCTGTTCGACGACGCGGGTGCGTGGCTGGGGCGGAAGCGGACGGCTCCCGCGGTGTACCAGCCGGCTGGAGATTAGCCGGCGCCGGGCGGCTGTTTCTCATGCTTCCATGTCAGTCTCCGTGCCGGTGTGCCGGGTGCGCCGCGAGAGCTGACGAAACGAAGCCAGGGCGGGGTCTGGCGGGACGCGGCCGGCGAGGAGATCGGTCCTGCGGTTGACTTCACGGACGCGGACTTCCAGGTGGTCATTCTGAAGGGTGACGCGCGCGCGAGGCTTGGGGGCAGGCTTGACGAGGATGGAGACCGGGGGTAGCGTCTTGTCCAGTTTGGCCTCTTCGGCGTGGGCGACGGCGTGGAGTTGGCGGTTGCGCTGGATTTCCGCGAGCTTCGTCATGGAGTCGCGGAAGAGGCGGTGGTGGTAGCCGTGGTAGCGCCGGTAGCGTTCGAGTTGGGCCATGACGGCGGGGTCCGTGAGGGTGTCGATGTTACCGCTGACAAAGGCGGCTTCGGCGGCGCGGATGCGGCGTTTTTGCCAGGCGGCGTGAACGAGGTCGTTGAAGAGGACGGTTTCGAGGGCGCCTTCGGGGAGGAGTTCCCGGGAGAGGGTGTCGAGGAGTTGGTTGAACTCAGGCTCCTCGCCGGGGGCGATGATGAGTTGGGTGGAGGTTAGGCCGTGGGTGAGGGCGTTGCGGGAGGAGGCCGCTTTGCCTTCGGCGGTGCGGGGTCCGGTGGAGTTCGCGGCGTTGGCGCGGTTGGTCTCGATGCGGGTGGTGCTGGTGGATTCCATGGTGTTTTCTCCTGATGGACTATACACGATGGGTGCGCGGAAATGAGGGGCGGTTTTTGGCGGAAGTGGTGTAAGTGGTTGAGCGGTGGGGGGATAAGTTTGGAAAATATTCTTGTTTTGGCTGTGACCGGGGTCTGCGGGGTGCGGCGACCGGCGGATGTGGAGACAGTCAGGAGACACGAAGGAATATGCCTGCACTGTATGCTAGCATGTAGGCAGAATGAAGCTGGCACGCGGGATTCAGTACACAGTCCGTGGCATTCCAGAGGAGGTTGATCGGGCCCTGCGCCGAAAGGCTGCCCAGCGCAAGTTGAGCTTGAACCAGATCATCCTGGAGGAGTTGAGCGCGGGAATGACCGTGGCTCGGAAGCGGGTAGACTTTCGCGATATTGCCGGGCAGTGGACGCCCGATGCGGCTTTTGATGAAGCGATGTCCGCGCAGCGGCAGATCGACCCGGATAAGTGGAGATGAGGTACGCGCTGGACACGAACCGGATGACCGATCTCTTCCGGGGCGACCTGGAACTGGCTGAACGGTTGAGCACCGCGGAGGAGGTGTGGATTCCGCTGGTGGTGCTGGGTGAAATCAAGGCCGGGTTTCAGGCAGGTACACAACAGATCCGCAATGAGGCTCTGCTGAACAGACTTTTGGCGAAACCCACGGTGGGTGTGTTGCTGCCCGGCAGAGAGACAGCGGAGCAGTATGCTCGAGTTTTCGCACAACTGAGACGCGCGGGCACACCCGTTCCGGACAACGATCTTTGGATCGCGGCGATGGTGCTGGAGAACGATCTGGTGCTGATCACGCGCGACCGGCATTTTGAGCAGATACCTCAGCTCATGCTGGAGTAGTAGCCGGCCGGCGTAGCTGGTCCGGGCCGGGGTATGTTGGGGGGTGAGGATGGCAAGGCCCGTACCGCCGATTGACCACGACCAGTTCTTCAAGGAACTGCTGACGACGTTTTTCGTCGAGTTCCTGGAGTTGTTCTTTCCCGCGCTTGCGGCGGGAATTGAGCCTGGGCAGGTGGAGTTCGTGCGGCAGGAGGTTTTCGCGCGCCATCTGCGGGGCCGGAAACTTGAGACGGATGTTCTGGCGAAGGTGAGGTTTGCGGGCCGGGACGCATTTTTCCTGGTGCATGTGGAGCATCAGAGCACGGTGGAGGTCCGGTTTCCGGCACGGCTCTATTTGTATAGTGCGGTGTTGTTCGAGAAGTATGGGTTGCCGATTTATCCGATCGTGGTGTTCTCTCATGACAGGCCGTTGACGCCGCAGCCGGACGAGGTTCGGATGGAGTTTCCGGACGGGTTCACGCAAGTGTTCCGTTACCGGGTGGTGCAATTGAACCGGCTGCCATGGCGAGCGTTCGTGCGAAGGAAGAATCCCGTGGCGAGCGCGTTGATGGCTAAGATGAAGATTGAGGAGAAGGACCGGCTGAAGGTCAAGCTGGAGTGCTTGCGGTTGATGGTGACCTTGAAGCTGGATCCGGGCCGGATGGAGATGATTGCGACTTTCGTGGATGCGTATCTGCGATTGAACGAGGTGGAGACGAAGGACTTTGGACGCGAACTTGGGCGCATGCGGATATCGCCGCTGGAGAGGGACGAGATGCTGAACTATGTGACGAGCTGGGAAGAGAAGGGGATTGCGATCGGGCGCAAGGAGGGGCTGGAAGCGGGGCGGCAGGAGGGTCGGCTGGAAGGTCGCCAGGAGGGACTGGCGGCGTTGCGCGAGACTGCGGTTGCGGTGGTGTCGGCGCGTTTTGGCGAGGTGCCTGCCCGGCTTGCGAAGCGAATTCGTGCGCTGAAATCGAGCGAGGAGATTCAGGATTTCGTCCGGCGGGCCGTGGTGGCAGCCAAACTCTCCGACTTGAGTTGATGAGCGGCTTTCGCCGCTGGAGAGGGACGAGATGC
>Ga0194131_10001467_pt1 | contig 40203 bp, 36 predicted proteins | sample TA2KigO120mmetaG_FD_148631 | JGI IMG/M metagenome (GOLD analysis project Ga0194131, IMG submission 148631) | Freshwater microbial communities from Lake Tanganyika, Tanzania - TA2015053 Kigoma Offshore 120m | ecosystem: Environmental > Aquatic > Freshwater > Lake | place: Tanzania: Lake...
TACTACCATCGTCGGTGGTCTCGGCAAATCGATAATGAAGCGCATCGAAAATGCCCGCCTTGACGGTGAGTCGCTCGCGACCGATGAAAGCCAGTTTGACCGGCTTCTCGAACCGCATGAGCATCGGCCCGCTCGCGCCGCGATGATCGAGCGAACACATCAACAGATTCTCGTACTCCCCGCGAAAAGGCAGAGCGCCTTCCTCCGCTTTTTGCAGATCGACCATGCTCGTGAGCCAAGCATCGGCCTGAATTGGATGAGTCCCGAACCCCTGCAAACGCCGCGACAGCGGCCAGCGCTGCGAAATACGGCCTTCAGCCGCGGTGTAGCCCTCGCACTCGGCCATGGTGTCGCCAAAGCGAAACCAACTTGAGCTCATGAATTGATCGCCGACCGAGATGCGTACAAAGATATCTTCTGGCGTCCAGTCCGCGCGCAGGCTCAGCGTAACATCACGCATGACATTCGGTGCATCGTCGATTTCCGTATAGGCGCGCAGCGTGCGACGCCCGTCCGCTGCGATACTGAGGGTGAAGTATTCCCGACCGCGCTCCACCCCCTCGCGTCCCGCGTGATCGCTGGTGTAGTGCAACTTGCCGCGAATACGGTGGTGAGGACCCGGCATAATCGACGCAGCCTCTCAAGACAAGCGAAGCAGCGGTTCACGAAAGATTTTCTTCCGTGCCAGCGGCTGGTACCATGCGGCAAGCGCCGGGCGACTGGCCAGCGGATCAAAGGTGGCATCGAGGCCGACGGCCGCCTGCCCAACCTGCGCCATTTTCAGTCGCAGAAACTGCAGCGCACCGACGGTGCGCATCTGCCCGATGTCGAGCCGACCGTAACCCGCCACGTCGCGCTCCATCTGATCGAGCATGGCGATGATCTTCGCCATGCAGCGCTCGATGTAATCGGCGCGCTGCTGATCTTTGGGGCGCCAGGACTCGATGATGAGTAATACAAAAGTATCGAAGAGCCCATCGGCCATCCAGGCCTGACGCAGAGTGGTCCAGCGCTGCGGCCCTTTCGCCGGAAAGAGGCGCCGTCGCCGATGCAACGAGTCGAGGTATTCATAAATCACGGGGCCGCCCGCGAGATATTCCCCGGAATCGAGCACCAAGGTGGGGACCTTGCCGAGTGGGTTGATACCCACCAGCGGATTCTCGGCTGCGAAGGGTTTGGTCGCTACGGGCTCGACGAGTTCGCGCAAGCCCGTGTAATTGAGCACCGCCTCCACCGTGTGCACGTAACCTTTGATGGGTGTGTAGAGCAGCTTCATGCGCAGTTCAGTGGACTTCCTGCCCACCCGACACGTTCATGGCTTCGCCCGTCATGTAGGACGCCTCGTTGCTACAAAGAAAGGCGCAAGCCTTGGCCGTGTCTTCGGCAAGACCTACACGCCCGAGCGGAATTCGTCGGCGCATCTCGGCCAAGTATTCGTCTATCGTCTGGCCGCGCTGTTTGGCCCGATAGGCGTTCTGCACGCTCCCCAGTTGCGTCGTCACATGGTTGGAGCAGACGGCATTGACCGTGATGCCGTGAGTGCCAAGCTCGAGCGCCGCGCTGCGCGTGAGCCCGATGAGACCGTGTTTCGAAGCCGCGTAGGCTGCAAGATGCAGCGAACCGGACTTTGCCGCGACGCTCGCAATATTGATGATCCGGCCGCCGCGACCCTGCGCGATCATCTGCCGCGCAGCATGCTTGCTGCACAAAAAAGCGCCGGTCAAATTGACGCCGAGGACCGTCTGCCAGCGATCGATCGACATCTCGATCAAGGGCTCCATCAGATAACCCACACCCGCATTGTTGATGACGATATCGAGCCCGCCAAAATGCTTCACGGCTGCCCCGACCGCAGCGATGACCTGAGCTTCGTCACGCACATCGAGCGCCGCCGCTGCGGCTCGCCCCCCGTGCCCCGCGATACGCGCGACGACGCGTTCGACTTCGTCCATCGACCCCGTGCGATCGGCCGGCAGATTTTCTTTGGCGGCGGCGATATCGGTAACCAGGATGGCAGCCCCCTCGGCTGCCAGTCGCAGGCAGATCGCCTCGCCCAAGCCGCCCTCACGTCCGGCACCCGTCACGAGCGCCACCTTGCCAGCAAGACGAGAGGTCGTCACCCGCCACCGCCCGGGCGTTCGTCTTCACCGTGCCGGAGGCAGGCGACCTGCCGCAGGCCCGCAAAGGTTTTCATCTGCGGTTCTTGCCGCGCGCAGCCTGGGATTGCCTTGGGACAGCGCGTACGGAATACGCAACCCGAAGGCGGTGCGAGCGGTGAAGGCAGCTCGCCACCCAACGCAGTGCCGAGCCGCTGCGGCTGTAGTTCCGGATCGGGGATCGGTACCGCATCGAGCAGCCCACGGGTGTAGGGATGTGCCGGCGCTTCGTACAGCAGTCGCGTCGGCGCAATCTCTACCGGCTTGCCGAGATAAAGCACGATCACCCGGTCACAAAGATTACGTACGACGGCAAGGTTATGACTGACGAAGAGAATACTCATGCCAAAGTCGCGCTTCAGGTCCTGCAGCAAATTGACGATCTGCGCCTGAATGGAGACGTCGAGCGCACTCACCGGCTCATCGCAGACCAATAATTTGGGTCGCAATACCATGGCGCGCGCGATGCCAATGCGCTGACACTGACCACCGCTGAACTCATGCGGATAGCGGTTGATGACGTCAGCCGGCAAGCCCACGCGCTGCAGCATCTGCGTGACTGCGCTGCGCCGCTCAGCGGCGCTCATCTGCGGTGCATGCACGCGTAACGGCTCGGCGACGATTTCGCCGACCGTGAGTCGCGGGTCAAGGCTTGCCAGTGGATCCTGAAAAATGATCTGCATGTCACGGCGCAGCGGTCGCATACCGGCAACGGACTCGGCCTCGATCGCGCGACCGAGCCAAACGACTTGCCCTGACGTTGCCGGTAATAGCCGCAGAATCGCCCGCGCCAAAGTCGATTTGCCGCAGCCCGATTCACCGACAATGCCGAGCGCCTCGCCGACCCCAAGTTCGAGGTCGACGCCGTCGACAGCACGCAAATCCCGCTTGCGACGAAACAGACCGTCGCCCACTTTGAACCACACGCGCAGCCCGCGCAGCGATAGCAAAGGGTCTTTCACGACGGGCTCGCGTGGTGGCAGGCGACGCGCGGCGAAGAATTTGACAGTTCCGGGCGCTGCGTGCTGCAAATCTCGGTGGCGATGTCGCAGCGCGGATGGAACGCGCAGCCTGCGGGCAAGCTACGCGGATTCGGCGGTTGGCCGGCAATCGCCGCCAAACGCGCGGTTTCCGGAGCATCGACTCGCGGCATCGAGGCCAGCAGCGCCCGTGTGTAGGGATGCTGGGGTGATTTCAATACTTGATTGACCGAACCGAGTTCGACGATCCGCCCGCCGTACATCACGGCAACCCGATCAGCGACCCCCGCGACGACGCCGAGGTCATGCGTGATCAGCGCCATCGCCATGCCGCGCGAGCGCTTGAGCTCGGCGAGCGAGGCCAGAATCTGCGCTTGGATGGTCACATCGAGCGCTGTCGTCGGTTCGTCGGCGATGAGTACCGCCGGATCGCAGGCCAGCGCGATCGCGATCATTACTCGCTGCCGCATGCCGCCCGACAACTCGTGCGGATATTGATCGAGCCGCCGCTCGACGTCGGTCACCTGCACCTGGCGCAACAACTCCAAAGCGCGCGCCCGAGCGAGTTGCGGTGTCGCGCCTTGATGATGAATGACGGACTCGGCGATCTGTGCACCGACTTTGAGGTGTGGGGTCAGCGAAGTCATGGGATCTTGGAAAATCATTGCGAGCTTCGAGCCGCGCAGGGCGTTGAGTTTGTCGGTCGTCGCCATACGCCCCTGCTCGATCAGCGGCACACCCCGCAGCGAGGCTGAGCCGCGCAACTGCGCGTTGGCGGCCAGCAGCCCCATCACCGCCAGAAACGACTGGCTCTTGCCCGCTCCCGATTCACCCACGACGCCCACGCATTCACCGGCGCGCAGCTGCAGCGAGAAATCATTGACCGCAGCGACTTCACCCTCAGGCGTGACAAAGGTCACCCCCAAGCCTTCGATCTCAAGTGCGACCGAGGTGTCCGCCACGCTCAGCGATCCCGTGGATCGAGGGCATCACGAAGCCCATCGCCGAGGAAGTTGAAGCACATCAAGAGCGTGACCAGAAAACCGGCCGGTACCAGCAGCATCCACACCGCCGATTCCATTTCTTGTGCGCCTTCGTTGATCAGGCTGCCGAGACTCGCTTGCGGCTCCTGCACGCCGAGACCCAGAAACGACAAAAAACTCTCGAACAGAATCATCTGCGGAATGGTGAGCGTCGCGTAGATGATCACCGGACCCACCACATTCGGCACGATATGCCGCAACAAGATACCCGGCGTACCCACCCCGCTCGCGAGTGCCGCTTCAATGAATTCTTTGCGCTTGATGGAGAGCGTCTGGCCGCGAACAATGCGCGCCATGGTGAGCCAACCCACCGCACCGATGGCGAGAAACAGCACGTAGATGTTGCCGCGCTCGAAAAGCGTCGAGAGGATGATGACGATGAAAATGTAGGGCAAGGAATACAGGATGTCGACGACCCGCATCATGAGATTGTCGATACGCCCGCCCACGTAGCCCGCCGTAGCTCCCCAAAGTACACCAATGAACAGCGAGACCAACGTCGCCAACAACCCGATCTGCAACGAGATTTGTACGCCCGCCAGCGTACGCACGTACAGGTCACGCCCGAGTCGATCGGTGCCCAGCCAATGGTCATTCGGCGCGCCCGGTGGCACCGCCATGTGATCCCAGTCGATGGCGTCGAAGGCATGCGGGGACAACGCGGGTCCGATGAACGCAATAAAGGTGATCAAAATAATGAGTGTAGCCGCGACCATCGCCGCCTTGTTGCGACGCAGTCGCCGACATGCATCGGCCCAGAAGCCGCGCGCGCTTGGCGCGGCCTCAGTCATAGCGCACCCGCGGATCGAGCCAGCCATAGAGCAGATCGGCGATCAGGTTGAGCGTCAGCGTCAAACTGCCGTAGACGACGATCATGCCCATGACGAGGGTGTAATCGCGATTGATGGCGCCCTGGACGAGGTAGCGGCCGCTGCCGGGCAAACCGAATACCGTCTCGACGACCAGCGAACCCGTGATGACGAAAGCCGTGGCCGGCCCGAGGTAACTGACGACCGGCAACAGTGCAGGGCGCAGGGCATGACGCAGCACGACTTGCCGCTCGGGCAAACCCTTGGCGCGGGCCGTACGCACAAAATGCATTCGCAATACTTCGAGCAGACTGCCGCGCGTCAAACGAGCGATGTAGGCAATCACCGGCAAAGCCAAGGTGATCACCGGCAATACCAAAAACTCGAGCGCATCATCCTCATAGCCTGCGACCGGAAACCAGCGCAGATGCAGACCAAAAATGAGCGCAAACAACGGGCCGGTCACGAAGCCCGGCAGCGCAATGCCGAGCACTGCCACGCTCATGATGCCGTAGTCGGTCGGACTGTTCTGGCGCAGCGCCGCTAGCGTGCCTAGCGGAATGCCGATCAGCAATGCAAGCAGCACCGCCGAGAGCCCGAGCAGCAGGCTGACGGGCAACCCCTGGGCAATCAGCTCGGTGACCGAGAAATCTTTGAACTTGAACGAGGGACCGAAGTCGCCACGGACGAGCCCCGCAAGATAACGCCCATATTGCTCGACCAGCGGGCGATCGAGCCCGTAGGCCGCCTCTAGGTTGGCTTTGATTTCGGGGGGCAGCGCCTGCTCTTCGTCAAACGGGCCGCCGGGGGCGATCCGAATGACGAAGAACGACAAGGTGATGATGATGAACAGCGTCGGGAAAACCCCGGCAATTCGCCGCAGCGCGTAGCGCAGCATCATGGCAGCGTCATGGCAACGCGGCTCCGCTCACAGGCACGGTCACGGGCACGGGCACGGACTCGCGCTCAAAGATTCTTGGTGACGATGAACAGCGGCTCTTCGGCCATGCTGCGGAACGTGGCAGCGACTTTTTGCATGGTCTCGGTCGCGACGTCTTTGCCCAGTTGCTCGAGGCTGTTGACGTCGATGATCTCGATGTACTGATAGGGCGAAGCCCCCCCGCTCAGCAAGCCTTCGGCTTTGAGCACCTCGAAGCAATCGACCGAGGGCAAGGCATTGACGATGGGCAAGTCACTCTCGCGGGCGAAGGCCTCGTAGTCGGCAACGCTGGTGCCCGGTTTGAGATTGAACAACACTATGATTTTGGCCATGGGTCCTTCCGCGAATGAATTAGCCGAAGTCTATCAAAGATAAGCGGGTTTACAGACCAAGAGCGCCCGGGTTCATGCGACCCGCGGGGTCGACCATGCGCTTCACTTGCCGCAAGAAACCTGCCGCCGAGTCCGCGAGCCCTTGCTGATAAAAATAAAACTTGCCGAGCTGAAAACTGACTGCGCCCTGCTCCATGAAAGCCCGCGCAAGATCGACGCGCAGTGCCGCCACCGCCGCGGCAGCCGCAGGATTTGCCGGAAAGCTCTCGAGCTTGGCGAGATACGCGGCATTGAGGACCCGCTCATGAAACGGCAGCCGTGCATCAGGCCAATAAAGCACAGGCTCGAGCAGCGTTCCTGCATTGCCGACGGTGCTGACCAGATAGCCCCGATCGATATCGTGTTTACGCATCGACTCGGCGTGCTGCTCGAAGACCGCCTCACAAACTTCATACATCTGTGAGGCGCGCGAGAACGGCACGGTGCCATGCACGGGAACCCAGCGCTCGCCGCCCGGTCCGAGCATGCTGTTGAGCTCGGCGAACGGGTTCGCGCGCATGACTTTCGGCACAGTGTTCTCGACCTCGGCGCCGGCGGCCGACATGATCCGGCGAACGATCGCCGCCTTCGCGTCGGCGTCGATGGCGTCGCGTCCATCGAGCGAGAGGTGCACCGAAAAGGTACCGTCTTCGAGAAAGTTACGCCCGGCCAGGACGACCTTGGCACCCTCCTTCAAGCCTTTGAGCACACCACCCGAATTGCTGACCACCTTGCCGAGTGCCTTGGCATCTTCGCGCAGACTCGCGCGCTTCATGCGCACGGCCTGCAAGCCCGGATCGAAACCGAACTGCTCGGACACCACCTCGGCTCGCGCCACATCGGCCATCGCTGAAAAAAGATCTTGGTGACGGCGAAACGAGAACGACAGGTAGCGCGACTCGGGCTGCGGACGGATCAGACGAAAAGTCGCTCTGGTCTTGATGCCGAGCGCGCCGCAATCGGAGAGAAACATGCCGAGGGTGTCGGGTCCCACCTGCCTGAAGAAGGGCTCGCCGTTGCGATTCGCGTGCGCCCCAAGATTAAGCACCGTGCCATCGACGAGGACCACATCGAGACCAATCACGCTCTCTGCGGCAGCGCCGTAACGCCCCGATCCCAAAAACATGCTGCCTTGTGAAAGCGCCCCGCCAATCGTCGAGCGCAAGCCCGACAGAGGCCCGTAATACGGGGTCCGCACGCCATGGGGCGCCAGCGCGTCAAACAATTCTTTCCAGGTGGCGCCGCAGTCGACCGTCACGTAGCCATCTTCGGCATCGATGGTGACCACGCGATTCATCGCTTGCACATCGACCATGATCGAGTTCTCGAGTGTAGGCAGATAGCCGTCGGTGTATGACATGCCACCGCCGCGCGGCACGATCGGCAAACCCGACGGCGCGATCGCCCGCAACGCCTCGGCGAGCTGCCGGGTAGTGGCCGGCCGAATCAGCGCTGCGGGCAATTTGCCGACGCGATAAACATCTTGCGAATAAAACTCGAGCTCCGTGCCTTCGGTGACCACGCGCTCGGCGCCAAGCACGCGACGAAGTTCGTTGAGCGCCCCTTCAACAGCACCTTGCATCAGATGTATAGCCTGCGACATGACTGCAACCCCGCAATAAACGGCACCAGACCGCGCACGACGCGGCCTCAAGGTCAACATTCTAGCCAGCGACGCGCGGGGCGGCCACCGAATCGACAAACAGGCGATAATCCGTCCATGGGCATCATCCGCGAAAATATTCCCGAGTTCGAATTCAGTATTGCGGTCGCCATCGTCGGTGCAGGCGCTTGCGGCCTGACGGCCGCCCTCGCCGCTCGCGATCAGGGTGTCGATGTCATTGTGCTCGAGCGTGACAAACGCCCCTGGGGCAGCACCTCAATGTCACTCGGCGCCGTCTGCGGCGTGCGCACCCGCGAGCAGCTTGCGCACGGTATCGACGATTCGGTGGACCGCTTCGTCGCCGATGTGTTGGCCAAGACCCAAAATCAGGCCGACCCGACACTCGCTAGATTGGTCGGCGAGCGCTCGGGACCCACCATCGATTGGCTTGCCGAGCGGCACGCAGTGCCGCTCAAACTCGATTTCAAGTGGACCGGCCTTGGACACTCGAACCCGCGCTTGCACATCCCGCCCGGCCGTAACGGCGAGGAACTGCTCGCGCTGCTCGCCAACGCCAGCGCCAAATCCGGCGCCGAACTCATCACCGAGGCGACGGTTACCGATCTGTACGCCGACGCGCATGACCGCGTGCTCGGGCTGCGCATCGAACGACCGGGTGGCGTCGTCGAGCATCTCGGCTGCGAGGCTTTGGTGCTTGCGACCTGCGGCTTTGGCGGCAATCACGCGATGGTCGCCAAGCATATTCCCGCGATGGCCAAGGCCAAATATTTTGGCCACGAGGGTAACCAGGGGGACGGAATTCTTTGGGGTATGGAACTCGGCGCTGCAGTCGGCGACATGACGGCTTATCAAGGCTTGGGTACGCTCGCTGACCCGCAGCAGATCGTGGTTCCCCACCCGCTGATGATCGAAGGCGGGTTTTTGGTCAATACGCTCGGCCGACGCTTCACCCACGAGCTCGCCAATATTTCCGGGATGTGCGTGCCGGTGCTGGAACAGCCGCAGGGCCTGGCCTGGGTCATTTTTGACGAGCGCCGCCATCAGGCCTGTCTCGAACACTCGGTCGAGCAACGACAACTCGCCGAGGTGGGCGCGGTGCGGCGCGGCGATACCTGGGCGCTACTCGAAAAAGCCTGTGGCCTGCCGGCCGGCTCGCTCGAGCGCGAAAACGCCGAGATTGATTCGAGTCGCGAGACGGGCCGCGCTGATCGGTTCGCTCGTTCGTTCGCCGGACTCGCCCCGCTCACGCCGCCCTACTGCGCAGTCCGGGTGACCGGCGCACTCTTCCACACGCAGGGCGGGCTCGAGGTAGACGGCTGCGCCCGCGTGCTACGTCCCGATGGCCGGCCGCTGCCCAATCTCTACGCCGGCGGGGGTGCGGCACGCAGCATTTCCGGCGCCGAGGTGACGGGCTACCTGCCGGCGGTCGGTCTTTGCATGGCGATTACTTTGGGCGCGGTCGCCGGCAACGCCGCAGGCAGGCAGTGTACATGAGCGCCAGCAGCATGACTCGCGGCAACGTGACTATCGGCACAAGGCGCAGGGCCCTCTCGCCGGCTTTTTTCGGGGTACTGGTGCTAGCCGTTCTGGGCAGCCTCGCTTCTCGGGCCGCGACGGGCGCGGACGCCATCACCGTCACCGAAACCACGATGCCCCGCGGGGCGGAGGCCCCAGCGTTGCCCGTGCGTATCGCCGCACCGCGCGCCGGCAAGGCACTGCCCGTGATCGTGTTCTCGCACGGCGCCTACAGCTCGAAAGACGATTACTCCGTATTGCTCGACCATTGGGCGGCGCACGGGTATGTGGTGATCGCGGTCACGCACCGCGACTCGATACGACTCGGCACGACGCGCGGCAGTAACGACCCGCGGTTCATGAGTTGGCGCCTCGATGACCTGAAGCAGGTGCTAGGCAGCCTGCCGCAACTGCTGTCTGTCGTACCCGGACTCGCTGCCCGGACAGACTCTTCAAAGATTGCCGCAACCGGCCACTCGTTTGGCGGACTCATTGCGCAGACTTTGGCGGGCGCCACGTTGCGCGATCCAGTAACGGGCAGCGCAGTCAGTCACTGGCAGCCGGCGATTCGTGCCGCCATCATCTTCAGCGGCGCGGGGGCCATGTCACCCGTGCTCGGCGCCGAGGATTTCGCCGCGCTCGCCGTTCCGACCTTGGTCACGGTGGGCACACTCGATCTGCAACAGGCTCCGAACTTGAGCGGTTATGAATGGCGACGGCAACCTTATGACCTGATCCCTGCGGGTCAAAAATATCTGTTGATACTCGACGGTGCCGACCATTACCTCGGTGGCCGCGTCGGTCGTGACGATCTGCCGCGTTCGCCGCAGGCCGACGATTTCGTGGCCGCGTTCCAAGCGGCGTCAACGCTGTTTCTGGATGCGACCCTGAAAGATCAGCCGCCGGCGAAGGCGCGCTTAAGCCAGCTGCCGAGCACGCCGGCACCGTTCGCCGCCCACGCAACGCTGCAGCAGCGCTAGTGCGCCGACGGCCGCAGCGCTACGCCAGCACGAATGCCCGGTCTATTTGGTCGCCGCCTTGAGCGCGGCGACGATCTGTCGCCGCTCTTCGGCATCGGTGATCGGCTTGTATCGCATGCGGTGTTGCCCGCCGAGAAACGCCTCGGGATTGGCGATCAACTCATCGACGCTGGCGTCGTCCCACACGAGACCATTCTTGCCGGCCTCGACGAGTGCGCCCGAGTAATAAAAACCCGGAGCACTGGCGGCTCGACGACCGAACACCCGATGCAGATTCGGCCCCACGGCGTGCGGCCCGTTAAGCTCGAAGCTGTGACAGAAGCGGCACCACATGAAGTCTTTCTGCGATTGTGTTGAGAGTTCCGGTGCCACGGTGACGTTCAGGTAAGGGTCGACCGCAGGGGGCGGACCCGAGTCGACCATTTGCTTCGCGGTCGTGAACGGTACGACGCCAAAGATTTGATACGGCATGTAGGCCGCGACGCTGATCAACGCCGCGAAGACGCACAGGTGCGCCAATTTCCACATGGGCGCGGTTCGCACGGTATCGGCGGTCGCCGCGCCATCCCAGTCAAAGGCCGGCAACAGGCGCCATGGGCCGATCTGATATCGCAACGCCTGCCATAGCGCCACCAGCACGGTGAACACCGAGAGCACAATGATCAAAAACCCGATCGTGCTGTGCAGGTATCCCATGGTGACGGACAGGCGATAACCCGCGGGCACGAGCGCGGGCAAAGTCACCCAGCCGAACCACGACACCGCGTGACCCTCGGACCACGCAAAGACGGGACCAGTCAGGCAAAAGGCGGCCAGCGTCAGGTACAGCCCCGCATTGCACGTACGCGCGAGGTCATCGGCCGCCACCGGGACGCGAGTCGGGCGATGGGGACGTGGCAGCGTCATCCACAGCCAAAAACGCGGGATCAACAGCAGCAGCACCGTCAAGCCGTTGGAGATATGCAGATGCTGCAGCGCTTCCCGTGCGGCGCTACCCCGCGGGGTGACACCGACCTTGGTCGACTGGTACATCTGGAACAGCACCAGCGCAAAAATGCCTAACGACAGCAAGCGCTCGATGGCTCGCAATTTTTGGACGCGCAAGGTCTCGCTCATGGAGCACCTGCAGGACGAACGGCGCGAATGATCGCGTTGGGCAGAATAGCGTCATCCCAATCGGTTTTCGATTTACCGGTTCGAATGATGACCAGCTGCAAGGATGGGACGATATACACGCGCTGCCCACCGAAACCGTCGATATAAGCGATGTCTGCGGCAGCGAACGGCTCGGAGTGAAAAGCCTTCACGGTGTAGTCGTTGTAGGGGCGCTGTTGTTTTGGCGGCGAGCCGAGCCAAATGTGCAAACCGAAATTCGGATTGGTCTTGGCCGGCGTGAGCATTTGCGCGATCCACTCGGCGGGCACCACCTGATCGTCGCCTATCCGACCTTGATCGAGAATCAGTCGACCGATCTTCAACCAGTCACGCCCATTCGCAAAGAGACAGCAAAAGCCGCGCGGCAGGCCACCCTCGCGATCCATCCACAGCGCGGCATCGGCTGCACCGAGCCGCTTCCACAGCCGCGCCGAGAGATACTCGGAATATCTTTGACCGACTGCGCGCTCGAGCATGATCAGCAACAACTGCGAGTTGGCATTGTTGTATTGGAAATAACTGCCGTGCGGCCTCTCAGCCTGCAACCCCATCGTGCCTTGTTCGAGGTTCGAACCGAACAGGATCCGCGCCGATTTCCAGGTACCGAAAATCGGGATCTCCAAGCCACTCGACATGTGCAGTAGCTCGCGCACGGTGATGTCGCGGCGCGCATCGCCCTGCCATTCGGTGAGCCACTTCGAAGCCGGCGTATCCAGCGAATCGATCTTGCCATCGGCAATCGCAGCGCCGATCAGCAAGGCGAGCACCGTCTTGTGCATGCTGTTCGGGTTGGTGCGGGTATTGCGGTCGAAGCCCGGCCAATACTTTTCGTGTACGAGTACACCACGGTTATAGACCAGCAGCGCCATCGACTCGGTTTTCGCCGCATAGGCCTCGGCGGCAGCGATACCCGCGGGATCGATGCCCACCGGCTCGCCCACGACGAAATCATCACGTGGATCACCCGGTACGCTTTCTTGCGGTTGCGATCTCGCGACGCCTGCGGGGTCGGTAGGCGATTGCCCAAAAAACAGATTGCGGACGATCGTCGGGTCCGCCACCCAGATCGCCAGCAACAAAATCAGCACGAGGGCAACGATCCCCGCGATGAACGCGGCGATAGCTTTGAGGATCCAACGCAGAATTTTCATCGTATTTCTCTATGAAATGGTGACGGGCCGCAGCCTGCTCATCAGGCTGCGTGCCGCGGGCGGCGCACCGCGAGAGCCGCGCGAATCTGCTCGTGACGTGCGCCGTCGATCGGATAACGCCACATCATGAGCACGGGCACCAGCAACATCAGCGCCGGCAAAAACGAGGCGCCCAGACGTACACCCTGCTCGACCTGCGGCGTCAACAGCTGACTCATATCCACATAACCGAACAAGGACAAAAAGCCGAGCCCCAGAAACAGCCCGAAGCCCATGCCGAATTTGAACACGGAGGCGAGAAACGCCATGTGCCCGCCCATCTGTGCAACACCCGTTTGCAGCTCGTCCGCATCGACCGCATCGGCCGTCATGGAAGGCGGCGTGATCATGGTGCCGCCATTGCCGAAAGCCATCAGCACATTGACCAACAGCACCGGCAACACGACTCCGCTCGGCAACACGAACAACATGAGGTAGGCCGCCGCCGTCAATAAATTCGCGTAACAGTAGGCGCGATGTTTGCCGGCGCGGTTGGCGATCGGTATCCATAGCGGCGCCAGCAACACCGCCGCAACCGTGTTGACGATGGCGACCGTCAGCACATGCTGCTGCAAACCGAGCGCCTGCGAGATCAACACGGGCTGCACGCCAAAATAAACTCCCATCGCCAGACGATCGATGCAATAGGCACCGATCAGACGGCGAAATGGCCCGTTGCGAGTCAGAATGTGCAGCAGCTCGCTCCAATTCGGCGTGCGCTCTTCGTGTACGGCGGCGGGCGGTACTCGGGCAAAGCACCAAAGAATGGCGATCGGCAGCGCGACGGCAAAGAAAACACCTACCGACTGCACGATCTGCGCGTAACTCGGAAAAGCCACGCCCTTGAACCAGATCCAGTAAAAAATACCGACTGCACTCGCGCAGAGGTAGCCGAAGAATGCCCCACTCTCGCGGAATCCGGCGATTCGAGTGCGTTCTGCGTAGTCGCTGGACAACTCGCCGCCCCACGTCTGATGCGGCACATACACCATGGTCCAACCCGCATAGAACATCACCAGCCAAAAGAGCAGATACTGCGGCGAAGCACCGCTCGGCGGCAGCAACAAAAACCATGCGGAGCCGAGCGCGATCGGCGCCCCGGCAAGCATCCAGATTCGTCGCCGGCCAAAACGACTTTTGGTTCGATCGGAGAGCGCCCCGACCAGCGGGTCGATGATGGCCTCCCAAAAACGGCCGACGGCGAACAAGGTCGCGACCGTCAACGCCACCATGCCCACTTCGGCCGAGTAGTACACGGGCGGTAAAAAATTGTAGAGCGGCACGAGCATTGCCTGCAGCGCAACGGTCGGCGCCGCATAGGCCAGAAGTTGTCCCGTAGTCAGTTTCACGGCACCCCCGCTCGCTGCCCCTGATCGTTGCGACTCAGATCACCGCACACACCGTTTTGGTTTCGAGGTAGTTGTCGACGGCCTGATGACCGCTGTCGCGACCCCAGCCCGACTGCTTCATGCCGCCGATCGGCAAACTGGCACCGAACATGGAGTGGCAGTTGATCCACACCGTACCCGCCCGCAACGCCGATGCCATGCGATGCGCGCTCGAAAGATCACTGGTCCAGACGCTCGCCGCGAGCCCGTAGTCGGTATCGTTGGCGAGCGCGGTCACCTCGGCCAAATCATCGAACGGGGTCGCCACCACCACCGGACCAAAGATTTCTTCGCGCACCACTTGCATGCCGGGTTTGACATCGACGACCACGGTCGGCTCGATGAAAGTACCTGCGGGGCCGAGCTGGCCGCCCCCCGTCACAACCGTTGCGCCCGCGCGCCGACCCTCGGCGATATACCCGGCGATGCGATCAGCCTGTCGGCGACTGACGACCGGCCCAAGCTGCGTGCTCGGATCGAGACCATGACCCAGCTTGAGACCGCGCGCGTACTCGCCCACCCCGGCGATGACTCGGTCGAAAATCTTGCGCTGCACGTAGAGTCGCGAGCCCGCGACGCAAACTTGCCCGCTATTGAAGAAGATGGCATTCGCCACGCCGGGGATCGCCAGCTCGAGATCGGCGTCATCGAGCACGACCGCGGGCGATTTACCGCCGAGTTCGAGCGTGAGTTTTTTGAGATTGCCACGCGCCGCATCGAGAATGAGCTTGCCGACCTCGGTCGATCCGGTGAAGGCGATCTTGTCCACGCCGGCGTGCGCGGCGAGCGCCGCACCTGCCCGCTCACCGAGACCCGTCACCAAGTTGAACACGCCAGGTGGAAAGCCGGCCTCGACCATGAGCTCGGCAAGGCGAATGGCGGTGAGCGAGGTGTCCTCGGCGGGTTTCAGCACCATGGTGCAGCCGGCAGCAAGCGCGGGCGCGATTTTCATAGCCGTCAGCACGATCGGCGAGTTCCACGGCACGATTGCGCCGACCACACCGATCGGTTCCTTCACCGTGTAGGCAAAGATTTTCTTGCCGGGCGGCTGATAGTTGATCGAGGTCGGTATCGTCGTACCTTCGATACGCGTGGCCACGCCAGCAAAGTAGCGAAACTGTTCGATCGCCCCTGGAATCTCGGCGTATTTGCCGACCCACAGCGGCTTGCCGTTATCGAGCGACTCGAGTTCGGCGAGCTCGTCCAAATTCGCTTCCAACAACTCGGCCATGCGCCATAGCAGGCGCGCGAGCGCCGCCGGCGTGAGCTCACGCCATGCGGGATCGTTGAGCGCCCTGCGCGCTGCGGCAACGGCGCGATCGATGTCGGCCTCGGCGCCCGCAGGGATCTGGCCGAGCACTTCGCCAGTCGCCGGATTGAGCGCCTGCAGTGTTTCGCCCGATGCGGCGCCCTGCCACTCACCGCCGATCAACATGCGCTGGGTTGGGCGGGCGAGAAAGCTTTGCGCCCCAGAGGTCCTCGGCTGCAGAGACGTGAGGACCAGACTCATCGGCGTGATCTCCCGGCGCGAGGCGATCTTTTGGCTCGAACCGGTTTCCCGGCGGCGGCCGTGGAAGGAATATGTTTTTCGTGGTTGGCGAGGTACCAACTGGCGATTTCTTCGCGGGTCGCCCACCACACTCCGGGCAGCGATTTGGCGTAGCGGATGAATTCGCACAAGGCCCGGCCACGATAGGCGCGACCACTGACATGCGGATGCAGACCGACATTCATTATTCGACCCGATTGCGCGCCCTCTTTGTAAAGCACCGAGAGCTCTTCGATCAAGATGTCGCGAAACTCGCTGGTGGTGTGATTACGCCGCGTCAGGATCGTGAAATCGTTGATCTCGTTGGTGTAGGGTGTCGAGACGATCGGCCCATGCGGCGTCTGCAGCAAAAAAGGCTGATCGTCGTTCATGAGATCGCAATAGAACAGCAGGCCATGCTCGGCAAGAATGTCTGCCGTGTTCAGCGTGCCGCGCAACGATGACGACAACCAGCCGCGCGCCTTGCGCCCCACCGCCTGTTCGTACACTGCGAGCGTGCGCTCGATGACATCACGCTCGCGCGCCGGATCCTTCGCAAAATCCGTCAACAACTCGCCTTGCTCGTAGTTGTGCGCGAGGATCTCGCAGCCGCGCGCCAGCGCGGCATCGAGCATGGGTCGGCGACGCAACGCCGTCACGGCATTAATGGTGCATGAGGGCCGCACGCGCAACTCGTCGAACAAATCGAACAAGCGAAATGCGCCAACACGCTGACCGTATTCGCGCCAGGTGTAATTCGGGAAATCTGCCGTGTTGCCGGGCAGCACGTCCGGCAGAATCGCCGGGCCACCCGCGTAATACGGCCGGTCGGTATCTTTGACGAGATCCCAGGTCTCGAGATTCAGCGTGATGATGAGTGCGACCCGCTTGCGCCCAGGCCAACGCAACGGCAGTCGTTGAGAAATCGGCACGTAGTCGTAATGCACGGACACCCCCTGACACGGATTATGGGCGTGCGCTCGCGCTGCACGCAGCACTCGATTCCGAGCAGCGGTCACCCGACCGCTTAGTGGACAACGGGGTGCGGCCTGAATACACTCGGCTTTGAAGACTCTAACTCGGGGATATCGACATGGAGTCCACTCGTCCCATCCGCGCTTTGATTCGCGGGCTCGACGCACTGACTGTGCTCAATCTGCGCAATGGCGCCACGGTGTCGGAGGTCGCGCAGGAAATTCGCCTGCCGCGAACCACCACTTATCGCATTCTTGAAACACTGAGCCACGCCGGTTTCGTGTATCGCGATGCCGCCGATGATCGCTATCGGCTCACCATCATGGTGCGTGGCCTCTCCGACGGTTACGACGATGAGGCTTGGGTCACGCAGATCGCACGGCCCTATATCCACGAACTCGGCAAGGACATCGTCTGGCCAGTGGCGATTGCCTCGCTCTCCGGGACCTCGATGATGGTGCGCGAGTCGACCGATCACCGCAGCCCACTCGCCGTCGAGCGCTACTCGGCGGGGTTTCGCGTGCCGTTGCTCACCTCTTCCTCGGGTCGGGTGTATCTCGCGTTCTCGCCGCCTACGCAGCGCGAGTCACTGCTCGATATTCTCGCGCGCTCCAATCGCGACAGCGATGTGCTCGCCAAGAACCGCCCGGAACTCATGAAGATGCTGAACGATGTGCGCATGCAGGGCTATGCCTCGGCGGTGCGACCACGGCGTGTGTCCGATGAAATCAGCATGGCGGTGCCGATCATAGTCGATGATCGCGTGCTGGCCGCGGTCACCATTCGCTTCAGCGGCACGGCCGTACCGCTCAAGCTTGCCGTCGAGCGCTTCTTGCCGAAGTTGCGCGACACCGCACAAAAAATTCGCCAGACCTTTGCCGACCAGCAACGTGACCCGCCGCACCAGCAGACGCCGCGCGCCGTTGCCAATGGCCGCTGATCGAGGGTTAGGCAGATGAACGCGGAAATGCACAGCCCATCGTCGCTCCTCGAGCGCTTGCAGTCCTTGCTCGGCCGCGAGCACGTATTGACCAACTCCACCGAGCGCAGTTTTTATTCGACGGATATTTACCGCGAGGGTGCCCTGCCCGTTGCCGTCGTACGCCCGACGAGCACGGCGGATGTGGCGCAGATCGTGCAACTGGCCGTGGCCGAGGGCGTTGCCGTGGTCCCGCGTGGGGGCGGCGCGTCCTACACCGACGGCTATACACCGACCGAGGCCGGCTCGATCAGCATCGACACTTCACGCATGAATCGCATCCTCGAGATCAACGAGCGCGACATGTATTGTGTAGTCCAAGTCGGTGTGACTTGGGCAGCGCTCAACGAGGCATTGGCCGCCAAAGGTTTGCGCACCCCTTTCTTTGGCCCATTCTCGGGACTCGCGGCCACGGTCGGTGGCTCGCTGTCGCAGAACAGCGTGACTTGGGGCACCGGTGTATTTGGCGTCTCCGGCGAGAGCACCCTCGGTGTCGAAGTCGTCCTCGGCAACGGCGAGATCATCAAGACGGGCTCTTGGGGTGCTGCGAACTCGGTACCCTTCTTGCGCTCGTACGGCCCCGATCTCACTGGGCTGTTCATGGGCGACTGCGGCGCGCTCGGCGTCAAGACGACGGTCGCGCTGCGCCTGCTGCCGCGCAATACGCACGTGTTGGGACTGTCGTTCGGCTTCAAAGATTTCGCGAGCATGTCGGCAGGCATGGAGGCTGCTGCGAAGCAGGGCCTCAATCTCACCAACTTTGGCCTCGACCCGGCGTTGCAGCAGGGACAACTCGGTAAAGCCGACGCCGCGACGGCCATGCAGTCGGCACTCGCGGTTTGGCAGACCTCGCGCGGCATCATCGACGGCGCAAAACAATTGCTGAAGATGGCCTTCGCGGGCCGCGGCTTTCTGCAAGGTGCCGTGTTCTCGGCACATTGGGTGGTCGATGGCATCGACGACGTCTCTTGCCGGGCGGCCGTGGCCAAACTGCGCGCGGCACTGCAAGCGCACGGCGCCGAAGTGCCCGCCACCGTCCCGACCGTCGCGCATGCGATGCCGTTCATGCCGCTCTATAACGTGCGCAGCCCCCTCGGCGAGCGCTGGGTGCCGGTGCACGGCATCCTACCCTTCTCGCGCGTTGCGGCCTTTCGCAGTGAACTCTCGAAGTACTACGAACAGCACGCGGCAGACATGAAACGCCTGAAAATCCGCTATGGCGCCATGTTCATGACCGTGGGCACCAACGGCTTTCTGTACGAGCCGGTGTTCTATTGGGAAGACGGCTACAACATCACGCAAGAGCGGCTGCTGCCCGAGGGCTATCAAGCCACCTTGCCGAAGTTTGCCGACAATCCGGAGGGTCGCACACTGGTCGACCAGATGAAGCACGGCATCGCCGACATCTTCCAGCGCCACGGTGCAAGCCACCTGCAGATCGGCAAGTTCTACCCCTATATGCGCGGCCGCGACCCGCACACCGCCAAGCTCATCCGCGAGCTCAAGCAGCTGGTCGACCCCCAGCGCCGCCTTAACCCGGGCGCGCTGGGCCTGTAGAATCATCGTCCGGTCAAGAACAACAGGGGCCGCGCTGACTGCGGCCGGCTATCCCTAAGGAGCCTCACGGGCGATGAAACGTATTCTCGTATCGATCAAGCGAGTGGTGGACTACAACGTGCGCATTCGGGTCAAGCCCGATGGCACCGGCGTAATCACGGATGGCGTCAAGATGAGCGTCAATCCGTTCGACGAAATCGCCCTCGAGGAAGCGCTGCGGATCAAAGAAAAAGGCCTTGCCGAAGAAGTGGTGGCCGTTTCCATTGGCCCCGCAGACTGCCAGCAGCAACTGCGTACTGCGCTCGCCATGGGTGCCGATCGCGCCGTGCACGTGCAGACCGACGCCATCATCGAACCGGGCACGGCCGCCCGCCTGATGCACAAGCTCGCCGAGCGTGAGCAAGTGATGCTCGCCATCGTCGGCAAACAGGCCATCGACGATGACTGCAACCAGACCGGACAGATGCTGGCCGCGCTCTGGGGTCGACCGCAGGCGACCTTCGCCTCGAAGGTCGAAATCAACGGCGACCAGGCGCTGGTCACGCGCGAAGTCGACGCCGGACTGGAGACGCTCGAGATCGATCTGCCGGCGGTGATCACCGCCGACCTGCGCCTCAACGAGCCGCGCTACGTGAAGCTTCCCGACATCATGAAGGCCAAGAAAAAGCCGCTCGAAACCATCGATCCGGCCGCACTCGGCGTCACGCCTGTCGAACGCCTCAAGGCCGTCAAGTTCGATCCGCCTGCGCAACGCAGCAAGGGCGTGATGGTCAAAGATGTACAGGAACTCGTCACCGCGCTGCGTGGCAAGGGCCTCGTTTGAATTGCTAAGGGATCCGCTCCCAGAGATTTGATACACACATGAGCAAGATTCTGATCGTCGCCGAACATGCCGGCGGCAAATTGAACCCCGTCATCGCCAAGTGCGTGCATTGCGCCACCGGCATCGCCGGCGCCGAAATCCACCTCGCCGTTTTCGCCGCGGACGCGGCCGCAGTCGCTGCGCAGGCCGCACAGATTGCCGGCGTAACCAAGGTGGTCACGGTGACTCACGCGGTCCATGCCAATCCGCTCGCCGCCACGGTCGCGCCGCAACTCGCCGAACTCGCGCAGGGCTACAGCCATATCTTTGGTCCGTCGACCACCTTCGGCAAAGATTTGATGCCGCGCGTCGCGGCGCTGCTCGATGCGCCGCAGGCTTCCGACATCATGGCAGCCGAAAGCGCGACGCGCTTCAAGCGGCCGATCTACGCCGGCAACGCCATCATCACCGTGGAAGTCGAGGCCGGCACGCGCGTGGTCGCCACAGTCCGCACGGCCTCTTTCGAAGCCGCGGGCGCTGCGGCAAGCCCGGCACCGATCGAAGCGGTCAGCCTCTCGGCCGCGCTGCCGACGCATACGCGTTTCGTCTCGGTCACCTCGGCCCGCAGCGATCGGCCCGACCTGCAGACTGCAAAGAAAGTGGTTTCGGGCGGCCGCGCGCTCGCGAGCACCGACAATTTCAAAATCCTCTACAGTCTCGCCGACAAGATGGGCGCGGCCGTGGGCGCCTCGCGCGCTGCAGTCGATGCTGGCTATGCGGCCAACGACATGCAGGTAGGGCAAACCGGCAAGATCATCGCACCCGATATCTACCTCGCCTGCGGTATTTCCGGCGCGATCCAGCATCTGACCGGCATCAAAGACGCACGCACCATCGTCGCCATCAACAAAGATCCTGAAGCGCCAATCTTTGAAGTTGCCGACTACGGGCTCGTGGGCGATCTCTTTCAGGTGGTACCGGAATTCGAGAAGCTGATCTCGAGCGACAGCTGAAGACCCAGCGTACGGGTCGGGCCTTTATCGCGCTGCTCGGGATCGCAAGTGCGCTCTCCGCGTTCGGCATGGCGAGCGTGGTGCCGGCGCTGCCGCTGCTTGCCAACTCCTTGCAGGCGGATTACGCCGCCGTGCAGTTCGTGGTCTCGGCCTACCTGCTTGGCCTCGGACTTTGCCAGCCCATTCAGGGCCTGTTGAGCGATCGCCACGGGCGCCGTCCCGTATTGCTGGCGGGCTACAGCTTGTTTCTGCTTGCCAGTCTCGCAGCGAGTCTCGCGACCGAGATCACCATGGTCATCGTGGCCCGCTTCTTTCAAGCAATGGGCGTGAGTGTGGCGACCGTGGTCACCCGCGCGATCGTTCGCGATTCCTTTGCACCGGGTCCAGCCGCCACCGCACTGTCGTTCATCACCGCGGTGATGGGCGTGGCGCCAGTCTTGGCGCCGCTCGTTGGCGGGCTCGCGAGCGAGGCCGCCGGGTGGCGCGGAATTTTTTGGCTGCACGCGGCGGTAGCAGCCTGCGTACTCGCCCTGCTCGCTTCGCAATTGCGCGAAACTCGCCCGCTCGACAGCGAACCCATGAGCTTTAGCGAACTGCTGCGCGGTGCACGAGTGCTGCTGGGCGAGCGCGGCTTCATGGGCCACTCGCTCACTTACAGCAGCGCAAGTGCCGGCGGCTTCATTTTCATCACTATCGGCGCCGCGCTCTATGAAAAACTGTTTGCGTTATCGAGCAGCGTGTTCGGTGCGCTGTGGTCGGGCCTGGCGATCAGCTACGTGATGGGCGCAACGGCCGCCGGTCACTTGTCGCGCCGCAGCGGGGTCTGGCAAACCACGCGAATCGGCCTTGCCTGCAACGTGATCGCGACCAGCCTGTTCATCGTGGCTGCGTTCCTCAGCGTACCGAGTTTGGCCCTTTATAGTGGTTCACTCGGCCTGATGATGGTCGCCAACGGCATTCTCTCGCCCGTGTCGCTCGCCGGCGCAGTCGAAGACAACCCGCAGCTCGCCGGTGTCGCGGCAGGGCTCTCGAGTTCGATCGCCATGCTGCTCTCGATGGTAAGTGCCATCCTCACCGGCGTGCTCTACGACGGCACGGCGCGTTGGTGCGCGGGCCTCATGGCCATCGCCTGTGTCGTTTGTTGGTGGGCTGCGCATCACGCCCACCGCGCCCGCATCATCGGAACCTAGCTTGTTGCAACAACCCGGGTAAGCGGAGAACTCCCATGCGCGTCAGACCTTCGTCCTCGTATGCGGTGCTGGCGAAAAGAGCATCGCGCCTTGCAGGCCGTCCCAGCACCTTCAATCTGGCGGTTCTGGTGCTCGTGGTCTGGTTGGTGACGGGCCCAATGTTTGGCTTCAGCGACACTTGGCAGCTTGTCATCAACACGGGCACGACGATCGTGACTTTTTTGATGGTTTTTTTGATTCAGAACACACAGAACCGCGATACCGAGGCGCTGCACATCAAGCTCGATGAGCTGATTCGCGCCACCCAGGGCGCGCACAACGCACTGCTTGATCTCGAGGAACTCGAGGAGCGCCAATTGGATGAATTTCGCGCGCGCTACATCGCCTTGGCAAAATCGGCCCGCGAGCAGCGCGAACGCGGCGCCGTGGATACCGATACGCCCGAGGCCTTGTGATTTTGACAGCGCCCTTCCAGTAAGCACTGGTTTTCGAAGCGCGCGGCGCTATTTGACGGCGCCAGGGTCAGCCCCGACGCGCACCAGCGCCTTGCCAAAGTTTTGGCCGCGCATCAGACGGCAGAAAGCCTCGGGTGCTTGCGCCAAACCCTCGGCGATGTCCTCGCGCCAGCTGAAGCTGCCCTCACGTATCCACCGCGAGAGCACGCGCTGCATCTCCGGAAATCTTTGCATGTGATCGTAGACCACAAGCCCCTTCATCGTCGCCCGCGCACCGACGATGGGCCCGAGCCAAGGGCCCGGAGGCGGTGTATCCATGCTGTAGGCTTCGATCATGCCGCAGAGCACGATGCGCGCGCCCAGCGCGAGATTGCGCGTCACGGCCTCGAGCGTGCTGCCGCCCACGTTATCGAAATAGGCGTCGATGCCGTCCGGGCAAGCGGCTTTTAGGGCCGCAGCGAGCTCGCCGTCCTTGTAGTTGACGCAGGCCTCGAAACCGAGCTGACGCACCGCGTAGTCGCACTTTTCTTTAGAGCCGGCGATACCGACCACACGTGCGCCCATATGTCGCGCAATTTGTCCTGCCGCGCAGCCGACCGGTCCAGCGCACGCCGAAACCACGAAGGTTTGTCCCGGCAGCGGTTGCGCCAGAAAAATGGTGCCGGCGTAAGCCGTCATACCTGGCATGCCCAGCACGCCGAGCGCACTGGCGATCGGCGCCATCGCGGGATCGATGCGGCGTACGCCCTGCCCCGTGCTCAACGCGTACTGCTGCCAACCATTGCGTACCGCGACGATATCGCCCGGCTTGTAGTCGGCATGCTGCGACTCGATGACCTCGGCGACGGTCTCGCCCACCATAACATCGCCAGAGGCCAGCCGATCTTGGTAGATCTGACTGTTCTTCATGACGTTGCGGTAGTAGGGATCGAGCGAGAGGTAAATTGTTCGCGATAAAAACTGGCCCTCTCCCGGAACCGGGATGGCCGTGTAGTCAGCGCCGAAGTCCTCGGGGACCGGAAGGCCCCGAGGACTGCGTGCAAACGTGATGCGCTGGTTGCGGTCGCTCAAAGCTGAGCGAGCACGTACTCGGCGCTCGAAACTTCGAACTTGCCCGGCGCTTCGACGTTGACCTGCGTGGCAACGCCATTCTTGGCGATGATCGCGAAACGCTGACCGCGCATACCCATGCCAAAGCCGCGCGCGTCGAGCTCGAGACCGAGCGCACGCGCGTAGTCGCCATTGCCGTCGGCGAGCATCGCCACCTTGTCGCCGACATTGCTGGCCTTGCCCCAGGCGTTCATGACGAACATGTCGTTGACGGACACGCAGACGATCGAATCGACGCCCTTGGCCTTGAATGCGTCGGCGTGCTGCACGAAACCCGGCAGGTGCTTGGCATCGCAGGTCGGGGTGAAGGCTCCCGGCACCGAGAACAACACCACCGTCTTGCCCGCAAACAGCGCCTCGGCGCTCACTTCCTTCGGGCCCTCGGCAGTCATTTGCTTGAACGTACCCGCAGGCATCTTGTCACCGGCCTTCATGGTCATGGAATTGCTCCTGGATGAAAAACTGGCGTTATCTTACCGCACGAATCTCTCAGCCGTAGGGCCGATGCAGGTATTGCCCCATGGGCTTGCCGACCGGCTTGCCATTGTCATAGATCAGTCGTCCACGCAGATAAGTGCTGGTCACCGTGGCCGACATCTCCATGCCTTCGAACACCGAATACCCTTGGTCGGATTCGGAGGTCTTGTTGCCGGCAACAAAACTCTTGTTGGGGTCGACCAAGACGATGTCGGCATCGAAACCCGGTGCGATATCACCCTTACCCTTGAGTCCGTAGCGTCGGGCGGCAGTCCAAGAGGTCAGTTCAGCGATGCGGTTGTACGACAAACCCCGCGGCTTGCCCTCGGTAATCAGCGCCGAGAGCATGAACTCGGTGCCGCCAAAACCGGACTTCGCCATGAAAATGTTCTTCTTGTCTTTCTTGCCGAGCTTCATTTCGGCGCGGCAGCAAGCGTGATCGGAGCAAACCCAATCGAGCTCACGATCGATCAGTGCCTCCCAAAGAAATTTGACGTCGGCGCGCGAGCGGATCGGCGGATTGACCTTGGCGAGATTGCCGACCTTGGCGTCGTAGTCGAGACAAAGGTGCGCAATGGTCACTTCGCGACGGAAATCGACATGTGGGAACGCCTTTTTCATTTTCATTGCCGCCTCGACCGCCTTACGCGAAGTGAGATGCAGCAGATTGATATTGGGGCAGTTCGTCTCGTGTGCGAGATATGAAGCGATCGTGATCGCGAGTCCCTCCGAGTGCGGCGGTCGGGCCGCGCTATAGGCCCGCAAGCCCGAGAGCGGCAGGCAGTCGATGCACTCGGGATCGTGGGTTTCGCCCGTGAGATAGGTGTCGAGGTCGGTGACCTTCGCCCCGCCCTCGACCATGCGCGTGTAGGCGCTCAGGAGGTCGGCGAGTTCGCAGTGCAGGCTGACCGAGATGGAATCTTTGATCTTGGGGCTGCGCAACATGGCGCGGTGTACGCCACGCATGACGAATTCAAAGTGCGCGATGTCGTACTTCTCGTCTTCACCGATCATCAAAAATTCGCGCTGCGAGTTCGAGGCGCCGTGCAGGCCATAACCGCCATAGAACATGAAAATCTTGAACGAGGTCACACCGAATTTGTTGATCAGCATGTCGATCTCGCCGATGTGTGTGCGATCGAGAGGCGCGAGGTGATAAGCGTAATCGACCCAGAAGTTGTCCTTCGAGGCCGCCAGCACCTCGGGATAGACCTCGGCGTAGGGACCGCCGCGCTCCATGTAATAGCCGCCGGTACGCATGTAATTGAGGCTCGAGGTCACGCCGCCCTGCGCCGCCGCCAAGCTCTCGCTGCGAGCGTCCGCGGACAGCGGCCCGTAAATGCCAGTGTGCATATGCGGGTCGACCAAGCCCGGAAACGCCAGTTTGTTTTTGCCATCGACGACTTCACGCGCCTCAGCGGCGGCGATGCCCTTGGCCAGCTTCACCACCTTGCCGTTGGCGACGGCAATGTCGAGTTTTTCGACGGTGGTTTTGCGTGGACGCGCCACGCGCACGTTCTTGATCAGCAGGTCGTATTTCTTGGGCTTCTCGGCCATGGGGCACCTGTCGGTAAAAATCGGCTGGAATTATGCAGAAGGCGCCAGTCGCTCGAAGGCTTGCCAAAGGCGACGTCTACGCTTCGGGCAGCGCGCATCGGCAGCCGATGTCTTAGACCAAATCCCGCGCCACGCGAAAACCGAAATAACTGTAGCGCGCATCGACGGAATCGCGACCGCGAAAGGTCAGTCGGTTGCGACTTGGACGAGTCATCCAGCCACCACCGCGCACCGTCCATTTGGCGCAATCCGCCCCCCCTGCGACCGCGCTGCCATTGCGCGGTGTGGTGTCGTAGGTTTCTTGATAACAATCGGCCGTCCACTCCCAAACGTTGCCGATCATGTCGTACAAGCCAAAAGCGTTCGGCTTGAAGCGCGCGACTGGGGCGAGCTCGGCATAGCCATCTTCGCAGTCGGCGTAGCCCCAACCGAAATCAAGCTGTCGCCGCGCGCTGCGATCGTAGGCATTGGCGTAGCCACAGCCGAGATCGGCGTTGTTACCCCAAGAATAAATCCCGCGGCTCCCGGCACGCGCTGCATATTCCCACTCGGCCTCACTCGGCAAGCGGTAGGTCTTGCCCGCAATGCGCGAGAGCCACGCCGCATAGGCACGCGCATCGGCGTGACTCACGCAGACCACAGGCAGCTCTTCGCTGAGCGGTGTAACGAAACCGGGCGTCTGCCATCCGGCATCGCGGCGATCATCCCAGCCGACCCGCTCGCCTTTGACGATCTTGTCGGCTTGCACGCGACAGCCCGCAGGCACTTGATATCCCGTCGCCGCGACGAACTTGCGAAACTCGGCCACGGTGACCTCGGTAGACGCGAGCGCAAAAGCGCGTATTTTGACTTCGTGAATCGGCCCCTCGGAGCGCCCCGCTTCACCATCGTCCGAGCCCATCATGAAACGACCGCGCGGTACGACCACGAGTTCGGGGCACTCGGCACAGTCGCGAATAGTGTTCGGGGCAGCAGCCGCGAGCTGAGTCGGCAGCAGTACGGCAAAAACTGCCAAACAAAGAATTCGGGGAAGGCTGGCCATCTGCGGGAGCACCTCTGATTGAAAACCGCGTGGATTCAGCTGCGAGCTTCGAGCTGCATGTGGTATTGGTAGGCGTCGGCACGATACAGCGCCACCACCCGCTCGACCGGCCGGTCGTGGCTGTCGAACACCGTGCGCGCCAACCGCAAGAGCGGCGCGCCGACCTCGATCTCGAGTGCCTTGGCTGCCTCCACACCCGCGAGCGTCGCGCCAATATATTGATCGGCTCTGGCGAGCGTGATCCCCGCCGTACCCAACAACTCGAACATCGGTTGTCGCGCCATTTCTGCGGCGTTGACCCGACGCGCGACATCAAGCGGCACGAAAGTAGTGATGAGCCCGAGCGGCGCACCCTGCACCGTTCGCACGTGGGTAGCCCGTTGCACCAGCTCGCCGTCCTCCAGGAGCAGCGCTGCGCGAGTCTCCTCGTCGGGCGAAATCTCGATGATGCGCAAATCCACCACCTCGGTGGCTGCAGCAAAACCCGCGACCCGACTGCGCACCTGATTGAGGTCGGCCGAGGCGGCAGTACGCGAGGCGGATAACTGGACGAAGGTACCCCTGCCCTGCTGCCGCACCAGCCAGCCTTCTCGACAAAGATTGTCGATGGCCTTGCGCACCGTGATCCGCGATACCTCGAAGCTCTCGCAGAGCTGCGGCTCGGTGGGGATGCGATCGCCCGCCTTGTAGGTGCCGTCGCGTACCCAGCTACGCAGCGTGACATACACTTGGTGATAGCGCGGCGAGGCAATCGAACGCAGTGCGCCGCTCGCACCCTCATTTTTTCTTTGCGCTGCTTTTTGCGCCATCAGTCGAGCACCAATCCACCCGACACATTCATCACCGTGCCGGTGACGAAAGCCGCCGACGGGCTCGTGAGGTAATCGATGGCATGCGCGACATGCGCAGGCTCGCCGATCGCACCGAGCGGCACGGCGTTTTTGAGGCGATCAATGGTTTCGGACGGAAAGCGTCCGGTCACCATCGGCGTGGCGATCGGTCCGGGCGCGAGGCAGTTCACGCGTATGCCCTCGGCGGCCCACTCTTTGGCGAGATACCGAGTCAGATTGAGGATGCCGGCTTTGGCCACCGCATAGGCCGGACCCGAGAGCGCACTACCCCCGTTGAGTCCATTGGTCGAAGACGTCAGCGTCAACGTACCGCGGCTCGCCGCGAGGGCCGCGTGGGTCGCCTTGGCGATCAAAAAAGCCGAGGTGAGATTGGTGTCGAGGACATGCTGCCAATCCTCGCGACTCACGCTGTCTAGCGGCCCACTGCCGGCAATGCCCGCCAAATGCACCACGTGATCGAGCCTGCCGAGCTCGCCAAGGACGCGCGCAATGACGGCGATGATCGCCGACTCGTCGGTGACATCGAGGCTGGCCACGGTGAGCGGCGCGCCACAGGGGATCTCGGCCAGCGCGCGATCGGTAGCCACCACGCGCATGCCGCGTTCGCGCAGCCTCGCCACCGTCGCGCGGCCGAGTCCGCCCGCAGCCCCGGTAATCAGCGCGACCGGCGTGCCTGGCTTGGCCACGGTCGATTAGGCCGCCTTGCGGGTGACCAACTGGGCGTGGATCCCATCGAGCATCGAGAAACGCATCTCGGCCGAGGCGCGCACTGCGGCGATCGCGAGCTCTTGCAAAGCCGGCGTGGTCGCATACCGATCGGTGAGCTCGAGCCCAACATGCGCGTGCTCAGTGTCACCCTCGATGTGAACGATAAAAAACTCGAGGTCGTCATCACTGAAGCCCATCTTGTGCATGGCGGCCACATACTTTGGGTAGAGCGTCGGCAATTGACCCTCGAGCGCAACCATGATGCCCGCGCAGGACTCGCCGAGCGGCCGAATCGTCGAGAGTTCCCAGAGCCACGAGCGCATAGCGCGAGTTGTTGGCAGCACTTCGCCGTTTTGCTCAGCGCGCAAGATCCGCTCGTCACTCACGCCGCAAGCGCGCGCGAATTTACGCAGCAAATCGGGGTGTCGCTTTCCCGGACAGGCCGGCATTTCTTCGCCTAACAGATTTTCGAGCAGGTGCTGTCGGGCATCGAGATCCGGCAAGCGCGCGTACAACGCTGCGAACTGCTGCGGAATCTGATCGATGTAATAGAAGTGTTGGATTGCCCATTCACCAAGTTGCGCTCGCGACAACTCGCCCGCCGCCCAGGCGCGACTGAACGGATGACCGCCACCATGCTTAGGCTGACGTGCCCCCTCTAGAGCGCCAAAGAAATCTTTTTGGTTTAACAATACACTCATAAGTTCACACTCCTTATCCTTCAAAGATCGTTCAAAACTTTGGCCAAGCGGTATCCGTCGCCTTACTCAACCACGCCTTCGCTCGCCGCAAGGACTCAGTAGGGACGGTCGCGACCGGCGGATAGGCCTCGGCTCCCGTGCCGCGCGCTGCCGGCGGTATGGTCGCATCGATTCCCATCTTGGTGACCGTTGAGACGCCCTCGGGCAGCGACGGGTCGAGACTCGAACCCGACAGACCCGCAACACTGATCGTGTCGCGATCCCACCGGACCCTTGTCGCCAGCGCCCAAAGCATGGTGTCGTTATCGAAAATATCGATGTCCGTATCGACCGCAATGACGGTTTTGACGCGTCGATAAGCAAGAGCCGCCATCAACGCATCGCGGGCCTCGCCCGGTCCTGGCTCGCTCAGTTGCAGATAAGCGTGAAAGCGGCGGCCTTCGGTCGGTACATGCACGTTGACGATCGAGGGCGCCACCGCCTTGATGAGCTCGAACAACTTGCCCTCCATCGCCATGTTGTCGGGCACCAGCATGTCGGTGAGGCCAGAGCCGTAATCGTGATAGATCGCATCGCATCGTCGCGTGATACAACGGACATCGACGAGAGGTGCTTTCACCTGCCCACCGAGGTAACCGGTGTATTCACCGAAGGGGCCATCGTCGACGCGCTCGCCGGGCGGCACGAAACCTTCGATCACGATCTCGGCATCGGCAGGCACCATTATTTTGTCGCCATGCAGCACTGAGGGGACAAGCCGCAACGGTTTGCCGAGCACACCTCCCGCCGCTGCCCAGTGACTTTCGGGATATTTGAGCTTCGCCTGCGTACCAAGGAGGACCGCCGGATGGTGACCGATCCAGAAAGCGACCGGCGCCGACTCGCCGCGCGCATGAAATTTGCGCAGGTTGCGTGCGTTGTGGCTCGCGGGATAAGGGAGCCAAGTCATGCGCTGCGGGCCCTGCACCCAGCAACGCTGGATGGCGGTGTTGTCAACACCGGAATCCGGGTCATAGGTCGTCGCATGGGCTGCCGTCAGGTACGGGCCAGGCTCAAGTTCGTGCTGCGTCAGCACCGGCAAGTCGTGCAGGCTGGCGGCGGAGCCCTGCAGCACTATCTCCTGTACGGGGGCGTTGGCTCGGGCCACATGCTCGGGTTCGATCGAGGCCCTTGTGCGGGTCGCGAACCACTGAGCCGTTTGCCGATGATCGGGAATCCCCAGCGCCTTCGCGGTCAACTCCCGACTCGCGGTCAAATTGAGGACCACCGGGATCGCCGTCGGCTGACCGTCGAGGCTCGGGACCTGGCGTGCAACCACCACGGGATAGCGACGCTGTCCATCGAGCACATGCTGCAGCGCGGTCAAATCATGGCGAGGCGCCACCGGGTCAGGGAGCTCCCAGACCACTGCGGCGTGCTCGGCAAGGAATGACCGAAGGTCGCTCATGAACTGGATCCAGACGTCGTAATATTGGCGCTGTGCATTGTGCACGAAAATTCGTTATAGTGATAGGATGATTGCCTATAAACTGGTGCGCGACACAGCAGCGAAAAATCGACCAACACTTCGGAGGACGCCGAATGAGAAAGACGAGACTTAGCTATCTCGCCCTGAGCATCGCGATTGCGGTCGCGAGCGCACTTTCAAGCCAAGCCGCCGCCCAACAAGGCGCCGATGCGGCCGATGATCTCGCCCTCGAAGAAATTGTGGTGACGGCACGTAAGCGCGAGGAATCGCTGCAAGACGTGCCGCTGACGGTGACCGCTGTCACGGCCACGCAAATCGCCGAACTCGGCATCAAAGACTCGCGCGATCTTGCTCTCTTTACCCCGGGTTTCTCGAATGTGGCCTCATTTGGACGCAGTCCACTGGAGCGTCCAACTATTCGCGGCCAGTCGAATATCCTCGGCGCGGCCAACGCGTCATATTTCGTTGATGGAGTGTACCTCTCGGGCAGTGCCTCAAACACCGAGACCGCCAACCTTGAGCGCATCGAAGTTATTAAGGGCCCGCAGGCAGCCCTCTTCGGTCGCGCCACTTTCGCGGGAGCCATCAACTACGTAACCCGCAAGCCCTCCGAAGAGTTCACCGGACAAGTTACCGGTACCGTCGGTCAGTTCGATCAAAGAGACATTACCGCCTTCATGAGTGGCCCGATCATCGATGGCAAACTCAATTTTTATCTTTCTGGCACCCGCACGGAAATTGGCGGTTTCTACAATAACCCGCTTGATTCACGTGACGATCTTGGCGCCGAGCAAACCGATGCCATCACCGGCAAGCTAAGATGGCGCCCTGCCGAGGGCATCGACATCAGTGCCCTTGTGACCTACGCAGAAGACAAGGACGGCCCCCCCGCCCTGGCTCTGCAGGGTCGTGAATTTAATAACTTCAATCTGCTAGATCCCGTAGCTCGCCCACGCTCTCGAGGCTACTACCGAGGTGTTGTTCAACCGACCGAGAAGTTGGCTATCGCCCAATTTACGAACCTTTTCCCGGACCCAGGCTCCCGCCGCGATCGAGTGCGTGGAGCGCTAACGGCAACACTCTTGTCCGACAGCGGATACGAACTTGTCTCCACTACAGGGTACAGCGAGGAAAATTATGGGGTTCAGATCGACGTGTCATACGCCGGTTATAACCCGGGTTTTCTTGCGCCGCCACCGCCGGCAGCGACGCCCTTAGTGGCGCAGTTCTCCTCGTCGGGTAGTTTCCAGCGCATTCAGGGCGAAGAGCGCCGAGACCTTTCGCAAGAATTGCGTCTCAGCTCACCGGTGGATCGCGGCTTCCGCTGGACAGTGGGAGCGTATTACTTTGCCGCGGCGGATGATGCCGTTCGTGACGATAAATTATACAGCACCGGTGCGTTGATTGTGCCAAACGGAGCAGCGACACTGACTTATCGAGATATTAAGAACACTGCCACCTTCGGTAGCCTCGAGTACGACATCACCGACAAATGGACGGTTACCGCCGAGGCGCGGCAGGCTAAAGAAGAGATTGAGCAACAGTCCGAGGCGTTCGCCGCCAATGCGATAGCACGAACCCCCGGACGCACTTTTAATGGAACGTTTGAGAGTTACACGCCGCGTTTCACGGTTCGGTACAAGCCCAATGAGGATCTCTCGCTGTTCGCCAATTTCGCCCAGGGCACCAAACCAGGTGGCTTTAATAGCGCAGGCGTTTTGCCGCTGCTTGAAGCGCTAGGTAAGTCGGCTGCGGTTAAGGAAGAGGACTCGGAGGTTATCGAACTTGGTGCCAAGTTCAACTGGGGGCAGCGCTTCTCTGGATCGGTCACTGGCTTTGATATCAAGCTCACCAATCAGCAGCTGACACAAAATATTGTTGCCGTTGTTAACGGGGTGGCGATCGCGAACTCGTTCATTGAAAACGTGGGCAAAACGAGCTCCAAGGGCATTGAGCTTGAGTTCAACGCAATCGTCACAGACAGTCTGCGCATCAGCCTGGGCGGCGCCCTCATCGACGCAACGTTTGATGAATACATCAATTCGGATCAAGCGGATCTGTACAGTAACCGACCCGCCACCGCGTTCACGGCGGTCTCTGCAGCTAACCCACGCGGCTGTGGCACTCTTGGCGCATCGGTTGCCGCAAATGCTGCAGCCTGTGCTGCATTGCGCGCGCAGGACAACATCGAGTTTGGTAATGTCGCCGGCAATCGCACGCCGCGGTCACCAAAGTGGAATGGGTACATCACTTCGCGATACACCCGCCCGCTCGACGATGACATGAGGCTGGTGGTCGGTGTCGATCTCACGGCCGAAGGCTCTAAGTTCGCGCAGCTGCATAACCTTGCGGAGACGGGAGCCCGAACCTACGTTAACGCGCGCGCCGCGGTCGAGACTGACACCTGGAACGTGACACTCTGGGGTCGTAACATGAATGATGACGACACCGCGCTCGATATTCTTCGTTATGTCGACGGTCGTGGGCTTCCAGGAGCTGCTTGGGTGGCCACGCGTGGCTTTGTGATCTCGCTTCCAAAGCCACGACAGTTCGGTCTGACGGCCACGTATAAGTTCTAAAACTTGCTGTTACCTTTCGCTAGTTGCTGGTCAGTTGATTGGTTCGTAGCGTAAGTCACGACATGCTGGCGCAGCCGACCGCGGAAGAGGCGGCGCGCCAGCAGTTCGTGGTGGCCTTCAAGCAAGCGCTCAACAAGGGTCTGCGCAGCAGCCAAGCGGCGCTGTTCGACAAAGTCGTGGCACCGGCTTGGCGCGAGCAGCACGGTCGGGCGCCCGAAACGCGCGCGGAGATTCGCGCGGCGATGCAGGCCGACCCGGCGTATCGCAGTTGGTCCTCGCTGGCGCGTGCCTCGCAAGAGCAAATGTGGATCGCGGTTGGCGACAGCGTCTTCAGAGAAGCCCCACGACTCGCGGCGACGGCGGCCGCGCTCGATGCCGCACCGACCCGCCGCGGCTCGCTGCATCTCGATCTCGAATTCGTACCACCGCGCGGCGTCACTGCCGTCGACATTCACCTGCAGACTGGCGGCTACGCCCTCGATCTCGGTGATGGCGATTGCTCCGCGGGCGCGCTCTACGAATCGGGCGGCAACCTTTACGCTTTTGGTCAAGGGATCAGCCGCAACGACAGCAAGGCAGCGCACGTCCAGCGATTCATTGCCGAACGCTTTCCGCACCTCAAACCCCAAAGAATTCTCGACATGGGCTGCTCGGCAGGTTCGGCGAGCGTGCCGTATGCCGAAGCCTTCCCCGATGCCGAGGTCCACGCCATCGACGTCGGCAGCGGCATGCTGCGCTATGCGCATGCCCGCGCCGAGGCGCTCGGTGCCGCCGTGCATTTCCATCAGATGGATGTCGCCGCAACCCGGTTTGCCGACCAATCCTTCGATCTCGTCGTCTCGCATAACTTGATGCACGAGATCTCCGCGCCCACGCGGCGCGGCATGCTGCGCGAAAGCCTTCGCCTATTGCGACCCGGCGGTGTCTGCGTGCATCAGGATATTCCGCTCCGCTATCAAGGCATGGCGGAATTCCGCAAGTTCGAGATGTCCTGGGACACCCTCAACAATAACGAGCCCTACTGGGAGGTCTACGCCAACGCCGACCTCGAGCCCGAATTGTTGACCGCAGGGTTCGCCAAAGATTGCATTCATGTCGGCAGCCTGCCCGCCCGCGAAGGCACGCTGCCCTGGTTTGTCGCCTGTGCCTGGAGACCATTGTGACGGTAAGGATTTCCCGTAGTTTCCCCATCAACGAACACGTCACAAGCTTCATCGACGGCGCACCGGTCACCAGCAAAGCGAAGGGTCACGATATTGAGGTCGTCAATCCAACCACCGAACAAGTCATCAGTCGCTTGCGCGAAGCGGACGCCGCAGAGGTCGATGCTGCCGTCACCGCGGCGCGGCGCGCCTTCGATTCCGGTCGCTGGCCGCGCATGGATATCACCGAGCGCAAGGACATCCTCTACTCGATTCGTGATCACCTGCGGAAAAACGCCGAAGAACTCGCTTACCTCGAGTGTCTGAACACCGGCCTGCCCCTGCACAGCGTCGCCGTGCATGTGCAACGCATGGCGCGCAACTTCGAATTCTTTGCCGAAGTCGCGAGCAACGTCCACGGCGAAACCTACACCCAGACCGCCGGCTATCTGACCTACGTCACTCGCGAGCCCAAAGGGGTTGCCGGCTGCATTGCGCCGTGGAATGCCCCGCTCGCGCTTGCTTCGATGCGCGTCGCAACTTGCATTCCCTGGGGCAATACCTGCGTGCTCAAGCCCTCGGAATACACGCCACTCTCGATGCGGCGCATGGTCGAGATCTTTCACGAAGCCGGTCTGCCGCCGGGCGTGGTCAATCTGGTCAACGGACGCGGCGCCGTGACCGGCGATGCACTGGTGAATCACCCGGGCATCGACATGGTCGGCTTCACTGGCGGTACCTCGACGGGTCGTGCGATTGCCGCCACCGCGGGGCGCAACCTGAAGCCGGTCGCGCTGGAACTCGGTGGTAAATCCGCGAACATCATTTTTGATACGGCCGATGTCGAACGCGCGCTCGATGGCGCGCTCGCCGGCATCTTCGGCAACAACGGCCAACAATGCCTCGCGGGCTCGCGAATCCTGGTGCAGCGCGGGATCGCCGATGCTCTGATCGAACGCTTCGTCGCTCGCGCCAAAAAAATCCGACTCGGCGACCCTCTGTTGCCGACCACCGAAATCGGTCCACTGGCCTTTCGTCAACACATGGAGCGCGTACTGTCTTTCGTCGATATCGCCAAGGCCGATGGCGCCACCTTGCTCACGGGCGGCAAGCGCTCGGCAGTGCACGACAAGGGCTGGTTTATCGAACCGACGGCGGTGATGGCGCCCACCAACGATGCACGAGTCTGCCAGGAAGAAATCTTTGGCCCGTTCGCCACTTTTCTCACCTTCGATACGCTGGATGAAGCCATTCGCATTGCCAACGATTCGAAGTTCGGACTCGTCAATTATGTGTGGTCGGAAGATCTCAATACCGTGATGCGCTGCTCGCGCGACATTCGCGCCGGCACAGTGTGGGTCAACACGCCGATGATGCGCGAACTGCGCGCGCCTTTCGGGGGTTACAAGGAATCGGGCATCGGTCGCGATGGCCCGCAGGCTAGCCTCGAGTTTTTCACCGAACTGAAGGCGACTATCATCCCGATCGACCCGGTGAAGATGCACCGCTACGGCGCCTCGTGAGCGCGGCTTTGCGCTTGAGCGCAGGCTTGTGCAGCCCCGGAAACTGATTCGACAGGGTCATCGACCCGGCCTGCACGTTCTGGATGAAATTGACGAGCACCCCGTTCGGGTCGCGCAAGGTCATTTCCTTGGATAGCACCTGACGCTCGGCAATTTCGAGCAGGGTTGGCGGGCAAAGAATTCGCAACTTCAACTGCTTTGCGCCGCGATGTACGGCATCGACATCGGGCGTATGAAAGACGAGACAAGCCTCGCCTGCATTGGCCTGCGCGAGTGAGGGTTGACGCACCCGCGGTGGCGAGGGTCGCTGCAACTCGAACAGCCCAACCATGCCCCAATCGACATCCTCCGATTGCAGGATGATCCAACGTATCGCCCCCGGCGGTACGCCGAGCAGTTTGAAGATGGCGGGCACTTCCTTGCCCATCTTGCCCTGCACCCAGACATCGAGCCCGAGCACATCACGATAGAAGCGCAAGGACTTGTTCATGTCGGTGACGATGATCGCGGTACGTTTGAGCGGCGTGACGAGTGACATGGGCGACTCCCCTGCGACGGTGATACTCTGCATCGAGTTGCTGCATCAAGGCTTAGGCTGCGATGTTAACGGAGCTCAACATGATCGAGCCGTGGAATCTCACAGTCGTGCAACCGGCGGTCAAGCCGGTCTTCAAGGGTGACGCGCCGCTGCGTCGCGACGCTCTCCGCGAAAATCTCGAGCGCGCCTGTCAACACGTGCGAACCGCACAACGTTATTCCCGCAGTAAGGTCGTCGTCTTCCCGGAGTTTTTTTTGCATGGCTTTCAGCCGGGACGCAGCAACGCCGATTGGATTGGCGCCAGTCTGCGCCTCGATGGTCCGGAGCTCGCGCAGCTTGGCGCAGCAGCCAAGGCCGCAGGCTGCTACGTCGCCGGCATGATCTATGAAGTGCTCGACGAATTCCCTGGCCGCTTCTGGAATACCGCCGTCATTCTCGATCCGCAGGGCAAGGTCGCCCTGACCTACCGCAAGCTCTACGCGATGACCGGCAAGACACGCCCTGGCGATGTCTATGACGAATACATTCGTCGCTACGGTGGCCCCACTGCACTCTTTCCGGTACTGCGTACGCCGTACGGAAATCTCGGCTGCCTGGTCTGCTACGACATCAACTTTCCCGAGGTTTCGCGCTGTCTTGCACTCAATGGCGCGGAGATTCTGTTGCACATCTCGAGCGAAGGGCGCAGTGGCTATCACTTGCCCGACGGGGGTTGGGAACTCGCACGTCGCGTCCGCGCCTATGAAAACCACGCCTATCTCGCGATGTCGAATTGCGGTCCGAATGTCGACGGAGAAGCGCCGGAAGATGTGTCGCATGGTCACTCGCAAGTGATCCATTTCGACGGCAAAGTGCTCAACATGGCCGAATCGGCTGGGGAAACTTTGATCACCGCCGAAATCGACATCGAGGCTCTGCGCCGCCGACGTTCGCGTGCCAGCCTCAATTTTTTGGCCGAACTGTCGACCGGCATTCACGCACCGATCTACGCTGCGGCGCGCCACTGGCCGCTCAATGGTTGGGCGGACGCGCCGGGCACCGGCGTCGCCGAAAATCGCCAAGTCGAAGCGGAAGTCATCGCCGATCTCACACGCCGCGGTGTACTCGTCGCCCCTACACGCGTCGAAGCAGCGACTGCCGGACGGTTGCCGCAACAGGAATGAACGCGCGACTCGGGCGTCCGCGCTGGACGGAATATCTGCCATGGTTGCACGCGGCGTTCGCTGCGCTGCTTCTGCTGCAGACACTGCCCGCGCAGGCCAGTGGCATTTTGCGCACCGGTCATCCCGGCGAACCCGATTCCCTCGATCCGCACACCTCGGTCGCAGCGCCCGCACTGATCGTGCAGAACGACTTGTTCGAGAGTCTGCTCACGCTTGATGCACGCGGTCGACCGGTTCCGGGCGCTGCGCAGCGCTACGCGGTCAGCGCCGATGGTCGGGTGTACACCTTCACGTTGCGCAAAGACCTGATGTACTCGGACGGCAGACCGATTACCGCCGCTGATTTTGTCTGGTCGATTCGCAGGCTCGCCGACCCGGCAACGGCATCAACGGGTCTTGCCGCCTGGATCGATCTTTTGGAGAACGGCCGCGCCATCCTGCGCGGTGAGCGCTCGCCGAATACTTTGGGCGTCGATGCGCCCGACGAGCGTACCGTGCGCATCAGGTTGACCGCCGCCGCACCGTGGTTCCCGTCGATTGCTGCGTTTCCCGTGTTTGCGCCCCTACCACGACATGTCATCGAGCGCCACGGGCGCGCGTGGACGCGTCCCGAGAATATGGTGGTCAACGGCCCGTTCATGCTCGAGAGCTGGACACCCGGTCAAGCGGTACGCGTTCGCAAAAATCCGCGCTTTCACGCCGCACCAAGTGTTCGTCTCGACGGCGTCGAGTACTTCTCGGTTAGCGATCAAAATACAGGCGTACGCTTGTTCCTCGACGGTCGACTCGATACGGTGACAAACTTTCCACCCGAAAAGCTCGACGACCTGCGACGCACTCGCCCGCGCGAGCTGCGGCTCGCGCCTTCGCTCGGCGTGACGGCTTACGTCTTCAATCATCGATTACCGAAGTTTCGTGATCCTCGGGTTCGCGAAGCACTGTCGATCGCCGTCGACCGCCGTATGCTTACGAGCAAAATCGTGCGCGCCGGCGACCAACACGCGCTCGGCATCGTCGCCCCCTCGATCAGCGCGCTGCCGCAAAGCGGTGGCCCGCGCGAGACGGCGCAACTCGAGCGGGCAGGCGCTCTGCTGCGCGCTGCGGGGTATACCAGTGCGCGGCCGCTGGAAGTCGAACTGCTTTATCACACTAGTGAAGAGCACAAGAAGGTCGCGGTGGCGATCGCTGCGATGTGGCAAACGGCCGGAGTCCGCGTCGCCTTGCGTAACGCCGAACGTCAGGTCGTCGAGGCTGCGACCCGCCAAGGTGACTTCGAAATCGTGCGCGCTGCGTGGTTCTCACCCTACCCCGATGCGAGCGGTTTTTTTTCTTATCTGCGCAAAGGCAGCCCCTCAAACGGCGGCGCCTATGAAAACCCGCAGTTCGAAGACACGCTGGAGCGCACTGCGAGTACTGTCGATCCTGCCGAAAGACGCCGCCTGCAACGGCGCGCCGAAGACATCCTGCAACGCGATCATGCGGTGATTCCGCTCTACCATATTGTCAGTCGCCGACTCGTCGCCCAGCGCGTGATCGGCTGGCAGGATGACAACCTCTCGGCAATCAGACCCGCGCGCTGGTTGGACCTGCGGCCCCCCGCTGAAGGACAATGACGACCATGATCGATCTACACACCGTCGCAACCGCTAACGGCTATAAAGCCTCGATAATGCTCGAGGAGGTGGGACTGCCCTATCGGGTCACTGCCTATGATTTGCTCAAGGGCGAAAACTTCAAACCCGAGCTGCTGGCGATCAATCGCGTCGGGCGCCTGCCGGTGATCGTCGATCACGACGTCGAAGGCGAACCGCTGGCGGTGTACGGCTCGGCAGCCATCCTGCAGTACCTCGCCGAAAAAACTGGCCGACTGCTGCCCAAAGAAATACGGGCGCGGGCAAGGGTTCAGGAATGGGTGGGTATCATCGCGAGCGATATCGCTCCCGCCTATAGCGGACAGTTCGTCTTCAACGTCGTCGCTCAGGAAAAACAGCCTTGGGCGATCGCCTTCTACGACCGGCTATGCAGCCGCATGGCGCGAACCCTGGAAGATCAGCTCGCAATCACGCCATTTCTTGCGGGTGACGAGTACAGCATTGCCGATATTCTGGCTTACCCGGTGGCGACCGTCTCGATGAAGCGCTATCCAGGCAACCTCGACGGACACCCGAATATTGCGCGTTGGGCCGCCGTGCTCGGTGCGCGACCCGCCGTGCCGCGCGGCATGTCGGTGCCCTGAGCACGCGCTCAGCCGAGCGAGGGCTTGGTGATGCCAACCCAGGCTGCGATCAACAGCAGCGCCCAAATCGCCAGCACAAAAGGTCGAGTGCGGCTGAAGCCGCGGGTGATCTCGGCCTCGAGCTCGGGGGTCGAACCCTCGGCGAGTACGCGCCGCAAGGCGGGTCCAATGGGCTTGCCGCGCACGCGAATCATGATTCCGCAAAAAATCAGCAGCGCAAACAGCAGAAACTTGATGGCGATCCAGTCGGCAAACAGATGCCCGGTGCCACGGAGACCCTGCCACGCATCCCATAACAGCCCGAGTGACAACACCACCCGCCAACCGAGATCAACGCTGCGCAATTTGTCGGCGCGCGGCGTGCCTTGGTAGTGATGGATGGCCCAAACCATCCAGAGCCATGCCACGGCAATCACCCAGAGAATGATCATGCCGACATCGGGCAAGCGCACCATACC
>Ga0194131_10001470_pt1 | contig 40193 bp, 36 predicted proteins | sample TA2KigO120mmetaG_FD_148631 | JGI IMG/M metagenome (GOLD analysis project Ga0194131, IMG submission 148631) | Freshwater microbial communities from Lake Tanganyika, Tanzania - TA2015053 Kigoma Offshore 120m | ecosystem: Environmental > Aquatic > Freshwater > Lake | place: Tanzania: Lake...
GGGCGTCGTACTGGTGCACCTCATCGAAAACGAACGCCGCCCTGGCAAACGCGGGAAAGCCGAACGCCGCGCGGCGGTTGTTCTGAATGACGCCGAGGACCGCGTCGGCGGTGCAGATCGTCAGCGGCGCGGAGAGCAGGCGAATCGCGTCGAGCCGGTGCGCGGCGTCGATCGCGTCCGCGTCAACGGCCGACTCACCCTCGCCGGTGGTCGCAATATCCAGGAGGTCCGCCAGCGCATGGCTGTGCACGAGCTGGGCTTCGACGCCCTCGTGCGGGACGTAGTCCACAAAACCCTGCGTCGCCGTACCCATCGTGGGGTAACAGACGAAGAGCTTCCGCCCTGAGGCGCGTTCTCGCGCCCACATGTAGGCGGCAACCGTCTTGCCGGTGCCGCAGCCAGCGCGAACGATCGCTGTCCTGGACTGGACCGATGCAACCGCGTTCTGGAACGCTCGAGGCTGCCGCTGGCCGAGGCGCGTTTGCACGAGATGATCGAGATCGCCGCTCGTACATGTCCGCCGAATCGCGTTGCGCACCCATTCCCCAACCGACTTGCCCTGGCGTGGCAGGGCTGAGCCACAGGCATCGGCGCAGATCAACAGATCGCGGACCAAGGCCGCAAAGGTTCGGGACCCATCATCCGGCAGAGCCGCGCTCCATTCGACCAGGCCTCGACCTGCGCGCTGGAGCGTCGCGTCTGATTCATCCGCGTCGATCAGGTCGATCGAAAACGCGGGGAGTGCCGGCGGACTGGAGATACCGAGCCTGGTCGCGCCGCGAGAAAACGCGTCGACCGCATCGGCGTGATCGCAGTGGACGGGGAAGCGGAGGCTACCGCTGCCGTCGCGGGGATGGAGCGCGGCAAGCCCCTCGAAGCGAAGATGATGTCCCACGACCGCGGTGCGGATCACATTCGCGAGGAGCGTATCGCCACCGGAGATCCAGTCCGTCAAGTGGGGGTATCGGTCCATCAACAGCAGGCCGACGAATTCGTGCGTCCACGCCTGCCGGTGCACCCGTCCGTTCTGGCGCACGATGTGCTGGAAATGCGCGCTCGTCTTGCCGAGATCGTGGATGGTGCAGGCGCCCAACACGGCACGTCTGAGCAGCACCCGCCAGCGTGTCGGATCGAGACCGAATGCCGCGAGAATGCCGTCACCCACTTCTTCCAGTGTCACCTCTGCCGCATCGAGCACGGCCGACGTGTGGCCAGGCAGCGTCTCGTGCGCTCGTGGGTCAATCGGGTTTCGCGTCGACTTGGCCAGCAATCGGGCGAAGGTCATCGCCGCGGCCCCGGTTCAAAAATGCCGCAGCCGAAACTGCGTCGACCGCCGAGGCCGAGTGCCTGAAGACGCAGTGAGTCTTCCGCGCCAAGGGATTCGACGATCACCGCGAAGCCGATGATCTCGCGGTCGCGAATTCGCACCGTCCGACGTACGAAGCCACCAATTCCACCCGTTCTCCCCTCCAGAGAACGCGGCATCTGTCTCTGGACGAGACGCGGCGTGCCAGAGATCGCCAGCTCAGAGAGTTGCCGTGCGATTGCCTCGATGAAGGACTCAGGGTCCGTGAACCCCTTGATCGTCACGAGGCGTGAGACCAGCGTCGCATTCGGACGGAGCGCGAAGACAGACGGTGTGCCGATACTGATGGCGTTACCCGATACCTCGATCCGTTTACCAGCGAGCGGGATCAGATCAGGAATCCTCTCGACTCCGGTGCGGATCGCCAGTCGGCTTCGAGGGGTGACGGCCAGAGATCGGTTCCCGATGACCTGGCCCCGGATCGGGTGGATGCCGTAACTCTTGCCGGTGTGGATCGCCGGCACGATGCGTGACAACGCGGAATAGAGCGCGAAGCCGTGGTCAACTGGAAGAGTGTCACCATGAATGCGAAAGCGCACGTCCACGACGTGTGGCGTCTGATGCGCGGCGCGCGACTCCATTTCTCGTGCAGTCTACAGCGCGCCGCGACAGCTAGCTCGTCGCGATCCGGATTTTCCCCGCGACGGACCCGGCACGTCCTGCCCGTAGCCTTAGGCGGTGAAAGAGCCGCTCGTCCAGACCCCGTCTTCCCTCTCCGCCTCCGCCGTCGCCGTGCGCGCGGCTGCCACGCTGCCGCCGCACCCCGGGCCGATCTCCGCTCCCGCCCGGCCGCCGCTGCTGGTGCTGACCGCCGCAGAGCTGGAGCACGTGCTGGAGATCCCCGCGCTGGTGGACGCCATTGAGGCCGTCCTTTTCGCCCACGCCCGCGGGCAGACGACGATGCCGCCGAAGATCTACCTCTCCCTCCCCGAGCACGACGGCGACTTCCGCGCGATGCCTGCCCGCGCCGCCGGCCTCGCCGGGATGAAGTGGGTCAGCGTGCACCCGCGCAACCCATTCACCTGCGGCCTTCCCTCGGTGATGGGCATCGTGGTCGTCAACGATCCGGCCACCGGCCTGCCGCTCGCGCTGCTCGAAGGCACCGTGGTCACGCGCCGGCGCACCGGGGCGGCCGCGGGCGTCGCCACGCGCCACCTCGCCCGGCCGGATGCGCGTACGCTGGGCCAGATCGGCTGTGGCGGCATGGCCGGCGATCTTGTCCGCGCCGTTGCGGTGGTACGCGACCTCACGGAGATCGTGCTCTGGAGCCAGCACCCCGCGCAGGCCGAAACCCTCGCCGGCACGCTGGCGCCCCTGCCCGCCCGCGTGGGCTCGCTGGAAGAGGCCGCGGCGTGCGCCATCGTCACCACCGCCACGCCCAGCGCCGCGCCGCTATTCCCCGCGGCGTGGGGCGCGGGATCGGCCAGGGGGATCCAGTCCCACCGCGCGCAGCGTGTCGGTGAGGGGATGCAATGGTTCACCTCTCCTCCGGAGGATGACCGTGGCGTTGGCGGATCGCTCGAGGGTTCGGCCGGCGCGCTCGTGCGCCGGTCCGGTCAGTCGGCGGGGGCTGCCGCCGCCTCGGCCATCGCGGCCAGCACCTCGCCGTGGCATGGTTCGGGAGCGCACCAGCAAGCGAGCCTCTTGCCGCGCAGCGTGTGGACGTTCTGCCGGATCCACCGCGCACGGGGTTCGTCGCTCTCCTCGACCCACAGGCGGAACTGCGCGATGGCGTCACGGTTCGATGTCCCCTCGCCTGGCCGGAACGGGTTTCCCCAGGGCGAGGCCGCCAGGCGCGCGCGCGGCACCGCCCGGCCGATGTAGACGTCGTACGGGTCACGTCGAACGTGGACGACGAGCGGATGCGCCATCAGCGACCTCCGGAATCGAGGGGGCTCGGGGGACGCATCCCCCGAAAGAGATCCCCTTCATCCTTCCCCCGCTCCTGAGGCCGGGAGCGGGGGCCAGGGGGTGAGGGCGATCCCCATTCACAGGCTGAGCGTGCCGGTGATGCCGAGGTCGCCGTTCGCCGCGGCGGCACGGAGGGTCTCACGGGTCGCGCGGGCCGCCCCGGCGAGGAGGGCGCGCTTCTGGGCCGCGCTCTTCCCGGTCAGGTCGGCCAGGGGCAAAGACGCGAGGTATTCGAGATCCAGCGCCGCGCCGTCAATCGCGGTGCTGTCCCCGCGGACGCGGAATGCGATGCAGGCGCGGTCGCCCTCCACCCAACTGCGGACGATGGTCGCTTCGGTAGACATATGTGCCTCCATCTCTATGGTATTGACACGCGCGCGAGACTGGCTCGGTCGTGGACTGACGCCTGACTTTGGCTCCACACCGTTCGGTGTCCTGCCGCCAGGGGACGGCCTCTGGCGCGCTGCCGTGGGCGGTCCCTCGGCGCGATCGACGGCGACCAGGCTACCCCCTCGCCCGCGGTAGCGGGAGAGGGGCGGGGTGAGGTCCCCCGCGGGACGAGCGCGCATGAGCTCGGTCCAGCGCGGACCGGCAGCGCGGGGCACCGCGCTGCGTCCCTCAATGGAGCATGTATGAGAGGCTGTAGGTCCAAGACCCTCCCCCGGAGTGGATCACCGACAGTCGGAAGCGGTGCGCCAACTCGAGCTGTGCCCGCGAGGCGTAGGTGTGCGCGGGAGCGGAAACCGCCCCGGGCGCGACCTGGACCAGCAGCGCGCCAGTGCCGCCGCCGAACGTGAATCCCGCGGTGTAGCTCAGGCCGTACCACGAGCCGCCATCCGGCGTGAGATCGACCCCTACCTGGAGCGACTCGCCGCCGCCCGGGTTCGCGGTCACCTGCAGGATCGCGGTGATGCCGAGCTTGCTGTGGTTCACCTTCTCCGACGTCGAGCCGAACAGGTGCGCGCCGCGCTGACCAGCCCGATTTCGAACTGATTCGCGGCCATCGGCTGGAAGTCGTTCGCCGCGGCGCGGAGCATCGGCGCTACACCCAGCAGTTTCTCCGCGGTCAGCGCCGCGGCGGAGGGCTCCGGCGATGTCACCCGGTAGTAGCCGGTTCCCGCTCCCTGACGGGCGACGAGCGCGGTTCCGGGGATGCCGGTGACGGTGGAGCCGTCGATTGCCTCGGCGAGCCGCTGGCGCTGCCAGGTGGTGCCGTCGAAGAGGTGAGGAAAGGCGAGCAGTCGCGCCGCGGTCGGGTTCGCCAGCGCGTCCCCCGCCGCGACCGGCGTGCCGAGCAGCACTGTGCCATCCGCGGCGTAGAGCGTGACCGGAAGCGGGTTCGTCGGCGTAACCGGGTTGCCGTCCTGTGTGTTGATGATCGTCATGACCGTCCTCCTCTGATATGGCGGCTCGGGCTCGCGATGGATCGGGCGGCCGCCGACCGCCCGCATCGGGCGGCGGCGAGCGCGCCACCGTGGCGCTGAGTTCATCGACGCCTCACCGCCACGAAACCGTCCACAGCGTCGGCCGTGCGCCGGCGCGAAGCCGGCCGAGCCCCTCTGTGAAACGGGCCGCGCGGTCGCGTGCCAGGATGCCGTACAGCGTCGGGACATCGTGGGCGACGAGCTGGGGCGCGAGTTCGAGGGCCCGTTCCGTCAGCGCGAACGAGGTCGCGTCGTCGAGCACGATAGGGTCGAGTTCGACCGGCAGATCGCTTGTCGTGGCGGTGACGGTGAAGGCGCGTGCGTACCACACGCGGACATCGTCCCCGCCGCGGGCAGGTCGTCGCAGAGAAGGAGCGCGACGCGCGGGCTCTCCTCGCGGAACGGCAGCCACCGTGGCGGGTGCGCGTCGGGCGGGTACTCCAGACCCTCCAGCCAGAGAAACGTTGCCGCGTCGATGTCGGCGACCATCGAGATGCGGGAGGGCGAAGGCGCGGGGACCGTCTTCAGGGTCGAGGCGAAGCGCGGCACGGAGTTGGGCGAGAGTCGTTCCCGTCCGATACGTACGCGGAGGGACCGGCTCGCCCCTCAGGGAGACGGTTGGGGTGGGGCGATCGGGGCGATGACGGCGGGGTGATGGCACACGGGCTGGCGTTCCGGCGTTATGCGGTGTCCAGTGTTAGGCACCGCGCGTCGAATATGGTAGGAGCCACCGGTCGCTCGCGGCCGTTCTCGGAACGGACGTGAGGTCAGTCGCGACCCCGTCCTAATTGACAGTCGAGATCGGTGTCCGTAAGATGCCATACAGTCAGCAGGCTGCGTCCATGGGCAGGCTGCGTCTTGGAGGTGTGTGAACTGATGTCCGACTGGTCCGCGAAACTACGAGGTCGCCGTTCGTTCCTGCGATGGACGACTTTCGCTGTCGGTATGACGGCTGCGGCGCCGATTCTCTCGGCCTGCGCCACCGCGACGCCGACTCCGGTTCCGCCGAAGCCAGCCGCTCCCGCGGCTCCCGCGCCGACGAACACCCCGGCTCCGGCCGCGGCCGCGCCTGCCCCGACCAAGCCGGCCGCGGCCGGCCCAACCGCGACGCCCGCGCCCTCGCAGTCGGTCGTGCAGTCGGTCGCCGCGCTGCAGAAGCCGAAGTCGAACGCCACGGTCACGGGCAAGCTGCAGATCTTGCAAAATCAGGACTTCCACCCGGACCACAACGCCTTTGTCCGCCTCCTGCTCGAGGAGTGGGGCAAGGCCCAGGGCTGGCAGATGGACATCGCGTACATCGCCGGTTTCCAGGGTGGCTCCGATCTCAACCAGAAGCTCGTCGCGATGGTCCAGGCCGGCACGCCGCCGGATGTGATGGACCACAACGTCTCCCACCGGCAGCAGACGTTCCTCGGCGTGCTCGAGGAGATCTCCGATCTGGTCAAGGAGAACGAGGCGAAGTATGGCGCGACCGTCGTCGGCATTCGCCGCGGCGCCGAGATCGACGGCAAGTGGTACGGCCTGCCGTACTACACCCGCGCTGGCGGCTATTACATCCGCAACGACTGGTTCAAGGAAGCCGGCGTCGACCCGGTCAACGGGATCGATACGTACAACAAGATGCGCGAGGTCGCCCTGAAGATCTCCGACCCGGATAAGAAGCGCTGGGGCTGGGGCATGACCGTCAACCGCTCCGGCGACGGCGAGGGCATGGTTCAGAACCTCGTCTTCGCGCACGGCGGGCGTATCCAGGACCAGACCGGCCAGTTGATCGTCCTCAACAGCAAGGAGACCATCGCCGGATACGACTGGCTGAAGGAGACCTACACCGATCCGAAGTGGGCGAAGGCGCTGCCTCCCGGCGTCAACGCATGGAACGATATCTCGAACAACGAGGCGTTCCTCGCCGGCACGCTCGGCATCACGCAGAATGCCGGCACCATGCTCGCCAAGGCGTACTTCGACAAGGTGCCGCACGCCGAGGCGATCGGTTTCGCGAACACGCCGAAGAGCCTCGACGGCGCCGGACCGGCCCTGCAGACGGGCGGCGGTGAGACGCTGCGCGTCGTCAAGGGGTCGAAGAACAAGACCGCCGCGTACGATACGATGCGGTTCTGGACCTCGTTCCCCGTCCAGCAGACAGTGTGGAAGATCTCGACTGCGTACGCGCTTCCGGCGTACAACAACGGGTGGGACGATCCGATCGTCAAGGGGAACGCGATCTCCTCGGCCTTCAAGGCCGTCGTGAACAACGAGGCCTGGTACGGCGCGGCGACCCCGGGCCCGATCCAGGCCGCCAACGACGCCGTTGTGGCGTCGAACGGTTTCACCGACACGATGGGCGAGATCCTGAAGGGCAAGCCGACCGCGCAGGCCGTGCAGGAACTGCACGCCCGGTTCGTCAAGATCTACAAGGAGTTCGGCCTGAAGGGCGAATAGCCCTTCGGCGCCGGCCGGTTCGTCCAGGGGCGACACGGCGGGGTTCGCGCGAACCCCGCCGTGTACTCTCTTTGTAGGGAACGTTGAGCGGGTAAGGAGCGAGGCATGGCGACATCGGCAGTCGCGGCGCGGCAGGTCCAGCGCAGCAACTTCGCCCGCGTCACGCAGCGGATCTTCGGTCGCGACTGGATGGTGGGGTGGTCGTTCTTCGCTCTCACCGTCATCCTGCTCGGCGGCCTGATCGCCTATCCCTTCGGCAACGCGATCTGGATGAGTCTGCACACCGTGGTCGGCCCGCGCTGGGTCGCCTTCGTCGGCCTGGGGAACTATCTCGACCTCTGGACCGACCCGATGTTCCGCGATTCGGTGACCCAGACCGCGCAGTTCACGCTGTTCTCGGTCTTCTTCAAGTTCTGGCTGGGTCTCGCGGCGGCGGTGATGCTCCACCAGAAGATCAAGTTCCGAAACATCCTCACCGCACTCGTGCTGCTGCCCTGGATCGTACCCGAGGTGGTCACCGCGCTCGCGTGGCGAGGCATCTTCGACCCCGTGTTCGGCGGCCTGAACAATGCGCTCCTGGCGATCGGCGTCATCGAAAAGGGCATTCCCTGGCTGGGCGTGCCCGAACTGGCGCTCCCGGCCGTCATCGCGGTCAACGTCTGGAAGGGGATCCCCTTCTTCACCGTCACGCTTCTGGCCGGCATGAAGGCGATCGACTCCGAGCTCTACGACGCGGCCGCGGTGGATGGCGCGAACGCGTGGCGCCGGTTCCTCCACATCACGCTGCCGGGCCTGCGCTACGTCATTATCGTCTGCACGCTGCTGTCGACCATCTGGACGTTCAACAACTTCGGCATCATCTACCTGCTCACCGGCGGTGGCCCGGGTGGGGCCACGCGCGTCTACACCATCCTCGCCTACGAGGCGCTCGCCGGCCTGCGCTACTCGTTCTCGGTGACGGTCGCGCTGGCGATGGCGCCGCTCCTCGGCGTCATCATCTTCATCCTCGGCCGCTACATGATGACGAACAACCAGCGGGTAGACGAAGGGGGTGGCATCGGCGCGACGATCGCCAGCGTTATCACCGCGCCGTTCCGCCTGGTGATGGCCGCGCTCATCTGGGCGTTCTTCATCGTCAACAACCTCGTCGAGGATGCGATCGACGCGATCGGCCGGATCATCGGCGGCGGCAAGCAGACCGCGCGGATCAGCTATGGCGCTAGCAAGCGGATCGGGCGGGCGGTCCTGTACACCTGCCTGGGCGGGCTCGTCGCGTTCGAACTGTTCCCCTTCTACTGGGTGATCATCACCGCGTTCAAGTCGAACGACCAGATCCGCACCTTCCGCTCGATCTTCTGGCCGGACCCGCTGGTGCTCGACAATTTCATCTACATGCTCGAACAGCGGCCGTTCGACCTGTGGCTGCGCAACACCTTCCAGGTCGCGAGCGCCGCGACCTTCATCGCCATCCTCGCCTCGTCGCTGGGCGCCTACGCGCTCGTGCGGATGCGCTGGCGCGGCCAGGGCTTCTTCTCCACGATCATCCTGATCACCTACCTCGTTCCCGGCGTCCTCCTCATCGTGCCCCTGTTCCAGATCCTCGTCGGCGTGACGAACCTCACCGGCGTGCCGATGGTCAACTCCCTCAACGCGCTCATGTTCGCCTACCCGACCTTCACCCTGCCCTTCGCGACCTGGATGCTCATGGGGTACTACCGGGCGATCCCGGAGGAACTGGAGGAGGCCGCGCTCATCGACGGGTGCAGCCGGTTCCGCGCCTTCTTCGCGATCATCCTGCCTCTCATCCGGCCGGCGCTCCTCGCGGTGGCGCTGTTCGCGGTAACCGGCGCGTTCAACGAGTTCCTCATGGCGTTCATCTTCATCACCAGCGAGCAGTTCATGACCGTCGGCGTCGGTATGGCGAAGATGGTCATCGGCGACATCTTCCCCTTCGGGCCGATGTCTGCCGGGGCGATCATGATGGCCATCCCGGTCGTCATCCTCTACACCTTCGCTCAGCGCGTGATGGTCGAGGGGTTGACCGCCGGGTCGGTCAAGGGCTAGAGACCGCCCGCGGCGGTGAGGGGAATGGTGGCGCCGATTCGCGTGACTGGATCGTGGGCGCGCCTCTGCGTGTGGTACTATCGAGCAACACCACAGCCACGGTGGGCTTAACGCGCTTCACCGGTGCTTGGATGACTAACGCGGAGGAGTAAGTACGTGACAATGGGGTTTCGATCTCGCGCAGTTGGCCGGCGCTCACTCCTGCGGTGGGCAACCGTCGCAGCCGGGTCCGCCGTCCTGATGCCGATCCTGCAGGCGTGCCAGCAACCCGCGCCGACGCCGCAGGTCGTGGTCAAGGAGGTGCCGGTCGAGAAGATCGTCACCAAGGAGGTGCCGGTCGAGAAGATCGTCACCAAGGAAGTTTCGGTCGAGAAGGTCGTCACCAAGGAAGTCACCGTCCAGGTCACCGCCACGCCGCTGTCCCGCGCGGCGATCAAGGGGAACCTCCAGATCATCCAGCAGCGCGGCTTCAACCCGTTGCAGACGACCTTCATCCACAACTTGTTGCTCAAGACCTCGGCCGATCGGAACTGGCCGCTCGACAAGTCGTACGTCGAGGGCTTCACCGCCGGGACGAACATCTACGAGAAGCTCCAGGCCCAGGTCGCGGCCGGCGACTCGCCCGACGTCTTCATCGGCAACGAAGACACCTTCCGCTTCTGGGACCTCAAGCTCGTGCAGCCGGTCGACGACATCGTCAACTGGGCTGAGTCGCAGTTCGGCAAAGCCCCGTTCCTGCAGCGGCTCAACAACCACATCGAGGGCAAGTGGTACGCCGTGCCCACATGGAACGCGACCGGCGGCTATTGGGCGCTGAAGAGTTGGTACCAGGGCACCGGGTTTGACCTGTCCGTGCGGCACACCTACGACGAGTGGCGCGAGATCGCGCTCAAGATCAGCGACCCCGCGAAGAAGCGCTGGGGCTGGGGCAACACGGTCAACCGCTCCGGCGACGGCAACACCAACGTCATGTCCGTCATCTATACGGCCGGCGGCCGCGTGGCGACCGAAGACAACAAGGTCGCCTTCAACTCGCCGGAGACGATCGCCGGGTACGAGTGGCTCAAGGATACCTACACCAACCCGAAGTGGGCGAACATGCTCCCGCCGGGTGTCAACTCCTGGACCGACCCGACGAATAACGAGAACTACCTCGCCGGAATCCTCGGCTTCAGCTCCAACGGCGGCACGATGGTCGCGACCGCGTCGGCGCAGAAGCCGGACATCTACAAGGACACGGTCCTCGTTCCGCACCCGAGCGGGTCGGTCGGCAAGAAGCAGACCCTGCAGGTCGCCGGGCCGTACACGTTCCACAACCACCTGTTCGCCCAGGGGAAGAACCCGGACGCCGGCCGCGAGATGCTGCAGATGCTCCTCTCGAAGGAAAATCAGCAGGCGATCCTCGAGAATAGCCCGGCGCTCGCGATGCCCGGCTACGAAAAATTCGGCTGGGATCTGCCCGTCATCAAGAACGTGCCGAACGGGATCATGGAGATCTCGCGGAGCGAACTGTTCGATGAGAAGCGGTTCTTCCGGTTCCATCCGCAGAAGACCGACAAGCTCTGGGTCCGCGCGACGAGCTCCGAGAACATCGAGACCGACGTGATGGCCGAGGTTATGAAGGGCACCCCGATCGCGACGGCGGTCGCTAACGGGCACAAGCGGATGGAGGCGGTACTGGAGAAGTTCAAGGGGCGCTAACGCGGGCGTCTCGAGAGCGTCCGGGTGGACGTTGCGCTTCGGCGCGCGTTCGCCCGGAGTTCCTGGTCCCGGCACGGTCGGGTAGAGTCAGATTAGGACCGTACGGGGCGCGCCGATGGCATCCCGCGGAAGGAGTGGCATGGCAGGAACAGTCTCCGCGGCAGTCAGCGCGCCCCGTCGCCCGCTCGCGCGCCGTCTGGCCGGCGTGCTCGGTCCGGACTGGGCCGCGGCGTGGTTCTTCTATGCCCCTACCTTCATCCTGCTCTTCGTGCTCATCGCCTGGCCATTCGCCCAGGGCCTCTATATCGGCTTCACGCGGACGCTCGGCACCAGCCTCGTGCTGGGTGAGTTCATCGGGTTCGATAACTACTGGCAACTCTTCGATGACTCGGCGTACCTCTTCTCCCTCCGGCTGACGGTCGTCTTCACCGCGCTCACCGAGATCTTCAAACCGACCCTGGGCATCATCGCGGCGCTGCTCATCCACAACCTCCGCCGCTACCGCGCCCTCATCAGTGCCCTCATCCTGTTGCCCTGGATCGTCCCCGGCATCGTGCAGGCGCTGATCTGGCGCGCGATGTTCAACCCGATCCACGGCGCACTGAACTACGTGCTCGAAGTGACCAGGGTCTCTGGCCCGCTTCCCTGGCTCGGCGACCCGACAGTGGCGCTCTGGTGCATCGTGCTCGTCAACGTCTGGGCAGGCATCCCCTTCTTCACGATCACCAACCTCGCCGGTCTCAAGTCGATCGACCCCGATCTCTACTCCGCCGCCGCGGTCGACGGCGCCAACGCCTGGCAGCGGTTCCGCTACGTGACCCTGCCCGGCCTCCAGTACACGCTGACGGTCTCGATCCTCCTCTCCACCATCTTCACGATGAACAGCTTCGGCACGATCTACCTCCTCACCTCGGGCGGCCCGCTCAACGCCACCCAGGTGCTGGGGATTCTCACTTACGAGCGTGGCTTCAATGCCCGCGACTTCGGTTCCGGGGTCGCGATCGCGCTCAGCATCCTGCCGTTCATCGGCCTGATCATCTGGGTGCTGGCCTCCTACATGACCGCGGGAACCCGGGCGCAGGCGGCCGGGGACGGCGACGCGCTTCCGGTCCGCGTGTTCCGGCCGATCGTCTGGCCGTTCCGGATGCTCTTCGTCCTCCTGTTCGACGCGATCGAGTTGGTTGGTATGGTGTTCGGCCGCCTGGCGCGTGCGCTGCGCGGTGGCCAGGAACAGACGCTCGCTGGTGCCCGCACGGGCCGGCGGGTCCTGACCGGCTTCTCGCTCTTCGTGCTGGCGATGCTCCTGACCTTCGAGTTGTTCCCGTTCTTCTTCGCCTTCGTCACCGCGTTCAAGACCCACGACCAGATCCTGAGTATGACGTCGCCGCTGTGGCCCACGACCTGGTCGTTCGCCCAGTTCGACAAGCTGTTCACCGAGGAGCCGGACTTCTTCGTCTGGTATCGCAACACGGTGTTCGTCGCTCTGGCTGCGACGCTGATCGGCGTCATCGCGGCGGCGTCGGGCGCCTACGCGCTCGTGCGGCTGCGGTGGCGCGGTTCGAGCACCTTTTCGACGCTCATGCTCGTCACCTACATGATGCCGAGTGTCGTGATGCTCATCCCCTTCTACATGATCATGAACTGGCTCAAGATGGCGAACTCCCTCTGGGGACTGATCATCGTGTACCCGAGCTTCACACTCCCCTTCTGCACATGGCTTCTCATGGGCTATTACCGCACCATCCCCGAGGAACTGGAAGACGCGGCGCGTATCGACGGTGCGAACCGCCTCCAGGTTTTCGTCAAACTCATCATTCCCCTCTCGAAGCCGGCGCTGATGGCGACCACGCTCTTCGGCATCACCGCGGCCTGGAACGAGTTCTTCTTTGCGTACATCCTCATCCGCAGCCAGCAGTTCCTCACTCTACCGGTCGGTCTCTACCGCATGGTCTTCAACGACGTCTTCCCCATCGGCATGATGATGGGGGCGGCGCTGATGATGGCTATCCCCGTGCTCATCATCTACGGTTTCGCCCAGAAGTTCATGACTGAGGGCCTCACGCTCGGCTCCGTCAAAGGCTGACGGTAGTGGGCCGTTGAGAGTGGAGAGTGGATAGGCAGTAGGCTTCTCTTCCCCCCTTTCTTGCGTGCGGGAGAGGGGGGCCAGGGGGGTGAGGGTTTAGCTGCCGAAGGCCCCCGCCGCCCGCGCTGCGGCGAATCGCGCCTCGTCGTACCCCGCCAGTTCCCGCAGGATCGCCGCGGAGTCGGCGCCGCGCTCCGGCGCCGGCGCGACGTGGGGCGCATCCCCCAGACGGAGCGGGCTCGCCACCTGGCGCACCGTGCCCAGCCGCGGGTGCTCGTAGGCGACTACATCGCCGCGGGCCACCGTCTGCGGGTCGAGCAAGGCCGCCGCGACGTCGTTGACCGGTCCGCTCGGCACACCGGCCGCCGCCAGGATCTTCAGCCATGCTGCGGTATCCCGGGTTCGGAACGCCGCCTCCAGGAGCGGGAGAAGGGTTGCCCGGTGACGGTCGCGTGCCGCGAAGTCGGCGAAGCGGGGATCGTCCGCCACTTCCGGTCGGCCGAGTGCCTCGCACAGCGCGCGCCACAGGTTCTGCTTCGGCGCCGCGACGACGATCCATCCGTCGGCGGTGGGAAAGACCTGAAATGGCACGAGCGACGGGTGCGCCGAGGAGGCCATCCGCCGCGTTACGTGCCCGCGACTCGCCGCCCACGTCCCGACGTACATCAGTTCTGCCAGCGCGGTCTCGAAGAGCGAGATGTCGCAGTCGCATCCCATCCCATCGCGGCGCGCCCGCCAGAGCCCCGACACGATCGCCAGCGCCGCCACATAGCCGGCGGAGAGATCCACCAGCGAGAGGCCGCTCTTCGTCGGCGGTGCGTGGGGCTCGCCGGTGAGCATCATCCACCCGGCCAGCCCCTGCATCACGTAGTCGTAGCCGCCCTCGCTCGCGCGTGGGCCGGTCATCCCGTACCCGGAGAGCGAGCAGCACACGAGCCGGGGATTGAGATGCTTCAGCGCGGCGTAGGTCAGGCCGAGCCGTGCCGGCTGATCGCCCCGTAGATTCGAGAAAAGCACGTCGACCTTCGGGATCAGATCCTCGAACACCGCGCGCCCCGCCTTCGTCCGCAGATCGAGGCTGAGCGACTCCTTGCCACGATTGAACGTCTCGAAGAAGAGCGAGTCCTCCCCGTCCTGGTAGGGCGGGACGTACCGGCCGACGTCTCCGCCGCTCGTCGGGTCCTCGACCTTGATGACGCGGGCACCGAGGTCGGCGAGCTGCAGCGTCGCCCACGGTCCGGCGCCGTACTGCTCGACGGCCAGGACCGTGACGTCAGCGAGTGGGCGCATGCCCCCGGCGGTAGACCATGATCGATCGCTCGAGCTCGATCACCGGAACCTCGTGCTGATTCGTCCCCACAGTGCGGACGCGGATGATCCCCACGTTCGGCCGAGAGCGCGAGGCGCGGGTCTCCAGCACCTCGCTCCAGGCGTACACGGTGTCCCCCTCGAAGAGCGGCGCGGGCATGCGCACCTTCTCCCAGCCGAGGTTGGCGAACGCGTTCTGGCTGAGGTCCGACACGCTCAGCCCGGTGACCACGGCGAGCGTGAACGCCGAATTGACGAGCGGCCTCCCGAACTCCGTCTTCGCCGCGTAGTGATGGTCGACGTGAATCGGGTTGGTGTTCATCGTCAGTTGCGTGAACCAGGAGTTGTCCGTTGTCGTGATCGTGCGGCCGAGGACGTGGCGGTAGATGTCGCCGACCTCGAAGTCCTCGAAGAACCGCCCCTGCCAGCCCGGCTTCTCGCCCATAGCCCGATTGTTAGCAGACACGGGGCATGTCCTGAGTCCGCGCGAGGTGCAACGTGCCCTCACCCTCATCGTCTCCCGCGGGGAGAGGGGAATCCGAATCCACGCCCGCGCCCGGCGGCACCAGGATCGCGGGCATCCTGCCCGCCCCGGAGCGTCGGTGCCGGCGATCGCGCTGAATCTACAGGCGGCGGTGCCAGAAGACCCTCTCCCGCGGGGAGAGGGGATAAGAAGCTTGTAATGCGGCACGGGGGGTATGGTGATGATCCCAGCCGTCGGCCTCATCGCCATGGCGGCGGCTCTGGTCGCCCACCAGTTCATCCCCTGGCTCTGGTACCGCCCGCTCTTCGGTCGCATCTGGCGCCTGGGCCGAGGCGTCCCGGCAGACGAGCCGGCCGACTCGGGTGATCGCCAGCATCTGCGGGTGGTCTACCCCGAAGCCCGGGTCCTGGTTGTCGCCGCCATCCTGACGATGGGGCCGCATCGCGATCTGCTCGCCGGCATCGCCGTTGGCGCGCTGGTGGGCGCCGCGATCGCCGCGGCCGTGGTGGGCACCGGCGTCTTCGAGGGTCGGGACTGGAGGATGTCCACGGTTGTGGCTGCCTACGGAATCGCGGCTCTCCTTGTCGTCGGCGCGATTCCGGGCGGTATGTCACCGCCGACGGGCCTGCCGGCGTAGAGGCCCGCTTCTGCACCAGGTCGGCGACGAACGGTGGGTGGCACTCGCCAGGCGACCGGCGCGCGGAAAGTCTGGCTCGGTGTCCACGATCACGCGCAGATGACCCGCAGGTCAATCGCCAGGAACCGACCCTACCGGCGCGGTCGGAATGGTTGAGCGCGGGATGCACCCTCCCGTGTGCGGTAGGAGGGGAGCGAAGCCAACCGCGCCGCACCCCGGCGAGCGATCTCACGCACACCCGACGCGTCTCCGGGGCCTGCTCGTGCACCTGACGGGGTGAGGCTAGACTGGGCAGACTCTTCCCCGAGGAGGCTCCGCGTGCGCGGTGCACGGGTTCGCGAAAGACTTCAGCGCGATCAGCCCGTCCTGAGCGTCATGCTCCCGTTCCCCTCACCTGCCGTCGTCGAGATGCTCGGCGCCGCGAGCGTCGATCTCGTGATGCTCGACGGCGAGCACGGCGCGATCGATGCGGCCGAGATCGAGGCGATGGTCCGCGCCGCGGATGTCGTCGATCTTCCCGCGATCGTCCGGGTCGCCCACAACGATCCACCGTCGATCCTCCGCGTCCTCGACGCCGGTGCCTCCGGCATCATTGCGCCCCACGTCACCACGGCCGACGATGCCCGCCGTGCGGTCGATGCGGCGCGCTACGGCCCGCTCGGCCATCGCAGCTACGGCAGCCCGCGCGCCATGCTCCACGGCCGGCGCGGCGATACCCGCGCCTATATCGAGGCCGCAAATCGCGAGACGCTCGTCATCGGCCTCTTCGAGGACGCGGCCGGGCTCGACCATCTGGACGCGATCCTGGCCGTACCGGGACTCGATGCGCTGGCGATCGGCCCGAACGACCTCGCCTTCTCGATGGGCCACCCGGCCGCGGTCGGCCATCCCGAGGTGCAGGCGGCGATCGATCGGATCATCGCCGCCTGTCGCGCGGCCGGGCGCCCCACCGGCTTGCCCGCGTCCGACCTCGCTCAGGCGCGTTCGCACGTCGCCCGTGGCTGCCGCATCATCTCCGTCGGCGCGGCGGGTCTTCTCATCGGCGCTGCCCGCGAGATGGCGCGCACCCTTGCCTCGGGCAAGATCACCTCCTGATCGTGGAGCCGGCGCCCAGATATGGCGATCGCAGGGATGATCGTGGCGATGAAATAGATCGCGATCACAATCGATCCGCTGTCCGGTGCAGCGACGGATGCACCGCCGAGCACAGAGAACACCATGCTAGGGAACAACCCGGTCGGCACCGTCGGCGCGGGTGTCTACCTCGCGCCCTAGCGTGCGCCGGCGGCCTCGAGCAGTCTGATCACTTCGTCCTGCCCCCTGCGGCGCGCGTGGGCCAGCGGCGTCACGCCCTGACCGTTGGCCAGGTTCGGGTTCGCACCGGCGGCGAGCAGTAGGCGGACGCACTCGGCGTGGCGGCGACCGCCGTCGCCGAGGATGATCACCTCCAGCAGCGCCGTCCACCCGAGCCGGTTGACGTGGTCAATCGCGATCGGCGTCTGCAGCAGCTCGCGGATCACGTCCACATGCCCGCGATCGGCCGCCCGGGCGATGCGCTCTACTTCCTGACCAAGTTCCTCGGCCAGGAGGTCTGTCGCGTCTTCGCTGCCGAGCATGACGTCCAGGTGCCCGTCCTGCTCTTCGGCGATCTGCACAACCCGGCTTATCCGGCACTGGACCAGGTCACGCCGACCGCGAACGTCTGCTCCTGGGGCGACGCGGCGCGGGAAGTTCGCGGCGCACTGCACGCCACCCTGCCGCGACCGTATCTGATGCTCAACGTCGTCGCCGACATGCCGCACGGCAAGTATCGGAACGACGAGACGAAGCGGATCCTCGGCTGGTCGCCACGCGACCGTCTCGAGCGCTACTGGCTGAAGGAGGAGAGCGCGCGAAGATCACTCGCGTCGAGACGATCGTCTCGGAGAGCTACCGCAACTGCCTCTGGGTACAGGTCCACACTGACGAGGGTCTGGTCGGCCTGGGCGAGCACTGGTACTGGGAGAACCCATCGTCGGAGTGGATCCACGCTCGGGTCGCGCCGTACCTGCTCGGCAAAGACCCACGCCAGGTCGAGACCCACCACCCCGTGATCCGCCAGTGGTGCCCGGGCCACTCGCGCGGGGTCGAGTGGAGCGCGCTAGCCGCGTCGTGTCGCGCCGATGAAGCGTGCGGCGGCTGACCCAGGCGCGCGAGGAGATCGTGAGATCCAGAGATTTCGAGTTACGCCGGAGCCGTGGTCTCCTCCTTGGGATTCGGACCGTATCTGTTCTCGCCTGGCTGGCTGTCGAGCAGCCAGAAGTAGAGCAGCACCAGCGATCCAAGGGGAATGAAGGTGATCAGACACCACCAGCCCGACCGCCCGGTATCGTGGAGCCGGCGCACGGATACGGCGATCGAAGGGATGATCGTGGCGATGACGAACACAAAGATCGCGAACACAATCGATCCGCTGACCGGTTCAACGCCGGATGCAAGACCGAGGACAAACGCCACAATGATGTTGAACAACGTGAACCACCAGTATTCCGCCCGTCTGGCCCGACCGCTGAATTGGGCGTAACGCTGAAGGACCTGGAAATACCAGTTCATCTGCGCACCTTCCTTCCACCCACTCGCTGCACAGTATGACGCGGCCCTGCACTTCTCGCTGACCAGGAACGGATGCGCTATCCGTAGGTACCGCCTGACACGCGGAGACGCGCAGGATTCCTCGCCGTGACCTTCCTCGCCTACGTTCACGGAGACGTGGCCAGGAAGCGAGCGCAGTCCGACTGCTCGGCCGCAGGCGGAATGACGGCATCCGGCGCTCAGGCACGTCCGCCCCGGGTGCGATCCTCCTGCCGACGATCCCACGCGCGGGGATGGCAACGCCCCGAACTGACACTTCCGCGATCGGCGATCCTGCGGATGACGCCCGGAGGTGGGTTGAGGATGCGGCCGACCGCCGGGACGTGCGCGATGTCCACACCAGTGGAGATGTCGCCAACGCCAGTCCGGTGTCGCCAGGACGACCTGGTCCCACCGACGGCCCTGCCCGCGAGGGCGCGGGGCTGGGTTCCGACGAGGGCCTGGCCCTCAAGGTCACGCTCATCCGTCCCGGTCGCAGCGCGAATGGCTACCTCTACACGCCGGAGGTGCTGCGCGCGATCCTGCCGCTGTGGGAGGGCGCGGCCGCGTTCGTCGATCACCCGACCGCGCTCGACCTGACCCGCGCCGGGCAACGATCGCTGCGCGATCTCGTGGGCGCCTACCGCGCGCCGCGATGGGAACAGGGCGCGATGCGGGCGACGCTCCATGTCTACCCCGGCGCGCGCTGGGCCTACGACCTGGCCGCCGCCACCATCGCCGATCGCGCCGCGGCGCGGCCGGTTGCCGACGTCGGCATCTCGGCCGACCTGCGCGTGCGGCGCCAGCCGAACGGCGAAGGATGGACCGTGGAGCGGATCACCCGCGTCGCGGGCCCCGGGAAGCCGATCGCCACCACCCCCGCGTACGACCCAGCACGGAGGAGGAACAGCATGCCCGACGCGAACGTCCAGGTTCTGACCCCGCGGGCCGCGCCGACGGACATCGCCGCAGAAGGCGGCGCGATGATGCACCCTGCGCCCGGCGGTCTCACGCCCACGGGGGGAGCGCCGAGCCCCCGTGCCGACGAGGTGCCGGTGGCGCACGCCGCGAACGGCGCGGCTCCCGCCACGCTCGAAGCCGATCTGGTCCGGCTGGAAGAAGTCCGCCGCCGCGCTTGCGGCGAACTTCTGCGGTTGACGCTGAGCGGCAGCGACCTGCCCGAACCGGCGAGCGCGCTCGTGCGGAGCGAGTTCGCCAGCCGCGTGTTCGAGGCGACGGAACTGGACGCGCGGATCGGCGCGCTGCGGACGATGCTTGGCGCGGTCTTCGCGCCCAGCGCGGTGCGCGGCCACGGCGCGGCGCGGCCGGAGGTGCGGGTCGGCCTCAACCCGCTCGATCGGGTCCAGGCCGGGCTCGACCGCCTGTTCGACCTGCCGCTGCCGGACGGGCTGAGCGGCGTGCCCCGGTTGAGCGGCATCCGCGAGGCGTACCTGGCGCTCACCGGCGACACGCTCTTCACCGGGCGGCCGCACCCGGAGAACGCGGTGGTGCACGAGGCGAACGAGGTGACCACCAGCGTGCTCGCCAACGCGCTGGCGAACTCGATGATGAAGCGGATCGTGATGGACTATCGCGCGCAGCCGCGCTGATGGGAGCCGCTGATCACCCGCGTCGCCATCTCGGACTTCAAGCAGCAGCAACGAATCCAACTGAACGACTTCGCCTCGCTCGCCACCGTCGCGGAGAACGGCGCCTACACCAACCTGGCCTGGGGCGACAGCCGCGAGACCTATACCCCGGCTAAGCGGGGGAACCTCATCGTCGTGACGCTCGAATCGATCGTGAACGACGACACGCACGCGATCACGCGCATCCCGCGCAAGCTCGCCTCGGCGGGGGTGGCGACGATCAATGAGTTCGTTGCCGGGCTCTTCACCGCCAACAGTGGCGACGGATCGACGATGGCGGACACGTACGCCGTGTTCGACGCGACCAACCACCAGGGGGAACGCGGGGACGAGCACGCTGGCGGTCGCGGCGCTGCAGACGGCACTGGTCGCGCTGCTGAAGATGATGAACGCGGCGAGCAAGCGGCTGGGGATCGTCGGCCGCTACCCGCTGACGCCGCCGGATCTCTACTTCACCGCGCGAACGATCCTGGAGAGCGTGAGCCTGCCCGGGTCGGCGAACAACGACGTCAACCCGTTGCGCGGCGCGCTCGTACCCATCAGCGTGCCGAACTGGACCGATACGAACAACTGGTAGGTGCTCGCCGATCCGGCGCAGATCGAATCGATGGAGCTCGGGTTCCTGAACGGACGGGAGGAGCCGGAGTTGATCGTGCAGGATCAGCCGAGCCAGGAGAGCGTGTTCACCAACGACGCGATCTCGTGGAAGGTGCGTCACGTGTTTGGCGGCGGATGGCTGGACTACCGCGGCGCGTTTGGATCCATCGTGGCCTAGTCCCCGCTCGGCAGGGGAGCTCGAGGGGGGCCGAAGGGCCCCCTCGAGAGCAGGCTAGCCGGGGGATCTCGTCGTCGCGGCGCAGCCGCGGCGTAAGGGCGCGAGGGGGCTCTGCGCCCTGCAGCGCAGAGGAAACGCCATCGATATCCACGAGGGCGCAGCTTGGATCTGATCTCCGTCGCGACCTGCGCGATGAAGACTCGGCCGCATATGTCTGGATCTGGCGCGTTTCCGCAGCGGCCTGCCTCGCCGTGCTCCCTTTTCCCGCCATCCCCGCCCCGTGCGGCCAGCCCGGTCCTGGGCAGCGGGGCGCTAAGCGCTGCAAGGCGCGACCACCTCCGCCCGTCGCGCCGCGGAGCGACGCTCCGCGCCTAAATCCGTGCTCACACTTGGGCCGAATCGACGATCGCCTGCGCGAACTATCCATCACGCTGCCGGCGATGCCGGCTGCCCTCGCCGACTACGTGCGCGCGAAGCGGGTGGGTGCCCTCGTGACCACCGCCGGGCAGGTCTCGGCTGCGGCCGGTCGCGAGAACAGGGGCAAGCTCGGGGCAACGCTGGGAGTCGAGCAAGGTCGCGAGGCCACCCGCGCGTGTGTAATCAACTGCATGGCCGCGCTGCCGACCTTGCTCGACTCCCTCGACAGGGTCAGACAGATCCTCAGCGTTCACGTGTTCGTGAGCAGCACGCCGGAGTTCGACGTCCAGGCCGCGGCGATGAACGGCGCTTCCGATCTGCTCGTGCAGATCTTCGGCGAGGCAGGCAAACACACGCGGACGGCGGTGGGGGTGGCCGGCCTACCGCTGAACTACACCGCGTCGGTCTACCTGCTGGCCGAGGTGGATTAGGGAGCGTCCGCCCAGACGGGCGAGATCGAACCCCTTGTCGAGAGGTCTGCACGGCCGGCTCGTGGCGGTCGATCAGGACCACTGAGCGGCCGCGGCGAGACAGGTGGTGGGCGGTGCTGGCGCCGAAGGCGCCTGCCCCGACGACGACGTCCGCGTCCTGGATCATTTGTGGGATGGTGGCAGATCCGGCCTGTCGGACACGGTGCGTCCAGCGCATCAACGCGGCCATCGGGGCGACCGAGCGGGGCGCGGCTTTGCCACTACGGCTGGTGGACGGCCCTCGTCAGACCGGACTCGGGGTCGAGCTTGCGGCAGCCGGCGTAGGCGCCGCCGTCGTGGAAGAGCTCGGCGTGCTCGGCGAACGTCATGTTGCGGCAGTCGGCGGCCGCGTAGTGGCATTGGAAGGCCCGGCGGCGGTCGCCGCTCAGGTTGGGCGGCGTGCCGTGGTGCAGTAGGCCGGCGAAGAACAGGACGCCGCCGGGTCGCAGCGGCACCACGACCGCGCGGTCGACCGCGACGCGCTCGTCGGCCATCTGGCAGTCGCGGAGGTGGTAGTGCGGCGCCGGGCCGTCGAGGTGGCTGCCGGGGATGACCTGCATGCAGCCGTTCTCGACCGTGGCCGCGTCGAGCGCGATCCACGCGCCGACGATCCCGCCCAGAGGCAGGTAGTCGAAGTAGGCGGTGTCCTGGTGCCACGGCTTCTCTGAGCCGTGGAACGGCGGCTTGATCAGCGCCATGTCCTGGATCAGCCGCTGTCCCGGCCCGACTAGCTGGTCGAGCACGGCCCGCAGCCGCGGATGGTCGGCGACGGCGCCCAGCCGGGGCTCAACCTGCACGAACTGCCAGATCTTCCTGACCCGCAGCTCCGGGTCCGCCACCCGATCGTCGACCCGCCCGTCGCGGTAGTACGGCTCCTCCTGGATCCGCACCCGCTCGTCCCAGGCGACCCGCCGGTTGACCAGGTCCGAGAGCGCGACCTTGCAGTCCTCGGCCTCCTCCGCGGTCAGGAGCCCCTCCATGGCCAGGTAGCCCTCGCGCTCGTAGAAGGCGACGTCCTCGGCCTCGAGCTCGACCCGGTAGTCGGCGTGGATGCGCGCCAGCCGCGTCGTGTCGCGCCGATAGAGCGTGCGGCGGATCCGCTCCGCCTCGTCCATCTCGAGCAGACCGGGTCCCATCACGAAGCCCTCCCAGGGTCGATCGCGCGCAGCAGGTCGCGGGCCAGGGTCAGTCGGGGGACGGCCACGCCTAGCCGTTCGCCACGGGCGACCACGTCGCCGTAGATTGCCTCCACCTCCATCGGGCGGCCGGCCAGCAGGTCCTGGTACATCGACGTGCGCGACGCGGGCGCGCCGGGTACGGGCTTGGACGACGCCGCCCGCTCGGCGAACCAGGCCACGTTGGCGTCGTCGGAGCGCCCCAGGTAGGTGCGGATCGGGAAGCCGGGGAAGTCGCCCATCGGGATGCCCTGGACAGCCGCCACGGACGCGGTCTCGCGGATCAGCCCCATGTAGGCGCGGACCAGCTCGGGGAAGTGACCGAAGCGGTCGGAGCTGATGCGGCCCAGGCAGGTCACCGCGAACAGACCGGCCGCGTTGCACATCTTCGACCAGGTTACGGTGCGGATGTTGGCGACCGCCTCGGTGGGCACGCCGGCGGCGGCGAACGCGGCGGCCGCGGCCGTGGCGCGCTCGGAGGAGCTGTCGGTCAGCTCGCCGAAGTAGGTCGCGCCGCGGCTCGCGACGGCGACGCGACCGTCCGACTCGCGGGCGGCGCCCAGGATCGTGACCGCGCCGAGCGTGCGCTCGGCGCCGAACGCAGCGGCCAGCAGGTCGTCCTTGACAACGCCGTTCTGGATGCCGGCCACCCAGGCCGGGTCTGGGGCGCCGGCCACGACCTGCGCGACCGCGGCCGCCAACTGGTGCCCCTTGGGAGTGAAGACCACGCCGGCGCCGGGCGGCAGGGCGCCGGCCTCGGCCACCAGCCGCAACGCGCCGCCGAGCGGCACCGTCAGCTCGAGGGCGCCGTGGAGGCGGATCGCGCCGGCCGCGCGAAGCGCCTCGGCCGAGCGCGGCGTCGCCAGCAAGGTCACCGCCTGGCCACTCGCCGCCAGTGCGGCCGCGAAGCTCTGCCCGAGCGAGCCGGCGCCGACGACGGCCAACGGCGGCGTCACGGCGCCCACGCGGCCAGCGGCCCGCCCACGCCCGCGGCGACGCTCAGCACCAGCGAACCCACGACGTTACTGATCGAGCAATCCCCGGACGGCGGCGGCGATCGAGGCGACGGTCGGCACCATCGCCTGCTCGAGCGGCGGCGAGTACGGGATCGGCGCGTGGAGGCCGTTGAGGCGGCGAACGGGCGCGTCGAGCGAGTCGAAGTCCCGCTCCATCACCTGAGCCGCGATCTCGGCCCCGATGCCGCATGGCGCGTACGACTCGTCCACGACGAGCAGCCGATGCGTCTTCTGGACTGACTCCAGGATCGTGTCGATGTCCAGCGGCGCCAGGGTCCGCGGGTCGATCACCTCGACATCCATGCCTGCCGTCGCTTCGAGACTGCGTGGCACCATCGACCCGATCGCGACGACCGTGGCGGCGCCGCCAGCGCGCGCGACCGCGGCCTGGCCGAACGGCACCAGATGCTCGCCGTCGGGCACCGGCCCCTTGCGGTTCAGAAGCGACTTATGCTCCAAGAACACGACCGGGTCGTCTGAGCGGATCGCCGTCTTGAGCAGCCCCTTCGCGTCGGCCGGCGTCGTCGGCACGACGACGCGTAACCCCGGCTGGTTCACGAAGGTCGGGAAGTAGGATCCGGAGTGGTGGGTCGCCGCTGCGCCGCCGACGCCGATGCAGCCCCGCAGCACGATAGGCACCTTCAGGCGGCCGCTCGACATGTACTGCAGCTTCGAGGTCTGGTTGAGGATCTCGCCGAGCGCATCGAGGATGAAGTCGACGAACATGAAGTCGACCACGGGACGGGCGCCGCTGGCCGCCGCGCCGGTGCAGAGGCCGACGAAGCCGCGCTCGGCGATCGGGGTATCGCGCAGGCGCTCGGGACCGTACTTGTCCCACAGCCCGAGCGTCGTCCGGAAGTTGCCGCCGCGGGGACCGATGCCCTGGCCAACCACGAAGATAGTCGGGTCCCGCTCCATCTCCTCGGAGAGCGCTTCCCTGGCGGCCTCGACGAAGGTGAGCTCTCTCATCGGGCGTACACGTGGTCGAGGACGGTCGCCGGGTCCGGCCAGGGGTCGCCCTTAGCGTGCTCCGCGGCGTCCGCAACCAGGGCGACGACCTCTTGCTCGAGCGCGGCCAGTTCGGCCTCGCTCGTCTCGCCCATCGCGAGCAGCTCGGCGCGGAACGCCTTGATGGGGTCCCGCTCGCGCCAGGACTGGACCTCCTCCGCCGTGCGGTAGCCGACGTCCCGCATGCCCTCCGAGTGGGCGCGGGTGCGGTAGGTCTTGCACTCGATCAGGGTCGGGCCCTCGCCGGCGCGCGCCCGGCGGACGGCTTCGCCGGCTACCTCGTGCACCGCCATCACGTCGTTGCCGTCGACGGTCACGCCGGGCAGGCCGTAGCCCCCGGCGCGAGCCGAGACGTCCTGGACGCGGGCGACGCTCTTGTAAGCGATCTCGGTCGCGTACTGGTTGTTCTCACAGACGAAGAGCACAGGAAGACGCCAGACGGCGGCCATGTTGATGCCCTCGTGGAAGGCGCCGTTGTTGGAGGCGCCGTCGCCGAAGAAGGCGACGCTGATCAGATCGGTCCCGCGCAGCTTGAACGCGTAGGCGGAGCCGGTTGCCAGCAGCATGCTCGGGCCCACGATGCCGCTGGTGCCGAGCAGCCCCACCTCAGGCTGGAAGAGATGCATGCTGCCGCCGCGTCCACCCGCGCAACCGGTTGCCCGCCCGAGCAGTTCGGCGATCAGGGCGCGGGGCGTGACACCCTTGGCCAGGGCGTGCCCGTGCCCGCGGTGGGTGCTGAAGACCGTGTCGTGGTCGGTGAGGTGGGCGCAGACGCCGGTCGCGATCGCCTCCTCGCCGACGTAGGTGTGGCAGGCGCCATGGACCAGGCCCTGCTGGTGGAGGCGGGCGAGCATCTCTTCGGTGTGGCGAATCGTGAGCATTGTGCGCAGCAGGTCTTGAACTCCTGGCCTCGCGCTGCCCACCCGCCCGCCCAGGGAGCCCTGGGGCTGCGCCCCCGGCCCCACCGGGGCTGCAGCGCTGGCCCGCGGCGAGGGCGCCGGCGTGGTCGTCGGGGCTGGTGCCGTGGCCGACGCAGGCTTCGGGGTCGGCGCGGCATGGGGCGGGGGCGCGCCGGCGAAGGGGGGTGGCTCGCCGGGGGCGAGGATGTAGGCGAGGAGGGTGCCGATCGGGACCTCGACGCCGGGGGCGGGGCTCTCGGGCGGAACGCGCAGGATGCCAGCGTCGAGCGCCTCGATCTCGGCGACGGCCTTGTCGCTCTCCAGGGTGAAGAGCACGTCGCCGACGGCGACACGGTCGCCGTCGCGCTTGCGCCACTCGACGATCGACCCGACCTCCATCGTCCAGCCCTGCCGGGGCAGCACCACCTCGAACGCCATCAGAGCGCCCAGACCTTGTCGGCGCCGCTGTTCATCGCCAGGTTACCGCCGTCGACCGGCAGCATGATCCCGGTCACCCACTCGGCCGCGTCCGAAGCCAGGAACAGGACGGCCTTGGCCACGTCCTCCGGCCGCCCGATGCGCCCCAGCGGGATGCCGCGCAAGATGCGCTGCTCCAGTGAGGCCGGGTCCAGCCGCGGGTCCTCGAACATGCGCTTCACAGCCGGCGTCATGATCTGGGCCGGCTGGATCGCGTTGACGCGGATCCGGTGCGACGACCACTCGAGGGCCAGCTCGCGGGTGAACTGGTTGACGCCGCCCTTGGCCACGCTATAGACGAAGTTGCCGCGCCCCAGCGCCGAGCTGCCGGCGATCGAGCTGATATTGACGATGCTGCCCCCCTGCCCGCACGCGATCATGCGCCGCCCTGCCTCCTGACTGCACAGGAACGTGCTGTCGAGGATCACCCGCACCACGCGCTGCCACTGCTCGAGCGCGAGGTCCTCTGGCCGCGAGCGCTGCCCGTCGGCCACGTTGTTGACCAGGATGTCGATCCGGCCGTACTCGCCGTCGAGCCGCTCGAACATCGCGCGGATCTGCTCGGGGTCGCCAACGTCGGTTCGCGTCCAGACGCAGCGGCGGCCCAGCGCCGCGATCTCCTGGGCCGTCTGTTCGGCGCCGGCGGCGTCGCGGTCGCAGACCAGCAGGTCGGCGCCGTGCTCGGCCAGCGCGAGCGCCGCCGCGTGGCCGTTGCCGCCGTTGGCGCCGCCGCCAGTCACCAGCGCGACGCGGCCGCTGAGGTCGAACCAGGATGCGCTCATGGCCGCAGCACCACCTTTCCCGCCTCGCCGCTCAGGCACAGCTCGACGGCCTGCCGTGCCTGCGCGAGCGGTAGCTCGTGGGTGATCAAGGGCTCCAGGTCGAGCCGGCCCAGCCAGCGCAGCGCCCGGTCGACGCCCCAGGTCACCCCCTTGGTGCCCCGGATCGTCAGTTCCTTGAAGAACAGCTCTTGCGGCTTGAACGAGGCGACCGCGTCGAGGTCGGCCACGCCGGCGATCAGCACCATCCCGCCCGGCGCAGCCAGCCCGATCGCCTGCTCGACCGTACGCGGGTGGCCGACGGCCTCGAACACCACGTCGGCGCCCATTGCTCCGCACAGCTCGCGCACGGCCGCCGCGAGCGCTGCCGGCTCGATGGCCCGATCGGCCCCCAGCCGCTCGCCGAGCCGCCGGCGGTAGGCGCTCGGCTCCGAGAGGATCACGGTCTGGGCGCCGGAGGCCTTCGCCACCGCCACGATCAGGAGGCCGATCGGCCCGCCGCCGATTACGACGACCCGGTTGGCCGAGGCCAGCTCGGCCCGGTCGACCGCCCGCACCGCGCAGGCGAGCGGCTCGGTCAGCGCGGCGGCGCGGTCCGACACGTCGTCGGGGATGCGCCAGGCGATGCGGGCCGGCAGCGCCAGGGTGCGCGCCCAGGCGCCGCTGCGGATCGAGACGCGGTTCGGACACATCGAGGGGCGGCCGATGCGGCAGAGCTCGCACTGGTAGCAGGGGCCGCCGGGAATCGCGGTCACGCGGTCGCCGAGCCTCAGGGTCGTCACGTCGGCGCCGACCTCGACGACGCGGCCCGAGAACTCGTGGCCCAGCGGCTGGGGCGCCGTCGCCGGGGCGCCGAAGACCATGCCGCCGTAGAGGTGCAGCTCGGTGCCGCAGATGCCACTGTAGGCCACCTCGACGCGGATGTCCTCCGGCCGCAGCGGCAGCGGCTCGCGCTCGACCAGCCGCAAATCTGCCGGGCCGTAGAGGAAGGCCGCGAGCATCAGGCCGAGGCACCTTTGGCGCGCATGCTGCGGATGGCCTCGCGCATCTCCCGCTCGCCAACCTCGAGGTGGGCGCAGACCTCGCGCTCGGCCCGGTCTGCGTCGCGAGCGGCCAGCGCCTCGATGATGCGCTGGTGGCCGTGCAGCGCATCGGACGAGGAGCCGTAGCACTCGAGGCCGAGCACGTCCAGGATCGTGCCGACCAGGCCGGCCAACCGCGCCCAGGCGGCGGAGAGCTGGCGACTGCCGTCCGCGAGGACCAGGTTGCGGTGGAACTGCACGTCCGCCTCGGCCATGGTGGGCCACTCGCCGCGGCGCTGCGCCTCGTCCATCTGGTCGACCGACGACTTGAGCCGGGCCAGCCCAACGGCGTCGAGCCGCTCGGCAGCGCGGCGGCTGGCCCGCCGCTCGAGCAGGAGCCGCAGCTCGTAGATGTCGTGGATGTCGTCCTCGCTCACGCCGACGATGAAGGCGCCCCGACGCGGCTCGACGCATACCAGCCCCTCGTGCTCGAGCCGCACCAGCGCCTCGCGGACGGGGATGCGGCTGACGCCGAATTTGGCCGCCAACGCTGGCTCCTCGAGGTGCACGCCCGACGGCAGCTCGCCGAGCACGATCACCCGGCGCAAGGAGTCCACGATCAGCTCCCACAGCGCGCGGCGGGAGGCAATGTCCGGCTCGAAGCAGTCGAGGGTGGTTCTTGACACGATTTGCTCGCCCAGTATACTGGGCGCCGCTGAGTCGGCAGTATGCAGTCGCCAGTCTGCGTTCGCCGCCTCAACTCCAGCCAAATGATTCGGAGGAGAGAGAGACAATGTCGCGCAACCTGGTGTCTCGTCGGCGCGCCCTCGCGCTCGTCGTCGCCGCCGCCCTCCCGCTGGTGGCCGCCTGCGCCGCCGCCGCGCCGACGACCGCGCCCGCCGCGCCCGCCGCGCCCGCCAAGCCAGCCGAGGCCCCCAAGCCGACCGTTGCCGCGGCCGCGCCAGCCGCCTCCTCGAAGCCGACCGGCAAACTCGCCGGCACCGACCTGACGATCCTGGCCGGCGAGTGGTACGTGCCCGACACGAACAAGATGCTCGACGACATGGTCGCCGACCTGGGCAAGCAGACCGGCATGACCGCCAAGGTCGAGCGCCCCGGCCAGCAGATGTCCGCCAAGATCGCGGCCATCATCGAGAGCGGCGCCGGCGGTGACATCTTCATCTCGGCCGACACCGACCCCTTCCGATACGGCGAGAAGCTGGTCGACACGACCGAGGTCGCCGGCGAGATCGACAAGGCCTGGGGCGGCTGGTACGACATCGCCAGGCAGTCCTGCATTATCAACGGCAAGTGGCGTGCGCTCTCGATCGGCCACGCGCCGGCGGCCTGGAACTACCGGACCGACATGTTCAAGAACGCCGGCGTCGAGAAGTTCCCCGACACGTTCGACGAGCTGACCGAGGCCGCCATCAAGCTACACGCCAAGAACACCCCGATCGGCATGACGCTCGGCCACGCCGGCGGCGACGGCCGCTCCACCAACTACTCGGTCCTGTGGGCGTTCGGTGGCCGCGAGTTCGAGAAGGACGGCAAGACGGTCGCGCTCGAGTCGGACGCGACGCTCAAGTCGATCGAGTGGTACGTCAAAATCTTCAAGTACATGGATCCGGGCGTGACGGCCTGGCTGGACCCGGACAACAACCAGGCTTTCCTGGGCGGCAAGGTCTCGGCCACCATCAACGTCAACACCATCTACCTGGCGGCGCGCAACGACGCCGCCAAAGGCGACGCGGTCAAGAAGAACCTGATCGACAACATGGACCACGCCAACTGGCCGCGCGGCCCGGCCGGCCGGGTCGCCAGCTACAACATCAACCTCTGGTCCGGGTTCGCCTCGAGCAAGAACCGCGACGGCCAGATGGCGTTCTTCCGCGCCTTCTACGACAAGAAGTTCCTGGTCCCCTGGACCAAGACCGGCCAATCGTACTTTATCCCGCCGCTGGCCGACATCGAGAAGGAAGACGCCTGGCCGGACGACCCGAAACTGAAGATCTTCCGCGAGCTGAACAAGATCAACCGGCTGATCGGCTGGGAAGGTCCGGCCACCCGCGCTGTCGCCGAGATGGTCTCGAAGTTCGTCCTGATCGACATGTACGCCCAGGCCGTGACTGGTAAGATGACGCCGGCCCAGGCGATGAAGTGGGCAGCCGACGAGTACAAGCAAGCTGCTGCCAAGCAGTAATGGTGATGTTGCAAGGCCCGCTCGGGGCGGGGCGTCCCTCGACGCTGGACCCTGCGCGGGCGGGTGGGACCTCGCAGCCGGGGAGTAGGGGGTGAGCGCTGCCCCCCGCGTGGCCTCCCTGCGCTCGAACCGCATTGGCTCCTGGCTCGACCGCGAGGACGTCCTCGGCTACATCCTGATCGCCCCCGTCTCCATCATCGTCCTCGGCTTCCTGGCCTACCCGTTCTGCTTCGCCCTCTGGCTCAGCCTGACCGACAAGGTCATCGGCGGCGACCCGACCTTCATCGGCTTTCGCAACTACGAGCATATCTGGCAGAACGGCATCTTCCAGACCGCGGTGCGCAACACGATTCTGTTCACCGCCGCCGCGATCCCGCTCAAGCTGGTGCTCGGCCTCTGCCTCGCCCTGCTGCTCAACGAGAAGCTCTCGTTCCGCAAGGCGTTCCGTTCGGCCGTGCTGTTGCCCTGGATCGTGCCGACGGTGCTGAGCTGCATGGCCTGGCTCTGGATGTTCAACCCGAACTTCAGCGTGCTCAACTACATCATCGCGCAGCTCGGGCTCGGGCGCGGCGTGCGCTGGTTGACCGACCCGAACATGGCGCTCGTCTCGGTCATCATCGTCAACGCGTGGCGCGGCATCCCCTTCTACGCGATCACGCTACTGGCCGGCATGCAGGCGATTCCGACCGAGCTGTACGAAGCGACCGCGATCGACGGCGCCAACCGCTGGCAGCGCTTCCGGCACGTGACGCTGCCGCTGGTGATGCCGATCCTGCTGATCACGCTACTGCTCTCCACCATCGGCACGTTCTCGGACTTCGCGGTCGTCTACTCGCTGACCGGCGGCGGGCCCATGAACGCGACCCAGGTGCTGTCGACCTACGCCGCCTCGACCGCGCTCGGGGCCGGGCGCTTCGGCGAGGGCGCCGCCATCTCGCTGACGATGTTCCCCTTCCTGCTGGTGATGCTGGTCTGGGAGGTCAGGTGGCTGGCCCGGCGGGCGACCGCGTGAGCGCCACCATCAAGATGATCCCCCGGCGGATGGCCCGGCGGCGCTGGCTGGGCCGCGTCGACGTCGCGCTGCGGCTCTACCTGCCGCTGACCCTGATCACCGTCTTCCTGCTGGCGCCCTTCTACTGGATGGCGATCACCGCGTTCAAGCCGAACTCGGAGCTGTACAGCGGCACCATCAGCCCGCTCTGGGTCTGGAACCCGACGCTCGAGCACTTCACCGAATTGTTCGCCAGGACGCCCTTCTTCACCTGGACCAAGAACAGCTTCGTGATCTCGACCGTCTCGACCGGGCTGGCGCTGCTGTTTGGGGTCCCGGCCGGCTACGCGATGGCGCGGCTCCGCTTCCGGGGCCGCAACGCGATCGGTCTGGCCATCTTCGCGACCTACCTGATTCCAGGCACGCTGCTCTTCCTTCCGATGCACCAGATCGTGAACCGGCTCGGCCTGCTCGACTCTCCGTTCGCCCTGGTCGTCGTCTACCCGACCTTCCTGACCCCCTTCTGCGCCTGGCTGATGGCCGGCTACTTCAAGACGATCCCCGCCGAGCTCGAGGACTGCGCGCGCGTCGACGGCTGCAGCCGCCTCGGAGCGATCTGGCGCATCGCGATCCCGCTGGCGACGCCGGGCATCCTCTCGGCCGCGATCTTCGCCTTCACGGCGTCGTGGAACGAGTTCCTCTACGCGCTAACGTTGGTGACCAGCAGCGACCTGCGCACGCTGCCGCTCGGCATCGTGGCGGCGCTCCTCAACTCCGACGCCCTTCCCTGGGGCAAGCTGATGGCAGGTGCCCTCCTCGGCTCGATCCCGGTCGCGTTCGTGTACTCGTTCTTCGTCGAGCACTACGCGCGCGGGCTGACCTCGGGGGCGATCAAGGGGTAACTCCTGCGCCGCTTCGACATTGACGAGGAGCGGGTGCGGCTGTACGCGGAGGTGTACCAGTCCGAGCGCCGTAGGAACGACATTGGCCCCCGCGTCGGGGACCTGATCGACCGCGAGCAGATGTCGTCACCCGGCTGAACTCGACGCCGCACTCGGTCATCCGCTAGCGTCCAGGCCAACACGTCAGTTTGGCTCGATCAGCCCCCGCGCGTTGTCGCCGCGGCCGCCCAGGCTGGCGAGATCGAACCCCCTCGTCGAGAGGTCTGCACGGCCGGCTCGTGGCGGTCGATCAGGCCCTCTCCCGCCGACTTGGCATCACTGCCGACCGGAACCGTCACGCTCCTGTTCACCCGACATCGAGGGCTCGACGCGGCTCTGGGAGCGCCATCCTGAGGCAATGAAGGCGGCGCTGGCCCGGCACGACACACTGCTGCGGGAAGCGATCGACGGGCAGGGTGGCCACGTGTTCAGGACGGTCGGCGACGCGTTCTGCGCCAGCGCGTGCAGATGGCGCCCGAGGCCCCGCCCGAGGGCCGCGATCAGCGCCGCCTCGGACATCGCCGCGACCGCGCCGACCGTCCTCAGCCCCCGCTGGTGTAGTTTCCGCGCGGTGACCGGCCCGACGCCCCAGAGGTGCTCCACCGGTAGCGGTTGCAGGAAGAGCAGTTTCTCTCCGAGCGGAACGACGAGCAATCCATCGGGCTTCGCGACGCCGCTCGCCACCTTGGTGAGGAACTTCGTCCCCGCCACGCCGACGGTGAGGGGCAAGCCGAGCCGCTCGCGCACCTCGCGCCGCAGGCCGGTCGCGATCTCGCTGGACGTGCCGGCGATCCGCTCCATCCCCCGCACGTCGAGGAACACCTCGTCGATCGAGAGGCCCTCGACCAGCGGCGCGGTGCGGGCGAAGACCTCGAAGACGGCGCGACTCGCCTCGGCGTAGGCGTCGAACCGGGCCTCCACAACCGCCGCGCCAGGGTAGAGGCACAGCGCGCGGTCGACCCCCATCGGGGTGCGCACCCCGTGGGCGCGGGCCTGCTAGCTCGCCGAGAGCACGATCCCCGGCCCGACCAGCACGGGCCGCCCGCGCAGGCGCGGATCATCCCGCTGCTCGACCGAGGCGCAGAAGGCGTCGAGGTCGGCATGGAGAATCGTCGGCTGGCCCGTCGGCCCGAGCATAGCAGAACATATGTTCGCATATCTGGAACGGGATCGCCCGCACCGACGCTCGGTGCGGGCGATCCCGGCGCGCGCCCTTGCCACGGACAGGTCACCTCCTAACTCCTGAACGAGAGGCTACCCAGCATCGGCTCCCCTCACCCTGACCCACTCCCGCGGGCACAGGGCAACGATCGCCGCGACCGTGTGCGGAAGTGCCCACACCGGGAGCGACCTCGATCTTTCCCGGTCACGTTCGACGCGGCCCGTACCCTGTTCGACCGCGGCGTTCTGGCAGCGGCCCCAGCGGATCCTCGGCCGCGAGGTTGTCGTCGTCGAGGAGGGTCTCGGCCCGGCGATCCGGAGCGGGTCAGGGATGGACGCTCGCCATCTTCCAGGCATCGAGCGACGCCAGTGTCGTGTCCTGTCCGATCGAGCGCAGCGCCACGCCGACGCTGTCTGGCCGGCCAGGGTAGACCCGCACAGCGAGACACTGGCGTCCGTTCGCGAAGACCTCGACCACGCTCCGGTCGACGAACACGCGGAGATCGAGCGGTTCGTCGTCGGCTAGCAGCACGTTCGCCGTCTCCGGGATGCGGGCGCGCACGTCGGGCAGCGTCGAGGAGCGAGACGAGTCGATCGAGATGGCGCTTGCCTGCGTACCGGCCTGGCGGTTGCGGTAGCCGCGGTTGCGGTAGAACTGGATGCGGGTCACCTCCTCGGCGTCGGGCGAGCGCAACACGTCGAGCTGGACGACCGACGCCGGCGAGGGCAGGATGCGCGCGGCGATCTCGATGGCGTTTCCGGCGACGTTCGGCAGCGCGACATCCACGTTGGCCGGCAGCCTTGTCGTGCCGACATGGACGTGTTCCCTGCGCAGCGACTCGATCGCGCCCGCGGGCTCGATGCGGAGGTCGTCCGTGCCCAACAACGTGAGCCGGCGCGGGAGCGTCATGATCTGGTTCCACCCGACGGTCGCCCTGCCAGGATTCATGTTGAAGATGGCCACGATCCCGCCGCTGGCGTCCGGGGTGGCCGACGGCGCGTGGACTCCCGCTGGACCGAACGGCCCGAAGTTGAAGTCGCCGCCACCGGTCACGACGAACTTGTCGCGCGCGCGATCGTAATCGCCCAGCAGGTACTTCCCGCCGCTCGTATGGCTGAAGTGGAGCAGGGCGTGCTTCTCTCCCAGCGGCCAGAAGTACGGGCAGGCGCCGTCGTCGCCGACCATCCCGTAGTGGTCCTCCTCGAGGAATGGGTGGAGGTACGCCCAGTGCTCGAGGTCGGTCGACCGGTGAAGGAACACCTCGCGCACCCGCTTGCCGCCAGGAACGAGCCTGACCCCGGCCGTGAGCGCGTAGTACGTCCCGTCCCGCTTCCAGATGCATGGGTCGAAGACCGTGTATGGGAGCGGTGGCTCGCCCTCCCTGGCGAATGGGATCACAGCGCGGCCGGCGACCTTGCGCCAGTTGAGCAGCAGCGGATCGCTCGACGTTGCGATCATCGTGCCCGCCCCGACGCCGTGGTAGATGGCGATCACGCGATCCTCTTCGACGAGCGTGGTGCCGGAGAAGACTTTCTCCTCCGGGTTCGGGTAGATCGCCAAGGGAAGGTCACGCCAATGGATGAGGTCGTCGCTCACCGCGTGGCCCCAGTGCTGGCGCGGATCCTCCGGCGGGTACGCCTGGTAGAAGAGGTGCCAGCGGCCCTGCCAGAAGCAGAGCCCGTTCGGGTCGTTCAGGTTCCCTTCGGGATTGACGTAGTGGTAGATCGGCCGGTGGGGGTCCGCCGCGAGCCGCCTCCGCGATTCGTGGAACCGCAGCAGCAGCGGGTTGGTGCGAAGCTGAGCCTCCTGCTCCGCCAACGTCTCCGCGAAGGTGTAACTGGGTACCTTCGAGGTGACATCGCGAAGCGATTCGCCATCGCGATCTCGGTACATGCGCCTTACCCCTGCACGCCCGTACGGGCCACGCCTTCGAAAACGTAGCGCCGGGCGAACACGAAGATCACAGGGATCGGCACCATCGAGATCACGACGCCGGCCAGGACCAACGACAGGCTGCCTGTGCCGAGGTAGCCATGGAGAGTGACTCATATACCGCGGCGGGCAGAACTGTCAAGCCTATTCGACCGACCACTTGCCGCCCATGCCATGGTCGTAGGTGTCCCGCTGGCGACGAACGACGAGAAAATGCGGAGACGCCGCGCCTCAGGCGACACCCCGACCGGGGCGCGGGCTGCCGGCAAGGCCGAGCAGGACGTTCACTCCCAGGGCCATCGCCAGGAGGATCAAGCCGAGCGCGATCGCCAGAGAGAAGTCACCCCGCGCGCTCTCGAGCGCGATCGCGGTGGTGAAGATACGCGTGTGGCCCAGGATGTTCCCGCCCACCATCAGGCTGGCGCCAACTTCGCTCACCGCGCGGCCGAACCCCGCCGCGACCGCGGCGAGCACCTGAGGCCAGGTCGCGTGCACCAGTTCCGCGGCGACGCGTCCGCCACCGGCGCCATCGGCGCGCATCGCCTCGGTGAGGGAGGGATCGAGCAGGTCCAGTACCGCCGCGGTCAGCCCGGCCACGTACGGCAGCGCGACGAGGAACTGGGCGATCACCATCGCCCCGGGCGTGAAGAGCAGGCGCAGATCGCCCAGCGGTCCGCTGCGGAGGAACAGCAGCAGCACCAGGAGTCCGACCAGCACAGGCGGCACGCCCATCCCCGTCGAAACCGCCAGACGCAGGAGGCGCCGGCCGCGGAACCGCCCGAGGTGGAGAATCGCGCCCAGCGGAACGCCGATCGCCGCCGCGATGAGGGTCGCCGCGCCCGAGACGGCCAGGGAGAGCGTCGCGATCCGCACGAGTTCGGGGTCGCCGCGCGCGATGAGCGCGAGCGCCCGCGCCATCCCTTCGAGAAGCAGCTCCACTCGCGTCCCCGGCCGTGAACGCTCAGGCGCGCCGCACGCCGAGATCGGCCTCGGACCTGCCGCCCACCGCCCGGAAGAGCGGCTCGCCATAGCGATCGCGGCCGAACTGCCCGATGATCTTCTGCCCCTCCGCGCCCAGCAGGAACTCGGCGAACGCCTCGCCGCCCGTCTGATTGACGGCGATGCCGGGGAACATCTCCCGGCTGATCGGCATCACGTGGTAGATGTTGAGCAATTCGGAATCTCCCTCGTACAGCTTCGCAAGCGCGATCCGTTGCGAGAAGGCGAGCCATGTGCCGCGATCGGAGATCGCGTAGGCATCGCGCTGGTCGGCGATGGTGAGGGTCTGACCCTGTGCCGCACCGCTCTCGACGTACCACAGCTTCCCGCGCGGGTCGACCGCGGCGAGCTTCCAAATCGCCATCTCGCGGACGTGGGTGCCGCTCTGATCGCCGCGCGAGATGAAGGCCGCGCCGCGGTCGGCGATGCGCCGAAGCGCTTCCGCGGCCGATCCCGCCCCGATCGCCCCGGCGGGATCCGACGCCGGACCGACAACGACGAAGTCGTTGACCATCACCAGGCGTCGACTCGTGGCGTACCCCCGAGCCGCCCACGGCTTCTCACTTTCCGGCGCGTGGGAGAACACCACGTCGGCCTCTCCCCGGGCGGCGAGGGCGAGGACTGCGCCGGTGCCGTGGACGATCGTCTTGTAGCCATAGCCACTGCTTTGCTGGAACGCGGGCAACAGAATATCCAGCAGCCCGGTGTCCTGGGTCGTCGTCGTCGTCGCGATGAGCACTTCGCGGGCGCCGACGCGGGGCAACCCGGGGGCGAGCGGCTTCGACGAGGCGGCGGACTCGGACAGCAGCGCCGACGGCGCGGTGGGCGCGCATCCGGCGAGCGCGAGGGCGGCGGACAGCGCCAGGGCAGTGAACGAGCGGAGAACGGCCATCGGCGCCCCTCCTCGCGTCCAGCGCGCGCGGCACCCGCCGGGACCGAGGGCGCCCGGCCACGAGATAGTCATTCCGTGACTAATCGATGCGCAGCATAACAGCCCCACCCATGGGCGGCAAGGCGGTCACGCCGGAAGCGGCATTGCGGCGGCGTACTCCTCCAGCCAGGCGAGCGTCGACCGGGCCGAGGCGACCCGTACGCCGCCGAGCAGGCGCGGGAAGCCGGTCGTCTCGGCGTGTTCGGCCACGCGCCGGTCGAGGTAGCGGCGGCACGCCGCGATCTGGGCATCGACGAGCCGCGCCGTGTCGTGCCCGGGCGTCCGTTCAGAGAAGTACAGCTTCAGCAGGAAGTCGGTTCGTACGTCGCGCATCCGCTCCACCGGTCGATCCAGCCAGTGCAGGTAGGCGCGGCGGCCCTCGTCGGTGAGGCGCAGGATCTTGCGCGGCGGTGTGGCGCCCACGCTCTCGGTGTGGCTGGCGAGGAGGTCGAGCCGTTCCAGGCGATGCACCTGGGCGTAGAGCACGTTCCGGGGCATGGGCACGACCTCGGCGAGCTCGCCGCTGTTCCCGAACATTTCGGCGAGTTCGTAACCGTGCCGGGGACGCTCGGCGACGAGGCCGAGCAGCGCGAAGTCCGCCGATCCCAGGGCCCGCGCCGGCCGGGACATCGGGTCGCTCCTGATGAGGCTCGCGTCGACTGTACCACGGGGGTGTTCGCCGACCGGCTGCGGACAGTGCTGCCTGTGGGGCGCCCACGCACGGGAGGACGGACCGCGCCCGGGCGAAGGTCCGTTGGCCCCCATCCTCACCCAACCCTCTCCTTCCCCGGGAGGGCGAGGGAGCGCGAGATGGTGGGCAGCGGTGCCGACTATGGGGACGCACAAGGGCGAGCGGCGCACGGCCGCTCGCCCCCGCGACGGTCTTTGAGGTCTTCCGGCGATCAGGCCAGCGCCGCGACCAGACGGATCAGGATCTCGGCCTGGCCCGCGGTGACCCACTTGCCTGAGATCGCCTTCACCTCGCGGGCATAGGCATCGAGCTGGTTGCGCGCCGGGGTCAGATTCCCTCGCGCTGTGGACGCCGCCGCGGCGGCCAACTTCGAGCAGAGCGAGTTCTCGACCCCGTCGTTCGTGACGAACCGTCGGAACAGGTTGCACAGGCTCTCGTGTGTGACTCTGACCGTGAAGGATGTTGTCGCGAACCCGACATTGTCGGCCCGATCCCGGTCGTTCGCCGCCTGCGTCGTCACCCCGAGCGGATAGGTATAAGCATCACTCTGCATGCTCTGGCCGGTGCTCGTCGCGACGCCGGAGAGGGCATCGGTCGCCGCGTAGGCGATCGCAATGCTCTGATCCACGAGGTAGGTTCCCACGTTGCCGCCGTAGGTGACGATCGGCGCGGTCGCGTCGAGGCGGATGGTCGCCGAACTGCTAGTGACGAGGTCGGCGACGTTCGTCGCCGACGCGTTCAGGATCGTTGCTGGCCGTGTCCGTCGCGACCGTCCGTGCCCCGAGGCCCGTCGAGGCGGCGATGCCCGACTGCGGATCGCTCGCCGCGAAACTGACCGTGACCGGTGCGTGGTGCCAGCCGGCCGCGTTCGGTTCGGCGCTCATCGCCGCGGTGAGCAGCGGCGCCGTGCTATCGATCTTGATCGTCACCGACTTCGTCGTCACCAGACCGGCACCGTTCGTCGCCGATGCGGTGAGAATCGTCCCGGTGGTGTCGTTCGCCACAGTGATGGTCCCGGGTCCGACGCTGGAGCCGATGCCCGGTTCGGGGTCGGTGGCCGCGACGGTCACCGTGACCGGGCCGCTGTTCCATCCCGCTGTGTTCGGCGCCGGAACGACGCTGGCGGTCAGGATCGGCGCGGTCGCGTCCGCGGGAGTGGGTGCCGGGCATTCGCCCTCGATGTCGAGGTCGACATCGCCGTGCGCGATGTGCTTCGCCAGCGTAGTGCCGTCGATCGAAATCTTCACGTAAGGGTTCGTCGGCGAACCGGTGACGTGGCAGATGGTGAAGCGATCGTTACCGAGGGGTTCCGCCCGCCGCGACGAGGCCAGATCCGGCGGGAGCACCAGACGCTTCGCGGCCATCTGATCGCCATATCCCATGCCGAGGCGACACGGACGTACACAGTGTTCGCGGGATCAACGATCGTGGACGCCGCTCAGCGCTCAACCGATGCGGACCGAACGGCGCCCAGACAAGGAGCGTGCGTATCACCGCCATCGAGGCGCGCAACGACGTCTTCCGACAGCCTTGTGGCGAGGACCCGGGAAGACGTCTCCGGGCACGGGGTCGCGAGCTTCCAGTCTGGCCCACCGGCCGATGCTTCGCGGGGAGTCCGCTGACGGCCCAGTGGGATCGGCAGTCGTGACGACCGCCGATCCTTCACGGTGCCATCGGTGTCAGGCGCGGATCCCAGCCCCCGGTCCTCGCCGCTCGCCGAATGATCGCGGCTCGCCGGGCTCCGCCGGCCGCTGCCCTCGGAACTGCGGCCCCATCGGTGGCCGCTCCGGGCGGGTCGGCTTCTCGCCGGGAGCCGGGCGGCCGCGGTCGATCGCCGGATCGAGGTTCGCGGTGTGGCGCGCGAGCTGCGCGGCGGCCTGCGCCTGCGTCAGCTTGCCCGCCGCGACTTCCTTGTCGAGTCGCTTCTTCAGGCCATCGGTGAGGGCGGTCTTCAACTGATCGCGCGTCTTGCCCTTCTCCTGCGCGATAGCCGCCAGCGATTTGCCGGAGCGCAGCGCCTCAGCCAGCTCATTCGGCGATATGCCGAGGAAGGTTGCCAGGTCGGCCGCGTTCGTCGGCACGGGGACCGGGAGCGGCCCCACGCCCCTGCCAGGCGCCATGCCGCCCGGTCCATGAGGAGGGCCCTTGAAGCCTGGCCCGCCTCCCTGGCCCATCGGCCCGGGGAAGCCCGGCCCTGGCCCGTTCTTCATCCGCTCCAGCATCTGGTGGTCGATCGCCGGATCGAGGTTCGCGGTGTGGCGCGCGAGCTGCGCGGCGGCCTGCGCCTGCGTCAGCTTGCCCGCCGCGACTTCCTTGTCGAGTCGCTTCTTCAGGCCATCGGTGAGGGCGGTCTTCAACTGATCGCGCGTCTTGCCCTTCTCCTGCGCGATAGCCGCCAGCGATTTGCCGGAGCGCAGCGCCTCAGCCAGCTCATTCGGCGATATGCCGAGGAAGGTTGCCAGGTCGGCCGCGTTCGTCGGCACGGGGACCGGGAGCGGCCCCACGCCCCTGCCAGGCGCCATGCCGCCCGGTCCATGAGGAGGGCCCTTGAAGCCTGGCCCGCCTCCCTGGCCCATCGGCCCGGGGAAGCCCGGCCCTGGCCCGTTCTTCATCCGCTCCAGCATCTGGT